>JAAIGE0100002583.1_pt1 | contig 24030 bp, 19 predicted proteins | sample 6487951 | NCBI WGS metagenome assembly JAAIGE01 (sample SAMN13974128, study PRJNA590717) | phyllosphere metagenome | biome: tomato field; feature: multiple bacterial spot infested tomato fields; material: tomato leaves; isolation source: leaves from tomato fields | host: Solanum lycopersicum ...
ATCTTCGACCGCCGCGGCCGGGTGATCGCCTTCGGCGGCCGCGTGTTCGAGAAGGACGACGGCCCCAAGTACCTCAACTCGCCCGAGACCGCGCTGTTCCACAAGGGCCGCGAACTGTACGGCCTGTGGCAGGTGCGCCAGGCCAACCAGAAGATCGAGCGGCTGATCGTGGTCGAGGGCTACATGGACGTGGTCTCGCTGTTCCAGTTCGGGGTCACCCAGGCGGTGGCAACACTGGGTACTGCAACCACGCCGGACCATGCCGAACTGCTGTTCCGCAACGCGCCGGACGTGTTCTTCTGCTTCGACGGCGACGCCGCCGGCCGCCGCGCCGGCTGGAAGGCGCTGGAGTCGGTGCTGCCGCGCATGAAGGATGGCCGCCAGGCCTTCTTCCTGTTCCTGCCCGATGGCGAGGACCCGGACACCATCGTGCGCAAGGAAGGCGCCGAGGCGTTCAACGAACGCCTGAAGCAGGCCACGCCGCTGTCGCAGTTCTTCTTCGACGAGCTCACCCGCGAGGTCAACCTGGGCACGCTCGATGGCAAGGCGCGCCTGGCCGAGCGTGCGAAGCCGATGCTGGCGCAGATTCCCGACGGTGCGTTCGGCGACCTGATGAAGCAGCAGCTGGCGCAGCTGACCGGGCTCGGCGGCAACGCCCAGGCCGCGCGCGCGCCGTTGCCGCAGCGCCAGCCCTCGCGAACGATCCAGCCGGTGGCCAAGCGCAGCCTGGTGCGCGGCGCGATCGCCGTGCTGCTGCAGCAGCCCTCGCTGGCGCTGACGCTGGGCGGCAAGCACCACTTCCAGGGCCTGCGCCTGCCCGGCGTGGAGCTGCTGCTGGAGCTGCTGGGGCTGGTCGAGCAGCGACCGGACATCAGCACCGGCGCCCTGCTGGAGCACTTCGACGGGCGTGAGGAGCAGGCATCACTGCACACACTGGCCGCGCAGACGATGCCCGGCGACGACGCGATGTGGACCCAGGAACTGCACGATGCCGTCGCCCAGCTGGAGAAACAGCTGCTGGTGCAACGTCTGGAAGAGTTGTTGGCAAAGCAGCGCCAGCAGGGCCTGGACGATACTGACAAGTACGAACTGCGCGAGCTGCTGAAGGCCCGCGCCGGACTGCGCCTGTAGCGGCAGAACGTTTTCACGGAGAGGACCATGCTGCTGCGCCTGACCTGCCTGCTGTTGTTGTCGCTCTGCCTGCCGCTGGTGGCCTGGGCTGAAGACGCGCCCCTCAACGAAGTTCGCCCCGGCCTGTATGCAGGTGGCCAACCCAGCGCCGCACAGCTGCAGGCCTTGGCCGCGCAGGGCGTGCGCACCGTGATCGACCTGCGCCAGCCCGGCGAAGACCGCGGCTTCGATGAAACGCGCGTGGCCGAATCACTGGGCCTGCGCTATGTACGCATTCCGGTGGCCGGCGCCGACGGCCTCGATGCAGTCAACGTGCGCGCCGTGCACCGGGCCCTGCAGCAGAGCCAGGGGCCGGTGCTGCTGCACTGTGCCTCCGGCAACCGCGCCGGCGCCGTGCTCGGCCTGGTCAATGCACGCTACGAACAAGCCAACCCGGAACAGGCCCTTGAGCTGGGCCAACGTGCCGGCCTGAAGTCGCTGGAAGCCGCCACCCGCCAGCGCATGGTCACGCCGGTCACCTCACCCTGAACCCTCCGCACCAAGGACTCTGCCCACCATGACCCGCTGGTGGTCGCGCCTGCGACCGGACAACTTCACCCTCGCCCTGCTGTGCACCGTCGGCCTGGCCTCGCTGCTGCCGATGAAGGGCGCCGCCGCCATCGTCCTCGACGATGTCACCACCGTCGCCATCGCCGCGCTGTTCTTCCTGCATGGCGCGCGTCTGCCCCGCGAGTCGATCATCGGCGGCATGCTGCACTGGCGGCTGCACCTGACCATCCTGGCCTGCACGTTCATCCTGTTCCCGCTGCTGGGCCTGCTGTTCAAGCCGCTGTCGGGCTGGCTGCTGACCCCGGAGCTGTATCTGGGTGTGCTGTTCCTGTGCACCCTGCCCTCCACCGTACAGTCGTCCATCGCGTTCACCTCGATGGCACGCGGCAACGTGCCTGCCGCGGTGTGCAGCGCCTCGCTGTCGAGCATCCTTGGCGTGTTCCTGACGCCGCTGTTGCTGACCGCACTGGCCGGCACCTCCGGCGGCGTGCACGACCCGCTGCACGCCATCGGCGGCATCATGCTGCAGCTGCTGGTGCCGTTCGTGGCCGGCCACCTGCTGCGGCCGTGGATCGCCGGCTGGGTGGAAAAGCAGCGTGCGCTGCTGCGTTACACCGACCAGGCCACCATCCTGCTGGTGGTGTATTCGGCGTTCGGCGAAGCGGTGACCGAAGGGCTGTGGAGCAAGACGCCACTGTTGTCCCTGTTCGCGGTAGCAGTGGTCGCCGCCGTGCTGCTCGGCATCGCCATGCCGCTGATCACCTTCCTCGCCCGCCGCCTGCACTTCAACCGCGAGGACGAGATCGCCATTGTGTTCTGCGGCTCGAAGAAGAGCCTGGCCACGGGTGTGCCGATCGCCAAGGTGTTGTTTGCGGGTGGCAGCCTCGGCGCCATCGTGCTGCCGGTGATGATCTACCACCAGATCCAGCTGATCGTCTGCGGCGTGATCGCGCAGCGGTATGCGCGGCGCAAGCCCTGACCCGACGCGCGGGTTGCTGCGGAAGAAACATCCACGCGTGGCGTGGATCTACTGTAGAACCGAGCCGATGCTCGGCTGGGTGCATACGGGGTCAGAGCCCCTTCGGGGATCTGACCCTGAGTCGAGGATTGCTCGAATCCACAGGTAGCGCCGGACCATGCCCGGCGGATCCACCCGCTACAACCAGGGCAGGATCCAGTGATCCACCAGCAGGAAGGCGAACAGCGCCATCAGGTAGACGATGGAGTAATAGAACATCTTCATCGAGAACAGCTCGTCCGGCGGGTCCAGCATGCGCCAGGCGTACCAGAGGAACACGGCGTTGAGCACGATCGCGCCGCCCAGGTAGAACGCGCCGCTCATGCCCACCAGGTACGGCAGCAGGCAGACCAGTGCCAGCACCACCGAATACACCATGATCTGCTTGCGGGTGTGCACCACGCCGTGGGTCACCGGCAGCATCGGAATTTCCGCCTTGGCGTAATCCTCGCGGCGGAAGATCGCCAGCGCCCAGAAGTGCGGTGGCGTCCAGATGAAGATGATCAGCACCAGCAGCGACGAGTACGCCCAGTCCGACGAGCCCTGCATGCCGGTCACCGCGGCCCAGCCCAGCATCGGTGGCATCGCGCCGGCCAGACCGCCGATGACGATGTTCTGCGAGGTCGCGCGCTTGAGGTATACGGTGTAGATCACCGCGTAACCAATCAGCGAGGCGAAGGTCAGCACGGCCGTGATGAGGTTCACCCACAGCACCAGGATCACCATCGACAGCACGATCAGTACGCTGGCGAACACCAGCACCTGCCACGGCTTGACCTTGCCCACCACCAGCGGCCGCCACGAGGTACGTGCCATCTGCGCATCGATGTGCGCATCCAGCAGCTGGTTGATCGCGGCCGCGGCCGACGCCGCCAGCCAGATGCCGAGGAAGCCGAGCACGCCGGCGCGCACCTGCTCCCAGCTGGGCACGCCGGGGATGGCCAGGACCATGCCGACCAGGGCAGTGAAAACAATGAGGGCGACGACCTTGGGCTTGGTCAGGTCCCAGTACTGGCGGTAATTGGAAAACATGGAATCAGTCCGGGGCACGCAGGCGGGCCAGCAGGCTGACCAGCACGAACAACAGGGCAACGGCCACGCCGTTGTGGGCCACCGCCACTTCCAGCGGCAGCGCCAGCTTTACATTGAGGATGCCGAGGGTGACCTGCAGCACCAGCAGCGCGATCAGCGCGCTGGCCCAGCCACGCATGCTCGGCAACCGGAACAGGCGCACGCCCAGCCACAGCAGGTAAACGGCCACCACCACCGCGAACATACGGTGCGCCATCTGGATGGCGATACGCGAGGCGCCATCCAGCACGCCCCCTTCGTAGTCCACGCCGATGCCGCGCCACAGGGTGAAGCCCTCGACGAAATTGTGCTGCGGCCACCACTGGTTGGCGCAGCGCGGGAAGTTGTCCAGCGAGGCACTGCCGCCGCCGCAGGCCAGCGCCGCGTAGTTGGCGCTGACCCAACCGCCCAGTGCGATCTGGGTGACCAGCACCGCCACGCCAATGCGCAGCAGCCACTTCAGCTTCGGCGCCTCAGCCAGGGTGATCGGCATGTGCGTGGCACGCCAGGCCATCCACACCAGCAGGCCGAACATCAGCATGCCGCCCAGCAGATGACCCATCACCACGATCGGCTTGAGCAGCAGGGTCACCGTCCACATGCCCAGCAGCGCCTGGAAGATCACCACCGCCAATGTCAGCAGCGCAGCTCGCGCCAGGTCGATGTTGCTCCAGCGCAGCGCCGCGATCAGCAGGATCGCCTCGCCGATCAGCGCCAAGGCGCTGGCCGTGCCATGCCAGCCCATCATGTACAGCGGTATGCCGGCGGCCACCAGTACGCAGGCGGTCACCACCGCCGTGCTTCCGAATCGCCGCTTGCGCGTGGCCAGCAGCGCCAGGGTCAGGATCTCGATGCCCAGCGCGCCGGCCAGGAAGCGGTGCACCTGCTCACGCCAGGCCTTATGGGTCTCCAGCGGGCGGATCTCTGCCGCCGGGTGGCCAATGGTCTCTTCCACGTGTTGCGGCCAGGTGGCCTGGCCATAGCAGGTCGGCCAGTCCGGGCAGCTCAGGCCGGCATCGGACAGGCGCACGAACGCACCGAACATGATCGTGCTCGCAGTCATGATCATGGCGAACCACGCCAGGCGGTGGAAATTGCGGTGCAGCGCCGGACGCGCGGAAAGGCTCATCAAACAGGACTCACTTCAGTTTCAGCAACGTGGCCATGTCCTTGCGCAGGCCACCGAGGTCGCTGCCCGGGGCATGACGCATGATCACGAAGCCGTTCGGATCGATCACGTAGACCGGCAGGCCCGCCGGATCATCGACGCCCGGCAACGCCGCGCGCAGGGCTGGCGACGGAGCCAGCGGCCGCAACGCGGGCAGCGAGGCGATCGACGCCGGTGGCGTTCCCAGCCACAGAATCTCGACATTATCGGCGTTATGGCCGAACAGCTGCCACACCTTGCCCAGTCCCTGCGACAAAGTGACGCACTGCGCATCGCAGGCCCCGGCCGGCGCCACCAGCAGACGCCAGGTACGCGCCTCGGGGTTCCAGGGGTAGGGTTGGCCATTGGCCAGGGCCGGAGCCTGCTGCCGCAGGTCGACCGGCGGCTTCAGCAGTTGGCCGGCATTGCGGTGCCCGGTCGGCTGCCAGCCGGTGAAGCGCAGCACGGCTGCCAGCGCCATCGCCCCGAAGAACACGGCAAACAGCAGCACCAGGGTCCGGCGGCCGGAGCCGCGCGCCTGCGGGGACGTAGCAGTGTTCATGCGGGTCATTTTCTCATGGTTGGGAAAGGGATGCCGGCCAGCGGCCGGCACTACCGGGCAACGGGCCGTCTCCTGCGCCGCTCCAGCACCAGCGCAACGACCAGCACGGTAAGGGCCAGCCCGAACCACTGCACGGCGTAGCCCAGGTGGCGCTGCGGCGGCAGCGTGTTCGGCAGCAGGTCCATATCGCGTTCGTCGCCGAAGGGCAGCGCCGGATCCAGCCGCAGCACGCGGTCGGGCAATGCCGGCAGGCCAAGCGCCGCCGCGAGGCCCTTGGCGGGCAAGCGGCTGGCCAGCCAACGCCCGGCCTCATCGGTAGCGGAGAACGCGGGCCCCAGTGCCAGTCCCGCTGACGGCGGCGGCGCCAGCAGCCCGCGCACGGCCACTGGCGAAGGGGGTGCCGGCACATCCGGCAGCGTGCGATCCGGCGGCAGCGCGCGCCACCCCAGATCGACCAGCAGCACGCTGCCTTCGTCACTGCGGAACGGGCGATAGATCTTCACCCCGGCGCGGCCATGCCGGGTCTGGTTGTCCAGCAGCACCACGCCGGGCAGGAAACGGCCATGGTCGGCCACACCGTGCAACGCGCCGGGGGCCGCGAGTGCCTGCGACAGCGGCAACGCCTGTGCCACAGCTGGACCCTGCGCATCCAACATTGCCTGTTTGGCATGCATGCGCTGCAGTTGCCACAGCCCCAATGCGCTGAAACCGGCCATCGCCAGCGCCGCCAACAGCCATCCGATCGCGCGCGTGTGCTGGCGCATCATGACAAGTCCGCGCAAACGCGGTCAGATAGGCGCATCCACCCTGCCCTCGAGCCGCGCATGAGTGATTCGCTGAAGACCCTGCTGGTAATCGCGTTTCTGATCGTCATCGTCTGGAATCTGGGCGCCGGCCTGTATTACCTGCTGGTCGACCGCGGCCAGACCAAGCGCACGGTCAACGCACTGACACGCCGCATCGGGGTGTCGGTGGCCTTGATCGTACTGGTGATCGTGAGCATCTACATGGGCTGGATCAAACCGCACGGCATCGGCGGCTGAGGCCACCGATACGTGCTCGGTCAAAGCACGTAGACGAACATGAAGAGCATCAGCCACACCACGTCGACGAAGTGCCAGTACCACGCGGCGGCTTCGAAACCGAAATGGTTGTCGCGGGTGAAGTGCCCCTTCGCCGAACGCAGCCACATCACGATCAGCATGATCGTGCCCAGCAGCACGTGCGCGCCGTGGAAGCCTGTCAGCATGAAGAAGGTCGAACCGTAGATGCCCGAACCGAGCGTCAGGTTCAGTTCCTTGTAGGCGTGGATGTACTCCTCCGCCTGCAGGGTCAGGAAGCCGAGGCCGAGCACCACGGTCAGGCCCAGCCAGATCAGCAGCTGGCGGCGGTTACCGGCCTTCAGCGCGTGATGGGCGATGGTCAGGGTCACGCCGGAGGTCAGCAGGATCAGCGTATTGATCAGTGGCAGGCCCCAGGCCGGAATGGTCTGGAATGTGCCACCGATCGCCGCCGGGCCATTGGTGGGCCAACCCGCCGAGTAGCCCTGCCAGAGCAGCTCGTTGGTCATCACCCCGCGGCCTTCGCCACTGAGCCACGACAGGCCCAGGTTGCGGGTGTAGAACAGCGCGCCGAAGAACGCACCGAAGAACATCACTTCGGAGAAGATGAACCAGATCATCCCCATCCGGAATGACCCATCGACCTGATGGTTGTAGTTGCCGGCCTGCGATTCGCGCACCACGTCGCTGAACCACCAGAACAGGGTCAGCACCAGCATCGCCACGCCGATGTAGAAGGTCCAGCGGCCCCAGCTGGCGTCATTGAGCCAACTGGCCACGCCGACCATGGTCACCATCATCGCGATGGAACCGACGAACGGCCACTTGCTCTGGGCCGGGACGAAGTACACGTTGGCGTCGGTAGGTGTCTGGGCCATGGTCGGTATCCGGGTCAGGGAGCAGCGTGGGCGCCTTCCGACGTGGCGGCGGGCGCCAGCCGATCGGACAACGCATCGTTGCGGTAGAAGGTGTAGGACAAGGTGATCGTGCGGATTTCCGGCGGCAGGTCCGGATCGACGATGAAGCGCACCGGCATGTCACGCTTCTCGCCGGCCTGCAGGGTCTGCGCGGTGAAGCAGAAGCACTCGGTCTTGCTGAAGAACCCGGACGCGCGTGCCGGCGCCACCGACGGCACTGCGCTGCCGACCACGGCCTGCTGGCTGTCGTTGCGGGCGAAGTACAGCGCCTCGTTGAGCTCGCCAGGCACCACATCCATGGTCAGCTGCTCGGGATGGAACGACCACGGCAGCCGCGAATTGACACCACCATCGAATTCCACCCGCACGGTGCGCTTGCCGGTGGCAGCACCGGTACTGGCTTCGCTGCCCGGGCCACGTTCCAGGCGCACGCCGAATACCTTCTCGCAGGCGATGCGATACAGCGGTACCAGCGAGAACGTCAGCAGGAACACCACCACCGCAACGCCGATCAGGCGCGGCAGGCCGGCGCTGCGTGACGGAACGGTGGTCGGCGTTTCGCTCATCGACCGATCACGCCGCTGAGGATGAAACCGACGTAGACCAGTACGGCGATCGCGCCCACCCACAGCGCGGTGCGCCTGGCGCGCTGGCGCTGCTCCGCATAAAGCGGCGCGGTGCCCGGCCGCTGGCCTGGCGATGCGCTTGCGGCCAAGCGTGGCTCGGCTCTGGCCGGGGTGATCGGGCTCTCGTTATGCATGCATCACCTCAATGACCGATATCGTCGTGCGCCAGGTCGCCCGGGCGGATCGTTGGCGGCGTGGTGAAGGTATGCGCCGGTGCCGGCGACGGCAGCGTCCATTCCAGGCCGCGCGCACCTTCCCAGGAGCGGGCCTCGGCCTTCTCGCCATTGCGCAGCGAGGACAGCAGGATCGCAGCCATCATGAACGGCGTGGCGAACATGCCGAACGCACCGATCGAGCTGATCAGGTTCCAGTCGGCGAACGCCACCGAGTAATCGGGGATGCGGCGCGGCATGCCGGCCAGGCCCAGGAAATGCTGCGGGAAGAACAGCAGGTTGACGAACACGATCGACCACCAGAAGTGCACCTTGGCCCACTTCTCGCTGTACATGCGCCCAGTCCACTTCGGCCACCAGTAGTACACCGCCGCGATCAGCGCGAACACCGCGCCGGTCACCAGCACGTAGTGGAAGTGGGCGACCACGAAGTAGGTGTCGTGGTACTGGAAGTCAGCCGCCACGATGGCCAGCATCAGGCCGGAGAATCCACCGATGGTGAACAGGATCACGAAGGCCACCGACCACAACATCGGCGCCTCGAACGTCAGCGAGCCACGCCACATCGTGCTCACCCAGTTGAACACCTTCACGCCGGTCGGGATCGAGATCAGCATGGTGGCGAACATGAAGTAGATCTCGCCGCCCAGCGGCATGCCCACGGTGAACATGTGGTGGGCCCAGACGATGAACGACAGGAACGCGATCGCCGCAGTGGCGTAGACCATCGCCTGGTAGCCGAACAGCGGCTTGCGGCTGAAGGTCGGGATGATCTCGCTGACCACGCCGAAGGCGGGCAGGATCATGATGTAGACCTCGGGATGGCCGAAGAACCAGAAGATGTGCTGGAACATCACCGGGTCGCCACCACCGGCCGCATTGAAGAAGCTGGTACCGAAGAACTTGTCGGTGAGCAGCATCGTCACCGCACCGGCCAGCACCGGCATCACCGCGATCAGCAGGAACGCGGTGATCAGCCAGGCCCAGCAGAAGATCGGCATCTTCAGCAGGTCGATGCCGGGCGCGCGCATGTTCAGCACCGTGGCGATGATGTTGATCGCGCCCATGATCGAACTGATGCCGGCCACGTGGATGGCGAACACGGTGAACGCCACGTTGTAGCCACCCTGCAGCGACAGCGGCGGGTACAGCGTCCAGCCACCGGCCGGCGCGCCACCGGGCAGCAGGAAGGTCAGCAGCAGCAGGCTGAAGGCCACCGGCAGCAGCCAGAACGACCAGTTGTTCATGCGCGGCAGCGCCATGTCCGGCGCGCCGATCTGCAATGGGATCATCCAGTTGGCCAGGCCGACGAAGGCCGGCATCACCCCGCCGAAGATCATCACCAGCGCGTGCACGGTGGTCAGCTGGTTGAAGATTTCCGGACGGATGTACTGGATGCCGGGCTGGGCCAGTTCCAGCCGGATCAGCACGCTCATGAACGCGCCGATGACGAACATGATGAAGCTGAAACCCAGGTACAGCGTGCCGATGTCCTTGTGGTTGGTCGAGAAGAACCAACGCTCGAAGAAGCTCTGCGGGTGATGGTGATCGTCGTGCCCAACTGCCGAGTGCGCCATTGCAAAACACCTCTCAGGATCGGTTGTCGCCGCAGCCGCGATACGGCCGCGGGCAGTTACATCAGGCTCCGCTGGCCGCCGCCGCAGGCGCGTTGCCGGCCTCGGCGGATGCCGGTGCCGCTGGCTGCGCCGGCGTTTCACTGGCAGGTGCGGTGGGTTCGGCGGGCGCGGCAGGCGCTGCCGGTGCAGGCGCGGATTTGCGCTGCGCCAGCCACTGCTTGAATTCTTCCTTGGACACCGCCTCGACCACGATCGGCATGAAGCCATGGTCCTTGCCGCACAGCTCCGCGCACTGGCCGCGGTAGACACCGGGCTGCTCGATGCTGGTCCAGGCTTCATTGATGAAACCGGGGATGGCGTCCTGCTTCCAGCCCAGCGCCGGTACCCACCAGGCGTGGATCACGTCGTCGGAGGTGATGACGAAGCGCACCTTGGTATCAACCGGCAACACCAGCCGGTTGTCCACGTCCAGCAGGTAATGCGGATGGCTCTCGCGGGTCGGCACCTTGCCGCTCTGCCGCATGCGATCGGATTCACGGTCCAGGCGGCTGGTGAAGGTGACGTTCTCACCGAGGTATTCGTACTTCCACATCCACTGGTAACCGGTGACCTTCACGGTCATCTCGGCATCGCGGGTGTCGTACATCTTGATCAGGTTGGCCGTAGCCGGCCACGCCATCACCACCAGGATGATCACCGGGATCACTGTCCAGATGATTTCGGCCTTGGTGTTGTGGCTGAAGGTGGCGGCCACCGCGCCTTTCGACTTGCGGAACTTGAACATGGCGTAGGCCATGGCACCGAACACGATCACGCCGATCACCGTACAGACGATCAGCGAGAGATTGTTCGATTCCCAGGCCAGGCGTGAGGTCTGGGTCACCCCCTTGCCCATGTTCAGCTGCCACGGCTTTGGATCGGCCGCCTGGGCCAGTGCCGTCCCCGGCATCGACAGCAGGGCCGCCATCGTGGCGACCATTGCAACGCACTTCGTGCCCCACCCTCTGCTTTGCTTCATTGCCTAGACCCTTAGCGTCGTCGGTTGCCGCCATCGCTGGCGGCGAGCAAATCTTCAAGCGTTTCAACAAGCGTTTGACGTTCGGCCGGCGCGAGGAAACTCCCCACCTCCACCTGCCGGCCGCTGGATGCCAGCCGGACCTTCTCGTCGTCGGTGAGCAGGCGCACCCAGTGGGGATGGGCCCGGAACACCGGCGATCCACCAGGTACGGGGATGACCTCCACGCACGCTGGCACTACCCGGATCTCCTCCTGCCGTTCACCGCTGCGCCACAACGCGCGCAACGCGACTGCCAACAGCAGGCTGTACAGCAGCGCGAACAGGGGGGCGAATGCATTGCCGGCCAACCACCCGAGGGCGGACACCAGCCACATCGCTCCCGACAACACAGCAAACAACAGGACGAACTGCCGGGCATCGAGCGCCCGTGGGGGACGCAGTCGCAGCTGCGTACCTGATCCATCTGGAGCTGTAAGCACCTCGATCATGTCGCAACCGCGTTCCTGCCGCGGGAAACGTCTCGATGGTAGCCCCGCCCTCTCGCCAGTAGCAAGGGTGCATTCACACTTTTTCCGATGCTGCAACACAGCATGACCCCGGCAACGCGAATGACGAATTCGGCACAAATTCTGCAGGACTTTCTGAACAGGCTGAACCCACCACCGTTAGGGGCTATCAGCCCTTCACGAAGGTGGCTGCGGGGCACTTCCCCAAGGCGCAAAAATGATTAAAATCGCCAAGTTTTCCATTGGCCGGACCGGCATGAACGCACCCTTCTCCTCCCCTGCCGCCAGCGACGCTCCGCGTCCCGGCGCGCTGCTGTCGCCGGAACTGCCGGCGTCCCCCAACCCGTTCCGCCAGGCCATCACCGATGGCTGGTTGAAGGACGAGGCCAGCCACGTGCGCGAACTGCTGGCGCAGGCCCGCCTGCCCGCCGAGGAACAGGCCAAGGTGCAGGCGCTGGCCGCCGATCTGGTCGGCCGGGTGCGCGTGCGCGCCAAGGACCAGGGGGCGATCGAAGCCTTCATGCGCCAGTACGACCTGGGCAGCGAGGAAGGCGTGCTGCTGATGTGCGTGGCCGAAGCGCTGCTGCGCATTCCGGACCAGGACACCGCCGACAAGCTGATCCGCGACAAGCTGGCCGATGCCGACTGGGAAAAGCACCTGGGCGGCAGCGACTCGGTGCTGGTCAACGCCTCCACCTGGGGCCTGATGCTGACTGGCAAGCTGGTGCAGATGAACGATGCCACCCGCGCTGATGCGCCCAGCGCGTTCAAGCGCCTGGTCGGCCGCGTGGGTGAACCGGTGGTGCGCCTGGCCGTGCGCCAGGCGATGAAGATCATGGGCCACCAGTTCGTCATGGGCCGCACCATCAGCGAAGCACTGTCGCGCTCGCACAAGGGCGACAACGCCAGCTACCGCTACTCCTTCGACATGCTGGGCGAAGGCGCGCTGACCATGAAGGACGCGCTGCGCTACCTGGAGGACTACCGTCGTGCGATCCACGCCATCGGTGGTGACCACAAGGCCCGCGGTGGCCGCCCGGACGGCGACGTCAACAACGCCCCGGGCATCTCCATCAAGCTGTCGGCGCTGTACCCGCGCTACGAGCACGCCAAGCGCGCGCGCGTGCTGAAGGACCTGGTACCAGGCGTGCTGGAACTGGCACAGCTGGCCAAGAGCTACGGCATCGGCTGCACCGTCGACGCCGAAGAGTCCGATCGCCTGGAACTGTCGCTGGACATCATCGAGCAGGTGTTCGGCGATGCCTCGCTGGCCGGCTGGGATGGCTTCGGCGTGGTCGTGCAGGCTTACCAGAAGCGTACGCCGTACACGATCGACCACCTGGCCGACATGGCGCGCCGCGCCGGTCGTCGCCTGCAGGTGCGCCTGGTCAAGGGTGCCTACTGGGACGCCGAGATCAAGCGCGCGCAGATCGAAGGCTATGCCGGCTACCCGGTGTTCACCCGCAAGCAGAATACCGACGTGTCCTACCTGGCGTGTGCCAAGCGTCTGTTTACCCATGCCGACGCGATCTACCCGATGTTCGCCACGCACAACGCGCACACCATCGCCGCAGTTCGCAGCATCGCCAATGGTGGCGTCTACGAGCACCAGAAGCTGCACGGCATGGGCGACGACCTGTACGCCGAAGTGGTGCCAGCCGACCGCTTGAACCTGCCGTGCCGCGTGTACGCGCCGGTTGGTTCGCATGAAGACCTGCTGCCATACCTAGTGCGCCGCCTGCTGGAAAACGGCGCCAACTCCAGCTTCGTCAACCGCATCACCGACGAGCGCGTGCCGATCGCCGACCTGATCCGCGATCCGGTCGAGATGGTGTCCTCGTTCGAATCGATTCCGCACCCCAAGATCCCGCTGCCGGTTGACCTGCTGCGCAGCCAGAACCACGACAGGAAGAACTCCATGGGCGCCAACCTCGCCAACGACAACGAACTGCGCGCCCTGGCCGAGCAGCTCAACGCTGCAGTGAAGCCCTGGTCGGCCGCGCCGCTGGTGCCGGGTGCCAACCCGGCCGGCGCCGCACAGCCGGTGACCAACCCCGCCGATACCCGCGAGGTGGTCGGCCAGTGGCAGGCCGCCGATGCCGCCACCGTGCAGAAGGCACTGGCCAATGCCGTGGCCGCACAGCCGGCCTGGAACCGCACCCCGGCCGCCAGCCGCGCTGCCATCCTCGAGCACGCCGCCGACCAGCTGGAAGCGCGCATGCCCGAATTCATGGCGCTGTGCGTGAAGGAAGCCGGCAAGAGCCTGCCCGACGGTATCGCCGAAGTGCGCGAAGCCGTGGATTTCCTGCGCTACTACGCCAAGCAGGCACGGGAGCAGTTCAGCCACGCAGAGAAGCTGCCCAGCCCTACCGGTGAATCCAACGAGCTGCAGCTGCACGGCCGCGGCGTGTTCGTCTGCATCAGCCCGTGGAACTTCCCGCTGGCGATCTTCCTCGGCCAGGTGGCCGCTGCACTGGCCGCCGGCAACAGCGTCATCGCCAAGCCGGCCGAGCAGACCAACCTGATCGGCTACTACGCAGTGAAGCTGCTGCACGATGCCGGCGTGCCGGCTGACGTGGTGCAGTACCTGCCGGGCGATGGCGCCACCGTCGGTGCTGCGCTGACCGCCGACCCGCGCGTGGCCGGCGTGGCCTTCACCGGCTCCACCGACACCGCCCGTGCGATCAACCGCGCGATGGCCGCACGTGACGCCGCCATCGGCGTGCTGATTGCCGAAACCGGTGGCCAGAACGCCTTCATCGCCGACTCCTCGGCGCTGCCGGAACAGCTGGTCAAGGATGCGATTGGTTCGGCCTTCACCTCGGCCGGCCAGCGCTGCTCGGCCGCGCGCGTGCTGTTCGTGCAGGACGACATCGCCGACAAGGTGATGACCATGCTGGCCGGTGCGATGAAGGAACTGAAGGTCGGCAACCCCGGCCTGCTGTCCACTGACGTCGGCCCGGTGATCGACGCCGATGCACTGAAGATCCTGCAGGACCACGCCGAACGCATGGACCGCGAAGCACGCCTGATCGCCGCCGCCGAGCTGTCGGCCGAAGCGGCCAACGGCACCTTCTTCGCACCGCGTGCGTACGAACTGAAGGACCTGGGCCAGCTGCAGAAGGAAATCTTCGGGCCGGTGCTGCACGTGATCCGCTGGAAGGGCGACCAGCTCGACGCGGTGATCGACCAGATCAACGCCACCGGCTATGGCCTGACCCTGGGCGTGCATTCGCGCATCGACGAAACCGTCGACCGCATCAGCAACGGCGTCCACGTCGGCAACGTCTACGTCAACCGCAACCAGATCGGTGCGGTGGTCGGCGTGCAGCCGTTCGGCGGCCAGGGCCTGTCCGGCACCGGCCCCAAGGCCGGCGGCCCGCACTACCTGCTGCGCTTCGCCACCGAAAAGACGGTGACGGTGAACACCACCGCTGCCGGCGGCAACGCCTCGCTGCTGACCCTGGGCGACTGATTCCAGGCGTCATGCGGCAAACGAAAAACCCCGCGAAAGCGGGGTTTTTTGTGCCTTGTTTCCTGTAGCGCCGAGCCCATGCTCAGCTTGCACGGTGCAGCCGAGCATGGGCTCGGCGCTACACCCGCATCAGATTGCGCCAGTGGCGCAATGCCACCAGCGCGTTGATCCAGAAGCCCACGTACAGGATCGAGGTCAGGTGCAGGCCACGGCTGTAGTACAGCGGCACCGCGACGGTATTCACCAGCAGCCACACCCACCACGATTCCAGCTTGCGTCGCATCATCAGGATCTGCGCGATCACGCTCAGCACCAGCACCGCCGAATCGATGTACGGCGCATAGGCATTGGTCAGGCGGGTCAGCATCCAGCCGTAGCCGAAGGTCGCCACCACCGCCAGCGGCGCCAGCCAGGCCCATGCACGTGGTCGCAGCGAGGTGATCGGCAGCGGCGCACCATGGTCGCCGCGCAGCCACTGCCACCAGCCCAGCACGCTGATGGCGATGAAGAAGAACTGCAGCACCATGTCCGCGTACAGATGCGAGCGCTCGAACACCGCGGCAAACAGCGCACAGCCGACGATGCCCAGCCACCAGGTGTGCACGTTGTTGCGGCCGGCCAGCAGGATCGAGCCGGCGACGGCGATGTTGGCAGCCAGCTCCAGCTGGAAGTTCGGGTCGGACAGGTTCATGGCGCTATTGTCGTGGATCCACGCCGTGGATGGCGGTGCTCTTCAGTAGACCCACGCCACGCGTGGATGACCCGAGGCCACAAAAGAAGAAGGCCCCGCTTGCGCGGGGCCCTCCGTGTACTGCATCAGGCGGAAGCCCGAATCAGAACTTGTACTGGAACGAAGCTGCCAGCACGTCGCCACGGACCTTGTACTTGCCCGACAGCGAGTTGCCCTGGTTGGCGGTGGTCGCCGGCACGTTCACGTTCGGATCGCTGGTGAACAGGTGGGTATAACCAATGTTCCACTCGGTGTTCTGCGACGGGGTCCAGCCCACGCCCAGCGACAGCCACTTGCGGCTGGTATCCGGCACGCGGACGTCGCGGTGGGCGTCGGTGGTCGGGGTCTGGTCCAGTGCAACACCACCGCGCAGGGTGACGGTGTCGCTCAGCTTGTAGTCGGCGCCCAGCGACACGAAGGTGGTGTCGCGGTAGCCGAACTCCAGAACCGAATCGGGCTGCGGCGAAGCGTAGTCAACGGTCACGCTGTCAAACGCGGTCGACCAGGCGGTACGGGTCACGTCGCCCATCACGGTCCAGCGGTCGTTGACCTTGTGGGTCACGCTCAGGGTGGCCGAGGCCGGCATGGTCACCGTGGCCTTGCCGCTGGTGTCCATGAACCAACCGCGAGTACGCGGCGAGTTGGTCAGCAGGGAACGGGCGCGGTCGGCGCCGCTGAAGGTCGCATCACCACCGGTGATCTTGTGCTCGACCTTGGAACGGTAGCTCAGGCCGATGTGGGTGTTCTCGTCGATCGAGAACAGGCCACCAACGGTCCAGCCCACGGCATTGTTGTCACCCTCGATCTTCAGGGTGCCATCCGAACTGCCCGGGGCGAAGCCCGGAGCACCGGCGCCGGCCAGGATGCTGCCGTAGTCGACGGCGTTGCTCAGCTCGATGGTCAGGTGCTCGACGAACACCGACGCGCCGAAGGACACGTACGGGTTGACGTCATACGACGCAGCGAAGCCGAGGTCGATGGCCTTCAGGTCGGTCTTCAGGCCGCTGTAGCGACCGACCCAACCGTTGTCGTATTCGGTCTTGAAGCCGAACGGTGCGGTCAGCGACACACCGAAGTGGGCCTTCTCGCCGACCGGCATGTGGAAGTACGCGGCCGGAACCGGAGCGATCATGCCGGCGTCGCCGCCGTCACCACCGGTCTGCGGGCGGCCTGCCGCATTGCGGCCCTGGCCCTTGAACTCGGCCTTGAAGCTGATGGCGCTCAGGTCGCCCTGGACCATCGTGCCTTCCAGCTGGCGCATGCCGGCCGGGTTGACGGCGATGATGGAGGCGTCGCCCTCGGCGCTGCCGGAACCGGCGAACGCGCGGCCGAGGCCCTTGGCGCTGTTTTCCTTCAGCTGGAAGGCGGCAGCGTTGGCATCGGCGGCGGCCAGCGCACCGGCAACGCCGACGGCCAGCAGGGTCAGTCGGGCAATGGTGGAAGCGGTTTGCATCGTAGTTCTCTCTCCGGTAAGCGGTGATGGTGCTCTGAGTGCGCCTGCGCCCGGCAGGCCCTGGGGCCCTTCGGAGCGCGCCGGATTCCCCTCCCGACATACGACGCCGTATGCGAGTATTACCCAGAGCTGTTAATGAAACAATAACAGCGCAGGCGCTTTTTTCGTCTCAAAAGCTGAACAGGACAAATCCCGCCGCAGGCGCCCGCACGCTAGGCTATTGCCCATGTTCGTCTCCCTCCCGTCGCGCAAGAAGGCGGCCCTGCGCTGGGCCACGCCCGTGCTGTTTGCGGCACTGTGGCTGGCGTTCCTGTGGTCGATCTCGCGTCCGGACGACGCCCGGGGCAGCCTCTGGCTGGACTGGGGCGCCCTGTCCACCGGCCTGACCCATCCGCTGGACTGGTGGGCGACCCTGCAGGACGGCAGCGTGCTGCGGCTGTTTACGGCCCTGTTTCTGCACGCCGACTGGTCGCACCTGCTGGGCAACCTGGTGTTCCTGCTGATCTTCGGCCTGCCCGCCGAACGGGTGCTGGGCCCGTGGCGGTTGCTGCTGCTGTTCCTGGTCGGCGGTGCGGTCTCCAACCTGGTGGCGATCTACACCATGGGCAGCCCGGACCAGATCATCATCGGCGCCAGCGGCGCGGTCTCGGCCTTGATCGGCGCCTACCTGGCGCTGTTCCCGGGCGCGCGGCTGGGCGTGGTGATCCCGCTCGGCCTGTTCCTGGAGTTCGTGCGCGCCCCGGCCTACCTGCTGATCGGCGTCTGGGCCGCACTACAGGTGGTGTTCGCCCACATCGGCCCGAGCTTCGGCATGGTCGCCTGGTGGGCGCACATCGGTGGCTTCATGTTCGGCCTGGTGTACGGGGTCTACGTGCGCGCCGCGATCGCCCGCAAGCTGCGCAAGCGCCACGGATTCTGACCGGTCCGGTGGTGCCGGCCGCTGGCCAGCTCCACGCTCACCCGCTCGTTCGTAGCGTCAAGCGTGCTCGACTGCGGGTTTCGTCGCCGGGCATGGCCCGGCACTACCGTCAGGGCTTGACCGGGGCCGGAGCGGGCTTTGCTTCCGGCTTGCTCTCCGCCTTCGGCTCGGCCTTCGCATCCGGCGTGGCCTCCGGCTTCGGCTCGGCCTTTGCATCCGGCGTGGCCTCCGGCTTCGCGGCCGCCGTTTTCGCAGCCTTGGCCGCAGCGGCCTTCGCCGCTTCGGCCTTCAACCGTGCAGCCACCGAACCGGGATTCTTCAGCTCGGCCAGCGCATCGTTGATCGGGCCATCACCCGGCAGTACCGCACCGGCGTGGTAGCCCTCGGTGCCTTCGTCGTCGCCGCGCAGGTGGCCCGGCAGGGTCGCTTCGCTGTAGTCGCTCAGGCTGGCCGGCAGCGCCTCTTCTTCCGGGCGCGCCGCAGGCTTCAGCTCGACCTCCGGCACGATACCGGTGGCCTGGATCGACTTGCCGCTGGGCGTGTAATAGCGTGCCGTGGTCAGCTTCACCGAATCGCCGTTGTCCAGCGGCAGCACGGTCTGCACCGAGCCCTTGCCGAAGGTGCGGCTGCCGACCACGCGCGCACGCTTGTTGTCGCGCAGCGCGCCGGCCAGCACTTCCGATGCGCTGGCCGAACCAGCGTCGACCAGCACCACCACCGGTGCGCCCTTCAACAGATCGCCAGGGGTCGCATCGAAGCGTGCATCGCTGATGCTGATGCGGCCACGGGTGCTGACGATATTGCCCTTGTCGAGCAGATCATCGGCCACCTGCACGGCGGCGGTCAGCAGGCCACCCGGGTTGCTGCGCAGATCCAGCACCAGACCCTTGAGCTGACCACCGGACTGCTTCTGCAGCTGCTGCACGTGCTTCTGGAAATCAGAACCGGTATCGGCCTGGAAGGTGCTCAGGCGGATGTAGGCGTAACCCGGTTCGAGCATGCGGCTCTTCACACTGGTCACGCGGATGGTCTGCCGGGTGAGGCTGACATCGAACGGCTTGGGCTTGCCTTCGCGCACGATGGTCAGCACCACCTTGCTTCCGGCGGCGCCCCGCAGCGGCTCGCTGGCGTCGATCGCGCTGATCGGCTTGCCATCGATGGCGATGATCAGGTCACCAGCGAGGATGCCGGCCTTGGCCGCCGGCGTGTCGTCGATCGGCGCGATCACCTTCATGCTGGCGTTGTCCGGCTGCTGCTGCAGCTCCACGCCGATGCCTTCGTAGGCGCCGCTGGCCTGTTCGTCGAAAGCCTGCGCGTCTTCCTTGTTGAAATAGGTGCTGTGCGGATCAAGGTCGAGCAGCAGGCCGCGCACCGCCGACTGCATCAGCTTCTTGTCATCGACCGGGTCGACGTAGGCAGCACGCACCGCGTTGTACACGGCCACGAAACGGCGGATCTCCTCCAGCGGCACCTTCGAGGTCACCGCCTCCTCGCTGTTCGCCGCCTGCCCGCTGGTTTCCTGGCTCGGGGCGGGCGCGGTCTGCTGCGCCCAGGACAGCGCTGGCAACAGAGCCAGCAAGAGGGTGGCGGTACGGGCTGCGCGCATGGATCACTCCTGTCGACGATGGCATCGTGCCCAAGGCACATGCGCCGATTATGCGCGAAGCACAGCTAAATTCCCGTTGAATCCGCCATGCCTGCGGTAGCGCTGGATTCAGCGCCGCTGCAGCCAGCTGTCCGGATTGACCGGCTGCCCGCCACGCCGCAGCTCGAAGTACAGCGCGGTCACGCCCTGGCCGCCGGAATTACCGACCTTGGCCACCGCGTCGCCACGACTGACCCGGGCACCGGCATCCTTCAGCAGGGTGTCGTTGTGGGCATACAGGCTCATGTAGCCGTTGCCGTGGTCGACGATCAGGATCATGCCGTAGCCGGTCATCCAGTCGGAGAACACCACGGTGCCATCGGCCACCGCAGTAACGGTACTGCCGGCCGGTGCACCGATCAGCACACCGCTGCTGGTGCGGCCGTCAGGCAACTTGCCGCCATAGCGCGCCAGCAGATTGCCGGACAACGGCCAGCCCAGGCCTCCAACCTTCGGCGCAGGCGCCGAGGCCACGGCAGGCGGCACCTTGGTGGGCGGCGGCGGCCGTCCCTGTGCCGCCGCCTGGCGTGCGGCACGTTCGGCGGCGGCCTTCTCCGCTGCCGCACGGCGCGCAGCCGCGCGACGCTCGGCCTCGGCACGGGCGGCGGCCGCACGCAGATTGGCCAGCAGCGTTTCCAGCGCCTTGGCATCCTGGCCCAGCGCCTGTTCTTTCTCGCGCTGGTCCTTGAAGCGCTCGTCCAGCGAGGCAACAGTCTTTGCGCGATCGCGGCGGTCGACTTCCAGCGCCGCTGCCTGCTGCTTCTGGTTCTGCTGCGCGCCCTGCAGCTTCTGCTTGCGCTCAGCGATCTGCGCCTGCAGCGCCTCCAGCTCCTTCAGGTCAGCAGTCAGCGCGGTGATGCGCTTTGCCCGCTCGCGCTGCAGGTAGCGGTGGTAGGCCAGGGCGCGATTGGCATCGGCCACCGTGTCCTGCGACAGCAGCAGCTTCAACGGTGCGTGGTTGCCCAGCTGGTAGGCCGCACGCAGCAGGCCGGCCAGCTCGCGATGCTGCTGGGCGAGGTTGGCCTGCAGCGTGCTGCGGCGTTGTTCGGCCTCGGCCAGGGCCCTTCCCTGCTCGCGCAGCGCGGTTTCTGTCTGCGCAAGCGCACGGCCGGTGCGGGCCACCTTCTCATCCGCCTCGCGCAGCTGCTGTGATGCTTGGCCGCGCTGCCCTTCGATCTGCCGGCGCTCCTGCGCCACGCCCTTCAGTTCGGTGCGCAGCTTCTGCAGCTTGCGCTCGGTCTCGCGGGTGGTCTGCGCAGCACCGGGCAACGGCAGGGCCAGGGCCAACGCCAGCCCCAACAGCAGGCAGCGCCCGCCGCGGATGGCGGCGATGTGATGTCGGCGTGATGGGAAGGCGTTGTTGCGCAAGGGCTTTCCAGTGACTTCAGGCAGTTGCAGGGGGTACCGGGGAATGGTGACATCTCCGCACGCGGCCTGCCAGCCGCACATCCATCGAGGTCCCCATGAAAACTCTTTCCATTCCGCTGCTGTTGGGCGTGCTGCTGGCCACCGGGCCGGTTGCGGCCCAGGAAGACATCAGCAAGGTCAACGGCAGCATCAGCGCCGACGCCGGCCAGCGCTACGGCAAACTGGATACCGTCAACGGCGGCATCCGTGTCGGCGAAGGCGTCGAGACCGGCAGTATCGACACCGTCAATGGTGGGGTGAAGGTCGCCGACCGCGCACGCACCGGCCAGATCGAGACGGTCAACGGCGGCGTGCGCCTGGGCCGCGAGGTGATCGCCCGTGGCGACGTCAGCACGGTCAACGGCAGCATCTTCAGCGATCGCGGCAGCCAGATCGAAGGCGGCGTCGAAACCGTGAACGGTGGCATCGGCCTGGTCGAAAGCCGCGTCGGCAAGGATGTGGAGACCGTCAACGGCGATATCACCGTCGGCATCGGTTCGCAGGTGAACGGTGGCGTGCATGTGCGCAAGCCGAACTTCAGCGTCTCGCTCACCGCCAGCCGCAAGCCACGCGTGATCATCGGCCCGAACGCCGTGGTCAGCGGCCCACTGCAGTTCGAACGCGAGGTGGTGCTGTACGTGCATCGCACCGCTCGTATCGGGCCGGTCACCGGCGCCGAGCCGATCCCGTTCGACGCCGAAACCGCTCCGGCGGATTGAGCGCACCGGGCCATTCGGTTCGGTGATACTCGCTGTTACCGGCCACGCTCGAGGTGTGGCCGCCCTTTGTTTTCCAGGAATCGACGATGCCCCGCAAACTCCTCCTGTGCCTGGCCGCTGCGGCCGCGCTCAGTGCCTGCAAAGGCGAAGATACTCCGGCGCCCGCGCCGGCCACCGACACTGCCGCTGCGAAGCCGGCTGCCCATTCGTTCTCGCCGGAAATCAACGCCGGGGACTTCGCCGAGATGGTCAAGACCCTGGCCTCGGATGAGTTCGAAGGTCGCGCCCCGGGTAGCAAGGGCGAAGAACTGACGGTCAACTACATCCGTGACCAGATGCAGCGCATCGGCCTGCAGCCCGGCAACGGCGACAGCTGGTTCCAGGACGTGCCGATGACTGAGACCACGGCCAACGAATCGACCGTGCTGAAGATCACCCAGGACGGCAAAACCACCGAACTGAAGTTCGGTACCGATATGGTGGTGGGAACCCGTACCGGCCAGGCCGAGGTGAAGGTCGACGCCAGCGACCTGGTGTTCGTTGGCTACGGCGTCGATGCGCCGGAGCAGAAGTGGAACGACTACGCCGGCCAGGACTGGAAGGGCAAGACGGTCGTCATGTTCGTCAACGATCCGGGCTTCCACGTCGATGACGCGAAGCTGTTCGACGGCAAGCGCATGACCTACTACGGCCGCTGGACCTACAAGTTCGAGGAAGCCGCACGCAAGGGCGCCGCCGCTGCGCTGATCGTGCACGACACCGCCGGCGCCTCCTATGGCTGGGACGTGGTGAAGAACTCCTGGGCGGGCCCGCAGTACGACCTGCCGGCCAAGGACGACCCGGAAGCCCGCATCCCGGTGCAGGGCTGGCTGAGTGCGGAAGCCGCCAAGGCACTGTTCGCCGGCGCCGGCCTGGACCTGGCGCAGGCGTACAAGGACGCCAGCAAGCGCGGCTTCAAGCCGGTTCCGCTGAAGGCCACCGCCGCGGTCGACCTGAAGAGCCAGATCGCGCAGAAGCAGTCGCGCAACGTGGTGGGCGTGCTGCCGGGCAGCAAGCGTGCCGACGAGGCCGTGCTGTACATGGCGCACTGGGACCACCTGGGCAAGCACGAGGGCGAGACCGGCGACAACATCTACAACGGTGCAGTCGACAATGCGACCGGCGTGGCCGGCATCCTCGAGGTGGCTGAAGCAATGGCCCACCAGGATCCGAAGCCGGAGCGTTCGGTGGTGTTCCTGGCGGTGACCCTGGAAGAATCCGGCCTGCTGGGTTCGAAGTACTACGTCGCGCACCCCACCTTCCCGCTGGACAAGATCGCCGGCGTGATCAACATCGATGCGATGTCGGTGGCTGGCCGTGCCAAGGACGTGACTGTCACCGGTTTCGGCAGCTCGGAGCTGGAAGACATTCTCAAGCCGCTGGCCGCGGCCCAGGACCGTACCCTGCACGGTGAGACCTCGGTGCAGAGTGGCTTCTACTTCCGCTCGGATCACTTCAACTTCGCCAAGGCCGGCGTGCCGGCCCTGTACGCCGATGGTGGCGAGGACCTGCGCGAGGGTGGCGTGGAGGCCGGCCGCAAGGCCGCAGCGGACTACGGCGCCAACCGCTACCACGGCCCGAAGGACGAGTTCGACGCGGCCAGCTGGAAGCTGGACGGGACTGTCGAAGACCTGCAGCTGATGTACGGCGTCGGCAAGGAACTGGCCGGCGGCGATCGCTGGCCGAACTGGTATGCAGGCAACCCGTTCAAGGCGGCCCGCGATGCAATGATGAAGGACAAGGCCCCGGCTGCGGCGAAGTAACGTCGAGCCTGCTCGACTGAGTACTGAAGCAAGCCAAGGCGGCGCCCGCAAGGGCGCCGCTTTTTTGTGCGTGCGATTGCAGCGCGGTGGTAGATGCCAACCTTGGTTGGCGCCGCTCTTTGCGGGAACAATCCATCCACGCATGGCGTGGATCTACTGTGGGTTCGCCTGCCCTAGGTAGCTGCCAACCTTGGTTGGCGCCGTGATTCCTCGCGGAGGGCATCCACGCACGGGTTGCCGGCCAGCGGCCGGCACTACCCGCATTTCCTGCGCACAAAGAAAAACCCCGCTGCGTGAGCAGCGGGGTTTTGGGTATAAACCCTGGCGATGACCTACTCTCGCATGGCTTAGGCCACACTACCATCGGCGCAGCTACGTTTCACTTCCGAGTTCGGGATGGGATCGGGTGGTTCCATAGCGCTAATTTCACCAGGGAGACGGTTGCAGCAGCGCTTGCAGCGCCAGCATCGCGATCTTGCCCTTGGGGCGGAAGCCACTCAAAAAGCAGTGCCTTCACTTAATAA
>JAAIGE0100006397.1_pt1 | contig 24026 bp, 31 predicted proteins | sample 6487951 | NCBI WGS metagenome assembly JAAIGE01 (sample SAMN13974128, study PRJNA590717) | phyllosphere metagenome | biome: tomato field; feature: multiple bacterial spot infested tomato fields; material: tomato leaves; isolation source: leaves from tomato fields | host: Solanum lycopersicum ...
GCTTTTTCTTTCGGGCAGAAAGTTGCCCAAGGGCTCATGCCCAGCATCACCCCCTTCGTAACCCGCATCACCCAAGGAGAAGTAAATGTTCCATGCAGCCCAAAACGACGACACCCGCATCCACCGCGTGGAAGTCCTCGTGAGCACTACGGAAAAGAGTCAAGCCAAGGAAGTGGCCGCGGCTGCCGGCCTGGGCCTCTCGGCCTGGTTCCGGACTCTCGGCAACGAAGCAGTTCGCCGCCATGGTAGCGGCCCGGTGCCGGGGAAGGAATCCCGACATTGTCCGGGTCGCGGTCGCCCAGCAGCACGGGCGCGCGGCGTGGCGTCGGGCCGGAGGCATCTTTGATTGCGGCTTCCGGCTTCGCGGCCAGGAGACAGGCAAAAAAATAGCCCGGGTAGAGACCGGGCCATGAAAGGATTAAAAGTGAGTCAATTATCACCCGAAAATCACGCGGCGACAAAGGTTATCGCCAAGGCGTGCAGCTGGGTCGACCAGCGGCGCAACGCGCAAGCTGCACCGGCTGACCAGAAAGCGCTCGAGGTCGGCCGTCTGCGCCAGACCGGCAATGAGCTGGCCGAGGCCGTCGAGAAGTACCGCAAGGCGGGGAAGGTCTCGCCGCCATGACGCAGCTCGTCAGCATCCAGAAATGGCTCGGGCACCAGGGCGATACCATGTCGCCCGAGTCGATCCAGTTCACCACCAGGCCGGCCAAGGGATGCCGCGGCGGCCTGTTCCAACATCAACATTCCTCCATCTGCGATCGCGCCTGCACGGTCGCCCAGCGCGCCGAGCTCGAGCACTGCGAACGCGGCTTCATCTACGTCGCCAAACCGGTAGACCCGCGCCAGGTGTCCCTGATCGAGAAGGGGCACTGACATGGCACGCATCCGTTCAATCAAACCCGAGTTTCCGCAGTCGGAGAGTATGGGCAACGTCTCGCGAGACGCCCGCTTGACTTTCATCCAGCTCTGGACGATTGCCGACGACGAAGGGAGGCTTCGCGGAAATTCGCGAATGCTCGCGAGCCTTCTTTTTCCCTACGACGACGACGCGCCAGGCCTCATTGATGGCTGGCTGAAGGAGCTCGAAGACGAGGGCTGCATTCAGCGCTACAAGTCGGGCACCCAGAGCTATGTCCATCTCTGTAACTGGTTGATTCATCAGAAGATTGACAAGCCGAGCAAGTCGAAAATCCCCCCATTCGATGAATCCTCGCGAATCCTCGCGAAGCCTCTCGAAGTGTCGTCGGAGGAAGGGATCAAGGATCAAGGAAAGGATCAAGGAGAGGAAGGGAAAGGATCGGACCAACTTGTCGAGCGCCGCTCCGCGTCTCCCGACCGCGATGTCATCGCCGAGGTGTTCGCCTACTGGCAGAAGGTGATGGACTCGCCACGCTCCCAGCTGGACGACAAACGCCGCAAGGCGATCAAGGGCGCGCTGAAGCTCTACGAGCCGCGCCAGGTCTGCGAGGCCATCCTGGGCTGCTCGCGCAGTGCCTGGCACATGGGCGAGAACGATCGCCGGGCGAAGTACAACGGCCTCGACCTGATCCTGCGCGACGCCGAGCACATCGACAAGTTCATGGAGCTGGCCAGCAAGCGCACCACCGGCCCCGAGAGCATCGAGCAGCGCAACGCCCGGATCCTGGCCGAGCTGATGGCTGGCGACAGCGCCATCGACCCGAACGTGATCGACGTTGACGCCCAGGAGGTGATCGATGCGTAACGACGACCTGCCGCAATTCGCCGCCCTGCTGGCCGACGTCTTGGCTGGCTATGGCAAGCCGCTACCCGAAGCATCGGAGATCGGCATCTGGTTCAAGCAGCTGGCGCCCTTCCCTGCCGCCACGGTCAAGCGCGCCTTCGAAGCGTACCGAATGGAGCGCCCGGACTTCGCGCCGGCGCCGAACGGCATCGTTGCCCGCGCCCGGCTGATGGATGGCCGCCCGGACGAGAACGAGGCCTGGGCCGTTGCCCTGACCAGCCAGGACGAAGCCGAGACGGTCGTGTGGACGGACGAAATGGCTGCCGCGTTCAACCTGGCCCGCCCGCTGCTCGAGACCGGCGATGAGGTCGGCGCGCGCATGGCGTTCAAGGACGCCTACAAGCGCCTGGTCGGTGAGGCCCGCAGCCAGAACAAGCCAGCCAACTGGAACGTGTCCGCCGGCTGGGACGCGCAGCGCCGCCAGATCGCCGTGCAGAAGGCAACCGTCGCCGGGCTGCTCGCCGGCCCCCAGCCGCACCTGGCCCTGCCGAACGAAACCGACCTGCCGCCGGCGCGGCCCGAAGGTCTGCAGAAGCTCAAGGAAACGCTCGCGCAGCTCAACTGCATGAACGAGCAGGCCGCCGCGGAGTACCAGGCGGAGCTGGCCGCCGAGCGCTCCGCGGAGCAGGCGCGCCGTGACGAGATCGACCGCAAGGTGCGCGAGTACCTGACCCAGCACCCCGAGGCCCGCTACGGACAGATGCCGATGCCCAGGAGCGAGCCATGACCCGCGAACACGACCCCTGCGCCATGTGCGCGCGCTTCACCCTGGATCACGCCGACCTCCCGCCCGGCCACGGCTGGTGCGACGCCTGGCTCGAGCCGAAGCCCTGGAACAGCCAGATCGGCGTGCTGTTCATCGAAGCGAAGAATCGGGCCGCGCGACAGCGGTATGTGGCGCGGCAGCAGGCACAAAAACAAGAATTGGAGAAAGCATGAAGCCCCGTTTGAAGATCAGTTTCAGCGGCGGGCGCACCAGCGCGCTGATGGCGAAGCTCGCCAAGGAACGCCTGGCCGACAAGTACGAGCTCGCGTTCGTCTTCGCCAATACCAGCCTCGAAGATGAGCGCACCCTGCAGTTCGTTGATCGGTGCGACCGCGAGTGGGGTCTCGGCGTCGTCTGGCTTGAGGCTGTGATCAACCCGGTATCTGGCGAAGGCACCACGCACCGCGTCGTGACGTTCGAGACCGCCGTCCGAAATGGTGAAGTGTTCGAAGAAATGATCAAGGTCTACGGTATTCCGAACCAAAGCTATGGGCATTGCACCCGCGAGCTGAAGTTGAGCGCGATGAAGTCATACATGCGCTCGATAGGCTGGTTTGCATATGAGACTGCGGTCGGTATCCGTATGGACGAGCGCCGTCGGGTCAGCCCTACCATGGCATCCAGCCATCGGATCATCTACCCGCTGATCGATATGTGGCCGCTCGACAAGCAGGACGTCACGACGTTCTGGGAGGGCCAATCGTTCGACCTGGGCCTCGAGGATCACGAGGGCAACTGCAAAACGTGCTGGAAGAAGTCGGACAAGAAGCACTTCCGCCTGATCGCCGAGCAGCCCGAGTCCTACGACTTCAATCGTCGCATGGAAGCGCTGTACGGCTGGCACGGCGCACCGCACTACGGAACCCCATCGCCGGACGGCCAGAAGCGCGTGTTCTTCCGTAGGCGCCGCTCGACCGACGACATGTTCGCGCAGGCCCGCGCTCTCGGATACAAGCCAATGATCCCCGTGCGCGAGGTGCGGTCACACGAAGCGCGGCAGTTCAATCTCGACCTGGACGTCGGCGGCTGCGGTGAGAGCTGCGAAGCGTACGCGATGGAGGCCGCATGATCCGCACCCCCATCGCTCGCACTGGCACCCTCAAGCCCGGCAAGCCGCTTTCGCGCAAGAAGCCGATGGCGCGCGGCACCGGGTTCAAGGCGCCCGCCGCTGGCGCCGGTCTGCTGCGCGTCACTGCGGTGCAGCTCAAGACCCGCAAGCCGATGAAGAAGTCCCGCGCCAAGTCGACGCCGGCCCGGCGCGCCGCGCGCGGCCGCGACTGCACGCTGATGATCCCGGGTGTCTGTAACCGCGACCCGGCCACCACCGTGCTCTGCCACTCCAACCGCCTCGCCGACGGCAAGGGCATGGCCCTGAAGGCGCCGGACAGCGCCGCGTGCTTCGGCTGCAGCAACTGCCACGACGTGCTGGACGGCCGCCGGCCGCTGCCCGGCTGGATGACGCGCCAGCAGTTGGAAGACACGTTCGATCGCGCCACCGCCATCACCCAGGAACAACTGAAACAGGAAGGAATCACCGCATGATCACTTTGACCCTGCCCTACCCGCTCTCGGCGAACCGCTACTGGCGCCCAGTGAAGCTGGGCAAGCACATCAGCATCGTGCCGACGAAAGAAGCGAAAGCGTTCCGGGCCGACATCGTGGCGCGCTGCCACGCACAGGGGATCCGGTCGCCGCTGGCCGGCCGCGTGCACATCGACGTCAAGCTGTACCCGAAGCGCCCGCTCGACTGGCAGGCGCGCCAGCGCAAGCTGGGCCCGGCATGGGACGACGGCGTGATGTGCATCGACATCGACAACGCCAACAAGGTGCTGCTCGACGCGCTCAAGGACGTGGCGATCGAGGATGACAAGTGGGTGCGCCGGCTCACCGCCGAGCGCATGGAACCGGACGGCGAGGCGCGCGTGGTGGTGACGATCACGGCCATCGCGGCGGCGCAGGCCGACCTGCTGGGAGCGGCAGTATGAAAAAGCGCACGAAGAAGTACCAAGGGCCGAAGTACGTCGCCCGCAACGTCCTGTCCACCGTGTTCGGCGGCATGGCCGGAACGCACATGGACCACCTGCGCACGCTGCAGGTGAAGAACCACCTGGCCCTGGCCGAGATGGCGCAGGGCCGCGGCAACCGCGAACAGTGGAACCTGATCGTCGGCGCCATCAACATCGCCAATGTGATGTGCGAGCAAGGCATCGGACGCGAGTTCCGCCAGCAGGTGCTGGACGCGCGCGACGCCATGCTGGAGGTCGGCAAGCGCGCCGTGCGCAACGAAGACCGCTTCGTGTTCACCGGCCCCGAGCTGTGCGCGGTGCGCGAGGCGCTGGAATGTCACGACGCCCAACTGGAGAACACCCGCGCCATCGACGTCGACCGGGCCGCCATGGAAGTCGAGCGCCGCGTGCGCCACCACATCGACTCGACCAGCGTGAAGCGCGAACTTGCATTGGAGGCGCAGCCATGACGGAGCGCCGCAGCCACGACATCACCGCGCGGCTTGACAACTGGTCGCGCTGGGCAACTGAGACCGAGCGCCGCATCGAGGTCAGCCCGACCGGCAAGATGATCGACCGCGCCAAGCGCGCCGCCGGCATCATCGAGGACCAGGCCAACGAGCGCCGCAACGTCGACGAGGCCGACGCCCAGCTCGTGGAGCGCAACATGCGCAACCTGCTGCCGAAGTACCGGATCATCCTGACCTGGCACTACATCCGCGGCGCGCGCCGGGGCGTCGTCTGCCGCAAGATGGGCATTGACCACCGGCCAGCGTCGATATTCGATGACCTGCTGCGGAAGGCCCATGAGACCATCGAAGCCCTCATCAACACCGACAAACAACATGCGCATCAGAAATAGATTGACAGTAGGCAAACTCATCAGTTAGATTCCAAGCTACAACTTAATTCCGTCTAGAAATTCGACGAGCGATTCCACCAGGATGACGCTCGTCCCTACGGACGACGAAGGCCCGCCGCGCGCGGGCTTTTTCGTTTCTGGTGGCCGCCTTCAGGAGCCTCATGAATCCGATCGTCCTCATCATCATTTACGCCCTCATGCTTGCGTTCGACCTGTCGGTGCTCGTCGGCACGGCCTATCTGGTCGAGGACAAGGGCTGGTCTTCGTGGTGGTTCCTGGTCGCGTTCTTCCTCTGCGCCGGCTCCAACCCTCGGCGGCTAATTCTCGCGGCTCAAGGCATTACTGCCAGCCCGGCATAACATCGCGACGCGCCCGACTGGCGTAACCAGTCACCACACGAAAGCCCAGCGGTTTCCGTGTGGTGGACACCCTCCCACCCCTTCCGTCCGCCGTGTGCGGCACCTTGAGGCGTGTCCACCCTCCTTGTCTCCTCCGTCGGTTGATCGATCGACGCTTCGCCCCGGCCAGCCCAACACTGCCGGGGCATTTTTTATACCGTGCCCACTATGAGTCTCACCGACAAGCAGCAGCGCTTCGTCGCTGAATACCTCATTGACCTGAATGCAACACAGGCAGCTATCCGCGCTGGGTACAGCGAAAAGACTGCCGGATCGGTCGGCGCCGAGAACCTGAAAAAACCTGAAATCGCTGCGGCGATCCAGGTCGCCATGAATCAGCGTACCGAGCGCACCCAGGTCGACGCCGATTACGTCCTGCGCACCATCGTGGACACCATCGAACGCTGCAAGCAGGCCGAGCCCGTCCGCGACCGCGACGGCGAAGCAACCGGCGAATACAAGTTCGACGCCAGTGCCGTCCTCAAGGGCGCTGAGCTTCTCGGGAAGCACCTGCGCATGTTCACCGACAAGACCGAGATATCGGGGCCGAATGGTGCCCCGGTGCCGACCGAGGTGACATTCAAGATTGTCCGTCCAAATGGAAATTGAGCTGTTCGAAGCGTTCGAGTTCCTCCTCTATCCGAAGCGGATCAAGGTCCCATTCGGCGGCCGCGGCGGCGCAAAGTCCGAGGAAATCGCCGAGATCCTGGTGTGGAATGCTTGGGCGAATGGCAAGAAGGTGCTGTGTGGCCGCGAGTTCCAGAACTCGATGGAGGAATCGAGTTACGCGCTGATCGTGGCGAAGATCGAGAAGTTTGGGCTGCAATCCTTCTTTGACATCCAGCGTGACGGCATCTACGGGCGCAACGGTTCGTGCTTCAAGTTCGTCGGCCTGTCGCGCAACGTGACATCGCTGAAGTCGAAGTTCGGCTATGACATCGTCTGGATCGAAGAGGCCGAGAACGTCGCCGAGGATAGCTGGAAGGTGCTGATCCCGACCATTCGCGCCGCCAACTCGGAAATCTGGATCAGCTTCAACCCGAGCGAGCCGGACGCACCGACCTACAAGCGCTTCGTCCTGCCGTACATCGACCACATCAACCGCGAGATTGCCGCCGGCCGGCCTGGCTTCTTCGAGGATGACTACATCTACGTGCGCAAGGTGTCGTTCCGCGACAACCCGCGCTTCCCCGAAGTGCTGCGCATCGAGATGGAGCGCGACAAGGCGGTCAACTTCAAGAAGTACCTGCACGTGTGGGAGGGCGAGTGCAACGCCGACTACGAGGACTCGGTGATCGAGCCCGAATGGATCGATGCCGCCATCGACGCCCACAAGAAACTGAACCACAAGCCGCGCGGCGATCGCGTGGTCGGGTTCGACCCTGCTGATAGCGGGGCAGACTCGAAGGCCATTACGAAGCGCTACGGCATGCTGGTTGAGGACGTAAAGCGGTGGGACACCGGCGACATTGATGACGCAATCACCCTGACCTTCGATGACGCCTTCGACTACCGCGCCGACATCATCGTCTACGACAGCATCGGCGTCGGCGCCGGCGTGAAGGTCGGGCTCAAGGAGCGGATCGCCAATCGCTCGATCGACGTCCAGGGATTCGGCGCTGCCGACTCGCCCTGGCCTGGCGTCTACGAGGAAGACCGCAAGAACGAGGATGTCTTCCGCAACCTGCGCGCCATGGGCTGGTGGCTGCTGCGCGACCGGTTCAAGCGCACCTATGAGGCGATCGTCAAGGGCGAGTACCACGACCCAGCCACGATGATCAGCCTTTCGGGCGACATCAACGACTTGCAGCAGTTGAAGACTGAGCTGGTGCGCCAGCAGCGCAAGCGCACAGCCGGCTCGAAGATGATCCAGCTGGTGAGCAAGGACGAGATGCGCGCCAAGAAGATCCCATCGCCGAACATGGCCGACTCTCTGATGATGGCCTTCATGGTCAGGGATAAGCCGAAACCTACTCAACGACCAAGGCCCCACGCCGCCCCAGGGGGCTGGATGGGGTGACGAGACCCCACATGGCTGACCTGAAGAAAACCCCGAAAGCCGAGGCCGACAAGGACCTGCACGCCGAGGGCATCAAGATCTACGACTACGCGGTCGAGCGTGACAGCCACAACCGCGAGCGCTACGCCGAGGACATCCGGTTTGCGCGCCTGGGCGAGCAGTGGCCGGAAGCCATCCGCAAGCAGCGTGAGCGCGAGGGCCGCCCTTGCCTCACGCTGAACCGCATGGCCGCATTTATCCGCCAGGTGGTGAACGATGCGCGCCAGAACAAGCCGGCGATCAAGTTCCACGCGGTGGGCGACGGCGCCGACGAGTGGACGGCCAAGGTGCAGGATGGTCTGGTGCGCAACATCGAGTACAGCAGCAACGCGGACGTCGCCTACGACACGGCGATCGACAACGCTGTCTCGGGCAACGTGGGCTATTTCCGCATCACGACCGACTATGCCGCCGACGACGTGTTCGACCAGGACATCCGCATCGAGCGCATCGCCAACAGCCTGTCCGTGGTGCCCGATGCCTACTGCTTCGACGCCGACTCGGCCAACTGGAACGACGCCTTCGTGACCGAGGACTATTCCAAGGACGCGTTCAAGGCGAAGTGGCCGGACGCGGATACCGCCAGCTTCGAGGGCGCCCGCCGCGGCGACATGGCTGCCGGCTGGATGACCGATGACGGCCTGGTGCGCGTGGCCGAATGGTGGAAGCGCCGCGAGGTGCCGGCCACCATCGTCAAGCTGTCGAACGACATGATCGTGCCGGCCGAGAAGATGGAGGACCAGGAGTTCGTTGCGCTGCTGGAGGCCCAGGGCGTCACCGAAGTGGCGCGCCGCGAGACGCGCACGATGAAGGTCACGCAGCACCTGATGAACGGCTGCGAGATCCTGGAAACGAACGAGTGGGCCGGCAAGTACATCCCGATCGTGCCGGTATACGGCGACGAGGTCATTATCGACGGCCGCCGTCACCTGTTCTCGATGATCCACGCTGCCAAGGATGCGCAGCGCATGTCCAACTACTGGCGCACGATCTCGACCGAGCTGGTGGCGCTGGCCCCGAAAGCCCCCTGGGTGGGCCCGACCGGCTCGTTCGCGTCCGATCCGAACTGGGCGACGGCGAACACGCAGAACCATCCATACCTGGAATATGACCCTGTGCCAGATGCCGGTGGCGTGATGCCCCAGCGGCAGCCCTTCGCCGGCCCTCCGGCCGGTGCGCTGCAGGAAGCGCTGAACGCCTCGGACGACATGAAGTCGATCATGGGCCTGTACGACGCCAGCCTGGGCGCCCAGGGAAACGAGGTCAGCGGCCGGGCCATCCTGGCGCGCCAGCGCGAAGGCGACACCAGCACGTTCAACTTCACCGACAACCTGTCGCGCGGCATCCGCCACGCCGGCCGCATCATGGCCGACCTGATCCCGAAGGTGTACACGGTGGCGCGGGTGATTCGCACCATCCAGGAGGACGGCACGAACCGCGATGTGAAGGTCAACCAGCCAACCGAGCCGCTGCCCGAGGAAGCGAAGGCACAGCAGGAAGAAATGGTCGGTATCACCCGCATCTACGACCTGACCGTGGGCAAGTACGACGTGACCTGCGAGAGCGGGCCGAGCTACAACACCCGGCGCCAGGAAGCGGCCATGCAGATGACCGAGTTCATGCGCGCGGTGCCGGCAGCCGGCGGCATGATCGGCGATCTGTTGGCGAAGAACTTGGACTGGCCTGGCGCCGACGAGATCGCCGAGCGCCTCAAGCCTCCAGCCGAGAATCCGCAGGTGGCGCAGGCCCAGCAGCAGCTCCAGCAAATGCAACAGGCGATTCAGCAGTTGCAGGGTCAGCTGGCCGACGCAGCGAAGGACAAAGAGCTGGATGTCGCCAAGCTGCAAATTGACGCCTACAAGGCCGAAAGTGAGCGCCTGAAGCTGACTGCACCGGCATTCGGCCCTGCCGAGATACAGGCGCTGGTGATGCAGACCCTGCAGCAGGCGCTGTCAACGCCCGACATCACGCCAGGCGGTCAGCCGCAGCCAATGCCGCAGCCGGCGCCGGAGCAGATGGAGCAGCCCGAGCAACCGCCGATGCAGGCGATGCAGCCACCGCCGGAGGCTATGCAATGAAGCGCCGCGAGAGGCTGAAGAAGCGGCAATTTCTGCCCATCCGGCGCCCGCGCGCCACGGTGCACTACATGCGGCCCGATCCTGGCAGGCCGCACCTGGTGCAGCTCTACCTGTCGCCCACGGCGCCGCATATGCGCGTTACTGTCAACCACAAGGAGGGCGACTGGGCGGCATGCGCCCGCACTGCAGGAATGGTTCGCCGGTATTACAGCAAGGTGGACGGCCGCCAGGTGGTGCGCCCCGGGCTGATCATCGCACGCATGTTCCTGAACGCGCGTGACTTGCGTCGGAACGGAATGGAAATCATCAGCCATGAAAGCGCGCACGCCGGGATGGCATGGGCGGAATTGCGCAAGGCCAATCTGGCTGTTATGCCGGGCGAAGAGGTGATGGCCTACGCCGTCGGCCGCGTGGCCCGTCAGGTGAACCGAATTTGCCAAGCGGCCGGAGTCTGGTCGTGAGGTGAAGTCCGCCCGATCCGGGCCAACCCATGTGAAAGGAACCATGAAACGCATCCCGATCCTCGTTGGCGCGCTCCTGCTCGCCGCATGCACCGCTGTGCCGGCGATGGCCGGCCCGAACAGCATCGTGTTCACCCAGCGCAACGCGGCCGACACCGGCAACGTGCTGCGCACCATCCAGCAGCCAGCGCAAGACGCCCTGGTGTACTTCAACGCGACGACCAACCTGCCGGCCTACTGGACCCTGGGCCCGGGCCTGGTGGTGAGCGGCGGCGTGCTGCAGGCCTCGGTGCCGAACGGCCCACCTGGTCCACAAGGCCCGGTCGGTCCGGCGGGTCCCGCTGGTCCTGTCGGCGCTACGGGCGCCACTGGCGCACCAGGTGCTGACGGCGCGCCGGGCCTGCCTGGTCGCGATGGTGTCGACGGTGCGCCCGGTGCTACGGGGGCTACTGGTCCAGTCGGCCCGACTGGCTCGACCGGTGCAAAGGGTGATAAGGGCGACAAGGGGGATACCGGCGCACAGGGCGCGCAAGGCATCCAAGGCGTCCCCGGCCCAGCCGGCACGCCCGCGCCAACGTTCAACTACGGACTGCCGGCGACGCGCACGCTCACGCTGTCGACCGCCTACCAGGCGACGAACCCGGCCAAGCCAGCGATCGTCACGGTCAGCCCGAGCTGTTCGGCATCGCTGACCCTGGCCGGCGGCACCACGTGCACGCTGCAGGCCCGCATCGGCGCCGCGCCGCTGACCTGCTCGAGCGGCACCGTCGTAGCCACTTGGACGAACGGCAACACCGGCGCGCTGACCGTCGGCCTTTCGCTGAACCAGACCGTCGGCGCGCCCTACGGCATCAACGTGCCCACGGGCGCCAGTTTCATCCTCTGCCCAACCGCTGGCACGTTCACCGTGACCGCCGCCGAGCAGAGCGCAGGTTAATCAACCGCGGCCCCGGTCGCATCACTGGAGTACTTCATGGACGAACTGGAACAATCGGCAGAACTGCCGAATTCCGACGCCGCGCAAACCGCCGCTGCCGAGGAACACGAGCAGCAGGCAGAGCAGCACGAACAGCAGTCGGACGACGCGGCCTCGCAAGAGCAAGCCGAGGAAGATGACGAAATCGAGGTGGACGGCAAGAAGTTCGTCATGCCCAAGAGTGCAGCCGAAAAGCTGAAGGCCGAGCGCCTGATGCATGCCGACTACACTCGCAAGACCCAGGAAGTGGCCGAGACGCGCAAGCAGATCGAGGCCGAGCGCGAGCAGGTGAAGCAGGCTGCCGCGCAGCAGCAGCAGTTCATCAAGGAGATCGCCAAGGTTCACGCGATCGATGACCAACTGGAGCAGTACAAGGCGCTCGACTGGAACAAGCTCAGCGATGAGGACCCGGTCAGCGCCCAAAAGCTGCATTTCCAGTTCCAGGCGCTGCAACAGCAGCGCAACCAGGCCGCAGAGGCCGTCGCGCAGAAACAGAACGAACATGCACTGAATGAGCAGCAGGCAACTGCCAAGCAAGTCCAGGAAGCGGAAGCGTATGTGCAGCGTGAAATCCAGGGCTGGACCCCCGAACGCGGTGCGGTCGTCAACGATTACATCCAGGCCCAGGGCGTGAAGCTCGATCAGGCAACGGCCAAGGCGATCTTTGCCAATCCCGCCCTGATCAAGATTTTCGACCAGGCCGAAAAGTTCGGCCAGCTCCTGAAGAAGCAGTCCGCGAAACCGTCGACGCCCGCCGCGCCGCCGGCGCCGGTGACCCGCGTGAGCGCAGCACGCGCAAGCGCCAAGGTCGACCCGGCGAAGATGCCCGTTGACGACTGGATGGCCCAGCGCAATAAGCAGGTTCGCGGTCAGTAAGACACACACATCCCCTTCACAGGCTCGCTTTGGCGGGCCTTTTTCATTCTTGGAGCATTAAATGCCAAACGCAATCCTCACCCCGCAGATCATCACCCGCGAAGCCCTGCGCGTGCTGCACCAGAAGGCCAACTTCATCGGCTCGATCAACCGCCAGTACGACGACCGCTTCGCCAAGTCGGGCGCTAAGATCGGCTCGTCGCTGGATATCCGCCTGCCGAACGAATACGTGGTGCGCACCGGTTCGACCATGCAGCCGCAGGACACCGTCGAGCAGAAAACCCAGCTCAACGTCACCACCCAGAAGGGTGTCGACCTGAGCTTCACCGCGGTCGACCTGACCATGTCGCTGGACGACTTCAGCTCGCGCATCATCGAGCCGGCCGTGTCGGTCCTGGCCGCCAACATCGAAGCCGACGCGCTGTCGATGGCCAACGACGTTTACAACGTGGTCAATAACATCGGCTCGACGCTGAACATGCGCCAGATGCTGCTGGGTAAAAAGCTGCTGACCGACAGCCTGGCGCCGAGCGGCACCCGCAATCTGCTGATGAATACCCAGGACACCGTCGACGCCATCGACAACCTGAAGGGCCTGTTCCAGGATTCGACCCAGATCGCCAAGCAGTACCGCGAAGGCGTGCTCGGCACCACCGCCGGCTTCGGCGACATCATGGAAAACACCATCCTGGGCGGCACCACCACCGGCACCGCCGCCTCGGCCACCGGCTACACCGTGTCGGGCGCCAACCAGACCGGCAGCTCGCTCGCCGTGGCTGCCGGCACCGCCACCTTCAAGAAAGGCGACGTCATCACGCTGGGCATCAACCGCGTACACCCGGAAACCAAGGCTGACACCGGCAACCTGCAGACCTTCGTCGTGACCGCTGATTTCGCGGGCGGCGCCGGCAACCTGCAGATCGCCCCGGCGATCGTCACCACCGGTGGCCGCAAGAACGTCGTGGCCTCGCCGGGCAACGCTGCTGCCGTGGTCAAGATCGGCGGTGCCAGCCAGGTGTACCGCCCTTCCCTGGCCTACCACAAGGACGCGTTCACCTTCGCGACCGCCGACCTGGTGATGCCGGACGGCGTGGACTGGAAGGCCCGCGAGACCTTCGACGGCATTTCGATGCGCATGGTCCGTCAGTACAACATCAGCGACGACACCTTCCCGTGCCGCCTGGATGTCCTGTACGGCTACAAGACCCTGCGCGCGCAGCTCGCCGCCCGCATCCTGTCGAACTGATCGACGCCCGCCCCGCCCGCGCAAGCCGGCGGGGCTTTTTTTTAAGGAGCAGCACATGGAATTCCAGGAATACCCGAAGGCGCTGTACCTGGCCGGCCAGCAGATGCTGGTGGATGACGCAGAGCAGGAAGAAGCGGCGCGCGCCGATGGCTACGACGACTGGCACGCGGACCACGCGCGCACGACCGGCGAGACCGAGGCCAAGCCCGACGACGAGCCGCTCGACCGCGACGCCCTGAAGGCCCGCGCCGCCGAGCTGGGCCTCGACTACGCCCGAAACATCAGCACCGAAAAGCTGGCCGAACTGGTGGCCGGCGCCGAATAACAACGACAGGCCGCCGACATGCAGAAATACTTCAACAACTACGCCGGGGCGACCGGCATCGCGATCAAGGGCGCCGAGGTCATCGTGACCAAGGCTGACGGCTCGCCGGCGGCCATCTTCTCCGACAACGGCGTGACGCCGATCACGTCGCTTCTGACTGGCACCACCGGTGAATTTGAGTTCTACGCGGCCAATGGCACCTACACGATCACCCTGCGCAAGCGCGGCCTCAAGGATGAAGTGGTGGCGGGCGTCCAGTTGTACGACCCGATGGATGATGGCGCAGCGGCTGTCGTCTTCCAGCCAGCAGGCGCCGGCTCCGTGCCGCGCCCGGTGCAGGACAAGCTGCGAGAAAACGTGAGTGCGCTGGACTTCGGCCCGCTGGTGGCGAGTGACATAACTGCCGCGTCGGAAAACCGTGCAACCATTAATCGCGCAATCGCAGCGGTAAGCGCCGCTGGCGGCGGTACTGTGACGATCCCGGCTGGGGTGTATTTCTCGGGCGGCAACGGTGGTAGTGCCGTATCCGATAAATACATCGTTATGCGTGGCAATGTCTGGCTGCGCGGCGCCGGCATCAACGCCACCACCATCAAGCGAGGCTCAGCAGCATCGCTTTTCAGTAATTTCCCGGATGCCCCGACGCCAGTCTACGGGTCTGGCTACAGCAACATCGCTCTGAGCGATATGGAACTCGACGGCAACCCGGGGTTCTCCGCCAGCGCTGCTGCGAATATCACCTACTGGTACTGTTCCGACAACGTGAAGGTGCAGCGCGTGCGATTCAAGGATGTGCCTGGACTGCATGCGATCGACATGAACGGGTGCCGCGACTTCTTGGTCGAGGATATCGAAGTCAAGGGCCACGACAGTGCGCTCAGTCTCGCCTTCGGTGGCGCGAGCTACTATCCCGAGGCGATCCAGATCGCGGCCGACACGGTGGGGCAGACGTTGGTCGGCCTGCAGTGCAAGCGTGTGACCGTGCGGCGGGCATATTTCGGGCCATCCGAAAACCGCGGCTCGGTCATCTGTGCCGTGGGCAGTCATTCGGCGATCGCCGGCGACTACTCCGAAGACATCGTGCTGGATCAGATTCAGGTTGAGAATCCACTGCGCTTTGGCTTTCGTCCCTTCTGCTGGAAGCGCGTCAAGATCACCAACAGCTATGTGAAAGGCGGCCTATACGGCGTTACCTTGAGCTCGGTGGCCAATGCAAACGATTCGTTCGGCGTTCCAAGTGGACAGCCCCAAAGCGGCAGCGACATCGAGATCCGCAGCGTCATTTTCGAGGAAGTCACGGATTTCGGTATCGACATCCCTCCAAGTCACGTTGGCGCCACGCTGTATAAGAAATGGGATAGCGTCTCGATCCTCAACTGCGAGTTCAACAACAGCGCTGCGCCAAATTCGACCCCCATCAACGCGAAGTGGGTGTCTCGCCTGAATGTTGATGGCCTGACCCTTCGGGGACAGTTCTTCCGAGGGATTTCGGCACGGTTCTGCGATAACTTCAGGCTGGCCAACTACCACATCGAGGGGACCCAGTTCGAGGGCGTGCACGTCACCGAGACAGGAGAGACCGCCTACGCTGGGATGGGGCTGTCCTATGCGATGTTCATCACTGGCGGGACGATGAGGGATATCGGGTATGCCGGGATTTCGATTAGCTGTGCCCTGTCAGGCGCCTCGATCGGCTCCCACGTGATGACGAACATCGGCGCAATTGCTTCGGGCAAGCGCCCCGGCGTCTCGCTGACTGCTGGCGCTAAAGATGTCAATGTCTCGGGCGTAAATGTAAGCGGCTGCTCCTACGGCATCGACGCATCCGTCGCATGCTCGAATGTAAGCATCGCTGCGAATTACGTCACGGCAGCTCTGAACGGTCCAGTCCGAAACCTTGCAATCGGCTCCAGCTCGACGGTGCACATGATCGGTACGGGCTCCGCAACATACAACCCTCCATCGCTAGCGACCGGGACAAGCACTACGACAACGATCACCGTCGCAGGTGCCGCGCTGGGAGATGTGGCGCAGGCCACCTTCTCGCTCGACCTGCAGGGCATCGTGGTTACGGCTTCGGTCTCCGCTGCGGACACCGTGAGCGTGCGTTTCAGGAATGACACCGGCGCGACGATCGACCTCGCCAGCGGGACGCTTCGGGCGACCGTTACGCGGATCACTTAAGGACCACCATGACCATCATTGCATCCCCCAACGGGGAAGGACTTCTCACGTCCTACGACGACCTGGTCGCGGCCATCACCGGCTGGCTGCACCGCAAGGACCTGGCGGCGAAGGTGCCGACGTTTATCGCGCTGGCCGAGGTGCGCATCAACCGCATCGCGCAGATTCGGGCGATGGAGCTGGAAGCCGAGTTGTTTATGGAAGCTGGCGAGCGCCGCGTGGCCCTGCCGGACGGCTACAGCTCGCCGCTGGCGGTGAGGCTGCCCGGCGCCTGCCGGGCCGATCTGACGGCATACGTCGCTGAACAGCTTCCACAGCGCACCGAGCCTGGCGAACCGTGCTCGTGGGCCATCGATGGCGAATACCTCGCCGTTGACCGCCCTGCCGACATCGACCGCACGCTGACGCTGCGCTATCGCGGCATCTTCCGGCTCGGGCCCGACGCGCAGACGAACGCCATCCTGCGCAAGTACCCGGACCTGTACCTGTACGGGGCGCTGCTCGAGTCGGCGCCGATGATCCGCGACCCCGACTCGATCAACCTCTGGCAGGCCATGTACGACCGCGCCGTCAAGGAGGTGAACCGCAACGAGAGCCGGGCGCGCGCGATGGCGCCGCTGCGCACCGAACTGGCCTGCATGCTGGGCCGCGACCGCGCCGGCTCTTACGGGGGCTGGCAATGACGCCCGACTACAAGACGATGAAGGTCGGCGAGCGCAAGCCCATGCCGGCGCTGAACGAATGGACCGGCGCGAACCAGCAGCTGTATTACGAAATCCAGGCGTACTGCCGCGCGACCACGCCTCGTCCGCAGTTCGAGGTCGAGACTGAGCGGCCGTCACGCACGCGGGTCGAGTTTCACCTGAAACGCACACGATAAGGAGGCCGCATGGCACTTGAAACTGTCACTTATATCAGTGACCTGAACGACAAGAACCCTACATCAGGCGACCCGAAGTCACAGGGCGACGACCACATCCGAAACACCAAGGAAGCGCTACTGAACACCTTCCCACTGGTCAAGGGCGCGATCCCTATCGCTCACGACCAGTTCGCCTCGAAGGACTACGTGAACAACACGGCCTTCCAGACGGTGCTGCCTGGCCAGCCAGGTGGCGCGCTGGCCTACCGCCTTGTGACGCGCAGCGGCATGGCGACCTGGCAACTCGACAGCCTGTTCAACGAAGACGATCGCCTCGCGGAAGCGCAGGCGGTTTCCCTCTATTTCTAAGGAGGCATCATGCCTGCAAACGGTAGCACTGCGCGGTTCGCGCGCAACCCCCGCAACTTCGACGCAATCATCACCGCTGCACTGACGAACCTGAACACGGATGCACCGAGCGGCGCCGTACTTCTGGTGACGGCCGGCGCGCAAGGCGGCATGATTCCGCGCATGGGTGCCGCCCTCCGGGCCACCATGGCCAGCGGCACAGGCATCGTTCTGTTCCGCAGCAGCGATGGAACTATCATGCGCCAGAAGGGCTCGGCGAACCTTCCGCCACAGACGATCGGGACCGCCGAAGCGCCGCGCGAGGTCGATTTCGTCAAGTTTAGCCACCAGCGGCCACTGTATCTCGGTCCTAACGAGCGTCTGTATGTTGGGTCCCTGGCGGTTCCCCCAGCGGGCGGCATCTGCGTCCACGGCGATATTGTGGACTTCATTCCGGACCCAGCCTGATGAGCGGCGCATACCTGCCCAAGATTGGGCCAAGAATCAGCAGCGGCCTTCCTGGGCTTTCTGGTAACAGCGGTGCCGGCCGCGGCGAAATCACATGGGCCATTCCCGGCACCTATTTATGGACAGTGCCGGATGACTTCCCGAGCGATCGTGTCAGCGCGGTCTGCATCGGCGGCGGCGGCGGCGGCAATGGAGGCAATAGCCAGGCTTCCAGCGGCGGCGGCGGAGCACTGGCTTACCAGAACGACATTCTTGTTTCGCCGGGCATGCAAATTGCTGTCGTGGTTGGTGCGGCCGGGAGGCAAGGTACAACCGATCAGTCCACCGATGGTGGCGTGAGCTACTTCCTCGATATGACCACTTGCGCCGCTGGCGGTGGGGCTCGGGGGCAAGCATCGATAACGACAGGCGCTGCTGGGGGCGTGGTGATTGCCGGGCGCGGCGGAAGCGGCGGCAATGGCGCGTATTCGGCCGAGCAAAACAATGATGCAGCAAGCGGTGGTGGAGCGGGCGGATATGAGGGGCCAGGTGCCAGCGGGGTAGGTCTCGGCGGCCCAGGTCTGACAACTCGATCCGGCCTGGCTGGAGCCGGCGGGAGTGGCGGGAGTGGCGGCATCGGAACTGTAAATGGCACAAACCGAGCACCACACGGCAGCGGCGGCGGCGGCGTGTTCGGATTGGGCGCATCCGGGGCAGCAGGAACAGCAACCACGGCTGGCGGCGGCGGGTCAGGCGGTGCCAGCGGTGAGACCGCGAATAGCACCTCCGTTCTGGGCGTGGCCGGGCTGTTCGGCGCCGGCGGCGGTGCTGGTGGTGGTGTTTTGGCCTCCCAGCAAGGCGCTTCGGGTTGCGTCCGGATCATCTGGGGTCCCGACCGCGCATTCCCATCTCAGGACGCAGGTCCGACATAAGAAAGGATCACCATGGCCCGAGTGCCAGTACCCAATGCCGGCGCGATCGGCGTCATCAAAGACGTGGCGCAGCACGAGCTGCCGCTGGGCGCCTGGACGGACGCGCGCAACATGCGCTTCCGTAAGCGCGCGGCGATCCAGTTCTTCGGCCACGGCCCGAGCCACGATGAGCCGGCGGTGGTGCCCTACCACCTGGTGCAGCTCAACATCGGCGCCGACAGCTACTGGATGTACGCCGGTGCCGAGAAAATCTACGCCACCACCATCATTGATGGCGAGGCGGTGCACACGAACCTGACGCGCCAGGAGCTGGACAAGGACGACGATTACGCCGGCCGGCCCAACGCCTGGACCAGTACCCTGCTCTCGGGCATCCCGATCCTGAACCCTGGGAACGAGGTCGACCCGCCGCAGCAGTGGAATCTGGACCCGAAGCGCCGCTGCCAGGCGCTGGACAACTGGCCGGCGAACACGTTCTGCAAGTCGATGCGCGCATACCGCAACTTCCTGATCGCGCTGAATGTGACCATGGACGGCCAGAACTTCCCATTCATGGTTAAGTGGTCGAACCCAGCGGACCCCGGCGGCGTCCCTGCCTCGTGGGACCCGGATGACGACAGCAGCACGAATCTCGCCGGCGAATACGACCTGGCTGAAGGCAGCGACCGCATCATCGATGGCTTGCAACTGCGCGACAGCTTCATGATCTACAAGGAGCAGTCGGTCTGGCGCATGGACTTTGTCGGCGGTCAGTTCGTGTTTAGCTTCCGCAAGGTGCTGGGCCTGTCCGGCGCGATGAACCGCAACTGCATCGTGGAGCTCGACGGCTTCCACTTCGTGCTGACCGGTTCCGACGTGGTGATCCACGACGGCCAGTCGGCGACGTCGGTGCTCGACGACGTGGCGCGGGACGCCCTGTTCCAAGACATGGACACCGACTACAACGACCGGGCGTTCGTGTTCAAGAACCCGTTCATGAACGAGGTGTTCGTCTGCTATACCTCGATCGGCGGCACGGCTCCCGACAAGGCGCTGGTCTGGAATTACAAGGACCGGACGGTCACCTACCGCGATATCCCGAACCTGCACCACGCCGCATTCGGCAAGGTGAGCGATTCGCTGGGCGACTCCTGGGCGGCTGACCCCAGCCCATGGGAAAGCGACCTGACGGCCTGGAACCAGCCCGACAACGTGCCGAATCTGGCGCGCGTGCTGATGGCCTCGGCCGATAAGCAGCTCCTGCTGCTCGATTCTGCGGCCACGTTCAACGGCACGCCGGTCGAGTCATACCTGGAGCGGCGTGGCCTGGCCTTCGACGCTGACGACACCACGAAGCGCCTCGTGAGCATCCGGCCGCGCATCACCGGCACGCCCGGCGGCACGGTGATCGTGAAGGTCGGCGGGCACATGACGGACCCGACTGCCGATCCCGAATGGGATGCCGAGGTCGAGTTCGTGATTGGCGAGGACGTCTCGGTCGACTGCCTGGTGGACTACCGCTATCCGGCGATCCGCTTCGAGGCCGGCACAGCGACCTCCTGGCGCCTGGACAGCTACGACTTCGACGTGCAGAGGGGATCGCGATGGTGAGGCCCGCGAAAGGCGCAATCCTGGGCTACAAGCCCGAGCCGCCGCCGACCGACCTGCCGGCGAGCGCCCAGCGCTACCTCGACCAAGAGCTGCACCGTATCTCGGGCGTGCTCCAGGCGGTGCTGGCGCAGTTGACGGCGCTCGCGCCGCTGCCCATGCAGGTTTCAGTGCTGTTCGAAGTCATTCGCTCGAGCCGCGTGCTGGCGCTGGCGCCGACGATGACCGAGCCGCCGACACCCACCGAGCCGGAGCTGATCTACGTCGATGGCACCGGCTGGGACCCTGGCAGCGGCAAGGGCTATTACTACTGGAACGGCATGGTCTGGTCACCGCTGGGTTGACCACAACAAAACAACACTGAAAGGCAACATCATGGGATTCCTCAAGGACCTCGTGGGCATCGCTGCGCCCATCGCCGGCACGATCATCGGCGGACCTGTCGGCGGCGCCATTGGCGGCGCGCTGGGCGGCCTGGCCAGCGGCAGCGGCCAGCCCAAGGCGCAGACCTCGACAACCCAGCAACAGCTGGACCCGCGCATCTCGCAGATGCTGTTCGGGAACGGCGGCAGCGATAAGGGACTGCTGGCGCAGTATCAGGGCATGTTGAACCAGCCGCGATCGCAGGCGGGCCAGAACTTCGCCACGGCGAACGAAGGCTATCTGAACGGCTACGGCGGCGCCGACTTGGACGCGTCGCGCTATGCGGCCTACCGCGCCATGCAGGGCAACCAGGCTCCGACCATGCAAGCGGCGCAGGCCACCGGGGGGTACGCAACCATCCCGGCATATGCCGTGGGCGAGAAGGTGAATGCGCCGGGCCAGAACAACCTGGACCTGACCGGCTCGTACAACAGCCTGGTCAACGGCGCGCCGGGCGCGAACCCGTACCTGACCGGTGCCATCCAAAAGGGCATCAACCAGTCGAGCGCGGCCTTCGGCAACATGTTGGCCGACCAAAAGTCGGCGACGCAGGACCTGCTCGGCAACATCCGCGGCGGCGCCATCGCTGCCGGCCAGTACGGCGGCTCGCGCCAGGCGCTGGCCGAGGGCAAGGCGATCGACTCGTTCAACACAAACACGTCGCGCGCGGCGGCGCAGTTCGGTCAGAACAACACCGACGCGGCCGTGGCGGCGCAGGCCGGCGCCTACAACTCGGACCGGGACCGCCAGCTTGCCGCCACCCAAGGCCTGAGCGGCCAGCAGTACGGCGTGGCGCAGCAGGAAGCCGGCTACGCCCAGCAGGCGCAGATGCAGAACGTCCAGAACTCGTTCGACGCCAGCAAGACCAACGCCAACATGTACCAGCAGAACAACCAGTTCAACGCAGGTCTGCAACAGCAAGCCGGCCTGGCAAACCAGCAGTCGCAGCTCACGACGAACGCGCAGAACAACGGCCAGCTCTTGGGCGGCGCCGGCCTGCTGTCCGGCCTGCTGGGCCAGGCATCCGGCCAGGTGAACGCGAACGACAACTGGGGTCTGAACCGCGCGCAGGGCGTGAACTCGCTGCTGGCGCCGTACCTGGGCGCGAACAGCTCGACCACGAACAGCCAGCCGCTGTATAGCAACTCAACCGGCAATGCCCTGGGCGGCGCCATGCTCGGCGCGAATCTCTCGAGCCTGTTCGGCGGCGGCACGGATTACAGCGCGATCCGCAACTCGAACGGCGCCGGCACTCCTGCTCCATCTGGTTTGCTCCCGACTGGCTGGGCGCCCTCGAATCTTCCTGTGATGCCGTTCCCATTCGGTTAAAGGACACAATATGGCAAGCATTTTCGACATGTTCGGCGGCAGCCCGCAATCCCAGGGCCTGCTCGCCGCGGCGGCACAGATTCTCCAGGCCTCGGGGCCATCGCGCACGCCCACCAGCCTGGGCCAGATCCTGGGCGGCGGCCTGTCCGCCTACCAGCAGACCGAGCAGCAGGCGCGCCAGCTCGGTCAGCTCGAGCAGATGCGCGGTCTGCAGATTAAGAACGCCGAGTCGGACCTGGCGGCGCAGGAGGCGCAGCGCGAGCGCGCGCAGAACCTGCTGCGGCTGACGTCGCAATATGGCCAGTCGCGCGGCGGCGGCCAGCAGCAATCGGCGCCGCCGATGGACCGTTCGGCCAACGCAATGTTCCAGGGCCTGATGTCCGGCTCGGATCCGTCGATAACCACGCCTGGCGCGCCGATGGCTGGCTCGGGCATGGCCGCGCCCGGCAGCCCCCCTTCCGGCGCCGCCGGCGGCCGCAACGCGCTGGTGCAGGATCGCCTGAAGTACGCTCAGTTCCTGCGCGACAACGGCTATACGGCCGAGGCGAACGCCGCCGAAGACCAGGCCCTGAAGCTGCAGCCGAAGGTCAGCGGATGGAAAGAGGTGCAGCAGGATGGCAAGGCCATGTTCGCTCCGTTCTTTGAAGACGGAACGAACGGCCCGCCAGTGCCGCTGGAGGTGGCTAAGGAGCTGCAGCGTGTGGACGCTGGCGGCACGACCGAGCTGCTGAATCCGTTTACCGGTGCGTCGGTACGCTCAATCCGGAATACGGCGTCACCCGATGCCGTGCTGTCCGCCCAGGTGCAGCGTGAAAACTCGCTACGCCAGGATGCGCGCGCACGCGAGGCAAACGCGAATAGTCGGGGCCTGATGAACGAGGAGCGACAACTTCGAATCGACGCGATGCGCGGAAAGGCCGAGGACCGGCAACTGCAAAAGCAAGGCACCGTATCCAACTTGCTGACGCAGGTTGCAGTGATCGACAAAGCTCTCCTCCATCCGGGGCGGGCTGCGGCGACCGGCGCAAGCAGCGTTCTCGATCCACGTAACTTCATCCCGGGCACCGATGCAACAGACTTCCGTGTGGTCGCTGACCAACTTTCCGGCGGCGCCTTTCTCCAGGCGTTCGAATCACTCAAGGGCGCGGGCCAGATTACGGAGATCGAAGGCCAAAAGGCCACTCAGGCGATTGCACGTCTCAACCGCGCGCAGAGTGATGCCGAATATCAAACCGCGCTGCTCGACTTGCGCGAGGTCATCAACGCCGGCGTCGAAAGGATGGGCGGAACACCGATGCCGCTACCAGAAGGATTTGGCAGCAAGCCAGCGGCAAACCCGCAGCCCCGCAGCAACGGTGGCGGACAACTGAAATCGGCCATGAAAGGCCAGGTCATGGACGGCTACCGCTTCAAGGGCGGCAATCCAGCTGACCCCAACGCATGGGAAAAACTATGAGCGGTCCATGGGAGAAGTTCCAGCAACCGGCCGGCGCGCCGTGGGAGAAGTTCCAGAGCTCCACCCCATCTTCCCCTGCCCCGACGCCGGCCGCCGGCCCGAGCCGCGGCGAGCGCTTCGTGCGCGGCCTGCGCGATCCGATCGACGGCGGCGCGCAGTTGCTGACCAACCTGCTTCCTGACGGCCTGGTGCAGGGCGTGAACCGCGCCAACAACTGGCTCGCCGATAAGACCGGCCTAGTGGCGCGCTTGCCGGAGGGCGGTGTCGATCAGCAGGTGCGCGAGGCCAACACCGACTACGAGGCGCGCCGCGCGGCCGGCGGCCAATCCGGGATCGACGGCTACCGCCTGCTGGGCAACGTGGTGTCGCCAGCGAATGCTGCGATCGCCACGCGCGCGCCGGCGGCTGCATCGCTCGCTGGCCGCATCGGCGTCGGCATGGCTGGGGGCGCTGCATCTGGTGCGCTCGCGCCGGTAGCTGGCGGCGAGTTCTGGGATGAGAAGGCGAAGCAGGCCGGCGTCGGCGCCGCGCTGGGCGGTCTGGTGCCAGCAGCCGGCGCCGGCGTGGCGCGCTCGTTGGCATCGTGCAGGCGCGAGAGAAAGCGCAGGAAGGTGTAGCGGTAGCCCAGGCTCCACAGCAC
>JAAIGE0100412275.1_pt1 | contig 23998 bp, 22 predicted proteins | sample 6487951 | NCBI WGS metagenome assembly JAAIGE01 (sample SAMN13974128, study PRJNA590717) | phyllosphere metagenome | biome: tomato field; feature: multiple bacterial spot infested tomato fields; material: tomato leaves; isolation source: leaves from tomato fields | host: Solanum lycopersicum ...
GTCGCCGACGCGGGCGGCCGCCTTGTTGCGGCGCCCCCGGCGGAGTCCGACACCGCCCACGAGCCTGTCCATCCAGCCGCGGACCGCCCAGAGGAACGGCGAGGAGTACCAGCCGTTGGTGCCGCCGATTCCGATGATCACGCGCCACAGCTCCGCCACCGAGGCGCGCGTGCGCAGCGTCCTCGCATCGGTGAAGACCGTGCGGCCGGCCCAATCGGGGTCGCTCGGCAGCGGGTCGCTGGGAGCCCCGGAGATCTCGGAGTCCTGCCAGCTCGTCTCGATGCTGTCCGCGTCGACGCGCCCGAGGGCGAGCGCGACCGACCGTCGATACGGCGTCAGGCCGCCCTCGGGCGGCGGGATCAGGTCGTCGATGGCGTGGTCCTTGACGATGCACTCGTTCTGCAGCGACGCGACCAACGGACGAGCGATGGAGCGGGGGACCGGCGTCACCAGGTTCACCCAGTGCGAGGCGAGTCCGGGCGTGAGCACCGGCAGGGACGCGATCGCGCGCTGTCGCAGACCCGCCTCCAACGCGTAGCCGTTCATCATCTGGCCGTAACGGAGCACGTCGGGGCCGCCGATGTCGACGGCACGGTTGACATCGGCACCCACGCGGGCCGCCCCGAGGAGATAGTGCAGCACGTCGCGCACGGCGATCGGCTGGATGCGGTTGCGCACCCACTTCGGGGCAGGCATGTACGGCAGCACGTCGGTCAGGTGACGGATCATCTCGAACGAGGCGGAGCCCGACCCGATCACCACCCCGGCCTGGAGCACGAGCGTCGGCACTCCCGACTCCATGAGGATCTCGCCGACCCGCACGCGCGAGCGCAGGTGCGGAGAGAGCTTCACGTCGTCGGGGTGCAGCCCGCCCAGGTAGACGATGCGCCGCACGCCCGCGGCCGCGGCGGCATCCGCGACCGTCTGCGCGGCGCGCTCGTCGCTCTCCTCGAATCCGCCGCCGGCGGACATCGAGTGGATGAGGTAGTACACGACGTCGACGTCTCGCATCGCGTCGCCCACGGCATCCGCGTCATCGGCCGACCCCTCGACGATCTCGCAGTCGGGCCCCCAGGGGAACGATGCCGCGCGGGCTGCGTCGCGCGCGAGCACGCGGACCCGGTACCCGGCGTTGAGGAGTCGCGGGGTGAGGCGTCCGCCGATGTAGCCCGTCGCGCCGAGGACGAGGGCCCGGGGCGCGGATCCGTCGTCCCGCGGCTGCGCCCGCAGAGGTTCTTCGTGCCCGGTGGGCTGAGAGAGATCGCTCATGGATCGAGGGTAGGCTCCTCGGCCGATCTTTTGCTAGGCTTCCAATTCACTAGTTCAACTAGTAATCTTTCCCGCGAGGAAGGGATCACATGTCCAGAGCAACGAATTCCCCGGGCAGCATCGACTCCACGATGACCGACGCGCCGTCCATGCTCACGGACGCGGCAAGCCTCTCGCCGCTCCCCGCAAGCGAGGCCGTGGGGCGCACGACCGGCATCGGTCGTGCGGCCCTGCCCGCCGCCCGCGCCCCGTTCTGGCAGGCCGCGGGCATCGCCGGGCTCATCGCGCTCATCGCTGCGGCGGCGCTCCCGCTCATGGCCGATCTGCTCGCGATCGGCATGTGAGCTCGGACGCTCCCCGCACGCGCACCACAGACCACCGCTGGAAGAGAGAAAGGGACCCCCATGGGACTCGACGACAAGATCAAGAACACCGCTCAGGACCTCACCGGCAAGGCGAAGGAGGCCTTCGGCAAGGCGACCGACAACGAGCGCCTCGAGGCCGAGGGCAAGGCCGACCAGGCCAAGGCCAACGTCAAGCAGGCCGGCGAGAACGTGAAGGACGCTCTCAACTGAGAGCCGTCGTACCGGGCGGGGAGGTGGCTTCGGCCGCCTCCCCGTCGTCTGTCCGGCGCGGAATCCGTCGCCGGCAGGATGCGAGAGAGAAGATGACCCCATGTCCGAGTCTGTGAAGAACGAGTCCCTGTGGCGCCGCCTCGGCCGCCGCTTCGGTCTGGTCAAGGACGACGAGCCGCGCCGCCTGACCGTCGACGATGTGACGGTCGTCGACCGTCCGATGCTGCGACGTGCTGTCGCGGGCACGGTGGTCGGCAACCTCATGGAGTGGTACGACATCGGCATCTACGGCTATCTCGCCGTGATCATCGGACGCGCTTTCCTGCCGGATGCCTCCGCGGGGGCGCAGTCGCTCTTCTCGCTCGGGGTGTTCGCGGTCACGTTCGTCGCCCGGCCGCTCGGCGGCATCGTGCTGGGCCAGCTCGGTGACCGCCTGGGACGCCAGCGCATCCTCGCCTTCACCCTGATCATGATGGCGGGCGCCACCTTCCTCATCGGCGTGCTGCCCGATTACTCCGTGATCGGGGTCTGGGCGCCGATCCTGCTCATCGCCCTCAAACTCGCGCAGGGGTTCTCGACCGGCGGCGAGTACGCCGGGGCGACGACGTTCATCACCGAGTACGCGCCCGACCGGCGCCGCGGCTTCTACGCCTCGCTCCTCGACCTCGGCTCCTACATGGGCTTCGCGATCGGCGCCGCCTTCGTGTCCATCCTTCAGCTGACCCTGTCGGCCGAGACGATGCAGGGCTTCGCCTGGCGCATCCCGTTCCTCGTCGCGCTGCCGCTCGGACTCGTGGCCATCTACTTCCGTCTCAAGATCGAAGACACCCCGGCGTTCCAGGAGGCTCAGGACGCCGCGCGCGACGCCGCCGACGAGGCGAAGGCCTCTGCCGATGCGCCCAAGGGCGTCATCGCACTGATCCGCGCCTACTGGCGCGAGCTGCTGACCGCGTTCGTGCTCGTCGCCGCGGCGAACACGGTGGGATACGCGCTCACGTCGTACATGCCCACCTATCTCACCGGCACGCTCGGATACGACGAGGTGCACGGCACGCTCCTGACCCTTCCCGTCCTCGTGGCGATGGCGCTCTGCATCCCGCTCACCGGTCGCCTCTCCGATCGCATCGGTCGCCGGAAGGTGCTCTTCATCGGATCGGTCTCGGCGATCGTGCTCTCGGTGCCGGCATTCCTCTTCATGATGCACGGGGCGATCTGGTCCACCGTCCTGGGGCTCGTGCTCCTCGCCTTCCCCGTGACCTTCTACGTCGCCAACCTCGCATCGTCCCTCCCCGCGCTGTTCCCCACGTCGTCCCGCTACGGCGGCATGGGCATCTCGTACAACCTGGCGGTCGCCCTGTTCGCGGGCACGGCTCCGGTCGTGATGGAGGCGCTCGTGCAGCTCACGGGATCGGCGCTCGCCCCCGCCTTCTACGTGATCGGCACGTCGGTCGCCGGATTCATCGCGGTGGTCGTGCTCAAGGAGTCGGCGCGCAGGCCTCTCCCCGGTGCGATGCCGAGCGTGCAGACCGTCGAAGAGGCGATCGAGCTCGTCGACACGCAGGACGAGAATCCCGATCTCGACCTCGACGAGCTCTTCCCCGAGCGCGTCGAGGCGGAGGTGGCGAGCGCGGACGCCGCGTCATCCTCCGAACCGGAGCAGTCCGGAAGGAGCTGAGCCGAGGCTCCGGGGAGGACTACTCCCCGGAGGCCTCGGATTCCTCCTGCGAGCGGATGACGTCGCGCAGTTCCTGGTCGAGGTCGGCGGCCTCTTCGATCGCCGCTGTCATGCCCGCGAGGAAGCGCGTGACCGTGGCGCGCTCCTGGTCGCTGAGCTCATCGACGAGGGCGAGCATGCGGCGGTGCATCGCGCCGAGCGTCGAGCGCACCTCGTCGTCGCTGCTGACCGTCGGCACGACCACGCCGGCGCGGCGATCGGTGGGGTGCGGTTCGCGGCGCGCGTGGCCGCCCTTCTCGAGGCGGTCGATGAGCGTCGTGGTCGACGCGGTCGAGATGTCGAGCATGCGGGCGATGTCGATGGGGCGGACGAGGCGACCGGCGCGGTGCTCCTTGAGGAGGAAGCGCAGGGCGACGAGGTCGGTCTCGTTCATCTTCATCGAGGCGCGCGTGCGGGCGCGCATGGCGGTCTCAGCCGAGCGGTAGCGTCGCAGCAGATTCAGCACGTCGACGGTGCTGGCCGTGTTGGCGTCGGGGTACCAGTACCCGGAGCGGGTGAACTCCTCTGAACGGTCCATCACGCAACCTCTCCGTCGTCGCCCCGCTCCTCCTGCTCGCGCAGAAGCATCTCCATGGCTCCGGATTCGACCTCCGACGGGACGATCCGCAGCATGCCGCCGGTGATCGCATCGTGCTCCGCCGCGACGATCTGCTCCAGCCGCCAGACGGGGACCGACGGGAACTGTGCGCGGAGGCGATCGAGCATGTCGGAGTACAGGACGTACCCCGCCTCTTCGATCGTGAATCGCTCGACCATCGGACCCCTTCCGAGTCTCAGGTCTCCATCTTCTCATCCACTCGGAGTAGGGGATCGCATTGAATTTCGCTAGCCAGCCTCGTAACGTGGGCGTCTTGCTACCATAGAGACGTCAGGGGGTGACACATGGCCGACATCTTGCAGAGCGACTCGACGTCCCTCACGACCGAGCTGGTCGCGGGAGTGGACGATCTTCGGCGAGCCGAAGCGCAGTTCGCGCGACGGCTGGCAGCCGTGCGCGCTCCCAACGACACCGACCGCGAGGCCATGCGGTACATCTCGGATGCGACGGACGATGCCCCGGCGACACCGGGCGGACTCGCGGCCCATCTCGATGTGAGCACCGCGGCGGTGACGAGCATCCTCCGTCGACTGCAGGAGCGAGGCCAGGTCGTCGTGGCGCCGCACCCCGGAGACGCGCGATCGAAGGTGCTGCGGCCGTCGCTGCGCGACCGCAACGCTCCCGGCGACGATCTCACGCAGCGCATCGAAGGGCTCGCGAGCGAGTTCACGCCCGAGCAGACCGAAGTCATCTCGCGGTTCCTCCGCCGTCTGGCGGAGGAGATCAATGACCTTCCGTGACGCCCGGCGAACCAGGCTTTGCAATATAACTAGGTAACCTAGTAATCTAAATCCCGAGCAAATCTTCTGTGACGAGGAGAGATGATGGGATATCTGACCTACGGGAACACCAACACTCCGGTCGAAGTCGATGACGAGCTCCTGGCGCATGTGCGGGTGGTCACGGTCACGAAGCTTCGGCGGAACGAATCGTTCGCCCTGACGCTGCAGACGCGCAGCGGCGGATCCGAGACCCTCTGGGTGCACGCCTCGATCCCGCTGCGATTCGAACTCGAGGAACCCGCCGAGCTACAGCGCACGTTGCTCGTGTCGCTGATGGACGCCGCGAACTCCTCGAGCGGGCTCGATCTGACCCGCGCGGAGTTCCGCGAGCTGGCGAGCGGGGCTCGGCACCTGCACGCCATGAGCGCCTGACGCGATGTCCACTCGAATCCGCCATGCGGCGAAGGGCCTGACCGCTCGTCGTGTGCGAGCCGCCCGGGCGCGAGGCCTGTGGGTGGAGGTCGATCCCGGCTTCCACGTCGGCAACGACCGCAGCCAGTACCTCGGTTCGATCAACGGCGATGCCGTCGTCGGATTCTCGGCCTTCGGGCCTCGGTCCGAGTACGTCGGCCGGTTCGACGATCTCGACGAGGCGAAGGCTGCGGTGATCGCGGCGGCATCGGGAGCGGCGACGGCCGTGGAGGCGCTGCGCGGCTGACTCGCCGTCCGGTCGCGCGTGATCCACGAGGTCGGACTCGTCGAGCGCGGGTGGGTGCCGGTCCCTCTCCGCGAAGGACGGATGCCGACCGAGTCGCGTGACCTCTGCCGGCATCCGTCGTTCGCTCGTGCGGGCGTCCTCAGAGGGCGGTGTAGCCGCCGTCGACGAGGTGGTAGCTGCCGGTGATGAAGCTCGCGGCGTCGCTGGCGAGGAAGGCGATGAGGTTCGCGACCTCGTCGGCCTGTCCGAGGCGACCGATCGGGTGCTTGCTCACGAGGAAGGCCTTCGCCTCGTCGCCCATCGTGGCCAGCAGCGGGGTGTCGATGAAGCCGGGGCCGACCGAATTGACGCGCACGCCCTGCGCCGAGTACTCCAGCGCCGCCGACTTGGTCATGCCGACCACGGCGTGCTTGGCGGCGACGTAGGCCGGCGAGTTGGCGAAGCCGACGCTGCCGAGGATCGAGGCCACGTTGACGACAGCCCCTCCGCCGTTCGCGAGGATCGAGGGCAGCTGTGCCTTCATGTTGCGGAAGACCGCGTTGAGGTTGATCGAGATCACCTTGTCCCACGCGGCGTCGTCGTACTCCGCCGTGGGCGCCGACGCGCCGCCGATGCCGGCGTTGTTGACGCCGATGCGCAGCGGTGCGAGCGAGTTGGCGAGTTCGACGGAGGATGCGATCCACTCGACGTCGGTCGCGTCGCCGACGGATGCCTCCGCGATGCCGCCCGCCGCGCGGATCTCGTCGACGACGGCGTTCGCGTGCTCCGCGTTCAGGTCGTTGACGACGACGGAGGCGCCGTTGCCGGCGAGGAGGAGGGCGGTCGAGCGTCCGATGCCGCTGCCTGCTCCCGTCACGATCGCCGAGCGGTTCGAGACGTCGTACTGAGCCATGGGTGGGCTTCTTCCCGGGCGGGCGCGGTGCCGGGAGATCTTCTCGGACGGTCCGTCCTGCTCTCCAGCCTACGCCTGTTCATGCCGGATGGATTCAGATGAATAAATTCGGGCGGCGTGGAAAGATGGTTCGAGAGTTTGTTAGCCTTACCTAACAACCCCACCCGTCCCTCGTGGACTTCCGAAAGGACTTCGCCGTGCCCGCACGCCTCCGACGCCCGCTCGTCTCCCTCCTCGCCCTCACCGCGGCATCCGCGCTCGTGCTCACGGGGTGCGCAGCCGATGCGTCGGCCGGGGCACCCGCGACCGACGCTCCGGCGGGGACGCACGACGTCGATCACGCGCGGGGAACGACGGAGGTCCCGGACGACGTCGAGCGCGTCGTGACCCTCGAGCCGCTGGAGCTCGACACCGCCGTGGCGGTGGGCATCACGCCGGTGGGCGCCGCCGTCGCCTCGAATGTCGCCTCCACGCCGGCCTACCTCGGCGTCGACGGCGTCGAGAGCGTCGGAACCGTGCCCGAGCCCGACCTCGAGGCCATCGCGGCGCTCGAGCCCGACCTCATCCTCGGCACCGAGGCGCGTCACTCCGCGCTCTACGACCAGCTGTCCGCCATCGCCCCGACCGTGTTCATCGAGACCCAGGCGGACCCGTGGCGGGACAACGCGCAGCTCATCGGCGAGGCGCTCAACCGCGAGGACGAGGTCGACGACCTGCTCGCCTCGGTCGACCAGCGCTGCGAAGACCTCCGCGACGAGTACGACGTCGACGGACAGACGGCGCAGCTCATCCGCCCGCGCGACGAGACGACCCTCAGCCTCTACGGGCCGGTGTCCTTCGCGGGCAGCCTGCTCGAGTGCGTGGGATACACGATCCCCGAGCAGGACTGGGCCGACGGGCTGCAGGCCGACATCTCGCCGGAGAACATCCTCGACGCCCGCGCCGACCACGTGTTCGTCACGACGGTCGACGTCGACGACGAGTCGTCGATCCCGGCCGCTCTGACGCAGAACGCCGACGCCTTCCCCTCGCTCACCCTCGTGGACACGAGCGTCTGGGTGTCCGGTGTCGGTCCGAAGGGCGCGCAGACCGTGCTCGACGACATCGAGAAGCACCTCGCCGCGAACCGGTGACCGCTGTCGTCGAGGCCCGGCCCCGGGTGGCCTCCCCTCCACGTCGGTCCGCGAGGGCGGTGACGGGCGCGATCGTGCTCGTCGCCGCCCTCGGGCTCGCCGTGGTGCTCTCGCTGACCGTGGGGGCGAACCCGCTGTCTCCGGGGTCGCTCCTCGATGCGCTCAGCGGGCGCGGCACACCCGAGACCGCCTACGTCCTGTTCGACCTCCGGGTGCCCCGCACCGCAGTGGGGCTCGCCGCCGGGGCCGCGTTGGGAGTCGCCGGGGCGCTCGTGCAGGCGTTCACCCGCAATCCGCTCGCCGACCCCGGCATCCTCGGGGTCAACGCGGGAGCGGCGTTCGCGGTCGCCCTCGGTGTGTCGTTCCTGGGGCTTCGCGACGCCTCGCAGTTCGTCTGGCTCGCCTTCCTCGGTGCGCTCGCCGTGACCGTCGCCGTCTACCTCGTGGGGTCCGCCGGTCGCGGGGCCGCCGATCCGCTGCGTCTCACGCTCGCCGGGGTGGCGCTGGGCGCCGTGCTGTCCGGAGTGACCACCGGGCTCACCCTGAGCGATCCCGACGCGTTCGACGCCATGCGCAGCTGGAACGCCGGTTCGCTCCTCGGCCCAAGCCTCGACGACCTCCTCGCCGTCGCCCCGTTCCTCCTCGTCGGACTCGTCGTCGCGCTCGGGTTGACCGCGGGACTCAACGCCGTCGGTCTCGGGGAGGACGTCGCCCGCGCCCAGGGGGCCGACGTCACCGGCATCCGCCTCGCCGTGATCATGTCGGTGACGCTGCTCGCCGGGGGTGCCACGGCGATCGCCGGGCCCATCTCCTTCGTGGGGCTCATGGTGCCGCACGTCATCCGCTGGACCTTCGGCGTCGACCAGCGGCTCATCATCCCGCTCTCCGCCGTGCTCGCTCCCGTCGTGGTGCTGCTGGCCGATGTGCTCGGCCGCGTCATCATCGCGCCCGCCGAGGTGCCGGTGGGGATCGTGACGGCGCTCGTCGGGGCGCCCGTGCTCATCGCCCTCGCGCGTCGACGGACGGCGAGCGCGCTGTGACCGTCGAGCGCTTCCCGGCCCTGCACGTCGGACCCCGCCGCCTGCTCCTCGCCGTCGGGCCGCTGCGTATGCCCGTCCGTGTGCGCAGCCTCGTCGTCGCGGGCGCGACGCTCGCATCGATCCTGATCCTCCTCGTCGTCTCGCTCGGCCTGGGCTCGTTCCCCCTCGCCCCCGACCGTGTCGTGCAGGTGCTTCTCGGCGGGGGAGAGGAGATCGAGCGCACCGTGGTGATGCAGTGGCGCCTGCCCCGCGCCCTCGCCGCCGTCGTCGTGGGGGTGCTGCTCGCGGTCGCGGGGGCGCTGTTCCAGACCGTCACGCGCAACCCGCTGGCGAGCCCCGACATGCTCGGACTGTCGAACGGCGCGTTCACGGGCATGCTCCTCGCCCTGCTATTCGTCTCCTCGAGCCTCGCCGCCCGCACGACAGGCGCGCTGGTCGGCGGGCTCGGCGCAGCGCTCGTCATCTGGCTGCTCGCCGCCCGGGGCGGCGTGCAAGGATTCCGGCTCATCATCGTCGGCATCGGGGTGGCCGCGATGCTCGCCTCTCTCAACACGTGGATGCTGCTGCAGATCGAGCTGGAGACCGCGATGTTCGCCTCGGCGTGGGGCGCCGGATCGCTGAACGGAGTCACGGCGGACGCCGTCGCGAGCGCGCTGCTCTGGGCCGCGCCGTTCCTCCTCGGCGCCGCGGTGCTCTCGCCGCGCCTGCGCCAGCTCGACCTGGGCGATGACGTGGCCGCGGCCACGGGCTCGCGTCCGTCGACCGTGCGCACCGTCGCCCTGCTGATCGGCGTCGTGCTCGTCGCCGCCGCCACGACCGTCGCCGGACCGGTGGCGTTCGTCGCGCTCGCCGCGCCGCAGATCGCGCGGCTCCTCGCACGCACCCCGCACCTGTCGCTCGTGCTCTCCGCGCTCGTGGGCGCGCTCGTCGTGCTCGCCTCCGACGTCGTCGCGCAGCACGTGCTGCCCGCCGTGCTCCCCGTCGGCGTCGTGACCGTGTCGGTCGGCGGCGCCTACCTCGTCCTCATGATCATCTGGGAGATCCGCCGCCGTGCCTGACACCGAGAACCCCATCGCCCCCCTATCCCGCCTGCGGGCCGAGCGGATCACGCTGTCGTACGACGGATCGCCCATCGTGGCGGATCTCACGACGGCGATCCCCGACGGGTCGTTCACCGTGATCATCGGCGCGAACGCGTGCGGCAAGTCGACCCTGCTGCGAGGACTGTCGCGTCTGCTCCGCCCCGCGGACGGCGAAGTGGTGCTCGACGGGCGGGCGATCGCGCAGTATCCCGCCAAGGAGGTGGCGCGACGCCTCGGCCTGCTTCCGCAGACGGCGATCGCGCCGGACGGGATCACCGTGGCCGACCTCGTCGCCCGCGGTCGGTACCCGCACCAGAATCTGCTGCGCCAGTGGTCGGAGGCCGACGAGGTCGCCGTCCAGAGTGCGCTCGCCGCCACCGGGACCGCCGATCTCGCCGGGCGCACCGTCGACGAGCTCTCCGGCGGTCAGCGGCAGCGCGTGTGGGTGGCGATGGTGCTCGCTCAGGAGACCGATCTGCTGCTGCTCGACGAGCCCACGACGTTCCTCGACGTGGCTCATCAGGTCGAGCTGATGGAGCTCTTCGCCGAGCTCAACGACCGCGGACGCACGATCGTCGCGGTGCTGCACGACCTCAACCACGCGGCACGCTACGCCTCGCACATCATCGCGCTCCGGCAGGGGCAGGTGGTGGCGGAAGGGCCGCCCGAGACTGTGATCACCAGCGAACGGGTGCGCGAGGTGTTCGGCCTGGAGAACATCGTCATCGAGGATCCGGTGACCGGCGGCCCGCTCGTCGTGCCGCTGCGTCTCACCGCCGCACGGAAGGACAACGCGTGAGCGCCGATCGACCCTGGGCATACAGCGCCTTTCCCGTGGAGGTGCGTGCCAGACGCCGCCTGAGCCCCGGCTTCGTGCGGATCACCTTCGGCGGCGAAGCGCTGGAGAACTTCGCCGCCTGGGGCACGGATCAGCGGATCAAGCTCGTGCTGCCGATGGACGACGGATCGGTGGCGGAGTTCGGTCTCCTCGACGAGCCCACCCCGCACCCCTCCGACTGGTACGCCCGCTGGAAGGCGCTGCCCGAGGGGGAGCGGAACGTGCTGCGCACGTACACTCCGGCCGGCATCCGCCCGGAGCTGCGCGAGCTCGACGTCGACTTCTACCTGCATGAGCCGGCGGGTCCGGCATCCCGATGGGCGCAGACCGCCGTCCCCGGCGACAGCGTGGTGATCACCGGCCCCGACTCGCGGATGGGCTGGACGGGGTACGGTCTGCACTGGGCACCCGGCGATGCCACGCGCTTCCTCCTCGTCGCGGATGAGACGGCGTACCCGGCGGTCCGCGCCATCCTCGAGACCCTGGATGCGGCTGAGCGCGTGGACGTGATCCTCGAGTGCTCGCACCCGGCCGACGACATCGTGTCGGCGGAGGCGCGCGACGTCGCCGACGTGCAGGTCGTGCTCCGAGGAGATGACGAGCCGACGGGCGCCGAGCGGGCGGTCGTCGCGTGGGGCGAGCGCGTCGGCGCCGAGTCGGCCGGCGACCCGGGCTTCTACGCGTGGATCGCCGGGGAGTCCGGCACCACGGCGCGCGTGCGCCGACACCTCACGTCGGTGATCGGGGTGCCGAAAGACCAGGTGTCGTTCCTCGGCTACTGGAAGGTCGGCGGTCCGCTCGTCGGCTGATTCCCCTCGAGATGGGGGCATACAGCGAACGCAACTCGCTGAGAGCCTTCGGTCCTCAGCCCTGCTTGCCGGCGTACATCGCCTGATCGGCCCGGCTCATGGCGCTCTCGAAGGTGTCGTCGGGTCGCACCTCGGCGACGCCCCACGACCACGGGTGGCTCGCGTACTCACGCAGGCGGGCCATGACGGTGCGGGCCTCGTCGGCATCCGTCTCGGGGAGAAGGATCGCGAACTCGTCGCCGCCGAGCCGACCCACGATGTCGGTCTGGCGGGAGAGCGACATCCACTGGGCCGAGAGGGAGCGCAGCACGTAGTCGCCGGCGGCGTGCCCCGCCTCGTCGTTGACGGACTTGAACTTGTCGAGGTCGACCACCGCCACGCTCAGGGGGCGGCGGTGACGGGCGGCGCGACGCATCTCCATCGCCGCCTTGGCGACGAAACCGCGACGGTTGAGCGCGCCGGTCAGCTCGTCGGAGTGGGACTCCAGCCGGATGCGGTGGCGGACGAAGAGTCCTGCCTCCAGGCACAGCCAGGTGAAGAGCGCGGCACCGATGAGGTTCGCCGGTCCGAGCAGTCCGCCGGGGCCCGTGAAGGAACCCATCCCGGCCGCAGCGCCGAGGACCACGAGGATGACGGTCTCGCCGATGCGGGCCGTCCTTCCGCCGTAGAACCAGGAGAAGAACATCGCCATGAGCGGCAGCTCCTGCAGTGCGGCGATCGCGTTCTGGCGTTCGTCCGAGAAGCCGAGATAGTAGACCGACACGACCGCGTGGGCGATCACGAGCGCCATCCCGACCCAGTGCGGCAGTTCGATGCCGGCGACCGCGACGACGGCGAAGACGCCGAGGCAGACCAGCGCCGTGGCGGCGGAGAGCACCCTCTCGAAGAAGGGGATGTCGGTCTCGAGGAGCTCGAGGATGCCGAGCACGCCGAACATCAGCATCAGGCTGGCCGTGACGACGGAGTACGTCGACGTGCGCTCCCGGACGTGCGTCAGCCAGCCGGCCCGCAACCACCGCAGCTCTTCTGCGTCCGCAGCGCGGACATTCTGAACGACCATGCATTCCTCCCCAGGTGCAAGTCTTCGGTCCGGACTTCCACCGGACTCCCCGTCGTCAGGATAGCGTCAAAATCACTGCCCGGAGGTATGGTGAACCGGTGATCACTCCTGGCGCCACGGACGGCGCGTTCGACCGTTCGAGTGCGCAGGTGGTGTTCCAGCCCGTGGTCGATCTGCACGCCTGGCGTGTCGCCGGTTTCGAGGCCCTCGCGCGCTTCGCCGACGGCTCTCCTCCGCCCGAGCATCTCGACCGCGCGTCGGCGTGCGGTCGGCGTGAAGAGCTGGAGCTCGATCTCATCGCGCTCGAGATCGCCGCGGCGGCCACGCTGCCCTCGGGCGCGGCCGTCACGCTGAACGCCTCCGGAACGACCATCCTCCGTCCCGAGCTGGAGAACCTGCTGTCCGACTGGGATCGTCCGTGGGGGATCGAGCTCTACGAAGGCGCCACCACCGCCGATCTGCAGGAGGTCCGCGATCGTGTGACCACCCTCGGAGGGAAGCTCCTCGTCGACGACGCGGGCGCGGCCTGCGCGGACGAGTCCCGCATCTCGACCCTGCGACCCGACGTGGTCAAGATCGACCGGGCCCTCTTCTGGGAGGTCGTCGAGAACGTCGATGCCCAGCGCCGCCTGGGACTGCTGCTCGATGCCGCGCGGGAGGCGGGCGCGAAGGTCCTGGTGGAAGGTGTGTCCTCGCCGGAGCACGTCGATCTCGCGCGGAGCCTCGGTTCCGATTTCGCGCAGGGCTTCCACCTCGGTGTCCCGACGCCCGTGGAAGGCATCCCGGCGCTGCTCGCCGAGCTACACCGGAGCGTCGGGGTGGATGCTCCGGGTCTCTGACCTCCGGCTCGCTCCGCTGTGGCGACGCCGTACCTTCACCTTCGGCAGGATCTTGATCACCCCGAGCGCGAGGTAGATCACGGTGTTGATGGCGACGAACGTCGCCAGCACGCTGAACCAGTCCGAGGAGAGCAGCTCGGAGGGGAGCAGGATCCCCGTCTGCACGCCGATCACGCGGTCACCTCCTTCGCGCCCGCATGCTCCACGTGCTTCCAGGTCGCCCGTCGGCCGAAGGCGATCTCGAAGACGCCCTTGAGGAATGCGAGGTTGAGGAAGCAGTCGTAGACGAGCTCGGGGAAGACCAGCATCGCGACGATGCGCGCCCGCCACCCGCCGCGCCACACGGTCACGGTCCGCTCGACGGCGAAGAGGATGCCGACGCCGAGCCAGAACGGGAACCACACCCACGTGTCCATCGCGACGATCATCAGCAGGATGAGAGCGAAGTAGGCGAAGAGGGCGAACACGCCGTAGCCGATGCCGATCTGCTGCGACCAGTACCGGATCGTCTGCGGGGTGACGCCGTAGGAGCCGAGGTTCTCGAGTGCCCCGCGCTGCCAGCGCAGACGCTGGGCCCACAGCATCCGCCAGGACGGCATGAGCTCGGTCACCACGGTGCACTTCCGGGGCGAGATCGTCAGGCCGCCGAGCGACTTGATCGCGATGGTGAGCTCGTTGTCCTCGGTCAGCGCGAACGTGTCGTACACCTCTCCCGTGGTGCCGGGGAGCTGTGAACCGCGAGCGTCTGCGACCGCCCGCAGGGCGGAGGCGCGGAAGACGGAGGCGGTGCCGGTGAGCACGAACACCCGGCCGTTGCGCCGGCGGATCTCCCGCTGATATCGGGTGTACTCGTTGCGCTGGAACTGTCCGAGCAGACCGTGACCCTCTTCGCCTTCGAAGAGACCCCCGACCGCCATGAGGGCGCGGTCGTCGGTGAACAGACGGACCGCTTCCGCGAGGAAGTCGGCGCCGATCTGGCTGTCAGCGTCCATCACCATGACGGTGTCGTTGTCACCGAGCCGGGGCAGGAGGTCCTGCAGCGCCTGGTTGAGCGCGCCGCCCTTCTTGTGCGTGTTGCCGACCGTCTCGAACACGTCGGCGCCGTGCTGCCCGGCGACCTCGACCGTGCGGTCGGTGCAGTTGTCGGCCACGACGAGGATGCGGGTCGGAGGGAGAGTCTGCCCGCGCAGAGATTCCAACGTGAGGGGCAGAGACGCCTCCTCGTTGTGCGCGGGGATGAGCACCGTCACCGTCACATCCCCGGCGAAGACACCGCGGGTGCGGGCCATGACGGCGCGGGGTGCCAGGGTGAGATCGGTCTTCTCCAGGTCGGCGCGTCGGTAGCGCGCGGCGACCACGCGCTCGGTGACGGCCACGAGCAGCGCGAAGAACAGAGCGATCGCGAGTGCCGTGGCGAGGACCCCGAGGTTCGGCAGCTCGCTGCTGTAGAGGACGTCCCACAGGCCCGCGAGGGTCACGCGAGCGGGGTCCCACAGCGACGGCGGATCCGTCACCGAGATGCCCCACCACAGCAGACCCACCGCAACCAGCACTGCGACGATCACAGCCAGACCGACGGTTCTCTGGAAGAACCTGTTCACTGCCACCCCTCCCCGACGCGCACGCGAACGCGCCCAGACGATACTCCCATGAACGTTCGTCGCGGACGTCGAGTCGGATGGGTGCCGCATCTGCGGGACGTCGACAGCTCTCGGCAGGCGATGTCGGGAAATCGCTAAGACAACACTGAATCACTTTTAAAGACGGCGATTTTGGCCGCATCCCGCCATCTTTGCGGTTACACATTTCTTAGCTGCTCATTTGCACGGGCTCGAGGTGCTCGCGAGCGCCGACACGATAACCTATCTGCGATCCGCGAGGCCTGCGACTGCCAGGATGAGACAGGGGGCGTCGATCTTTGAGTCATGCCCTGCGACTTCATCTTGCGACCTGACGCGCGTGGTCCGAGCAGTTGGGTTCTGGGCGCCGGAGTTGCGCCGACCCGAGGAACCCGATGGCTGACCACGTTGATGTGACGACCGATACGATCACGCACGCCGCATTGAGCGCCGATGACCTCATCAGCAACGCACCTCTGCGACCCAACGAGAACGGCTCGGTGCCCGAGAGCGCTGACCGATTCCAGCACCGCATCGTCGCCCAACGCGTGGCCCAACTGATTGCGGCCGGCGAGACGAGCGTCAACATAGCCGTCAACGGCCCCTGGGGTTCCGGCAAGTCAACCTTCTTCGGCCTCCTCAAGGAGGAGCTCGACACCTACAAGCGGGAGACGACGTTCAAGCGGGCGCTGAGGAGGCTCCCTTTCCTCCGCGCACACGTTAGGGACACAAAGCCGCGGTTCACCCCCGTTGATTTCGACGCATGGCAGATGGCGGACGAAACCTTCGAATCTAACTTCCTTGCCACTGTCGCACCCCACGTCCCCCACAGCCCCAAGAACATCGAACAGCGCCTCTTCCAAGCAAACCGATCCGTCAATCTGCCCCTCGGGATCGAGATCGCTCATCCCGGGTGGAAGGTTCTGCTAAACACCGTTCTCATCCTTGTCTTGGCGTTCGTGGTGTTTGGTGTGCCGTGGTTCCAGGTCAGCTCCGGCGCCCCCGATACCTTCAGCTGGGAGTACATCTGGACGAAGTACGTGCCCGCGCTCATCGCGTGGACGACGGCCGCGGCTGGTGGAACACTTCTCGTCGTTGTCCTTGGCGTCGTCACCAAGCTATGGTCCGTCACTGTTGAAGAATCGGGGCCTGCGCATGTGACGCAGTTCCGAAGGATCTTCACGGAGATCCTCAAGCGGTCGAAGACCACGCAGGTCATCCTCGTGGACGAGCTTGACCGGTGCGCGCCTGCAGCGACAATGAGCACCCTCGAAGGTCTGCGTCGGTTTGTCGGGGAAGACAACTGCATCTTTGTGGTCGCGTTCGACCGCGAGAGCGTCGTCGCGACAGTGGAGGACGAGATGCTGCGCTCGGTCCCGCACCGCCCGGGGCGCCCGTATTACAGCACAGCCGGCGAGTACCTCGACAAGATCTTCACGTATCAGGTCGCTCTTCCCCCACAGCCTCGAAAGGGCTTCCGAAAGTATGCACGAGACCTCGTCGCGGATAAGCAGGGTGGGGTATGGGGCGAACTGCGCACTCATCATGGGCAGGAGGCACTCGACCGCGTAATCTCCATACTCTCGCCGCCGCACCTCACGAGTCCGCGACGGACGAAGGTGATACTGAACGACTTCGCCATCAACGCCCGCATGGTGCATTCGTTCCGCAACTCGTGGACGGAACGAGCAGACGAGATCGCAGTGCTGACCGTTCTGCAGACAGAGTTTCCTTTGTTCTACGCCGACCTCGAGCACTACCCGAGCCTTCTCGCACACGTCGCGAAGCGGGTTGATACCGAACCTGGGGAGACCATCGCCCCTCTGGTCAAGCAGTACACGGATAAGAGGGCCGCCTACGATACCGTTTTCACCTCGGAACCAGGAGCGGTGCCGTCAGGCAGCGATGGCACGCCCTCGAGCCCGAAGGCGTCCTCTCCCAACAACGCGGTCTCCATCGCTCTGGGGCAACAACTCGAGCGATATCTGGAGAAGCTGCGAGACATGCAGGTAACCCTGCCGGTGGCCGACCTCATTCAGCTCGGCACCGGCGAACGGATGCTCCAATTCGAAAACCCGGCGGTGTTTGCCGCTGTGGAAGCAGCCACCGAGGTTCCCCGCACCGAAACACTCACTCTCCTCGAGAAGGCGTCATCGAACGACCGGTACCGAGCCGTGGAGATGATGCTCAATAGCATCGAAGGCGAACCAAGTGCGGAAGCGATGAGTCTGCGAGGGCTGTCGGGAGTCCTTCTACCGAGCCTCGATGAGGGCCATCGACGGGCGCTCTTGCCACAGGTGGCTGGTTCCTGGGACCGCATTGTCGCCGCCGACGCGGTATTGCAACTAGACGACTCCGCGGCTCTCGGCTACGTGCGCGCGCTCGCCCCGTTCAAGGACCAGGATTGGGTCGATGGTGTGCTGCGAACCACTTATCCCAACCCGAAGCTCATGGCTCCCGCCATCTATGCGATGACGTCGCTCGTTCCCGCATCCACTCTGCATGCCGCGCGACACGAACTCGTCGACACCGCCATCTCGGTGGTGCGCGAGGACCCCGGAGTTTTCGAGGTGTTGATATCGCGACTTGACCAGGGTCAAGGAGCCGCCCTTGATCTTGCAGACGCAAAGCGGCTTGCCGATCTCCTGAGCGCAGACGACATACCCGGCGACGACATCGACCGGTTGCGCCAGGTGAGCGCAGCAACCGAGTCGCTCCTCCGATTCCACGAAGTCCAAACCGTCACGAGCACGAGAGCGTGGCTTGCGAAAGTGTTCCGCATTCGCGCTATCGGCAACGACGAGGCCATACCCAACTACCTGCGCGTCGTGGGATCAGGTCTGCGTGATGAGTCCACTAGAGTTGCCGCCGCCGACGAGATGCTCGAGGCACTGGCGGCGAAAGCATCATCACAGTTCAAGTCCGCAGTCGCGAAACATCTGCCCACGGAAGGAGTCGCGCCTTCCACGAAACAACTCGTCGCGGCGTTGCGCGCGTTACTGCGGATCGTCGCGAAAGACGATGCGAGAGATACGAAGGCCGTGGTGACGGGTATCTCCACTCTTGTGACGCTGATGCCGCAGGATTCTGAATTCTCCGCCGATTCGATTGTCGACATCCTCGAGCGTGCGTACCGAAGTTCCGGCGAGTTCCCGCCTGCACGGCTCGACGCCCTACTTTCCGTCTCTGACGCGCTGAGCCGCCTTCCTGTACTCATGAAAGCCATGCATGAGTTGACCGCGACGCTCCTTGTGCGCGTGGCGTCCGACGAGCGCGAACAGTCTCATCTCACCCATGCTCTCGGTCAGTTGAGTGCCCTGCCCGCGGATGTGTTAGTTCTCGTGGTAGACACCTTGCGCACACAGCTTCCACAGGTTCGGGCAGCGAGCGCGGGACCCGTCGCGATGATCCTCTACGCGCAGCAACGGCTCCGGAATCTTCGTCGGAAGGTGAAGGCCCTGAGCTACGAGGAAATCTCTTCTCACCATGCGTATATCGGCGATGACGTCCTCCCGCCCTGGGTAGCGACTGCGCCGAAGGTTGAGGACCTCCGCATGGCGTTCGATGGCACAGGCTACTCCGCTGTCCCTGACGACGCGTGGCAGGCATATGCACGATGGGCACCGCGCAGGGATAGGTCAATCCTGTGGCGGGAAGCCGCCGACCTCGGGGAGGACACCAATACACTCCGTGTCATCGCATCTCGCGGGATCGACTCCCGGGTTATCGCAGAGGCGGCCGACGCCATCTCGGCAGCACCAGATACGCATACCCGCAGTTCGGCGACTCGGATTTACGCGACTCTGCCTCGCAACGCCGTTGTGGCCGCCGCGCTCGTCGAGCCCCTTGAGGCGCTGCTGAGGAAGGCGAGTAGAGCAGACGCGCCGCTCGTCGCGGACCTGCTTGTTGGCTTCGCTGGTGCGTTCGACACGGCGGAGCACACGCGTCTCGACGCGCAAGTACGTGCTTGGTTGATGCATGTGCGCGTCGCCCTATCGGACAGCGCACTGGACGAACTGGATCGGAGCCGGTGGACCCGCCCCGGCGGGAAAGGACGCAGACAGAAGTCGGAGTAGATCGTGCGCGCCCGGAGCGGTGCGTCACCATCGCGACTCGCCTTCCCGCCGCGCTTCGGTGAGGATCCGGAGATTCGAGCCATGATGCATGGGCATCCGGATACGACCCTGAGTGGCTCTGCCGACCTCCGCAGGTCCCGAATCGTTGAACCGTCAGTAACGCCGGCAGCGTCATTCCATCACCCGGGCGAGGTCGACCTCGTACCGAGCTCGTTCACGGTGGACCGGAGCAGCCGATTACTTAGTTCGCGCGGCACGAACGCCGGCAACTCACGAACGGATCGGCCTGTACGTCGGGAAACCGCTGATGTATCAGGAAGCCACGCTCGAAGACGGCGATTACGCCTGAACCCCGACATCTTTGCCATAGGCACGCGCCGGCCTGAGCCGACCGCGATTGGTCATCTCGCAACTACCGGATTCTCATCTGGATGCCGAGACGTCGAAACGTCGTTAGTCAGAGCATGACGTCGTTCACGCTGAGGCCTGAACGTCGACGCGCAGCAAGTCAGCGGCCAGCATGTACACCCAGGAAACGCAGGACTCCACCTCCGCCCAAGAGAGGTCGGCGTGGACGCCCTTACTCGCCAGATCATCGAGCGACTTCAGGCGGGTTCCCAGAGCTACGAGGTTGGAGGCGAGCAGGTCAGCGTGCGTCGAACGCCCGCGGCGCTCGAGGACCCAAGCGGTGAGTCGGTTGCGGTAGTGGTCATCATCCATTGAGCGCTCTACTCCGTCTCCGCCGGTGATTGGTTCGCCGGGCGGGTAAAGCGCGTCCGCCAGAGCCTTGATGGATCGACGACATGAAGTTGCTGCATGACTGATTGCCTCGTGCCCGTCGGCTCCCGCACGAGACTCCGCGGCACGCAGCGCCTCCAACGCTTTCGGTGCGCGGCGCGCGAGTTCCGTCTCCACAAACTCTCTGCCACGCGCCACTGAATCGGGCATGGTCTCGCCGGCGAGGATCTGTGCTTCAACGTCGAGCACGTAGGTGTAGGCGGCGTCTTTGGTGCGCTCGAGCATGGATCTGCGAACTGAGATGGGCACGGACAGGCTTGTCCGCGCTTTCCTCCGGTCGATGAACGCGAGCCCCGTGTCAATCGGAGTCATCCCGGCGGGAATCTCGTCGTCATGAAGTGCAACCATGGAGTTGAGGTTGGTCTCCAATTCCGCAATCGACTGAGGAAGGATCACGTCCTTTCCCTCTTGCGTGATGGTGCGGCGCGCTTGAAAGGTCCCCGCTGCACTCTCCCACCTCGTCATTGCCTCGGTGGCGCCTACCTCGGCCGTCAGACGTGTGAGCAAGCGCCTGTTCCGTTCCTTGCTGTCGTCTCCGAGGCCCTCTACATCCATTCTCAGTACGAACTCTGCGACGGTGTCCTGCCGCAAAGTAGCTACACGCAGCGCTGCGCGGCAGACGACGCTGGCCGGAGCATTGGCGGCGACGGCAGTGAGGGCGTCGTCTATTGCTCGCGCTACCCGCTCAGGTACATCCATGCCTCGACCATACTGCGCGCTCCGAAGAGGGTGGAGAGATTCGCGAGTTCGTCGAGCCGAGGACGTGTCGCCCGGAGTAACGGCGGGCGATTCGCCGGGCGAACGGTGCTGTCGCGGTGTTCGAGCGGATGTGCGTCCGCATCAAATCTGGTCTGGGCGGCAAGGGGCAACCGTTGCGCTACGTTGAGCGGGTGACTGATGAGACTGTGCTCCCGGGTTGGTATGCCGATCCTTCTGGGCAGTTCGAGCAGCGGTACTGGGATGGTGCGACGTGGACCGAGCACGTGTTCGCTGGCGGGCAGCAATCGGTGGCTCCCGTGGCGCGAAGTCGGGCGGAGGTGCGGGTGATGGCATCGAAGGTCGCGCAGACCGCAGATGCCTCACTGCCCGCAACGCATGAGCCCGCCCGTGAAGCAGCCGGACTGGAAGCCGCACACAATCCACTGATCTCCGAGAGCATCCCGCTCGGCGGCGCTCGCAAGCACGCGGAGAAGCTGCGGTCCGAGGTCGCTCGACTTCAGGGGCTCATCGATCAGTACGGGCTGCAGGACGTCGCGGCCCTCGACGTCCTCAAGCGCAAGCTCGCGGATGATGCCGAGGAGGTGCGTGCGCAGATCCGGGCAACATCAGTCGAGTTGGCGGCTCGCCAGGCTGACGTTGTGGTCGCCGAGGCTTCGCTTCTGGATCTGCGTGCAGCTGTCGAGGTGCAGGAGCTGGGCCTGTACGACTACGCGCACCCGGCCGAAAACTCGGTCGCTCTAGGCACGCAACTTGAGAGTCTCCGTGCGGACATCAAGTCCGCGGTTCGCACAGGTCGCGCGACGAAGGCGACGAGCAACTTCACCTTCAACAACAGTTCCGCCAAGGGTGCGAAGTTCGTTCGTGACATGTCGAAGCTCATGCTCCGGTCTTACAACGCGGAAGCCGAGAATTGCGTGAAGGCGGTCCGCGCTGGGAATCTCTTCACTGCGCAGAAGCGCCTGACCACGGCGATGGAGCAGATCGCTCGCCTCGGCACGATGATTGACCTAAGTATCACGCCGTACTTCCATCAATTGCGCCTGCGGGAACTCGAGCTCGCCAATCGGCACCTCCGTGCCGTGCAAGAGGAGAAGGAAGCAGATCGCGCGCACCGCGAAGAGCTCCGCGAGCAGCGCAAGGCCGAGAAGGAGCTCGCGGCCGAGAAGGCTCGCCTCGAAAAGGAGCGCGGGCACTACGCCAACACCATCGCCGCCCTCGAAGCGAACGGTGACCATGAAGGTGCCGAGCGGATGCGGGCGCGCCTCGCCGACGTCGAGCACGCCATCGAGAACGTGGACTACCGAGCGGCGAACATCCGCGCCGGCTACGTCTACGTCATCAGCAACATCGGCTCTTTCGGGCCGGACGTCGTGAAGATCGGCCTCACTCGGCGTCTCGAACCGATGGACCGTGTCAACGAGCTTGGCGACGCCTCCGTTCCATTTCGCTTCGACGTCCACGCTCTGTTCTTCGCGGACGATGCGGTCGGTATCGAGACGATGCTGCACCAGCACTTCGCAGACCGCCGCATCAACCAGATCAACATGCGCCGCGAGTACTTCCGCACCACTCCCACTGAGGTGCGAGAAGTGTTGAAGGCTCATGCAGTCGAACTGCTTGACTTCAAGCTTGAGCCCGCAGCCGACGAGTACATGGCGACTCGTGCACTGCAGAGTAAGTAGGCAAGCTCCGAACATGGCGCAGTACGGAGTTATGCAAGCCGCGGATCTGTGGGTAGGGTCCTGGGCATATGGGTGTGACCCTCGGTCTCTCGCGCTCTTCCTCGATGACGAGGTCGTTGAAGCCGACGAGAAGTGGGTGGACGCCGACGGCTCCTCGAAGGTTCACGACCGTTCGAGCTACGTCACCACCGTGAAGACGATGCGGGATCGACTGCAGCTTCTATACGTCAACCGGCATGACGCACTCGAAGTGTTTCAGGAATGGGAGCGGCTAGACAGAGGAGACCTCGCAGAGGTGTGGGAGGCCTTCGAAGCCGAGCGTCAAGGAGGTCTGGAGTATCCGCATCCCGCATGGGAGAACCTGCTCTCCGGGTTTTCTGAGATCAGGTGCGATTGGATACTCGTCCTTCGATTTGTTCTCGACCGCATAGACGATGATGAGCCAGTCACGTTGGACCTAGCCGCCGTATGGGCGGATGATCCAGACGAGGGACCGTTAAGGACGCCGACTCTGTGCGCAGACACTCGCGCGGATATCCGCGGTCAAGTCTCAGGCGTACTCCCCACCATCGTGCTGACCGAGGGCACGAGCGATGCTGCTGCGCTGACGGCGGGTATTGAGATCGTGCGACCCCACCTGACCGGGTTCTTGACCTTCATGGACTACTCAACCAAAGCAGCGGGTGGTGTCGACTCAGTCGTCCGCGGTCTGAAGGCCCTTGCCGCGGCCGGGGTTGCCAACCGCGTCATAGGCCTGTTGGACAACGACACGGCGGGAAAGGAAGGCTTCGATGTTCTCACCTCGGCACGGCTCCCTGCTCGCTTCACACCGCTGCTTCTTCCCCACGCGACTATCGCCAAGGAGTACCCAACCCATGGGACAGAAGGCCTCGTACTGAAGGATCTCAACGGTATCGCGGTGTCCATTGAGATGTTCTTCGGCGAGGACGTCCTTCGGGATTCGAGAGGACATCTCACACCTGTTCAACTGACGGGATACAACCGCAAAGTGCAGGCATATCAGGGCGAGCTGGTTGCGAAGGATGATGTGAAAGCGCGATTCTTCGACAAGGCCGCACGCGCGAGAGCGGGATCCGCGGACCTCGAAGAGTGGAGGGATCTCGGCGAACTCCTCGATTTCCTCGTCTCGCAGGCATAGTCCAACGACCCAGGTCCTTTGAGACCCGCGCTTGCGAACGGCGGAGTAGCGCATGGCCGGCTCTTCCCGTGAAGGGGTGTCTCCCGGGTACTCGGCAGTTTGTGTAAGACCAACGGGTTATCGGCAGGCGATGTCAGAATCGCGATGAAATCGGACTAAGTCCGATGTAAAGCGCGAAGCCCACTCCCTCACCGAACCGCCTCACGAAGGGGCTGATTCGATCATACGGATGGGGTCGGACATCTCGCCTCAGGGAGCTCTGAATCCCCATGGCGCGCATCTCGGCGACCCAGCGCTCCCCGATCGGCCAAGCAGGACAGCTCTAGCGTCGAAGTTCGTAACCCTGTTCGTTAAGGAGGTTGATTGCGATCTCGAGCAGCGTCCCAATGAACTCGATGAGGTCTGCGATCAACTCCTCGTCTGGTTCGTACAGAGTCCTGCCCATCTGAGGTGTAGATGGGCGCGTCTCGATCGCGTGGCGCAGAGTGGTGATGAACTGCCCGTGCGCGTGGGCCGAAGTTATCGCCCAATAGTTGAAGGTCCGCAACGTGGGGCCTGGAACGCGACTCGCAATCTTCCTTGTGATCGAGGAGGGATCGATCAATGGCGCACTGAGAACGTCCTCTGGATCGGA
>JAAIGE0100744122.1_pt1 | contig 23989 bp, 13 predicted proteins | sample 6487951 | NCBI WGS metagenome assembly JAAIGE01 (sample SAMN13974128, study PRJNA590717) | phyllosphere metagenome | biome: tomato field; feature: multiple bacterial spot infested tomato fields; material: tomato leaves; isolation source: leaves from tomato fields | host: Solanum lycopersicum ...
GCGGTACATGCGGCTGCCCGGACCGCCATGCGGATTGGCCACAAAGCGCTCTGCGCTCAGCACCGGGCGGCCCAGGTAGCCCCGCGCCAGGCCCATGCCCGCGATGTACAACTCGCCCGTCACCCCCACGGGCACCGGCTGGAGTCCACTGTCCAGCACCACCATTTGCGTGTTCCAGATGGGGTGGCCGATGGGTACGCCCTCCGAACCCGGCTCCATCAGCGGCGTGCTTGGGCAGGCCCATGCAGTCACATCGACAGCCGCCTCCGTGGGACCGTACAAGTTGTGCAGTTCACATCCCAACTGCTGGTGAAATTTGCCTGCCAGCGCAGACGACAGGGCCTCGCCGCTGCAGACCACGCGCCGCAGGCTGGCACAGGCGGATGCTGCCGGCTCCAGCAGGAAGACCTCCAGCATCGAGGGCACGAAATGCAGGGTGGTGATGCCTTCGCGAACGATGATCTCGGCCAGGTAGGCTGCATCCTTATGCCCTCCCGGCTTGGCAAGCACCAGCGTGGCGCCGTCGATCAGGGGCCAGAAGAACTCCCACACCGACACATCGAAGCTGGAAGGGGTCTTCTGCAGCACTCGGTCATCGGCTTGCAGGCCATATTGGTTCTGCATCCACCGGAGCCGGTTGACGATGGCACGGTGCGATACAGCGACCCCCTTCGGATTTCCGGTCGATCCAGACGTGTAGATCACATAGGCCGGCTGCGCCGTGTCAAGCGTTCCCAGCGGCTCCGGGCGGGTCTCGGGATGTCTGCCCAATTCGTCGATGGTTTCCGGGTCATCGAACAGCACAAACGACACTGGTGCGGCCAGGGTTTGCGCTAAAGACTTGGTCGTGACAAGGCATACCGGCCGGGCATCGCCCAGCATGTAGGCAATGCGATCCGCCGGAAAGTCCGGATCAACCGGCAAATAGGCGGCCCCGGTTTTCAGAATGGCCAGCAAGGCCACCATGAGATCCAGCGACCGCGGCACAGCGATTGCCACAACACGCTCCGGCCCTGCGCCACGCGCACGCAGCAGGTGCGCCAACCGATTCGCCCTTTGATTCAGTTCCCCACGGCTCAGCACTTGGTCCTCGAACCGCAAGGCAGTGGCTTGGGGGTCAGCCAGCAAACCAGCCTCAATGCAGGTCGACAGGTGAATGTCGGGCACCGTCTGCTCCGTGTCATTCCAACCCGCCAGCACCTGTTGGCGCTCCTGCGCGCCCAGCAACTCGATGCGTCCGATGGCCTGATCCGGCCGCTCGATCACGGCCGCCATGAGCGTCAGCAGCCGCCGCTGATGCTCGGCCAGGGTCTGTGCGGTGTACAGCGCTGGATTCGCATCGAAATCGATCTGCAGATCCTGGCCGTTGCCGCGCTCGTACAGAAAGATGCCCAGATCCTCTGCCGTTCCGTTGGAAAGATTACGTGGTTTGGCCACGTGCCCCGCAAAACGGAAGTCGTAGTCGAAAGGCTCCACATTGACGACCGTAGTGAAGAGTTGCCGGTGGTTCAGCAGAAGATTCAAATCACCCCGCAGGATCTCGTAGCGATAGCACTGGTGCCGCAGGATCTGGCGCATCTGGCGGCCCACTTCGCGAACGAGCTCAGGGAAGGAAAGGTCAGGGCGCATGGACAGGCGCAGCGGCAATGCATTCGCCACCATGGCAGGAACCCGTCGCATGCGCTCGTTGTGCCGCGCGGTGACCGGGATGCCGATCACCATGTCTTCAACCCCCGTGGTGCGATAGAGATAGGCAGCCGTCGTGGCGATCAGGATCTGAGGCAGCGTGCTTCCCCAGGCCTGGCCGATGGCATGAAGCGCTTGAACGCTGGCGGCCGGCAGGTGCACGGTCTGGCGCAGCAGGCCGCCGATGTTCACCGACTGACGCGACGCCAGGGTCAAGGGTTCCGGCACGTCAGCAAAGCGCTCCATCCAGTACTGGCGGTCTCTTGGAAACCGACCGGATTCACGGTAGGCGCGCTCCTCTTCGGCCAACTGTGCCATCGGTGCAAGTCGCGAGGTTTCAGGAATGGTGTTCCCTTGGGCCAGCGCCGTGTAGATATCCGCAATGCGCCGCGCCACCAGGCCGCCACCGAAACCATCCAGCAGGATATGGTGGCTGCGCTGATAGCAGACATGCCGCCCTGGCGCGAGTCGGATCAGCGCGCAGAGCCACAACTGCCCTGATGCCAGTTCTGCCCGATGACTGAAATCAGCCTGCATCCATGCCTGCGCTGCGGCCATCGGGTCGGCCTCGCCGCTGAAATCGAGGAAGGGCAACTCTCCATTGAAGGTTGGTGCGAGCACCTGCTTCGGGCCTTGCCCCGCATCGAGAAAGTTGAGCCGCGTGGCCTCGGCTTCGCCGGTGACTCGGCGCACCGCCTCGGCGAACAATGCGGGATCGATGTCTCCCTCGATGTCGATGGCCTCAGCCAAATTGAAGTTGGTGTCTGCCGAAGCGAACTGAGACCCCAGCCACATGGCCATCTGGCCTGCCATGAGCTCGGCGGAGCCACCGGATTGATCGACCGTATTCATGCAATTCTCCCTGTCGTATGGACGAAAGTCAGCATCCGCACCTGCACCGCACGGACGTATGTCGCTCTTGAAATCGTTATTGGCAGGCTCGCAAGAGCCTGAGATCGCGCTGGCCGGCCAGAGCCGGCCGGGCGTGCCGGCATCGCGCGGCCTTGGCGGCCCGCGCCTGCCGGGCTTAGTCGGCGTTCGAGATCAAGGGAAGAAAGCCCTTCACCGCCGCTCTGGAAAACCGCCTGAATGCACCGGCCAGCCGGCCTCGCCCCCGCCGCATGGCGGAGCAGTGGCGCGTTGCAGCGGCGTGAGGCAAAAACATCCACACACATCCAATGCGCCAAAGACACCGGAGCGTTTACTCGCGTGGGGGCGCCGGTAGGCGGAGCAAGACCAAGCCCTCCCATGGCCCGCGGGTGGAAACATTCTGCGGCGTCCGACGTCGCTTTTTTGAATGCACGCCCGCAGACGCAACCACGGCCTCCCAGCACCTTGGACGCCCATGCAATGACGCGCCTTCCAAATCACGCCCATACGCTGCGCCCGCCCTCTCCATTGATTCAATGACATGAATCCCTCCCGTCCCTGTCCATTACGGCTGTTTATTTTGAGCCGACACATTTATTTTCAAAAAGTCTAGTAGGGGTGGCCGCTCTCAATGCAAGGGTTTACCCTTATTATTCAAACAGTGAATAATCCCTTCAAACGCAATTCCACAAAAAACCGTTGCCAATAGAAAAATATAATGATCAATCACTGCCCGTTCCACCATTCCATATCGCACACGGGCCATGAGTACTCCGAGATGAGATTCAGGCCCCCTTCTGCTAACGATGAATGCCTCACGCACCAAAGTATTTTTTACTTACAGCATCGATAAATATTTGAGATTCTTTATTCACATAACCACAAAGAATGTCTTATCGGACACGAGAAAAAAACTTCTTATGAATTCTTATCAGATGCAATTATTGAAGGAGTTGATTAAATCAATTATCGGTATTTGATAAAAATGGGCGAAACTGCTTAATCACATCGACAGAAACATCCACGCTCGTGGTGCGGCGACGCTGCAGAGCCATCCAGCCTCCAGTCAATCAATCGCCCGGACGCGCTTGGCATGCCCGCCAACCAAGTGGCTTCCTGCGTTCGGAAATCAGAACGAGCGTTGTCGCCGCAACACCTGACCTGCATGCGCATTGACGGTATGGCCATGCGCGCAAGCCAGCTGGCCATTGATGAACACTGCATCAATGCCTGCGCTGGGTGCGGTAGGCTGTTCGAACGTGGCACAGTCCGCGATGCACGTCTCATCGAACACCACGATGTCCGCCGCATGACCCTGGGCGATCACCCCCCGGTCGCGCAGCCCGAAGCGGCGGGCGCTCAACCCAGTCATCTTGTGCACCGCTGTTTCGAGAGAAAACAGGCGCTGGTCGCGCGCGTAATGCCCCAGTACGCGGGGGAAGGTTCCCCATAGACGAGGATGCGGCACCGCATCGTGGGCCAGTCCGTCCGAGCCGACCATCGTCAAAGGGTGTCGGAGGATGCGGCGCACATCATCTTCATGCATGGCAAAGTACACCGCACCCGCGGGAGACAATGGCTCCACCAAGGATTCGGGGGAACAACCCCGTTCGCGCGCCATTGCAAACAGCGATTTCCCAGCCGCCGATGGATCGCCAACAGACCAAGTCACGAGGACCTCCCGGGACTGCCCGACGCGGCTGGCCAGCAGCATGGTGGACGAAGCGTTGTAGGGATAGCAGTCCATACAAACGGGTTGCGACAGCGCGGCGGTGTCGACCATGGCCAAGGTGTTCACCGAGCGCCCATGGTTGCGTTGGCCAATCAACTTGTGATGCGACAGCACAGTGCTCACCCCCAGCGCCTGGCCAATGTGCAAGGCTTCGCGCAATGCATCGTCAATGGCATCTGCCTCGTCGCGGATATGCATCGTGATCAGGCCCTGCGCCGCCGAAAGCGGAGCGCCCACCGCAATCACCTCTTCTGCCGTGGCCGCCCGGGCGGGAGGGTAGTAAAGCCCGGTGGACAAGCCGAAAGCGCCCGCGTCCAATCCTTCGGCCAGATCCCTGGCCATGCGCTCAGCTTCGGGCGGGGTGGCCGGTCGACGCAGGTCCGGCACATGGCGCACCCGCAAAGTGGAGTGCCCCACCAGGCATGCCGCATTCAGCGCCGGCCCCGCGGCCTCCAGTGCATCGAGGTAGTCACCGAACCGGTCATACCGCCAGTCGTCCGCGCCAAGCAGGTCCAGTGGTGCTGGCGGTGTCTCATTGCTCAGAAGCGGCGCCAGGCTGATCCCGCAATTTCCGGTGACCACTGTGGTCACGCCTTGCGTGAGCTTGGGATGGGGGCCGGCCGGTGATGTGAGCAACAACCGATCATCATGGGTATGGACGTCGATGAAGCCGGGGCACACGATGCGCCCGACAGCGTCGTGGCGTTGGCGGGCAGGCTGTGCTGAGAGGTCGCCAACGGCGAGAATGCGCCCGCCTGCAATGCCGACGTCGGCCTGCCGACGAGCCGCTCCGCTGCCGTCCACGACAGTACCTCCGAAAATGAGGAGATCGAACATGGCCTGCCTCACCCCACCTGGGCACCCGAGCGCTTGACGACGTCTGCCCACATTGGTGATTCCTTTCGGGCCCGCTCGATCAGGCGCTCTGGAGGGCCAGGCGTCAGTTCGAAACCGAGGGCCGCGTATTTCTCTTGCACGGGGGGCAGGCGAAGAGCGTCATTGAGGGCCTTGTTGAGCTGGGCGGCAATCGCGCTGGGCGTGCCAGGCGGGGCGACGATGCCACCCCAGCCCACGGTCTCGTAACCCTGCACGCCGGCCTCTGCCACGGTGGGCACCTGCGGCAGTTGCGGACTGCGCGCGGCGCCTGTCACGGCCAGCACGCGCACCCGGCCCGACTGGATGTGCGGAAGAATGGAGCTGAGGTTGTCGAACATCAGGTCCACCACGCCGCCCATCAGGTCAGTGATGGCCTGCGGGCTGCCCTTGTAGGGGATGTGCGTCATCGACACCTGGGTCGATGCCTTGAACAACTCGCCGCTCAGGTGCCCCGTGGTACCGCTGCCGCCCGAAGCCACCGTCAACTCCCCGGGATTGGCGCGCGCAAGCGCGATGAGGTCCTTCACGCTCTGTACGGGCAGGTCTTTGCGCACCACCAGCGCGTTCTGCACGAAGCCGATCAAACCGATGGAAACCAGAGCGTCAGGGTCGTAAGGAAGCTTGGAATACAGGGCCTTGTTGATGGCCAGGGTGCCCACGTTGGCATAGCCCAGCGTATAGCCGTCTGCGGGGGCACGAAACACGTCGGCCATGCCGATATTGCCGCTGGCACCGGGCTTGTTGTCCACCACGAAGGGCTGGCCCAGTGCTTTGGGCAACTCGTTCGTCAGGATGCGGCAGACGGCATCCGGAGAACCGCCTGCGGCCGATGGCACGACCAGGCGAATGGGACGATCGGGATACCCTGGCGCCGCCCGGGTCGAATCCGGCAACAGTGCGACGGAGGGGGTGAGAGAGACCGTCTGCAGCCAGCGGCGGCGCGACAGGGATGCGGGGCGGAGCGGAGCGTTCATCGGTGCATTCCTTCAGTTCGTTGGATTCAACCGCATGAATGCTAGAAATCGATCTGGCTTGGCACAAACCATGTTTGCTGGGGATACCATGTCTTTTTCTCATGCACTATTGCGGTGATTTTTGACCCCTTCCAGGTGCATCTTGCTGCCGGCATGTGCATTGCTCATGGTTTCCCTTCATGTACCGTGCTCCATCCACCATGTCCCTGCTATGCCTGGAGGCCAGCGCGCGCCTCGGCTCGTTCACTGCCGCAGCCCAGGAATTGCACCTCACCCAGGGCGCGGTGAGCCGGCAGATACAGGCCTTGGAATCACGGCTGAACGTGCGTCTGTTCGTTAGGCGGCGTGAATCGCTGATCACCACCGATGCCGGACGCTACTACCTCGAGGAGATTGCGCCATTGCTTCAGCGCCTGGAGCGGGCCACGGTCAATGTGATGGCGTTCAAAGGGCGCGGCGGCGGGTTGGCTTTGTCGGTGGGCGCTTCGATCGGTGCGTATTGGCTCATCCCCCGCCTGCCTGCATTCACCCGGGCGCATGGAGAAATTACGCTGAGCTTGAGCACACGCGTGGGCCCCGCCGATTTCAAGACTGGCACCATTGATGCTTCCTTAGAATTCGGCGATGGCCAGCGCGCCGGCCTGTGCTGCGACTTCGTGGCGGCACTGGACCTCGCACCCTATGCCGCCCCCGCCTGGGTGGCGCGCCACGGCGCGCAGATCGGGGCAGCAACGCCCGGTTCGGGGCTGCTGCATCACCACACACTGCCGGATGCGTGGGAGCAGTGGTTTCTGGCAGAGCAAATCGACGCTGACCCCGGCCGCGCCGGCCCCCGCTTTGAGATCATGTCCATGGCACTGAATGCCGCTGTGGCGGGCCTGGGCGTGGTCTTGCTGCCGGACTACATGGCCGACGACATGGTGCAGGCCACGCGGCTTGTGCGCCTGTCTTCGCGCACATGGCGCAGCCCCAAGGGCTACTACCTCGTTTATCCGGAAGAGTCAGTGCAATCACCGACCCTGCAGACCTTTAGGAGTTGGCTGCTGGATTCAGCGCAGCAGCATTGATGGGAGACCCTCCAAGCCAGTGCGTTCACTCTGCTGCCGTGAACGGGCTCGACAAGCCCAACCTCTCGTTCACCCCCTCACACAAGGATCAGTGCATTCCGCAGAAGACGACATGGCCTCGCCCGGACTTCCTACGAGGCGTGGCTGACAACGCATGGAAGCTCTGGGCTTGATCAAACGGAGTCTTCTGATGCGAAAAATGATTCTCATGGCTGTCGCTGGCTATCTCTGGAAAAAATACAAGTCTCGCAAGACGACAGGTAGCACAACCACCCCATCACGCGGTTAAGCGGGGCGGTGCATCCTGCCGTTGCTCATGGGTTCCTGCTGGCTTAGGCTTCAGTTGTGATCACTCCCAACACCGCTTTCAGGTAGGCGGCGGTGCGAGACTCTGCACAGCGTGCCACCTCCGCCGGAGTTCCGCTCACCACGATGCAACCGCCCTGGGCGCCTGCCCCCGGACCGATGTCGATCACCCAATCGCTAGAGGCGACGAAATGCATGTCGTGCTCAACCACTACCACCGTGTTGCCTGCCTGCACGAGAGCATCCAACTGGGACAGCAGGCGGTCCACATCGGCTGGATGCAAACCGGTGGTCGGCTCGTCCAGCACATACAGCGTGTGCCCGCGTTGCGTGCGCTGTAATTCGGTGGCGAGCTTGATGCGTTGTGCTTCGCCACCCGACAGTTCCGTGGCGGGCTGTCCAAGGCGCAGGTAGCCGAGACCGATGTCGCGCAGGACTTGCAAAGACCGGAAAACAGTGGGTTCGTCCACGAAGGTATCGCATGCTGCGTCCACGGTAAGTGCCAGCACGTCGGCAATCGACAGTCCGTTCCAGGTAATGGCCAATGTCTGGGGGTTATAGCGTGCTCCGTGACAAGTGGGGCAAGGCGCATAGACACTGGGCAGAAAGAGCAACTCCACGCTGACAAAACCTTCGCCCTCGCAGGTGGGGCACCGACCTTTCGCGACATTGAACGAAAACTGCCCTGCGTCGTACTGCTTCTTTCGTGCAGCAGGTGTGGCCGCAAACAACTTTCGCACGGCATCGAAAAGGCCCGTGTAAGTGGCCAAATTGGAGCGGGGCGTGCGTCCAATGGGTTTCTGATCCACCCGCACCAGCCTGCGCACCTGATCGGTTGCGCCACCCAGTCGGCCCACGGTGAGAATGGCTCCACCCAACTCAAGGGTAGCGCCCGGATCATCATCGCCAGCAGCCGCATCGGGCGGTCCTTCCGGCATGCCACCGTCCTCGGGCGTCGGCATGGGCTGCCCCAAATGGGCGCTGACCAGTTCCAGGAGCGCTTGGCTGACCAGACTCGACTTGCCTGACCCTGAAACACCGGTTACGGCGGTCAGGCAGCCGATGGGGAAAGCCGCATCCACACCATGCAAATTGTGCCGATGCACATCCTCCAATGTCAGCCAGGCTTGCGGTGATCGCTGAACGCGGCGATCACGTGCAGCGTCGTCGAACAGATACCGGCGCGTATGGGAGTGCGGCACGCAGGCCAATCCTGGCGGTGGGCCGCTGTAGAGCACCTGCCCACCATGCTCTCCGGCGTCCGGTCCCACATCCACCAGCCAGTCGGCACGGCGCATGGTGGCGATGTCGTGCTCCACCACGAAGATGGAGTTGCCAGCGGCTTTCAGACGCTCCAGCGCCGTGAGCAACGACGCGCTGTCGGCGGGATGCAGGCCTGCAGAAGGCTCGTCGAGCACGTACACGACCCCGAAGAGTTGCGATGCGAGCTGGGTCGCCAGACGCAACCGCTGCAACTCGCCAGGCGACAGGGTAGGTGTGGCGCGATCGAGCGACAGATAGCCCAGTCCGAGGTCCGTCAATGCGCGAACACGGGAAAGTAGCTCTTGCGAAATGCGCTGAGCGGCCAATTGCTTCTCCGCCGACAGGTTGGGCGTACGGCGGACGTCGGACGCGCCCGTGTGGCCCGGAGCTCCTGCCGCTTCGCGCTTTGCGGCCGCACGCATGCGAGCCGCTTTCGACAAGCTGGCGCCTGCATGTTCCGAGGGCCCACTGGATGGCGAACCCTCTGCCACCGGCCCGAGTACATCGGCCAATGCGGACAGGGACAGGTGCGCGAGGTCGCCGATGTCCAGTCCGCAAAAAGTGACGGACAGGGCCTCCGGCTTGAGCCGTTTTCCATGGCACACGGGACAGGGCGTCCCCACCATGAACTGGGCCACCTTGCGCTTCATCATGGCGCTCTGGCTGGTGGCGAAAGTCTGCATCACGTAGCGGCGAGCGCCGGTGAAGGTGCCCATGTAGCTGGGCTGCTGCTTTGCACGTCGTGCCCGGCGTACCTCCTCCATCGTGAAGCCTGCGTACACAGGGACTGTCGGCTGCTCGTCGGTGAAGAGAATCCAGTTCCGCGTCTTGCGCGGCAGATCTCGCCAAGGCACATCGATGTTGTGCCCCAGCGTGGTCAGGATATCGCGCAGGTTCTGCCCTTGCCAGGCGCTGGGCCAAGCCGCCACAGCCCGCTCGCGCAGGGTGAGTGAATCGTCGGGCACCATCGAAGCCTCGGTCACCTCGTAGATGCGGCCCAAGCCGTGGCAGTGCGGACAAGCGCCCTGTGGGGTGTTGGGCGAAAAGTCTTCCGCATACAGCATAGGCTGTCTGGCTGGGTAGGTTCCAGCGCGGGAGTACAGCATGCGTACCAGGCTGGAAATAGTGGTCACGCTGCCCACGGAAGATCGTGCGGTGGGCGTGCCCCTTTGCTGCTGGAGGGCCACAGCGGGCGGCAAACCCTCGATGGCATCGACCTGAGGCACGCCCACCTGGTCGATCAAACGACGCGCATAGGGCGCCACCGACTCAAAATACCGGCGCTGCGCTTCCGCATAGATGGTGCCAAACGCCAGCGAAGATTTACCGGAGCCAGAGACGCCGGTGAACACCACGATGGCATTGCGGGGAATCTCGACATCCACATTTTTCAGGTTGTGTTCCCGTGCGCCCCGCACAAGAACGAATCCATCGTGGTTATTCGCCCGCTTCGATTGGTTTGGCATAGGATGGATTGTCGTTTCCGTTGATTTGCAGCGATATGCCGCGCAAAAGGAGAAAGGGTCAGCGCTCGCCACGATCGGCAAAATCCACGCATCGTTCACTTTGGCATCTGAACTGCCCATGTCCGACCATACCCTTGATCCGTCCTCGCTCGCCTTAATTGAAACCTGCTCGGAAGCTGCGCTGACGCTGCTGGAGAGCAACCTCACCCAGCACGGCATTTTGGCGGCAAGCCGCACTGCGGCTGCAGAGGCGCGACGCTACACGCGCATCTTCGGGCGGGATGCAGCGATCTGCGTGATGGCCATGTGCGGCAGCGGAGTGCAGGCGCTCGAACAAGGCGCTGTGGCCAGCCTGGATGCGCTGGCAGTGAAGCAGGCGCCTAACGGGCAAATTCCCAAGTACGTAGATCCGGAAGGCCATGATGCGGACTTCTGGTACCTGGGTTGCATTGACGCCACGCTGTGGTGGCTGATCGCGGTGGACCACGTGCGGCGCCATGGTGAGGTGGGGGCGGACCACTGGGCCAGCGAAGTCGACCGAGCGATCGGATGGCTGCTGGCACAAGAGCATCAGCACTTTCGCCTCTTGCAGCAGAACGAGGCAAGCGACTGGGCGGACATCATGCCGCGCTCGGGGTACGTGCTCTACACCAACGCGCTGTGGTTTGACGTCAAGCGCCGCTTCGCGCTGTGCCATGCAGACGAGACGCAGCACCACTTCAACCATCTCTTCAATCCGTTCCAGCGCGATCTGCACCAGTACCACCGTGCGCGCCTGCTGCAGCACTATGCGCGCCGTGGCCGCCGGGATCGTGGGCTCTACCTGAGCTTCGTGAATCTGGCGGTCGTGGGGGACGAAGGCGATGTGTTCGGCAATTTGCTGGCCATCCAATGCGGCCTGGCCGACGAGGCCATGTCGCACAGCATCACGAACGCGATCGGGGCCGCGCGGGCCAGCGATCCTTATCCGGTGCGGGTGGTGCTGCATCCTCTGTCGGAACAGCACGATCTCTGGCGAGCCTACATGGGACGGCATCGACAGAACCTTGCGCACCAATACCACAACGGAGGTATCTGGCCCTTCGTCGGTGCTTTCTGGGTCATGGCACTGACGAAGGTGGGCCTGCAAGCAGAAGGCTGGGCCGAACTGGTCAAGCTGGCGCGCACGAACGAACTCGACAATTGGCGCTTCACCGAGTGGTTCCACGGCCGCACGCTGGCGCCGCTCGGCATGGCCGGGCAAAGCTGGAATGCAGCCACCTTCCTGATGGCCCGGCGTGCGCTGCAGGGTCAAGAGACGGCTTGGTGAAAGGGGCTTGCTGAAGTTTGGCCGGGCAGGCATCTTGGTGCCGGCTCTCAGCGTGCCACCCATTTCCCGAAGGTGGTGCAGAGCTTCCAAGATATATTGCGCAGCAGCACTGCATCCAAGGCAGTTGCATCGGCCGTCTCGGCCAGCCTGACAGCGCCAGGGGACGCGCGACCATGAGCGCCGCAGTGAACTCTCCGCCCTCTCCCTCCCAAGCCACCGCCCCATCGAGCGATGCAAAGGCCGACACCGACAGCACGCCGGTCGGCTACAGCGATGCCGTGCTGGGCATTGCATCCTGGCCAAGCACCACCATGGCATGGCGTTTTTTGCCTGCCAGTGCCGAGACAACGGGCGCCACATTGGCGGTGAACATCGCCATGCGTCCCGAAGGCCTGCTGCCCGCACCCACAGCGGCGGGCGATGCGGCGGCAGCCATGGCCAGCGAAGTCGCAACCCGCTTCGAAGCCATCATGTGGCAGTTGGTACAGCCGGACATGCAACTGTCCCTCGCCACCTCGCTGAACCAGCCGGCTGGCGGCACGCCGATCCAAATGCCGGTGGAAATCCCGCCGCTGCGCGCCTATGCCGCAGCGTGCCACGCATTCAGCCAAGCGGCTGCAACGCTGGGCGTGGCCATGGCCGACCCCGTCGCAGCAGCCACGCTGGCCGATGTCTATTCGCATTACGGTGTGGATTGGCAGGCGATGGGCCTGGCCGCTCGAGACCGCACGATTGGCACCCTGGTGCACCTACCACCCGAGGGCCTGTGGATGCCCAGCTATGCCGCTTTCGTGGCCGGTGGCACCGTGGCAGCGCTGGTGGCCGAGGACCTGGACCCTGCTGCCGTGCTGACCGACCCGAACAACATCTCACTGCCGTTGAACCCCGGCATCGAGTTGGCGATTCCGACCACCGACCAGACACAACCCACCGGCGGCCTGCCGCTGTCGGTAGTCGCCGCCACGCTGCACCTGACTCCAGCCAGCCTGGTGGCGGCCAACTACACCCACCCCGCTCTGCTGGCGCCAGGTTTTGTCTTCGAAGCCGAAGGCGTGGCGGTGCAAGTTCCGGCCGAAGGCGATCCAGGCGCCGATGCCTGCCTGAACGACATCGCGCACCTCTTTTCAGACAAAGGTGTACCGATTGAAGCGGCCATGGTCGCCCTGGCCAACGCAGACAAGCCAGGCATGTTCCGCCCCGGTATCACGCTGGCAGTGGACCGCAGGCTGATCGAAGCCGGCTGGACGCTGGCGGACAACCCCACCGGCATTGCCATGGGCCCGCTGGCCAGACTCAATGTCGGTACGGTCGATCTGCTCCCTGCAGGTTCGGCGCTTTTGCTCAAAACCACGCTGACCACAGGCCTGGATGCAGAGCCTCTCGGCGCCTTGGCCCACGCCCATGCCATCGGACCGGGCGATCTGCTGCGCCACAACGCGGGACTGGCGGTGCGCGATTTGCCCGTGCCCGGCTTGGTGGCATGGCCTGGCACATCCCTTTCGCTGCGCATTCCTTACCGCGTTCGCGCTGGTCAAACACTGTCCACCATTGCTGGGCTGTTCGTCCCGGCCGCAGCGACAGACACAGAGCAAACAGACGAACAGGCATTGTGCGAGACCAACCGCTCCATGCCCGCCACGCTGGCGCCAGGCCAGGTGATCATCGTCGCAGGCCAGCCACTGACCACCCAATCCGGCGACAGCTTCGACACGCTGGTCGCGCGAGCCAACCCAGCCGTCACTCTGGATGAATTTGCCACAGCCATCGCCACCGATCCCGAAGCACTGGCCGCTGGCGCGCTGCTACTTTGTCCACCCGCTGTTTTGGCAAGCGCTACCACGCCAGAGGATCTGGCTATCGCTTATGGCCTGAGTGCGACAGCACTGCTCAGCGCCAATGCGGCCACGCCGAAGCTGATCGTGCCAAGCGTCTTGCTCAAGCCATCGCAAGTCGCCGATGAACCCACCATTGAGACCGCGCAAGGCGACAGCATCCATGCCATCATCCGCCGCTTCGCGTTGGCCGGGAATGACGTCAGCATCGAGGACTTGGTCCGCGCGAATCAGTGCACCGCGTTTCTGGCAGCCGGCGCGCAATTGCTTCTGCCGCCGGTCGATACGGTACTGCGCGCTGCCTTCGGCGCTGGCGGCTGGCAACTGCCGGGAGCGATTTTTCCTTTGCGTACCTGGGTTACGCTGAAGCGCGACGCTGACAAAGTACCACCGGCGTTGCGCGGCACCACAGAAGCGCCCGGCGCGGCGGTGCAGGACAGCAGCGTGGTGGTGTCGGTGGGCAACGGCATTGGCGATGGCCAAGAAAGCAACGCTGTCGCGCTGGGCCAGCTGGCTGTTGCCATCGAGAGCACTGTGATCGGCCTGAAACTGGCCATGGTGCATGGCACTACTCCTGCCGATGTATGGGGCATCTCTTTCGTCGACCCTGGCGGCATCGCCGAAGTGAAGGTGTCGCCACAGGCCAGCGTGCCCGGGGTTGAAGGGCTCCAGCCGCTGAGCTTCGCGCTGCGCCCTCTGTCAAACACGTTGGAGCACGCGACTGGCGTCGAAATCCGATCCATTGACGAGACCACCGGCGGCTGGGGTGCCTCCACTGTCAACGATTACCAGGGCATTGACCTGGAGGCCTGGGCGCGCATCTGGTTGACGGGATTGGACCAGCTTTGCACTGGCCGCTATGCCGTGCCCGCTGCACAAGTGGCGCCCGAAGCGCTCGCTCGGCTGATGACCGCCAAGAAGGTTCTGTCCCGCGCCGTGGCAAACGGGCTTTCCCCCGTCCTGGTGATCCAGGAGGCAAGCCTTGGTACCTTAGATTCGGAGGCATGGCAAGCGGCTCGCGAAGCACTGCAACAGCGCCTGCAGGACCAATTGCTGAGTGGCTACGACACCGCTGCCATCCTGCAGTTCAATGCCGCTGTCACATCCCCAGCCACCGCGTCCATGGCACGGCTCTGGGGGACTGGGCGCGTGGGCAATCCACAGGCTGCAGGCGCACACGACTCCGTCGCCGACGATCCAAGCGCGTGGAAAATCTGCCAGTTGGGAAATGCCGCGACCGCCCTGGCCAACACCCGCAAAGGCACTGTCTCCTTCCCGCTGGATGTCGACCAGCCCGCCCTTCACCGAGCGGTGGCACTGCAACCAGACTATGCCGTCCATGACATGGAGGTCGCCGGCCAGCTTTCGGAGAACGACAGTGGCAAGCCAAAGCGACTGAGCTTCTTGCGCGACTTCGAACGGTTCCCACCCGCGGCCTTCAGCGCGCCGCTGGGCACGACGGTCGTACCGGTGCCGCTGCGCGCCTGCCCCAACCCGCCGCTCGTGGTCTCGCATCAGGCCGAAGGGCCGACCGACCCAGCCACGCTGGCAGAGGCTCTGCACTGGTCTTATGTGTTCACCCATGCCCACGACAATGCAGCACAAGACCAAGCCCTCATCGAGATTGAATTCAACGGTCAGCCGCCCGTTGCCACCGACCTCGGAAACCGGGGTGACAACGCGCTGTTCCAGGCCCTGGCGCAGTACACGGCCGTGCAGGAACCCCTTTGGGCCATCCTTGAGCAACTGCAAGCGCCCAGTGTTTCGCCGAAGGACCCGGTGCTCGTGACAGCACTCCATGCCTTCGCCGACCTAGCCGAACGTGTGGGCGCACTCTGGTCGGATTGGTGGCCCAGCCATGATTCGCAGGACTCGCCCCCTGCCACGCACTGCATGGACGGACATCGGGCGCCACACCTTTCCGGCAGCGACGAAAGTACCGCCCATGGCGTCGCCATGCCAAGTTTGACCGATGCGAGTGTGCCGCATGAGTGCTACCAATACCTGGCAACGCTGCACACCACCACAGCCGCTGGCGACGGGACCAATCCACCGGCCTACTGCAAACTGACGCTGCAGCGGCTGCAAGCCGATGGTCCCTTAGCATGGCCCGAGATCACCATCCTCTGCGCAGACGGCGTGAACCTCCCACTGATCGGAGCAAAGCCCATGGACCAGAGTCGTGACTACAACTTTCCTGCGGGTGAAGGCGTTCCCAATGTGCCGGCTTTCACTCCTGTGTCTTGCCAATGGACGCTTTCCGGTCTGCACGTGGCTCGCTATCAACGGGCCAACGCGACCGTGGCCGTCATACGCAATGCGCAATTGCTGGGCACCGACGGCGCCCGGACCTGCCCAGCCTTTGTCTACCGAACCCCGCAGACGGGGTTTTCAGAACCTCTGATCCCACTCATCCGCATCGATACCCCGCTGCCCATCGGCATCTGGACCAACGACGTGGCCACCAACCCACTGACGCCACTGTTCAACGCGTTGTTCGACAGCGATGAAACGGGTCGCGAGATCATGGTCCGTACCACCTATGGCTACCGTGTCGCAAGCTCCACACCGGCCATTGAAACCCTGACTCCGGTGATGTTCCTACCACTCTCTGAATTCAATGCGACCAGCACGGTGCAGAGCATCATCGGCGCGTTCGAAGCCTGGAGAACCAATACGGGCAGCCCAACCTATGGGGGGTTTCTGACCTTCGAGATCAGCTTGTACGCCCATGCTGGTCTGGCGCACCCTCAACCCTTGGTGGTACTGCAGCAAATTGTTTCAGCGCTTGCATGAAGGACGGACGGCGAGGCAAAGTCATCCACTTCAGACGCACAAGCCAGTTCGTGATCCCAACGAACGGCGCAGGCGACTTGAGCCACAGACAGGAATCAACCCTTGCAACGTCTTCCATGCACCAGATGCGGCGACTCCATTCACCCCGATACGGCAGCAAGCAACGATGGCCTGTGCATGCCTTGTGTGCGAGGCAATACCCGCTCCATTGAAGAGCGTCGCGAGGAACATCGGCAGCGCCGCGAGGCCGAGCGTGCCGATCGAGAATCCCCGGAACGCCTGTATTGGATTGCCCTCGTCGACCGGGTGTACAAGGGCGAGGGCTTTGAATCGCTCTCGCATGGCGACCAGCTTTATTACTTGCTCAGCGTCCTTTCTGGCGAGGTCCACAACGGAGGCTTCGATCAGTTCTTCTCCAACTCCAGCGGTAACCACTACCGCGAAACCGTCGATGCGCTCAAAGAGATCGGAGATACCTTGGCCCTGGACCTTCTATTGCAGGCAAAGGCTGCGGTATTCGGTGACGCACCAGTACCCGCCAACCGCGTGGCTCGCTTCGACCTCATGCGCACGGCATCGGAAGACCGCCCTGAATATGAAATTGCGAACCAGGTGCTCGATGGCCTGGACCGGCGCTTTTGGAGCCATGCGGAACAGTTCGGTGCACAGCTCGAGAATTTGGCCGCGTCCCATCAGCTGTACAAAATGACCTGACCTCTCAGGCCCAAGGTCGTGATCGTGGTGGCCGCCATGGATGTCCCATGACCGCGATACAGACAACACCCATCGGTGATCGGGGAATGGTTTTTGACTTCGCGGCCAGGAAAGGGCTATGTCAACTGGCCCGGAGTGCTTTGCCGTGTGGACAGCCGGGCCGGCGATAGCTCTTCCACCACCAAGCCCTCACGCACCAATTCCTCAGGCAGTGGCTCGCCGCGCAGCAATTGCCGAGCAAGCAGCGACGCGCCAGCAGCACTCTGAATGCCATACCCGCCCTGCCCTGCCAACCAGAAAAAGCCCGGCACATGGTTGTCCCACCCGATGACCATGTCGCCATCCGGCACAAATGAGCGCAGCCCCGCCCAGGTATGGGATGGGCGGCGGATCTGGAAAGTCGTCATTTCCTCGATGTGATAGATGCCGGTGGCCACATCCAGCTCTTCGGGCACCACGTCGTGCGGATGGGTGGGGTCGGCATTGGCAGGGGAACCCAGCAACTGGCCTGCGTCAGGCTTGAAGTAAAAACTTTCGTCAATGCCTACCACGGCCGGCCAGTGGGCGGCATCCAGGCCCTCGGGCACGGCGAAGGTGAAGGCGGTGCGCCTGCGCGGCTCCAATCCGATGGGCGGCACGCCGGCGAGGCCTGCCACCACATCGGCCCAGGCGCCCGCCGCGTTGACGATGGTTCCGGCCTGCAGCTGCCGGCCATCTGCCAGTGTGACCCGCCAACCGCCGCCCTGGCGCTGCAGATCCGTTACCTCGGCATGAGTCAGCACCTGACCACCACGCTGCCGCAGCCCACGCAGATAGCCCTGGTGAAGCGCATGCACGTCGATGTCGGCAGCGTCGGGCTCGCGCATGCCTGCAGCCACGGCATCGGGCCTCAGGCATGGCAGTTGGGCCAGCAGTGCTGCCTTTTCCACCCATTCCACATTGGGCGATGCAGCCCGGGCTTCGTCATAAGCCTGCTGCAGCAGGTCCAGTTGGTCAGGCCCCGCCACATAGACCACGCCACGGGGCGAGAGGATGGGATCCGCTCCGAACTCGGGCGGCGGCGCGTCATAGAAGGCGCGGCTTGCGCGGGTCAACGCCTGGATGTTGGGGGTGCCGTAGGTGGCCATGTAGAGCGCCGCGGAACGCCCTGTGGTGTGATAACCGGGCTGGGATTCACGCTCCAGCAGCAGCACGCCGGGGCGGTCGCTCTCCCCCTCCGAATTGACCAATTGCCAGGCCAGCGAGGCACCTGCGATGCCTGCGCCGATGATGATGAAGTCCACTGATTGCATGGTTTCACGCTCCCCCATCACACCGCAGACACCTTCGCCGCCGAGGCCGCTCGGTCATCGCGCGGCAGGCTGCGGACATCGCGCGGATCAGGTGCGCCGGTCACGATCGAGGTCAGTGCGGGCTCCACGCGGGTTGCCACCAACTTGGCCAGGTCCGGCCTTGGGCGGTCCAGCCCGGCGATGCCCTTGAAGGCCTGCTCCATCGCATGGCCCACGCCCAGCGTGTAGCGGTCTGCCCGGAAACGTCCCACGATCTGCAGGCCAAAGGGCATGCCTGCGTCGTCCAGCCCGCACGGCAGGCTCAGCGAGGGGTGTGTGGTGAGCGTGGTCACATAGGTCAGTGCCAGCCAGCGGTAGTAATTGGCCTGCGGCTCGCCGTTGATGTGACTGGCAAACAGCTGCGTCCATGCGAAGGGAGACACGGGCGTGGTAGGAGACAGGATCACGTCGTACTGCTCGAACAGCGCCTGAAACCGCGCCAGAATGCGCGTTTGCTCGGCCTGTGCCCAGGCGCTGTCCAGCAACGTCATAGCGGCACCCATTTCGTAGTTGGCACGGGTATTGGGACCCAGGCTATTTGGGTCGCGCTGGTAGGCTTCGCGCATGCCGGCCACGAAGGCCTCGGCGCGCAGTACGTCGAAGCAGCGGTGCACGTCGCCCAGATCCATGTCGATCGTGTCGCAGGTGCCGAACAGGTGCTTCATGGCTTGCACCTTGGTGCGAAACACGGCACGGATGCCGTTGTCCACCGCGCAGGCACCAAAGTCCTCCGTGATCGCCACGCGCAGGCGGCCCAGGTCCACCGTTTCGGGTAATAGAAAGCTTGTGGGGTCCAGCGGGTAGCTCAGCGGATCGCCGGCCGACATGCCCGCCGTCGCGGCCAGTTGCAGGCAAGCTTCTTCCACCGTGCGGCCCATCGGGCCCACGACGGAGATGGGCGTCCAGCCAAGCAGCTTGCGCGAGCTCGGCACCACGCCGGGTGACGGCCGAAAACCCACCACGCCGCAGATGGAGGCGGGAATGCGCAGCGAACCGCCCGTGTCCGAGCCCGTACACACAGGCAGCATGTCGCAGGCAAGTGCCGCGGCCGAGCCGCCCGATGAGCCCCCGGCATTCAGCGTAGGGTTGAACGGGTTGCCCGTAGCCCCCCACACGGTGTTGCGCGAGTTGGCGCCGGCGCCCATTTCGGGAATGTTGGTTTTACCCGCCACGATGGCGCCAGCGGCTCGCAGGCGGGCCACCAGCACGTTGTCTTGCACAGGGATGTGGTCGCGATAGATTTCCGAGCCATAGGTGGTCAGTAGCCCAGCCGTGGCTTCCAGATCCTTTACGCCCAGCGGCAGGCCATGCAGCAGACCTAACGGCTCGCCACGCAGCACGGCCTCCTCAGCCACCCTGGCCTCAACGCGAGCGCGGTCATAGCAGGTGGCAGTGATGGCGTTAACGGACGGGTTCACGGCCTCGATGCGTTCGATGCAGGCGTCCAGCAGTTCCACAGGTGATACCTCTCGGGTGCCGATGCGGTGACGCAGTTCGTTGGCGGTCAACTCGACCAGCGTGCTGGGGGTGATCATGGGGTATTCGTCTCCTTGTCGATTTGGCAGTGCACATCCGGCAGCGCGTATCCATTCGTTATCCATGATGTCTGCGAACCACCGTCAGCCTCTGAACCTGCGGCAGTCCAAAGCAGTGGCCGCAGCGCAAAGTCTTTCTGTCCCGCGGGCAACGTCCTACCGCATGGCACGGTGAATACAGCGCGGTGTGGGTCTCAATCGGCCGTGATGCTTGCTCGCTGGGCAATGGCGCGCATCAGGGGCAGTTCCCTGTCGATCAACTCGGCCACCGTTTTGGACGAAGCATAGGCAGGTTCAAAGCCCACAGCGATCATCTTGTCGCGGGTTTCCGGGTCCGACACCACCTGGGCCAGGGTCAACTCCAGCCGCGACTTGACGGCGGGCGGCAGCCCGCGCGGCGCCACCATGGCCAGCCAGGTGTCCATCTCCAGGCCGGGGTATCCGCTTTCCACCAGCGTGGGGACCTTGGGCAGCAGGGCCGAACGCTTGCCCGCTGTGACGGCAATGGCCTTGATCTTGCCGTCCTTGAGCTGAGGCAGTGCCGCCGACACGGTGTCTACCGTGAACGGAATCTGCCCACCCATCAGGTCCGTCATGGCGGGCGCACTGCCCTTGTAGGGCACGTGCTGAATCTTCAAACCCGCGGCGTGAAAGAACATCTCGCCTGCAAACTGCGACGTGGTGCCCGCGCCAAAGGAGCCATAGGAATATTTATCGGGTGCGGCCTTCACCAAAGCCACAAACTGCTTCAGGTCAGCCGCCGGCACGTCCTTGTTGGCCAAGAGGATCAGGCTGGTGCGCCCGGCAATGCCGATGGGTTCGAAGCTCTTGACCGGGTCATAAGCCAGCTTGGGGCGCACGGCAGGGTTGACGGTGAAGGTGGTGCCCGAACTCATGAGCAGCGTGTAGCCATCCGGCGTCGCCTTCGCCACATAGGCGGCACCGATGGTAGTACCCGCCCCCGCACGGTTGTCGATGACCACGCTTTGCCCGAGCAGATCGCCCATCTTTTTGCCGATCAGGCGTCCCAGCACATCGGTGGCACCTCCGGGCGGAAACGGAATCACCAGCGTGATGGGCTTGGTGGGGAACGGCGCTTCCTGCGCCATGGCAGGGGCCCACGAAGCTGCGCCCAGGGCACAGATCAAGGCGGACAAAAGCAGCTTCTTGCGGTTCATGACGTTCTCTCCGAGGGTCAAAGAATGGGATGGGAATGAAAATGGGAAGAGATGCTGCGAAGGGCCATCGCGGCACCCTTGGGTCAGCCACGGGCCGCGAGCAAAGCCCGCCCGCGCGTCACAAAGCCTTGGTATTGCGCATCGGGCACCAGGAGCCCACCGGTCGTCCACACCAGATGGGTGGCCTGAGAAAGCACTTCTCCCACGCCGGTGCTGCGCAGCCAGGCCTGCCCCGCACGGGTGCCAGTCAGCATGCCGGGACCGCTGAAGCCCGCAGCGGCCGAGGGCTCGATGCGCTCGTCCATCACGTCCAGTACCTGCACCAGATGGGCGAACAAGGTATCGTCCTCCACCGTGAACACCCCGGACAGCAGCGGCACCATCAGTTCGGCGGCCAGCAGCGAAGCGCGTGGCACGGCCAGGCCATCGGCTTCTGTCTGGTTGGTCAGGCCCCAGTCATAGACCGACGGGTGCACCGACTCCCTCGCCGGGCCGGCTGTCCCACCCATCATCTGCACCATGAAACACGGCGACTGCACCGGCTCCGCAAAGAAACAATGCACGTGGGGGCCCAACAACTGCCGCAGGCCAAAAGTGATGCCAGCGGGCGCGCCACCCACCCCACAGGGCAAGTAGACGATGAGCGGGTGCGCCGCATCCACCACGATGCCGTGCTCTGCCAGCTGCTTTTGCAGGTGCAAGGCCGCGGTGCTATACCCCAACAATAACGAGAACGACTGCTCGTCGTCCACGAAGTGGCATGTGGGATCGGCCCTTGCCTGGTCGCGGCCGGCGGCGACTGCGCGCTCGTAGTCGCCTGCATGCTCCACCACGCGCACACCGCGCTGACGCAGGCGCTCTTTCTTCCATTCCTTGGCGTCGGCCGACATGTGCACTGCGGCCTTGAAGCCCAGTGCCGACGCCACCACGCCGATGCTCAGCCCCAGGTTGCCGGTGGAGCCCACCGCCACCTGATAGCGCCCCAGCACCTCGCGAGCTGCGGGGCTGGCCAAGGCAAGGCCGGCACGGTCGTCACCGCCTTGCGGCAGCATCCCATGCTGCAGTGCCAGTTGTTCGGCAAATTCCAGCACCTCATGCATCCCGCCTCGCGCCTTGATGGATCCCGCCACAGGCAGGCGATGGTCGGCCTTGATAAAGAGATGGCCCTGCTCCGGTTGCAAGCCGAGCACGGGCCGAAGCCTGGCAGCGGGTAGCAGGGGCGACTCCACCACGCCCTTCGCATCTGCCAGCTCGGTAAACACCTGCGCCAGCAACCCCTCAAAGCGCTTCAGGCGAGCGGCAGCAGCTTTCGTATCATCCAGACTAATACTTCGCCCCAACGCCCTCAGGGATGCGGGAGGATGGGCGAGGCGCTCGGGATTGGTCCACAGGCATGGTTGGGCCTGGCGCAGGCGCGTTGCTGGTATGGCGACATCGTCCAGCGCTTCATGATTGGTAATAAGAGACATCTCGGGGTTCAGGCAGCAATGGGACGCAATCGACGAGGCCACGATTCCGATGCCTCCTGCCTTGCATTTTTCGCCCGTCAGCGGGTTGTCACAACGCATTTATAGTGGCGAACACATTAGTTTCAGTAATGGACATACGCCTCTCCGCCTCCTTGCTCGCCTGGCTGCGCTGTTTTGATGCAGCTGCCCGACACGGCAGCTTCACCAAAGCGGCTGCCGAGCTATGCATTACCCAGGGCGCGGTCAGCCAACAGGTCAAACAGCTTGAAGATTGGCTGCAACGCCCTCTGTTCCTGCGTACCCCGCGCGCGCTGGTGCCCACTCCGGAAGGGCAGTGGCTGGCCGTCGTCTTGCGCGAGAGCTTCACCGCGCTCGAGAACACCCTGGCCCAGATGCGCCGACCGCAAGAGGCCGCCACCGCCACCCTGAGCTGCTCTCCCTCGTTTGCCATGAGCTGGCTCACCCCCCGGCTGGGCGATTTTTTTCGCCAGCATCCGAGCATGGGCGTGCGGGTGTTGGGCGAGTTTCAACAGCTGGACCGCACCCGCATGGTGCGGGAAGGCATCGAAGCCGCAGTGCGGTTCGATTTGGGCGGCTACCGCGACCTGAACGCCACGGTGTTCCTCGATGAATGGCTCATGCCTGTCGCGAGCCCCGAATTTCTGGCCCGCCATCCGCCCATCACATCCCCCCAGAACCTGAATGGCGAATGGTTGTTGCACGATGGCAGTGCCTGGGATGGCGCCGACACGTACGAAGAATGGCAGCACTGGTTTGCCCGAATAGGTGCCACGCCGCCTCAGTGGGCAGGCGGCCAGCAGTTCAATCTGTCGCAACTGGCCCTCGGCGCCGCTCTGGCCGGCCAGGGCATCGCCATGGGCCGTGCCGCGCTGGTGCTGCAGGACGTCAAGGCGGGGCGCTTGGTGCCAGTGCTACCGCACAGCGTGCTGTCTCGCGCGTCTTACTTGTTTGTGACCACCGCGCATCCCAGCCCGGCCATGGAGCAGGTCCGGGAGTGGCTGATAGAAGAGGGGCGGGGGTTTTGCGAGGAGCGGCGGCTGACCCTGCCTGCGCCGACAGCATGACACTGCGCCATCGACACCGCGTCAGTCCAAGGTGACCCGCGCTTCCTGAATCACCCTGGCCCATTTGACCGTTTCCGAGGCGATGAAGGCATCGCATTCCTGCGGGGTAGATCCTTCGGCGAACGTCCCCATGGTCTGCTCCAGTCTCTGCGTTACCTCGGGACTGCGGATGATGCGCGCCACCTCTTCCGACATGCGCTGCACTATTTCGCGGGGCACGCCGGAAGGCGCGAGCATCGCAGCCCAGGTACTGCCCACCAGACCAGGGTAGCCCTGCTCGGCAAAGGTCGGGACATCAGGCAATGCAGGCAGGCGCTTTTCGCTGGCCACGCCGATCAGTCGGATCTTTCCGGCCCTGGCCGGCTGGATCAGGTTGGGCGGTGGATCCAGGAACAGCGGTACCTGCCCACCCATGAGGTCTGCCAGCGCAGGCGATGCCCCTTTGTACGGGATGTGCACCATCTCGGTCTTGGTGATCAGGCGCATCAGTTCGGAGGTGA
>JAAIGE0100119854.1_pt1 | contig 23984 bp, 23 predicted proteins | sample 6487951 | NCBI WGS metagenome assembly JAAIGE01 (sample SAMN13974128, study PRJNA590717) | phyllosphere metagenome | biome: tomato field; feature: multiple bacterial spot infested tomato fields; material: tomato leaves; isolation source: leaves from tomato fields | host: Solanum lycopersicum ...
GTCGACAAGCATCGAGATACAATGACCAGTCTCACCAGCGCCAAGCGAAGTGGGGAGATCCTGAAATTCTACCGCGCGCTACTCGCTAAATATGCCTTCGACCTCGATGTTACGCTCGAGCAGGACGGCGCGCAGTCCATACACCGTATCCAGGCTGCGCGTGGCAGCGAAGGGCCTCGCGGACTGCTGGCATATTACTACGCGTTCCTTCGAACCCGCGATCAATTTGCTACCGCTACGGCGTTTCCGATTGTGATCGACGCCCCCAATCAACAAGGCCAGGACGCTGTGCATTTGCCACAGATGCTGAAGTTCATCTTTGCGCAAGCGCCGACCGATGCGCAGGTCATTGTTGCCGCCGAGGAGGCGTCACAGGGGCTGCCGGCCGATGTAGATATCCGATCCTACGGCGTGCAGCGGCGGCAAGTGCTACGCGAATCCGAGTTCGATGATGTCAACAGAAGGTTTGCTGTCTACACTAGGCAACTACTTGCGTGATGGTGCGTCTACACAAAATTGTGCAGATCTTGTGCACAAGGGCGCTTATTTCACGAAAAATTCTACTGATGGGGCGTCTGGAAGCATCTGCCTGATAGGCTTGATCAAACAGGGGTAAGGAAAGCAACTTAGTCTTCCTGCATGATGTTTTCCTGGCCGAGAGAATATTCCGCGTAGCAGCGCAAGGCGGCCCTCAGGCCCCGCTTACATCTATTCCGTCATCGAGAGCGCTAAACTCAATGGCCTCGAACCACAGGCCTATATCGCCGACGTCATCGCCAGGATCGCTGGCAACTGGCCTGCTACCCGCTGGGATGAACTCATGCTGTGGAAATGGCGGACCGATCAGCAACCGATCGCCACAGCCGCCTGATCTGCGGTCTCCAAGCTCCGCTTACTGCGTACTCACTACGCTTTGATTTGCTTCACCCCGGCCTTGTCGAGCAGATCGAAAATTTCACGGATTTTGGCGCTACCGTCATATTCGCATCGCGTCATCATCAACCGGTCCCGAGCGCGGGAAGCGGCAACAAAAAAGACCGAATGGCCTTCGGTACGATCCTTGTCGAAGCTCCACCACTCGGAGTCGTTGAGACCGAGGAGCATGACGAGATCATATTCGAGCCCCTTGCTTTTTGTGATCGTCATAAGCGGGGTCTGCCCTACGCCACGGAAGCGGGATAGCAGGTCATGCCAAGAGCCCGGTACGAATGCACATTCCCCAAGAAAGGCTAGGGTTGCGGCGCGGATTCGAGCGAATAGATCGCCGGCGCTATATTGTGGAGCCACGCTGCGAAGACGATCGAGACCGAGGAACGCTTCGATCGCGCCGATCTTGGCTGCAATCGCTTCGCGCGTCATCGCTTGGCCAGCCGCGATCTTGTGGGTGCGATGGAAGTTGTCGAGACGTGTGGCGAGGTCTCGCCCGATGGCGGCGTCATCGTCGAGCGTGAGATTGGCAACGGCGGCGCAATGGCCGATCGCGACATTCCAGAGGATGCCACCATGCCGGCGCGTGAGCAGCTCGAGAAAGTCGATTACGATCTGCGAATAGCTCTCGGTCATCAGATCCTGGATCGAGGCGCCGCCGACATCGCGATCCTCGTTCCGGAAAGCCAAGCCGCGCGCATCGAAGCGGGCTTTGATCCTTTCCTCCCAATCGCCAGACTTCTGACGCACCAACAACCCAATGCTCCGCGGATCAGTACCCTCGGCAATCGCCGCAGCGACTGAGGTCGCGATGGCATCAGCCTCTGTCGCGACATCGTTGGCGACCACCACCGCGCAGACCTTCTCGTCCGGAAGATCTGGAGCCGGCCGGACTGCAACAAAATCGGGCTCGGCGGGAGCAAGATGGGCTTTCAGTGTATTGAGGATCGCAACGATCCGTTGATTGCTTCGATAGTTGTGCGTCAGGTTGATCCTGCCGAGTGCACCGGGTGCTGCTAGGAAATCGGCTTCAAATGCGGCGAACGCGTCCATTCGGGCCCCAGCCCATCCCATGATGCGCTGCTTGTCATCGCCAACCGCCGTCAGCCTCGCCGCGGAACCCTTGAAGATCGACTCGATCAGGCCGTATTGCACCGAAGTCGTATCTTGAAACTCGTCGAGAAACACATGGCTATACGTCGCGCATATCGCCCTTCGCACCTCCGGATTAGCGTTGACGATCGCCTGAGCGAGTCGGCCGATTATAGCGAACCCAAGCATCGGCGAAGAGCTGACCAGCGACGCTCTTAGCTGGACAAGCTGCAGAAACGCCGCATGTGTAGGGATAATCAGCGGATACAGGCTCAGCGACTGGACCGCTTTGGAGAAGGCATCCATCGTGACGCCGTGAATACCATTCGACGTAGGCTCCTTACCGATCAGGGTCTTGGCCCAGTGGGAGGGATGCCCCGCCTGCTCGAGACCATCCGCCGCTGAGCGCTGCAGGTCTGCGAAACCTGCGCGATTGAGGAACGGTGCGATGCCGTAGCTGCCGGAGAGAGCAACATGGTCGGGCAAAGCGCGCCAGAACCGGTCAAGCAGCTGCTTGGCGAACGCATCGAAGGTCATCGAATCGAGGCGCCCCGCAAGCGTTGGACCGCACCGCCGCTCGACCCGGTCGCGCAGATTGGTCGCGGCGTCGCGCTTGAAGCTGATCGCGAGGATCCGTCGCGGATATATGCAGGTCCTGGTCTGAAAGAGATAGGCCGCCCGCTGGCCGAGCAATTCGGTCTTGCCGGTGCCCGGCCCGGCGACGACGAGGGCGCTTCCCTCGGCGCGGACGGCGGCCAGCGCCGCCGCCTCCATCCCGCCGACGCCGATCGGCGCCCAGTCGGCGGAGGTGATCATGCCAGGGGCGCTTCGAGCGATGATTGAACGTGCTTGATGAGCCTGTGGAGAACAGGTGGGCACCTTATCTCGATGTCCAGATCGTCGAGCTCTCCAAGCGCGGCGAGATGTACTGCCGGCTTCCCGCGAGCACCGAGGAACAGATAAGCGTACCATGGGAAAAGTGCGCGTTCGGGTAGCTCCGTATAGGCGGCCAGACCTAGGCCGCCCTCGCCCAGCACCCGCTTGCCGGCGGCCTCCTGTCGGGCAGGATCGGCCACATTCTGCGGACCGGTCGCAACCGCAGGAAGCTTCTTGTAAGCAGCTGGAAAGGCCGACAGCATCAACATGTCGAGATCGAGCGGTCCCGACATGAAGATTCCCTGCCTCTCGAAAGCAGTGCTCCAGTTCGTAAAGAAGGGCACATCGACCTTCCCCCCCTCAGGGACGACGGGGCGCTGGTTGGACAGCGCCTTGGTGACGTTCTGGCGATCAACCTCCGGCAGGATGCGAGACGAATCCTGCAACGCCTTAGCCGCTGCCTTAAACTGAAGATCGTCGCCGCTGCTACGCCCCAGATCGAGGTCGAGCAAAGTGGTGTGCGGGATGCCGAGTTGTTCGACAAGACGCCAGAAATGCTGGATGTGCCGTCCCCCGATCGGCACGATTGCGACGAAGGAGCGGTCGATGGGGATGCCGTGCGCCTCGGCGAGGCGCGGAAGAACAATTTCCTCCGAAGGCCCCTCGCCGAAGATTGCATGGCGCGCGAAAATATATTTCCGGGTGCGCCCGCACCGCCTCGCGCACAAACTTGGCCGCATCGTCATCCGCGGTCGGGAGGGAGAGCTCAGCCACATGCGAAATGCCGGTCGCATGAACGCGTCGCACGTGGCGCACCGCGGTCGGTTCGACGCGGCCGACAATCGCAGGGGCGTGGCTGGTCACGACGCCTTGGACGCGCGCGGTCTTGGTGAGGCGTTCCAGCTCGGTGAGCAGGCGCGACAGGAAGAAGGGCGACAAATGGTTTTCGGGTTCCTCGAACGCAAAGATCGTCAGGGCCGGAGCTCGAGCGAACTCCGGCTGGAATGGAGGAGCGGCACCGCTGGCCACCTCGCCTTCGAGATCGAGCCGCAGATCGAGCAGCGCCTTTACCAGCGCGAAGTGGAACAGGGATCGCTGGCCGTCGCTGAGCTCTTCGACCCCCATCGGTTGCCCCGTCGCGGACGGGTTTAGCACGATCGTGGCCGAGCGAACGATTTGCTGAAGGTCGGGAGCCAGAACAGACAGGCGCGCGACAGTCCCGGTTTCGGCGCTGTTCAGCTGCGACCAACATGCATTAATGGCGTCATTGACCCGCCGGAGTGCTCCCTCCTGATCGAGCTCCGCCGAGGCCCGCGCAATGAGCGCGTCTATCTGCTCCTTCTTCTCCCACTGGATAGCCTTCATCAGACTGCGACCGAGACTGCGAACTGTCAGTTGCGTCAACGCGGTGATGTCACGCGACGCCGGAATGTAGCGCACGAGGACTTGTCCCCGCTCGCTCACCGAAACCTTCTTTTTGATCAGAGGGTCGCCATCACCGAATGGGACGTCGCCGGAGCCAAGGATCCAATAAAACGACTCCTCGACCACCCCGTCCAGCGTGCCCGCCAGCTGCCAAGTTGCCTCAAGTCTCATGCGGACGAAAGGCGCCGCGCCCTGACTCTCAACGACCATATGCCGAAAGGCTGGCGGGACTGTTTTATCGGCATCGCCGCCGTCGGTCGCGAGTTCAGGAAAGCGCAGCACAGCCTCGACGAAGAGCTGCCGCACCGACCGGGTCTCGAGCCGCTCGTTCGGGGCGACGAAAAAGTCCCACGGCTGCACGCTCCGCTCATCCCGCGTCTCGCCGAAAAGGCGAAGGAGCGCCTGCAACAACGCGCTCTTGCCCGCGCCGTTCCGGCCTATGAAGACGCTCGTCTGGGTTTCGAGGGAGACCTCGATCGCTTGAGGTCCGAGAAGCCCCTCAAGGTCCGGGTTACTCGATGCGAAGCTCCGAAAATTCCAAAGCCTCAGCGATTCAATATGCACTTCAAGCTCCCGGTTCTCGACATATGGTGTGGGCGACGGCGCGAGAGACCCTCAGAGTGTCAGCGAAAGCAAGAGCGATGATCAGCCCTTCTTCGCAGAAAGCGCTTTGAGAAGCGCCTGGATATTGTCCGCCTGGGAACCATAGAAAACCTGATCGACACCGTCGAAATAGCGAAAGGCTGCGATGCGCGCGGCCAGCTCGGGATCCTCCCCCCACGCGATGAGCTCCGCAACCTCGCGCGCCCAATCCTCGAGCTGCTGTTCGGTCGGATCGTCGCGAAGTCCGAACTTGACCCTGATCTTGGTCGCGAGACTCATGGATTCGCTACTGTGAACTTGCTGCGGACGCGCTCGCACGCGGCCCGGTCATATTGATCGGCGACCCTGAAAAGGCTTTCGTAATTTTCTTCGGTGAACTCCCCCTCGAACGGGATCGAGAGTTTGCTGCAGATGCCCCGCAACGTCTCGTAATATGCAGGTAGGCTCTTTTCGAGCGCCTCGGCGATCCTTGGTACGAAGTCGTGCGTTCGCGCATTCGGGGATACCCGATCATCGAGCACGGCCTGGGCCATGACGGTCAGCGTCGCAAAATACACCTCGCCGGACTTCATGATTGCCATAACGTCATCGATCGTCGGCTTCGGCTTGCGCAGGGCCTTCCCGATGGCAGCCTCGAAGTCGTTCGCTTTCGCGGTGCTTTCGGCAAGCAGTTCCCTCGAATTTTCAAAGCGCTTCTGATCGAAATCGTTACGGTCCTTGCGGCTCAAGAAGAGCTTATTGAAGAGAAGCGGAATGCATGCTCCGAACAGAGTTGTCAGCGCGAGGAGCAGCGGGAGAGGAAGGAATAGGCCAGCAATAAACATGCCCTGGGCGTTGCCGCTCATTTTCCTGCGAGCGTACGAAGCAGGGCTTCGATATTGTCGGCCTCGGTTTTGAAGACATGGGTCTTATAGTCCGGCCAAATCTCACGAGCCGCGCGGTCCCCCGCTTCCTCGGACCGCTGACCATCGGCAATGTGCTCTTCGGCGGGGCGGCGCCACGCCTCGATCTCCAGATCTCCAGGGTCATTCTCGAGACCGTACTTGATGCGGAGCTTGTGCCCGACGGAATTCATCGTTTCCCTTCCCACCCGTTTCGGCTGCGATTCTTATCGAAAACCCTTTACTCCGTCGAGCAGCACTTGCGCAATTCTCGCGCGGCCAAAGCCTGACGCCTCCTTTGTCAGGCAGACTGGCGGCCAACTGTCGTATTACTGTCGTCACACTGTCGGGTCCGCGCTAGACATAGAGATCGCGAGGAGACGAGAGATGAGACACGACCATCGAACGCTAAGGCTCTTGCGGGAACGCAAGGGTATGACCCAAGACAAGCTCGCGTTGCTCGGCAAGGTATCTTTGCGCACCGTCCAGCGCGCCGAGGCCGGTCAGGCGGTCGCCTTGGAAACGTTGAACGACCTCGCCGCTGTTCTCGAAGTGCCCGTCGACTCGCTTTTCGCGCACGCGACAGCCTCTACGGCGATGACGGTCGCGCTACGCCGCGTAGCATCGGCGCGCGCTCTGCTGGACGATCTTGATCGCGCCGGGGTCGCCCGGGTCGCTTGCACCGTCGATCCGCTCGGCACAGAGCTCGAGCCGGTGCTTGCGGTCATCGGGCTCATCGAAGCGCGGCTGCCGGTGCCGTGGGATGTCCACGCGCGCCCGGCTGATCTGACGCTCGTGGAGCGCGTGGAGCTGGCGGCGAAGCTCTCCGGACTTATGGACAAGATTCAGGCGTTGCGGATGGGAATATACAGCCACACCGCCTGGATTGAGGCACAATATCCCCGATATGACGCGGATGAGGGCGTAACGTACACAAGCGGTGGGCAGCGTTATGAGATGGTGATGACGTTGCAGCTCCTGATTTGCCGCGCTGAGGTTGAGAAGGTCCACGAGCGTCAGGTGACCGAATGGGGCCTCGATGTGAAGCCGACCACGCTGCGCCCCCCTGCTCTTACGCCACACTTTGCCGATTTCGGCGATGACGTTCCTTTCTGACTGCCAGGAGCATCGACATGACAGACACGGATGTACCGAGCCCTTTGATGGCAGCGCTCGCGATTTTCGAAGCGGCGGAAGCCAATCTCGTCAAGCTAGAGAGAGTGTGGAGTGAAATCGAAGCGCGGATACCGACCGGCATCAGCTATGGCAGCGATCCCGAGTTCGAGGACCGCCTGCGCATCTTTACCACCCTTCAGGCCGCGCTCCCGAAAATTGATAGCTGGGCGCCGGCGGCGGTTCCGCCTTCTCTGAACGAGATCGCACAGAACCGTATCGACGCCTTGGAAGTCGGCGAGCCCGGCGCGCAGACCTATGTGGAAGAATGGATTGAGACGCCGGGACGCGAACTCCGAGAATATCGGTTCCGCCTTGCCGGCATGCGCCGGACCCTGACGAGAGAGGCGCTGATCGAGCTCATCGACAAGATCGATACGGAAATCGTATCATTGCGCGCCACGGTCGGACGGCCTGAGATCCATCACAAGATCGAGGCGGAGGTGCTGGCGGCGTTGCGGGACCAGGTGCTGCAGGTCGATGCCTTGCTCGGAAGCGCGGAACGCCCGGCGCGCTGGAACGAATTGCGCAGGCACCTGCGCTTCGGCGAAACCGGAGACCTCGAGGATATCGAAGGGATCGACTGGCCTCAGGCTCGCAAGGCGCTGCTTAAGGGGCTCTATGGCGAGTTCGACCCCGTGCCCGTTGCGATCGACGACCTTGCCTCATTGGTAGCGGCGAAACCCCGTGGGCCGGTCACCAGCAAGCTTCACTGGTCGAACATCGATGACGAGCAGTTCGAGCGGTTGATCTTCACCCTCATCAGCGACACACGCGGCTATGAAAATCCGGAATGGCTGATGCAGACACGCGCGCCGGATCGTGGCCGCGACCTTTCCGTCACCCGCGTGCACACTGACGCGCTTGCGGGCACCTCGCGTCAGCGAGTAATTCTGCAGTGTAAGCACTGGCTGGAGCGCAGCATCAGCCAGGGTGACGTCAGCATCCTGAAAGACCAGATGCTCAGCTGGTCGGATCCGCCGGTCGACGTTCTGGTTTTCGCGACCAGCGGACGCTTCACCACCGATGCCGTGACTTGGGTCGAAAAGCATAATAATCAGCGCGGTAGCCCCCGCATCGAAATGTGGGCGGAAAGCCATCTGGAGCGCCTTCTTGCTGCCCGACCGGCTATCATCGCAGAATTCGGAATGCGACGATAAAATTCGGCGGGTCTCCGCGAGCTGGAGCTATCCCGGATTGATGATGCGGTCCTTGGAAGCTGCCGCCATCAAAATGCGGTGGGAACGTCCGCTTTCCTCCTTCGAGTGCTCAAGAGCGGACGGAGCAAAATGTCCCATCCTTGCCAGAAAGCAGACCGTTAGCTGCTTGGTCGGCGTATATCGGCTGAGCAAAAATAACCCCGCCGGAGCAAGTCGCACGGCGGGGCTAGGTTCAGGGCGGTGCGCTCAAAGGGGGGTGACCCCATGTAACGGGGGTGGCGTGAACCATTCATGACACTCGGGTTCATCTACCTGAAATATGCGCCTTCAGCATTCTTCCAGACATTCCACTTGCTTGCGCTCGCAAGTCGAGCAATGTGGCGTCGCTTCCCGTGAAAGCCGGGAAGCGGGGCGTGAGAACCTCTGCATATACAACTCGGTCACGGCATAATGCTGGGGCCGGGTGGCATGCGCGCATGTCCAGCCGGCAACGGTAAAGGCGCATGCGCCTGTGTGTATGCCAGGTTCTCAACATCCGGCTTCTGCCGTCGCCCCGAGAGGACATAGGCGCGACGAGGAAGCTTTGAGGCAGTCGGATCGCGCCCGAACAGGGAGGTGCGATCATGACGCTGATAATGATAGACACAGACGATGCCCAGATTGTGCGACGCGTGCCGCAGGGCGAAGCCCGGCGCGAAGCGGTGCTGCGCGACCTTATCGCTGACCACCCAGGCATATTGCCTGTCCATGATCTGGATCCAAGCTATGGCCGACTGATCACGGTCACCAAAGAGCTGTCGATCCCGGGGGTGGGCTTTGTTGATATCCTGCTGATGGACGAACATGGCCGGCTGGTGATGGTTGAGTGCAAGCTCTGGCGTAACCCGCAGGCGCGCCGCGAGGTGGTGGGGCAGATACTCGACTATGCCCGTGAACTCAGCCGCTTTGGCTATGAGGATCTGCAGCGACAGGTGTCGATTGCGACACGGCGGCAGGGCAACGTCCTTCATGCCCTCGCTCAGGAAGCGGGGGGAACGCTGGGCGAAGCCGACTTCGTCGATCGGGTGACCCGCGACCTTGCGGCGGGCCGCTTCCTGCTCCTGGTGGTGGGCGACGGCATCGCTGAAGGCACGCGGCGGATTGGCGAATATCTGCGCGCGCAGCCCGGCCTCGCCTTCAGCTTTGGCCTCGTCGAGATCGCCGAATATCGCCATCGCGATAGGGCGGGGCAGGAGCGCATCATCATGCAACCCCGGATCCTGGCGCAGACCTCGGTGATCGAACGGCACGTGATCCGCAGCGACGTGGCTGGTCTTCTGATCGAGAGCCTGGAGCCACCGGCAGGGGCGGTCGGGCTTGGTGCGACCGCTTCGTCGACGCCACGCGGGCCTTCCGAAGCAGGCGAACGCTGGCGCGACTTTGTCGAGCACTTTGTCGCGCAGACCCAGTTCGATGATCCTGGCCAACCCACGCCGCGGGTGGGCGGGGTCGGCTGGATCCGCGTGCCGCTGCCGCAGGGGCTTTACCTCAACCTCTATCGCAGCGCTGGTCAGAACCGCATCGGCGCGCAGGTCCGCTTCACAGGCGGGGACGGGCAGAGCCTCTATGAAGAATTGACCACCATGCGCGCGGAGATCGACGCCGAGTTTGCGGTGCGCGGCCTTGCTGCACCTGACTGGCTCGAGGGCGAGATCCCGATGCTCAGCATGATAGCGCCATCGCCACAGCCCTGGAACGCGGAACGGGAAGTGGAGCAGCGACGCTGGATGGGGGAGGCGGCCAACCAGTTCGTCAACAGTTTAAGACCCCGCCTGCAGCGCCTGGCCCAGGATATGGCAGCATGAGGGGCGTCTTCTATGCCCTTGCGCTTTTTGCGCTCCCCGGCGTCGCATCGGCGGCCGAGAAGGAGGAGCCGCCTTATCCCTATGGACCAACGCCAACATGGCAAAGCTTCCGGAGCTTGAGCGAAGCGGCGATCCTCGCGCGGCTTGTCGATCCCGACTCAGCCAAGATCAGTTGGCTAAGCGGGCCGCACAAAAGCGTTTACAAGCCGCTGCTCGAACGGCGTGTGCATGGCTATGTCGCTTGCGGGACCGTCAATGCCCACAACCGTATGGGTGGCTATACCGGCGCGCAGACCTTCCTGGTCGTCGTCGACTTCGACCGGGTTCTGTATGTCGATATCGACAATCGCCCGACCGGTCTCGTCACTGAAAACTGCATGACCGCCATGCGCGCAGGCGTGCTGCCGCCAGTGCCTGATGAACCAACCTCTCAGCAGATATCCGGTGGAACGGTCGCTGGCGCTGCGAATCCCACGAGTGACATTGGCCTTTCGCTGCGCGCAATGCCCGAGGGCGCTTATATAAGCGCGGTCGCATCCGGCTCCGCAGCGGATCGGACCGGCCTCAAGCCTGGCATGGTGATCGCGGCGGTCAACGCCATTCCCCTGAAGGATATGGGCGATGCGATGCTCAAGGTGGTCGAAGCGGCCGGACCCAATGCCAGCCTCTCTATCGTCGGCGGACGCACCATGCGCCTGGGAGATCAATGATGAAGACGAGGATAGTTCTTTCGGTCGCCGCTATACTCGCCGTTTTGCCAGCAGTCGCTCAGGCTAAGCAGGAGGTAAGCTATGGTCCTGTCCCGGAGTGGGGGCGGTATAAACAACTGGCGGAAGCAGCGCTGTGCGCCAAACTGCCCGAGCCTGAACGATGGACCATCGAATGGCCCTATGGCTATGTTCCCGGCGTCTGGCGGCACAAGGGTCGCTATGTCGGCTATATGACCTGCGGTCGGTTGCGCACCGAGACGCCTGGCGATGGGGTGGGAGTGGTGCAATTTCTGACGGTCATCGACAACGACATGGTCAAGATTGCCGACATCAGCAGCAAGGAACGCAACAGCCTCGTCAATGTCTGGTGCCATCAACTGATCAGCCGAGCCCTGCCGCCCGTCGCCCAGATGGAAGCAAGTGCCGAGCGCAGGGTCGTGCGGCTGGGCTTCTCTCTGCGACCCATGGCGGATGGCGCGTATGTGGTGAGTGTCGAGGCCGATAGTTTCGCGAGCAAAGCGGGGTTGGCGCCCGGCATGGTGCTGGTGAGCGCAAACGGAATCAAACTGGGTGGGATGGGCGCAGCGACCGGCGTCCTGCTCGAGAGCGACGCGCGGACATGGCGCTTTGAAACGGCGACGGGTGACGCGCTCATTCTTGAGGTAGCGCCATGACCCAGCGCTTCGTGCTGGGCTGGTATAATGGCTGGAGCCCGGAAGAACGGCTGGCCACGGTCCCTGTCCAGCGCGAGGCGATCCGCTCGGGCGCGCTTGAGCCCCCGACCTGCTGCTCCATTTGCGGGTTCAGCAAACAAGATGACCCTGATGGCGACAATCGCGTCTGGCTCCATGACGAGGATTATGGCGATCCACTGAGAGCCTATGCGGTTTGCCGCTCATGCCATCGCACGCTCCACGCGCGGTTCGAGACGCCTCGTCCATGGGCAGCGCTGCTATTGCGCCATGGCGATGGGGGGCGCTGGTTCGAACGGCTGAGCATGGACCCGCAAAGTCAGAGGCGGCCCTTCGCCCAGACCTATCCTGATGGCCTGCCGCCTGTGTGAGCGAAGAATAGCGGATGCCTATCCTCGCACACTCGGACCCGTTCTCTGGCGTTTTTTTTCTGCCGAAAGTCGTCGCTTCCACTCGACTTCGTCTGCGAGCAGAGCGAACGCTGGACCAACGCGCAACGCGGCCTCCCATGGCTGCCGAGACGAAGGAACAAGCCATGGACAGCCTCATCCGCCTCACCGACGTGCAACTGGTTTTGCTAGCCGGGGCCGTAAGGTCAGGCGGGTGGCTCTCGCCGCCGCCAGACATAATGGGGCATGGACCAGCCCGTATCCGCCGCGAGGTCGATGCGCTCATGGTCCGTGGTTTGGCGAAGGAGGGTGCGGTCAGTAAAGCAGCCGACGCCTGGCGACATAACGGCCAACGCGCAATTGGCGTCGCCATCACCTCTGCGGGCAGGGAACTGATTGGCTTGCCCGAACCGGAGGATGCGGCGATCCGGTCGAGGTCTGGCGTCACGCCCATTAGGGCCTCAACGACAAAAAGCCAGCGGGTGCTCCAACTCCTACGCCGGGACGCTGGCGTGACCATGGACGAACTCGTAATCGCTACAGGATGGCAGGCCCATAGCGGCCGGGCCGCGCTCGCAGGCCTGCGTAAACGGGGCCACCCCATCACCCGCACCAAGCGCGAGGGCGTAAGCTGCTATAAGATCGACAAGGCGGCCTGAGCGCGAGGCCGCCCGGCAGTCGATCACCAGCCCCTTCGGCTCTGGCGCACCGGGCGCAGCGGTCGTCCATGAGCGTCATATTCTGTCAACGCCCAGCGCCAGTTCTGGATTTGGAAGTGGACGAACTGGCTGAAGCTATCGACCTGATCGTCATGACGCGCTTGCGGGAAGGCCTTGAGTTCGGATCGGAAGGCGTCGAGCCAGGGCGCGTCGGTGGGTAGCAGGATATTGCCCGCTTCGACTTCGCCCAACGTGCCAACGAATCGGTCGACCTTATTCTCCGTCACGCTGATCATCACTGGTCGGAACGGACCTTGCTGCGCGAACTCCTGCCATAATGACTTGCCGCTTCCCGCGTCCTCGATCAGCACCCGGTCGGCCTCCCAGTCCCGCTTGCGGCGGATCACCGCGCGCTTGAGATCGGGATAGTCGAGCCGCTGACGAAAGACGTCGAGCAGGTACCATTTGCGCGCTCGAAAGCCCCAGGTCGTGCACACGCTATAGTCGCTGGTGGGGGCGGCCGACATGCCGGTGTCCCAGCTCTGCACCACCTTCTGGAAATCGCCGCGTTCAAACTCTTCATCATAGGCTACGAACCATTCCATTCGCAGGAGATTGCCCTCCGGCGCGACTGGATCCTGCTGATACTGAGCGGCGAACACCGCTGGCCCAAGCTCGCGGCGCATTTGCTCCAGGACGGCGAGGGATTCGCGCTCGGGATTAAGCAGGTCGCCTATCCGCCGGCGGTAGAATCGGCCTGGGCTAACGGGCACCTTTTCCTCTTTCTCGGCGATGGCCGGGAGGTTGAGATGCTCATAGCCCTTGGCCAACAGATAGGCGGGAAGATCGTCCTCATGCAGGCGTTGCTGGATCGAGATGATCCGGCCGGTCGCCTTGTTGTTGAGCCGCGTGCCTAACGTATTGTCGAACCATCCCTTGACCTCGTCACGCGCGGCCTGACTGCGGACGTCATCCGCTTTCATGCAATCGTCGACGATGATGATGTCAGCGCCAAAGCCGGTGATGGTGCCGCCGACCGACACCGCCTTTCGCGCGCCATTGGCGGTGGTGATAAGCTCCACCGCGCGGTTGCCGCGCTCGCTGATGCGCGTCCTGGGGAAATCGCTCTTATACCAGGACGTCTCCATCACGGTCCGGGTGTGATTCGACAGGAGGCGCGCCAGATCCTGGCTGTAGCTCGCCACCATGATCTTGAGGTCTGGCTGCTGACCCAGCAGCCAGGCGACATAGGCGACGGTCACGGTTTCTGATTTCAGATGACGCGGCGGCACCGTGATCACCAGACGGCGCAGGTCGCCTTCCCATATCCGATCCAAGCCATGACAGATGGCTTGTAAATACCAGGCCAGATCCAGTGGTGGTTCACCAGGATGCAGCGTCTCGAACACCTTGATCAGGAACAGCGGAAAATGTCGGCGTCGCGCCGCTCGCACCAGCTTTTGATCGAAGATCATGCTGGTTCTCCCATGCGAGCATCTTCCTCGTCCTGACCTTGCTGAAGAACCATTTCACGATAGGCGTCGAGAATGGCGTGGTCACCATGGGACAGGGGCTCGTCCTGATCCGCTATCTCCCTATTCGCCAAGACGGGGGTCGGCAGCGCCTGGGCGTACCAGGCAAAGAGCTTCTCAATCATGCGCCGATCGCCCTTGGTCGCCGCTTCCATGGATTTCATCATTAGCGCTTCAGCGCTGCTCATGGTCCTGACGCCGCTGGCCGTGCGGACCTTCACGCGCTTTTGCATCGCCTCAAGGACGATGGTGTCGAAATTCTTGGAGCCCTTTGGCCGACCCTTGGGATTGCCGGATCGGCCTTTCTTGAACTGGCTATGACGGGGCGGCTTGCCATAGCCAACATTGTAATCGGGTTTGGAAACTTGCTCCTCGGCAGGCCTTGCGGGCGCGGTGGACGAAGAAGGGCGCGTGCGCGGACGCACGACAAGGGTGCTATAATCATAAGCGGTGATCATGAGCTGACTTTCGAATAGATGATGGGACAGGCCGCGCGTCAGGCGGCGGGCGACAGATCGCGATCGGCGGCGCGTTCGGCCGCGATCTCGGCGAAGCTTCGGCCCGATCCATCCAATATGGCGCCCAGGCCGGTCATCTTCTCCCACCGCCGAACCGCGACGTCGACATAGGCGGGTGCGATCTCGATCCCATAACCTATCCGCTTTGTGCGTTCGGCCGCCAGTAGGGTCGTGCCTGAACCCAGAAAGGCGTCAACCACGATGTCGCCCGGGTTGCTGACGTCGCGGATTGCGTCGGCGACGAGAGCCAGCGGTTTGACGGTAGGGTGCGAAGCGAGATCATCCATGCGCGAAGCGCCAAAGCTATTGACGCCGGCATAGTCCCACACATTGGTTCGATATCGCCCATGTTTGCCAAGCTGCACATTGTTGATGTGGCTAGCGTCGCCCTTCTTGGCGATGGCGATCAGCTCATGCTTGGAGCGGTAGAGGCTGCCCATCCCGCCATTGGCCTTGTTCCACACGCAAAGATTGAGGAGGCTGAGGCCAACCTTGGCCATCGCTTCGAGCAGTTCGCTCATATGGCGCCAGTCCATCGCGATATCGATAATCCCGCCATCGACGACATGGGCAGCAAGCTGCTCGAGGAAGCGGGTGAGAAATGCGACAAACTCGGCGCGGCTCATCTCGCCTGACGCCATGGCGAACTCGGCATGCTTGATCTTGCCAAGGCCTCCAACATGCTTGGTCACCGAAACATTATAAGGCGGATCGACAAAAGACATGGTGGCGACGCCGCAATTCATGAGACGTGTCCATACCGTCTCCTCTAATGACGAACCGCAGATGATGCGATGTTTACCCAGCAGCCACAAATCGCCCGGGCGTGACACGGGATGTTCAGGCGACGCGATCTGTTTGTCGGCCGGATCCTCCTTATCCTGGCTTGTGGCGTTTGAAGTGTCCAAGATGACGTCGATCTGTGCGCTCTCCCAGCCCAGCACATCGATCGCCACTTCCTCGACAGCCAAGATCTCAGCGAACTCGATGGCGAGCCGCGCCTCGTCCCAGGTCGAAAGTTCCGCCAGCCGGTTGTCGGCCAGGCGATAGGCCTTGACCTGCGCTTTGCTCAGGTGGCTGACGATCAGCACCGGCACACTGGCGACGCCTAGGCGCTTGGCCGCTTCGACCCGCGCCTCGCCCGCGATGATGACATTATCTTCATCCACCAGCACCGGCAGGAGGAAGCCAAACTCTTGGATCGAGGCCTGAAGTGTGACGATCTGCTTCTCAGGATGGCGGCGGGGATTATTGGCGTAGGTGGACAGCGATGCCGGCGCGCGATGCTCGATCGGACCGAGCTGGCGCTCCAGCGTAGCAAGCTGATTGTGCAAAGGGCTCGCGGGGCGAGCGGATTTCGAAGACCTTGGCATGACATTCATTCCTTCTGACCAGCAGGAGGAAGAACGGCGGCATGAACAGACAGAGCGCGAGCATCATCCAGACAGCCGCCACCCGACCCACCTGATGGGTTGGTTGACATTTGTCCTCATTCTGCTGCGTCCGCCCCACCGTTGAGGGTGACTGTCTGCGTTCGAGGTAAGGGCTACCTAGCACGGAAATTATTACCGGGTAGTAACTTTTCTGTTTTCGCTAAATCCTGTCTGGTCGCGCTTGATAATGACTGCTTCCTACGCAGCTTGAACCTGAAAATTCCCTGTTATCGGCTCTAGGGAATTGGCTGCAAAACACACGGGAATCTACGGCTCTCTGAGGCTTAGCGCGTGGGTCGCGAACCGGATTCGTGGTAGTTCCCTGTAAATTCCGTGCGAACAGGGAAATAAGCTGGCCGCGAAATCACGTTTTGCGCAAAGCGTAGTGCTGCCCAAAGGCGCAGAGAAAATGTGGGATAATGGGCTTCAAAACCGTGCGCGAAAATTCTCCGCGCTACGGTTTGATCACCAAATCGCGCGCAGCCGCGCCATTTTTGCCGTGATGAGGCTGATTTTTCTGTCGCTTGATGACTCAGTGGCGGAGTGGAAGAGAAGCAAACCGTCGATATGCTTTTGTTGCAAAAGTGCATTCGGTACTGCAGCGAATACCATCGGAGAATGTCGGCTCGAAATTGCGTATCTCGAGTTCGCATCTGACTCTCCGCACGACCGAATGGAAACAGACGCCCGCGAATTCGCGCCATTTTAGGGCAAATCCTCCAGTTATTTGAATGACTTGAGACTGTGTGGCGGAGCGGGAGGGATTCGAACTCAGCCAGCAAGCTGTTGATTTCAAGTGCTGTACTTTTGCTCTCACGCCCCGCGTACCACGAAAAGTGCCACGACGGCTTTTTCACCGAAATACCGGCACTTACTGCCAGCGTTCGACGAATACCATCGTATTCGAATCCACGATGGACTGCAAGTTTCCGACGGCGGCCAAACGACTGCCTTTGGGACGAACCCGTCATTCGCGATCATGCGCCGGAGCGGCAGGTTTCGATTAAAGCCGACGTTCGCGGTTGCGCAGCAGTAGTCCACGGAATGAGCAACCCGGCGCCGGTTGTGGACCGGCAGCTTCAGGGCAGGACTACACCAAAGCGGACATTGTGCAGCGACCCGGCCGATGTAAGCGGAATACTCTGGAGATGACATGTAAACAGAATACCCCTTAAACGAGGCTGCAGAGTTATCTCAGGAAGAGCAGTCAAGGGCTCGTGACACCACAATCGTGACGGTCACGGCCAGTGGACTGGGTTATCAGTCGACAGTTCGCAAGCTGAATGTTTTATTGTGGCTGATCGCACTGGAAAAAACGTCATCAAGGTTTGTTTATGGCACCCGGAAAATTTCCGGATTCCCCTAACGGGCACAATCCGATAGAGACTGCAACGGCGTCGGCGGGCTCAAGCCCTGAGGAACGCGGGGGGACGGTGACACCAAGTTCGACTCAGCTTTCGGCGATGACGCGCTTGTTCTCGCCCGGTGTCTTCCGCGAAATGGCGCGGAAGGGACGATCGCCGTTGTTTGCGCGTCTGTTCGGTCTCACGGACATCGGTGACCGGTGCACCGCCGACGCGACGGTCGGTCAGGCATTCGACGCCGCGTTTGGCGTGCTCAAGACCGCCGGTCGGCGTGACGAATATATCTATCGAGCGGCACTGACCCATAAGGTCCTCATGGGAACGCACTCGCTCAATACGGCGTGCATGCTGACTGAGTTTCGCGCTGGGGCGTGCAAGGCGGATCTCGCGATACTTAATGGGACAGCGACGGTCTATGAGATCAAGTCCGAACGGGATTCGCTCGCGCGCCTGGCCAATCAGGTCGCCAACTACAAGCAGGTCTTCGCCAAGGTCTACGTGATCGCGAGCGAGACTCATGTGGCGGGGGTTCTCGACACGGTTCCCGACGATGTCGGCGTGATGATGCTCTCGTCGCGCTACCGGATATCAACGGTGCGCGAGGCGGAGGACCGGCCCGACCGCATCTGCCCGGCGAAGGTGTTCGAGTCTTTGCGCTCGTCCGAGGCTGCAACCATCTTAAGGAGCATGGGCGTCGCCGTTCCCGACGTTCCAAATACACAGCGCCACGCGGTTATGCGCGACCTATTCGACGCACAGGATCCCGCCGCCGTGCATGTGGCGATGGTGAAGACGCTCAAGCGCACTCGGGACCTCGCGCCCTTGAGCGATCTCGTCAATCGTTTGCCGCCGTCGCTGCACGCGGCAGCGCTATCGGTTCAGGTCCGGCGCGCGGATCATGACAGGATCGTCGAGGCGGTCTCGACCCCGCTCGATGCCGCAATGGCCTGGGCCTGATCGCCGCATGTATCATCCCTATTTCCGCGGCAAACAGTTCGAGCTGATCACTATCCGCGAAATGGCGCCGCTGCTGGCGGCGCGCCATTTCGTGCCGATCATCGAGCCCGTTCGGGAGTCGCTCGGGGGCCTCGAGCGTACGCTGAAGGCGATCTGCGAGGCAGATGGCCGCGCTATCGTCATCGTCAATCCTTATCATGGCGACCATGGCGATGACGGCGCCAATATCTCCGCGCTGCTGCAGGGTGGATTCATCGGCAACGACAAGATTTCCGCCGGCATCCTCCTTCGTAGCAACACAAGCTTCGACGACGCCAAGGGCTGCTTCGAGACTCATAAGGGCCATCATCCCACCTTCGTCCACGCCGGCTTCACCCAGCCCAAAGCGCTTGCGCAATTTCTCGGCGACGATCTGAACAACTCGACGCACGTCTTCGTGTCGAGCCCGGCCGACACCCTCTACCGCAAACATTTCAATGGTAGCACGCGCATTCTCGTCCAGGATGGGTTCGAGCGCCGTAAGAATGCCGACTACGCCAAGAATTCGCCCGAGAAGTTCTCCGAGCTCCACGTCACATATGGCGATCTTGGGATGGCGGGGTTCGGCGACTTTTTAATCGTGGGTGATGTATATTCGGAAGGCGGCGGGCCAGCCTACGCGGTTGCCATCCACCTGACTTATATCGATACCGACAATGACGACGTCATGTTCGTCTATCATTTCGTCTCGACGACCAACGACACCCCGACCGATCCGGCCGGCAAGTTTGCGCAGGCTCTCGACAAGCTCATTAAGAAGCTGGAAACCGGTAACTCGAAGCTGCTCGAAACCAGCGCGATCCAAGAGTTTCGCGACCTCCACGCAAAGAAGCATTTTCCCGGTCTGGGCTATGTGAAGAAGCTCTCAATGAAGCATCACATCGAGACCCTCGCCGCCTATCTGGGTTAGACCCTTGGCGAAGAAGAAGTCTTGCCCTGAATGCTTTGATGATCGGTGGCTACGCTCTGATCACATCCCGTCGCTAAGCGCCGAAACCGGCACCTGCGGCTTCTGCGGTACGGCCGATGTCCCGCTCGTAGACCCGACAGCGCTCGCCAACGAGTTCGAGTCTCTGGTCAATGTCTATGAGCTCGATCCCGCCGGGCGGACGCTTGTCGAGTGGATGAAGGAGGACTGGCAGCTCTTCCCCGACGCCAAGCTCGATGAGGCGCACGCGAGCCAGCTGCTCGGGGAGATCCTCGACGATGGCAACATTGTTCGCCAGACCTTCTCACCCTCGCCGAGCTACACCAGCGAGGGCCTCGTGCAGTGGGAAACCCTGCGCGACGAGATGATGTTCCAGAACCGCTGGTTCCTCGAACAGGACATCGACCGCGAGCGCCTCACCGGTCTGCTCGCGATGCTACTGGAGACGAGTGTCCCCAAAAGATGGTATCGAGCCCGCATCCGGACCGGCGAAAACACCTTCTCGATCGGCGAGATGAATGCGCCGCCCAAGCATCTCGCGTCGCACGGGCGCGCCAATCCGGCCGGCATCCCCTATCTCTATCTGGGGTCGCAGCCCGATACGGCGGCCGCCGAAATCCGGCCGCATACCGGCGAGGTGGCTTGTATTGCCGACTTCACCATCCCCGACATCAGGGCCGTCGACTTACGCAACCCCCGCGGTTTCGTCTCCCCCTTTGTCTTGGGCGATGCGAGCAAGATCGGCCAGCTGCGCGCAGATTTGCCGCTGCTCGAGCGGCTTGGCGGTGAGCTGACCCGGCCGGTGTTGCCCCAGCGCGCCGCCATCGATTATATCCCGAGCCAGTATTTGTGCGAGTTCATCAAAAAGTCGGGGTTCGACGGGGTGCTCTATCGCAGTTCGGTCAGCGAAGGGATCAATCTGGCGCTGTTCGATCCGGCCACCGCGGTCGGTGGGGCGGTGACGCTCTACAACGTCACCAGGGTGAGCGTGGAGGTCGGCGCCGCCTGAGCCTTGTTGGCGATGTAGGTGCAGTAGGAACACACGCCTTCGTCGAACCCCGCGCATCAAGGCGCGTGGCCGCGGGTCCACGCTCGTTGGATGACTGCAAGATCTTAGGTCATCAGGACGAAATGAGCCGAGCGGCTCACCATCTTGCGGCAGACGTTAAGAGCCGGCAGCTTTTGGGCTAGTTCAAACTCATACCTGTTGGTCGGCCTTGCGCCGCGCGAGTGGCTGTTTCCCGTGGAAGCTGCCGTCCAAAGCCCAATCAGTCTAGTGAATGACGCATTCTGGTCGGGACCTGCCTAGCAGATTTAACCTCACCGGCACAGCCGGAGCCGCCGACAATGCGGTCATCGCCCACGCATTCCGCTTACCCAAAAACCGACCGTCCATTCAGGCCCCTTGTTGTTGCATGTCGAGCCTCAAAAAAGACCGTCAATTATTAGAGTTGATGACCCAGTGTGGTTGAGCGTTGGATCTACCTATTGCCATGTGCCCAAGCATCGCGGTTTGTGGCCACCGCCGCATCATTGCGGTAAGGAATAGCAGGCTGTCGGTAGCGCCTTTTTGGACGAGGTCTGCCCGCACTCTAAACGACGATCGCGGGGAAGACGTGAGCACATATGATCATCTGAGCCCGCTCGCACAGAAGCTCGGCGCGTGGATGGCGCGCCAATGCGTCGACGGCTTGCCAGCTCACGTTGATGAGGGCCTCGCAAAAGCTTTCCCGGATGTAGAAGCCAAGCAGATCAAGCTGGCTCTGGCGGAGCTGAAGGCCGACGGGCTCGTCCAGCTGAGCAGCGCGATCAATCGCGTGATGCCTTCCGTGCGCACCACAATTGCGCTGTTCGTCACGGCCGATCCCGCGATCACCGGGCACGATCCCAGGAAGGATGCCGTCCTGCTGGCGCGGATGATGATCGAGAACCCCAAGCTGGGAAATATTCGTGAGCTGGAAGCGGCGGTGGATTGGCCGCGCCGGCGTTTCAATCCTGCGGTCGGGCTGCTGGTGCCGCTGTTTCCACATAACCGGATGCGCACGCCGCTCCAAAACGACTATCCCGTGCTCGGCTTCATTGTCGGTGACGACGAGATCGTGTCGCTCCGCCGCTTCGTCCAGAGCCACACCCGATGATCAAGATCACCCACAACGGCCGTCCGTTCGACGCCAACCGCTTCGCGGACGAGTTGCAGGCGCACGCCATGGAACTCGCCATGGCTGCGATCGAAAGCAAAGCCCGTGGCGCAGCAGGCTCCATCGTTGATCCGGAAACCGGCAAGCATGCGGTCGTCTTCGTCGACCGCCTTCCGGGTCACCGGGTAGGGATCAGGACGAGCGGCTCGACCGCCTTCGCACGGCTACTGGAAAAGCGGCTCGGGGTCGATCCTGGCGACGTTAGCGTAATAGGAGTGGACAAGATGGCGGCAGAGCCGCGTGTGTATCTGGCTCACGCGAGCGAGGACAAGGCGATGGTCCGGCCGATCGCCGAATATCTCATGGCCAACGGTATCGAGACCTGGTTCGACGAATGGGAGATCGATCACGGGGACAGCCTCCGCCAGAAAATGGAGGAGGGCCTCGGTGACATGACCCACTTCATGGTCATCCTGACACCGACATCGATCACCAAGCCGTGGGTTGCACGTGAGATCGACGTTGGTCTGGTTGGGCTGGTCGGGGGCAAGAATCGAATGGTGCCCCTGCGGGTCGGCGTAGACGTTGGCCAGCTATCACCGTTTCTCCAGACGCTTTTCTGCGAGGCGATCGATCCGACCTCCGATGGCCAACTGGCCGCCCTGGTCGATCGGCTCCATGGCATCAGCCGCAAGCCGGCGCTCGGCGCAAAGCCCAAGCATGTCGTCACGGTGCCCGAGGGTCTGGAAGGCTGGTCACCCGCTGCGGTGGCGATCGCGCAGCATCTCGCACGAGCAAGCGAGCACGCCGTCAGTTTCGATCCGCACACGCAGCCTCACGACATTGCCGAAGCGACTGGGCTATCGGCAGTGGAGGTTCGCCTCGGCATCCTCGATCTGCGCGATGCCGGCATGTTATGGCAGAGCGACCATGGCGATCTGTCGGTCGCGCCGCTTGGACCGTTGTTCGTCGAGTTCGATGCGAGCGTGATGCGGTTCGATCCGGCTGTCGACGCGGTTACCTTGGCCAATCGCCTCGTGAGCGACGATGTCGAAGACGCCAATACGGAAGAATTGGCGGCAAAGCTCCAATGGGAGCCCCGACGGATGAACAGCGCCATCGCGTATCTCGAGCGCGCTGGTGCCATCGAGACAGTCGGCGCGCTCGCCTCGGACCCTTGGCGCGCGGTGTTCCTGAGTATCGGTGACGAAACGCTCCGCTTCGTTCGCAGCAAGAGCTGATCAATGGCTGACGGCTACGAGGAGCGCGTCGTCTGCGCCGACTGCGTTGGCGAAGCCTATCTCAAGGCCGAGATCGAAGCGACCGGTGACGAGCGCGAATGCTCTTTCTGCGGCTTTGATGGTTCGGTGGTCAGCATCGCGCACCTGGCCGGGTGGGTGAGTAGCGCCTTCGAGGCACACTACGCACGGACCTCCGATCAACCGGACGCTTTCCAATCGGCGATGCTTGGCGACCGCGAGAGCAGCTACGAATGGGAGCGTGACGGCGAGCCGGTCCTGGAGGCGATCCAGGGCGCGGCCTCGATCGAGGAGGAAGTGGCGCAGGAGATCCTCGACATCCTCGCCGATGAGCATGGCGACTGGGACTCGCACATGGTCGGCGAGGAATGCGAGTTCGATCCCGAGAGCTACTATGAGCGCAGAGGCCCGAACGATATCGAGTTCCAGCTCGAATGGCGCAATCTGGAACGGTCGCTGAAAGGCGAGACACGGTTCTTCAACAAGGTCGCTGAAAGCCTCCTCGATCGCATCTTTACCGGCATTGAGGGCTATCGCACTCGCGACGGGCGGGGCGTGATCCGCCATGCGGGGCCGCTCACCGAGCTCGAGCAGTTCAGTCGCGCCCGCGTATTCCACTCGGATGACAAGCTCGGCACCGCGCTCGAGCGTCCTGACCGCGAACTTGGGCCGCCGCCGAGCGCCGTAGCGTTCGGCGGCCGGATGAACGCGCGCGGCGTATCGCTGTTCTACGGCGCCACCCATGAAGAGTCGGCCTTGTCGGAGGTCAGACCGCCCGTTGGCAGTCGCGTGCTCCTCGGAAAATTCGATGTCATAAGGCCGCTGCGCCTGCTCGACATCGATGCGCTTCGCTCCGTCTATGTGGAAGGGAGCGTCTTCGACCCTGTCTATATGGCGCGCCTGGAACTGGCGAAGTTCATGGAAAGCCTCAGCGCCCGCATGACGATGCCTGTCATGCCCGACGACGAGCCGACCGAATATCTCATCACCCAGGTCATAGCCGACTACCTTGCGGCAAAGCGCGACTTAGACCTCGACGGACTTCTCTATCCGTCAGTCCAGCAGCGGGGCGATCACCAGAACGTCGTCCTGTTCAGGCGCGCGTCGCGCGTCAAAAATATTGACCTTCCCCCTGGCTCCGAAGTGTCGGCGATGCTGGGATCCTTCGACGAGGATGGACCATCACCAGATTATTGGGTGTCCGAAAGCGTGCCCGCGCCCGAGCCGCCAAAGCCGGCCCCCGGCGGGACATTCTGGCCTGCCACCTATCTCGACCCTTTCGCCGATCCGAGCGACGATCGAGAGCCGGCCCTGGCCGCTGTTGTCCTTCAGGAAGAAGGTGTAGCCCGAGGCGGTGCCCAGTTCTGGGATGGCCGGCGGCGGGA
>JAAIGE0100119539.1_pt1 | contig 23975 bp, 17 predicted proteins | sample 6487951 | NCBI WGS metagenome assembly JAAIGE01 (sample SAMN13974128, study PRJNA590717) | phyllosphere metagenome | biome: tomato field; feature: multiple bacterial spot infested tomato fields; material: tomato leaves; isolation source: leaves from tomato fields | host: Solanum lycopersicum ...
CGTTCTCGGCGAAGGCGAACTCGCCGGTCAGGAACTCCTCCCAGACGGTGTTCTGCGAGTTGGTGATGACGGAGTTGGGCGCGTAGCCGGCGTCGACCCAGTTCTTCCACAGGGTGAGCGCCTCGATGGCATCCGGCGAATCGAGCTGCGTCAGCTCGGCACCGGCGCCCCAGAACCAGGGCAGGAACTGGAAGGAGCCTTCCTCCGTGTTGAGAGCGGAGAAGGTGATTCCGCGCTTGCCCGTGCTCGAGATCGATGCGAGCGCCGCGTCCAGCGACGCCCAGTCGGTAATGGATGCCGGGTCGACACCGGCGGCGGAGAGGATGTCGGCGTTGTAGTAGAGAGCCAGGGTGTTGGCACCCACTGGAACGCCGTAGGTGTTGCCGTCCAGCTCGCCGGCGGCGAGGAGGTTCGCGTCGATGTCGGACACGTCGAGGCCGAGTTCGTCGACGGTGGAGACCATCCCCGTCTCCGCGAGCGTGGAGACGGCGGGGTTGTCGAGCAGGATGACGTCGGGCGAATTGTTCTCCTGCGCGGCGAGCAGCGCCTGGTTGGTCAGGGCGGTGGTGTCGTACGCGGTTCGCTCGATGGTGACTCCCGCGGCGTCGCCGCATGCCTGGACGCGGTTAGCCCAGTCGGAACCCTCCTCGTGCTGGGGGTACGGGTCCCACCAGGTGTAGGTGCCGGATCCGGCTTCGGCGCCACCACCGGATGCCGTGCCGGAGCAGCCGGCGAGGGCGCCGACGGCGACCAGGGTGGTCGCGAGGGCGACGGGTAAACGCAGAGACGTGGCGATCATGTTGTTCCTCCTTGAACGGGTGGCTGGGCGGGTTGTTCAGCCGTTGTGTGCAGTGTGTGAGCGGATGTGAGAGCTGTGGTGCGGCGCCCCCACGGACCCGCGGTCCGTGATGACGGGTGGGACGAGTTCGACGATGTGATCGGCGGCGTCGGTTTCGATGTGTCGGACCAGTTGTTCGACGGCGCGCCGTCCGAGCTCGGTGGCGGCGCTGTCGACGGCCGAGTAGGGCAGCGAGAACGTGCGGGCGAAGTCGTCGGAATAGCGTCCGATGACCGAGATGTCGTCGGGGGCACGAAGACCGCGGGCCTGGAGCACACTGGGAAGGGCGGCGGCAGCGGCCTCGTTGTTGAGCAGGAGTCCGGTGGCGCCGGGGTGTGCGTCGAGTGCGGCGTGCAGGTCCGCGCCGATCTGCGGTTGCTGTGCCGCACCGAAGTAGGCGTGCACGGTGGCGCCGAGTTCTTCCGCCCGGGCCTTGGCCGCGTTGGCGAGGCGCCAGACGTACGCACCACCGCGCTCGACGACGTGCTGCGGCTGCGACATGAGGATCATCTCGCGATGCCCGGCGCTGTAGAGCCGATCCACCATCAGGCGGCCGGCGGCGCCGAAGTCCAGGTCGAAGACGTCGAGACCGGCGGGGTCGCTCGGCAGGCCGACGAGCGCGCCGGGCTGAGGCGCCGAGCGGAGGGAGTCGAGACGGGAGTCGTTCTCCGCCACGTTCAGCAGGACGAAACCGTCCACCATGCGCGAGTCCGAGATGCGCTTGAGCGCTCGTTCACCGTCTTCTTCGGTGACCATCAGGGTGTCGTAGCCGAGCTCGCGAGCACGGTCGGTGACGCCCAGGATGTACTGCAGCATGGCGGGCGCGAACTCGTCGCTGAGGAAGCGGGCGAGAAGTGCGATGACGTTGGTCTGCGACGTGGCGAGGGCCCGAGCACCGGCGTTCGGGGTGAAGTTCAGCGCGGACACGACTTCGTCGATGCGAGCCCGCACCTCGGGCGAGATCGAGCGCTTCCCCGACAGCGCGTACGAGACGGTGCTGCGTGAAACACCCGCCGCCTTTGCGACGTCGCCGATCGTAACCATGCCAGCTTCCTTACTGTCGAACCGGTTCAACTTCGAACCGGTTCGAACGTAGACGACGACGGCGATGAACGCAAGAGAAAAGCAAAAGTCCCCCGCCGACCGCGGCCTCCCGGGCGCGCTGTCGGCTCGCCCGCACAGCGAAAGCCGCGCATCGGAATGTCGATGCGCGGCTTCCCTGGCACGCCGGATGAGGTGAGGGAGCCTCATCCGGCGTTCGGCCTCATCGGAGCGTCACGTTGTCCAGCTCGGCGAAGCCGGTTCCTCCGGCGAAGAACGGGGAGCCCTTCGCGAGGCGGATGACGTTGTAACCGGCCCTGAGCCCCACAGTGACGTCCTTGTTCGCGAACTGCGCCCAGCCGGGCGTCGCGGGGTAGCTGATGGTCGACCACGCGCTCCCGTTGACGGCGAGTCCCTGCGTTGACGGCACCCCGGTCCCGTTGGCGTAGCGCACCGTCATCGTGTAGTTGCGCGCTTCGGGCACGTTCACGATGAAGTCCACGAAACTGTCGGACCGCATGTCGCCGCTGTTGTCGATCCCGCCCACGTAGGCACCGTTCGATGCCCCACCGCTCGCTCGGGTCTGCGCGTTCACGACGGTGGCGTTCTCGGCCTCGTAGGTCTGCTGCCAGGCGGTGGTCAGCCCGCCCGCCGGGGTGATGAGCACCTGGTAGGCGCCTTCGGCGGTCATTCCATGGACAGGAACGGTGATGGAGCCGTTGGTGACCGCCATCGTCGACTTCGACAGCTGCGTGGGAGCGGCGACGACCGTGTTCCGCCCCGACCCGGGAGTGGCGGAGACCGTGACATCGACGTTCGCACCGAGAGCGCCGAGCCCGTTCACCCGAACCGCGTTCGACCCGCTGTCGCCGCCCAGCACGACGTTCACCGTCTTGCGGGTGGAGTCGTAGGACGCCACCCCGTCGAGCCAGCTCTGAGGCGTCGTGCGGACGATGTTCCCCGCCATCGAGCCGTACCAGTTGTAGATCCAGTACGACGCCGTCGGCTTGGCATCCGAGGTGAAGAGTCCGTTGAAGGTTCCGGCCTCGAACCAGTAGGCGCGATGCGCATCGCGAGCACCGTGGCGTTCGAACACCGACAACCAGTGCACGGCGACGCTCGGGATGTCCATCTGGTTCAGGGAGTTGTACTCGTTGATGGAGATCGGCCGCGGCGAGATCCCGAGGGAACGTTCGATGGCTCGATAGTCGGCCACGTGGGCCTCGAAGTCGTTCCACCCCATGTCGCGCAGTTCGTGCCACACGACGACGTCGGGGACGGTGTTCGTGTTCTTCGCATTCGCCATGAACGACTGCATGTAGCCGCTGTCGTAGTGCTCGATGCTCGGACCGACGATGGGCGTCACCGGGTCGAGCGAGCGCACCAGACGGTGCGTTCGCGTCCACGCGTCGTTGAAGGGGCCGGCCTTCTGGGTGTCCCAGTTCCAGTTGGGCTCGTTCCACAGTTCGTAGCCCATGATGTTGGTCGTCCCGGTGGCGGCGAGGCGCTTCTGGACGATGGTGCGGACCTTGTTCTCCCAGTCCTCCCACCCTTCCCATTGATAGGGGAACGTGGGATAGATGTCGGGCATGCGGATGAATTGTTGGCCGCCCGCCCGCGTGATGTTGTCGGCGACGCTGAGCGCGTCACAGCACGGGGAGGTGGCTCCGTTGCCGAGGTGGGTGGTGCCCGGAGGCGGCTGCGTGAAGCCGTTCACGCTCAGCGGGAAGAGCTGAGTCGTGGTCGGCTTCGTGTCGGAGCCGACGGCGTACAGACCACCCGCCCCGACGTGGGTGACGGGCCGGACGACTTGGCCGATGTCCACGACGAGCGTGTTTCCCGCTGCGTTGGCCGAGACGACCGGCGTGACAGCGAGAGCGAGAGCCAATCCCGTGACCGTGGAGATCGCGGCGAGGCGGCGTTTGATGTGCAAGAGACTCCTCCTTTGGAGCTTCTGGATGTGCGAATCGCACCGGGGAGTGTCACATCGTCCGCCGCTGACATGACCGGGAGAACCAATCGAACCGGTTCGCTCCTGTTGCTATACCGTAGCAACGTCGCGCTGAAGCACAACCGTCAATTCGATGTGAGTGCGAGCGCCGGCCTCGAGCGCGGAGTGCAGGACTCCGCGTCGACGACTCACGACCTGGGAGAACACGATGACGAGTTCGCTGCCCGCTTTCGATCTGCGCTCCGTCCCCTTCAGCAGGCGTGGGTCGTGGCTCAACCTCTCCCCCGTCATCGCCGCGCATCGAACGGCCGACGAGGTGCACCTCGTCTCGCACCGCACCGGAATGCACGCCGTGCTGTCCCTCACCCCTGCCTATGCGACCCCGCCTGAAGCTCCGTGGGTCGTCCACGCGGATGCGGCCCGTGTGCGCTGGACCGACGGCAGTCGGTCGGTTCACGCCGTCTTCGCCTCGCGCGAGACGGTGCGCCTCCGTGGCGAGGCCGGCACTTCCCTGCGCCTGGCGGACGCGGCGGCCGAGCTCACCCCGTTCACCGGCACGTACCTCTTCCGAGACCCGCGCGACGGGAGCGCCGTCTTCACGTCGTACGAGACGGGCGGTCGCTATCGCATCACCGCGATCGAGGGGAAGCTCGACATCGACGGGGCCGAGGCGCTCGGCGTCGCCTCCCGCGCCGTCACCGCCGCGGGCGCGGACGGCCGCAGCGAGTGGGAGATCGCGATCGAGGAGTACGACACGTCGCGCCCTCCCTTCACCGCACGCGCATCCTTCGCCGCCTGCGTCAGCGACGTGGAGCAGGAGTTCGGCGCCTACGCCGCGGCCGTCGCCCCATGGACCGCGGAAACCGGTGGTCCATCGCCCATGAGAGACGCGTCTCTCCTCGCGGCATACGTCATGTGGTCGGCGACGGTCTCGCCCGCGGGGTTCTTCGCCCGCGAGGCGGTTTTGATGTCGAAGCACTGGATGGACAAGGTCTGGAGCTGGGACCACTGCTTCAATGCCATTGCCCTGGCCGCCGGCCTCCCGGAGCTCGCCCTCGACCAGTTCCTCGCGCCGTTCGATCACCAGGATGCTTCGGGGGCGCTGCCGGATTCCATCACGCACTCCGAGCGGCTGTACAACTTCGTCAAGCCGCCCATCCATGGATGGGCACTCGCCCGCATTCGCGCCGCGGGCGTCGATCTCACACCGACACAACTCCGCGACGTCTACGACAAGCTCGCCCGTTGGACGCGGTTCTGGCTCGACGAACGACGAGCCTCGGGTCACGCGCTGCCGCACTATCAGCACGGCAATGACAGCGGGTGGGACAACGCGACCACCTTCGACCACTCCCGCCTCGTCGAGTCACCGGACCTCGCCGCATTCCTTCTCGTGCAACTCGACGTTCTCGCCGGAGTCGCCGAAGAGCTGAACGAGGACCCGCGCGCGTGGCGCGTCGAGGCGGATCGCATCGCGACCGGCCTGCACGAGCTCTGGCGCGGTGATGGGTACGTCGCCCACGCCGTGTCCGACGGCGCCGAGGCTTCACGATCCAGCCTGCTTCCGACGTTGGCCGTCGTCGCCGCGGACAAACTGCCTCCGGCCGCCCGTGACGCCCTCGCCGACGCCGTGCGCCCCTTCCTCACGCCGTGGGGCCCGGCGACCGAGCGCCCCGACAGCCCGCACTACACTGCCGACGGTTACTGGCGTGGGCCGATCTGGGCTCCGTCCACGCTGCTCATCGAAGACGGTCTTCGCCGCGCCGGCCACGTCGACCTCGCCGACGAGATCAGCGACCGGTTCCGACGGCTCTGCGAGAGGAATGGTTTCGCCGAGAACTTCGACGCGCAGACCGGCGCGGGTCTGCGTGATCGCGCCTACACCTGGACCGCCGCCGTCTATCTGACGCTCGCTCGGGATGCCGTCGAGCGGGCCGTTCGAAAGAGGTGAGGAGCGCGTGATACCGCGCGACGAGACGACCGCGGGCGAACCGCCGCGTCATGCGCCCGGACGTCCACCGATCTCGCTGCTGGTGGCCTCCGCCGTACCGAGGCGAACCACCATCTCCATGCACCGCAGACGGGCCGGCGAGAAGTCGTAGGGCATCGAACGGATGACCTCGGCGGCGTTCCGCGCGCGCACACCCTCTGGGGCCTGCGAATCGGATGCCTCGACGTTCCCGTCAGGGTGCGACTCGTCCCACGCTGCGATGATCGCCTCGTCCTCGGCGTTCCGGCCGGATTCCTCGATGACCCGCAGCAGCGTCGTCTGCACAAGGCGTTCCTGCGCTACCACGACCCCAAGGGCTGGCCGATGCTGCGCGAAGCGCTGGAGCGCATGGGCCGTGCCGATCTGATCGGCCCTGGCAAGCATCAGTTGATTCCGCTGCATCAGCCGTCGACCGACAGCTACCAGAGCGCCCGTCGCAAGAACTCGACGCCGGCTGGCAGCCACAAGGTTGGCAAGGGTGGCAAGACCAACCTGATCCAGACCCAGCACACCGGCCTGCCGCCACGTGGCAGTGACGGCAGCAAGCCCTGGGACAAGCGCGAGGAAGCCAAGGCTGCCGCGCTGGCCCGCAACAAGCAGGCTGCCAAGGAGCGGATGGAAGCGGCCAAGGGCGGGAAGGGCAAGAAGCCTGCCCGCAAGCCAGTGGTTCCGCGCTAACTGCTCGGCAGTCAAGGTCAATAAATCACTTTGTGGGAGGCAGCTTGCTGGCGACTTCAGCGTAAAGACGCAGAATATTGGCCGGTTTACAGGCCTTTTTAGCCAGCAATCTGTCTCCCACAAGTTCTGTCTGTGCCTCAGGTTATCGGTATTACCCCTTGGGAGCGGATCGGGCGGCGCTCCGCTCATTCGCGAATGAATTCGCTCCTGCTGCCTCATTTCTGTGCGTCCCCTTGCACCACTCATCTGTATTGGCGCGATCCTGGTGCTGTGCTTAGCTGATCCAGTCACTTCAATATCGCTGGCGCAGGCTTTGTTCCGCATGGCATAAGTCTTGCGCGGTTCAATGACCGTCCAGGCCGCAGGAGGCACGCCGTGTCGATTCATATTGCCTTGCACCATGTCACGCATTACCGCTACGAACGTGCGGTTGAACTGGGTCCTCAGATTGTCCGCCTGCGCCCGGCCGCCCATAGCCGAACCCGTGTGTTGTCGTACTCGCTGAAAGTCCTGCCGGAAAACCACTTCATCAATTGGCAACAGGACCCCCAGGGCAATTATCTGGCGCGTCTGGTTTTCCCGGAAAAGACCAGAGAGCTGCGGGTCGAGGTCGATCTGGTTGCCGAGATGGCAGTGTTCAACCCCTTCGATTTTTTTCTTGAGCCTTATGCGGAAAAGATTCCGTTTTCTTATGCCAGTGAGGAGCAGCGCGAGCTGGCCCCGTATCTGGAAAAACTGCCGCTGACGCCACGGTTTGCCGATTATCTGCAGAGCATCAATCGTGAGCCCGTACCCGCCATCGACTTTCTGGTGGGGCTCAACCAGCGTCTGAGTCAGGACATCGATTACCTGATCCGCATGGAGCCGGGTGTGCAGACCCCGGAGTTGACCCTGGAAAAGGCTTCCGGCTCCTGCCGCGACTCCGCCTGGTTGCTGGTGCAGTTGCTGCGTCACCTGGGACTGGCGGCGCGTTTCGTGTCGGGATACCTCATTCAGCTCAAGGCCGATGTCGAGGCGCTGGATGGGCCTTCCGGCACGGATGTGGATTTCACCGACCTGCATGCCTGGTGCGAGGTCTATCTGCCGGGGGCCGGTTGGGTCGGGCTGGATGCAACGTCCGGGCTGTTTGCCGGAGAAGGGCATATTCCCCTGGCATGCAGCCCCGAGCCGTCTTCGGCAGCGCCGATCAGCGGGCTGGTCGAGCCATGCGAAACCGAGTTCAGCCATGACATGTCTGTGGAGCGGGTCTGGGAAGCGCCTCGCGTCACCAAGCCGTACACCGAAGAGCAGTGGCAAGAGATTCAGGCCCTCGGACATCAGATCGATGCCGATCTGGCCCGCGATGACGTGCGCCTGACCATGGGCGGTGAGCCCACCTTCGTTTCCATCGATGATCGTGATGGCAGCGAGTGGAACACCGCTGCTCTGGGGCCGAACAAGCGGGCGCTCTCGGCCGAGCTGTTTCAGCGCATGCGCAAGCATTACTCCCCCAAGGGCATCGTGCATTTTGGCCAGGGCAAGTGGTACCCGGGTGAGCAACTGCCACGCTGGTCGCTCAACAGCTTCTGGCGCAAGGATGGCAAGCCGGTCTGGAACAACGATGCGCTGATTGCCGATGAAACCCGTGATTACGGCGCGACCGGCGAGCTGGCCGGACGTTTTCTGAGCAGTGTTGCCGAACGTCTGAAACTGCCGACCCGTTTTGTCTTCCCGGCCTACGAAGACAATCTCTATTACCTGTGGCGCGAAGGCGCGTTGCCGGTGAACGTCACCGCCGAGGATTCGCGGCTGAGCGACGAACTGGAGCGGGCACGCTTGCGCAAGGTGTTCGAGCAGGGCCTGGATAAAGTGATCGGCCAGGTGCTGCCACTGGCGCGTACTGCGGCGGGTGATCGCTGGCAGAGCGGGCGCTGGTATCTGCGCGATACCCACTGTCGTCTGGTGCCGGGGGATTCGGCCCTCGGCTATCGGTTGCCTCTGGCCTCGCAGCCGTGGGTCAAGGCTGCGGAATATCCGTTCATTCACCCCACCGACCACAACCAGGACTTCCCCGAGCTGCCCGAGCGTGACGAATTACATTCCGAAGCGCCGCTTGATACCGATCAACCACAACCGGTCATCGATCAGTCTGCGGATTGGCTGACCCGCACCGCCTTGTGTGCCGAGGCCCGTGGCGGGCGTTTGTACCTGTTCATGCCGCCGCTGCAAAAGCTTGAGGAATACCTTGAGCTGGTAGCGGTGATCGAAGCCACTGCCGAAGAATTGCAGTGCCCGGTTCTGCTGGAAGGTTACGAGCCGCCGAGCGATCCGCGCCTGAGCAATTTCCGCATTACGCCGGATCCAGGGGTGATCGAGGTCAACGTGCAACCTTCCTCCACCTGGGATCAACTGGTGGAGCGCACCGAGTTTCTATACGAGCAGGCACGCCTGACGCGCCTGACCACCGAGAAGTTCATGATCGATGGTCGCCATACCGGTACGGGCGGCGGCAACCATTTCGTGCTCGGCGGTGCAACGCCAGCGGACTCACCGTTCCTGCGTCGGCCCGATCTGCTGCGCAGCCTGATCAGCTATTGGCACAACCATCCGTCCCTGTCGTATCTGTTTTCCGGTCTGTTCATCGGCCCGACGTCTCAGGCGCCGCGGATTGACGAGGCACGCAACGATTCGCTCTATGAAATGGAAATCGCCTTTGCGCAAATGCCCAGGCCGGGAGAGGAAGTCGCGCCCTGGCTGATCGATCGCCTGCTGCGCAATCTGCTGATCGACGTCACCGGCAACACTCATCGTGCCGAGTTCTGTATCGACAAGCTGTATTCGCCGGACGGGGCGACGGGGCGTCTGGGGCTGCTGGAACTGCGTGCCTTTGAAATGCCGCCCCATGCGCGCATGAGCCTTGCCCAGCAATTGCTATTGCGGGCACTGGTCGCACGCTTCTGGCGTGAGCCCTACGCACCGGCGAAGCTGGCGCGATGGGGGACGGAGCTGCACGACCGCTTCATGCTGCCGTATTTCATCGAGCAGGATTTTGCGGATGTGATTGCCGAACTCAACGCTGCCGGTTATCCACTGAAGGCCGAATGGTTTGCCGCGCATCTGGAGTTCCGCTTCCCGAAAGTGGGCGACTACGCGGTCAACGGTATCGAGCTGGAGCTGCGACAGGCGCTGGAGCCCTGGCATGTGCTGGGCGAAGAAGGTTCAGGCGGTGGCGCGGTGCGTTATGTGGACTCGTCTCTTGAGCGCTTGCAGGTGCGGATCAACGGTTTGCCCCCGCAACGTTACATGTTGACCTGCAACGGTATTGCAGTGCCTTTGCAGCCTACCGGACGAGTGGGCGAATTCGTCGCGGGCGTGCGCTACCGGGCCTGGCAGCCTGCCAGTTGCCTGCAACCGACCATTGGCGTCCATGCGCCTCTGGTCTTCGATCTGCTGGACACCTGGATGCAGCGCTCGCTGGGCGGCTGCGAGTATCATGTCGCCCATCCGGGCGGCCGCAACTATGAAACCTTGCCGGTCAACGCCAACGAAGCGGAAAGCCGACGCCTCTCGCGGTTTTTCCGGGTGGGGCATACCGCAGGCAAGCTGGAGATTCCGTCGCTCAACATTAGCGATGAATTGCCGATGACGCTGGATATGCGCCTGCATTGATAAAAACGGCTCAGTCAGTTGGATGCACACGGACGTGTCCACATCTGTGTGACATCTGACTGCGCTAAACCTGAAGTCCTTATGCTGTTTGCCGAGCTCTCCATGCCTGATCTGCTTGACCGTTACCCGCTTTCCGAGGGGACTTACCACGAGATGCTCGATGCCAGCGGCGCTGTCCGGCCGCACTGGCAGCGCCTTTACGAGTATATGCAGCGCAGTACGTCTGCTCAGTTGACCCAGCGTCAGGCGCTGTTGACCCGGCAGATCCAGGAAAACGGCGTGACCTATAACGTCTATGCCGACCCCAAGGGTGCCGACCGCCCATGGGAGCTGGATCTGCTGCCGCATGTCATTCCGGCCGAGGAGTGGCAGCATCTTGCGGCAGGCATCGCCCAGCGCGCCCGCCTGCTCAATGCCGTGCTGGCCGATCTGTATGGGCCGCAAGACCTCATCGCCAATGGCTTGCTGCCTGCCGAACTGGTGTTCGGCCACAACAATTTTCTGTGGCCCTGTCAGGGCGTCAAGCCGCCAGAAGGAACGTTCCTGCACATGTACGCCGTGGACCTGGCGCGTACGCCGGACGGGCGCTGGTGGGTGACTGCCGACCGCACGCAGGCACCTTCGGGGGCCGGTTATGCGCTGGAGAACCGGCAGATCGTCGCGCGTGCGCTGCCTGAGGCTTACCGCGATCTGCAGGTCAGGCACTTGTCGGGGTTCTTTGGTGCCCTGCAACAGACTCTGGCCCGTCAGGCTCCCACCAGCAACGAAGCGCCGCTGGTGGTGCTGCTGACGCCGGGCCGTTTCAATGAAAGCTACTTCGAGCATTTGTATCTGGCTCGCCAGTTGGGTTATCCGCTGGTGGAGGGCGGCGACCTGACCGTGCGCGATGCCACGGTCTATCTCAAGACCCTCAGCGGCCTGCGCCGGGTTCACGCGATCATGCGGCGTCTGGACGATGATTTCTGCGATCCGCTGGAGTTGCGCACCGACTCTGCGCTGGGTGTGCCCGGCCTGCTGGAAGCGGTACGCCGGGGCAATGTGCTGGTGGCCAACGCGCTGGGCAGCGGGGTTCTGGAGTCGCCGGGGTTGCTGGGTTTCCTGCCGAAAATCAGCCAGTACCTGTTTGGCGAAGACCTGATTCTGCCCTCGGTTGCAACCTGGTGGTGCGGTGAGCCGCCCGTTCTGGCCCAGGCGCTGGAGAAGCTTCCCGAATTGCTGATCAAGCCTGCTTTTCCGTCACAGCGATTCGCTCCGGTCTTCGGACGCGACTTGAACGAAGAGCAGCGCAAGGCCCTGGCGACTCGCATGCAGGCACGGCCTTACGCTTATGTCGCGCAAGAGCTGGCGCAACTGTCCCATGCGCCTGTCCTGCAGCCTGACGGCAAGGGGCTGCAACCTCGCGCTATTGGCATGCGGGTGTATGCGGTGGCGGGTATGGAAGGCTATCGCGTGCTGCCGGGCGGCCTGACCCGTGTGGCTGCCGAAGCCGATGCGGATGTGATTTCCATGCAGCGTGGCGGTGCGAGCAAGGACACCTGGGTGTTGGGTGAGCACTACTCGCATCTGGGCGAGCCGTGGAAAGGGCAGCGCCCGCTGGGGGTCTATGACCTGATTCGTCGCGACCCTTACCTGCCGTCGCGGGTTGTGGAAAACCTGTACTGGTTCGGTCGTTATTGCGAGCGATGCGATGACAGCGCCCGGTTATTGCGGATCATGCTGGCGCGCTATATCGATGGCGATGATCCACAGGCCTTGCAGGCTTCCGTGGGGCTGGCCGAAAGCCTGAACCTGTTGCCCGAGGCCGAGGAGGGCGAAGAGTTGCCCGACCGGCTGATCACGGCTTTGCTGGGGGATGACTGGGTGTTCAGCCTGCGCTCCAATCTGCAGCGCATGCAGTGGGCTGCGTCCCAGGTGCGGGGCAAGCTTTCCCGGGAGAACTGGCAGGCGCTGGTGGAGTTGCAGCGCGAAGCCGCGAGCCTGGAAACCAGAGAGCCGGACTTCGGTGAGTTGCTGGACTTTCTCAACCGTCTGGTGATGTCTCTGGCTGCATTGTCCGGCTTTGCCCTGGACGACATGACTCGTGACGAAGGCTGGAGCTTCCTGATGATCGGGCGGCGTATCGAGCGCCTGCGGTTTCTCAGCTCCAGCCTGGCTGCTTTTCTGCGGGCTGCGGCGGTGTCCGATCATTCGGGGCTGGACTGGTTGCTGGAGCTGGGCAACAGCAGCATTACCTACCGTTCGCGCTACATGGCTGTGCCGCATCTGATTCCGGTGCTGGACCTTTTGCTGCTCGACGAGCAGAACCCCCATGCCGTGTTGTTCCAGCTCAAGCAGGTGGAGCGTTCGCTGCGGCGTTTGAACGACGATTTCGGCGCACCGTGCGACAGAAGCCTTGCTGTACTGATCCAGCGCCTGTCCAGTTTCGACCTTGGCAGCCTGGAGAATCCGTTGTTCGGTGAAAGCAGCCTCAAGGCGGTGCTGGAAGGGCTGGCGGATCTGCTGCAAACCATTGGCGATGCCAGCGGGCAGGTATCCGACCGCCTGGCCCTGCGCCACTTCGCCCATGTCGATGATGTCAGCCAACGTACGGTATCCGTTTGATGAGTGCCCATTACCAGATTCTTCACGACACCCATTACAAGTACGACAGCCCGGTTTCCCTGGCACAGCAACTGGCTCATCTGTGGCCGCGCAGCAGCCCGTGGCAGCGTTGCAGCGAGCAGCATCTGGAAATTCTTCCGACGCCTACCACGCGCCGCGATGAGCTGGATGTCTTCGGCAATCCGCTGACCCGCCTGGCTTTCGAGCGTCCCCATGACGAGTTGCAGGTCAATGCCCGGTTACGGGTGGAAGTGCTCAAGCGACCGGAACTGGACTTCAATCTCTCGCCCGAGTGGGAAGTGACGCGCAGCGCCCTCACCTACAGTGCGCAACGGATGACGTCCGATATTCTCGATGCCTGTCGCTATCGCTTCGAGTCGCCTTATGTGCATCTCAAGCGCTCGTTCGTCGAGTTCTCGCAGGATTGCTTCCCGCCGGGCAGGCCTCTGCTGCTGTGTGTGCAGGCCTTGATGGAAAAGATCTTCGAGGAATTCACCTTCGACGGCGAAGCCACACAGGTGGCGACACCGCTGGTGGAGGTGCTGGAACGGCGTCGCGGAGTCTGTCAGGACTTTGCCCACCTGATGCTGGCGTGCCTGCGCTCCCGTGGGCTGGCGGCGCGTTATGTCAGTGGTTACCTGCTGACCCAGCCACCGCCCGGCCAGCCAAGGCTGATCGGGGCTGACGCTTCCCATGCCTGGGTTTCGGTATTTTGCCCGGCGTCGGGCTGGGTCGATTTCGACCCGACCAACAATATTCAACCGGCGCTGGAACACATCAGCCTGGCCTGGGGGCGGGACTTTTCCGATGTCTCACCCTTGCGCGGCGTGATTCTGGGTGGCGGTAATCATGATCCCGAAGTTCGGGTGACCGTAATGCCCCTTGGCGAAGCGCATTCGGGCATCGCCATTAATTCCTCGGGCCTGTGAATCGTTCATTAAGCGGCGTACTCGATTATCGGGCGGCACGCCGCGCCTGATCGCAGGCATCGTGTGGACAACTGGCGCTGGCGCCACAGGCGTAGGCGGCAAGCAAACTGCGGAACAGGCTATTGAGCTGCATGACAGGCACTCCATGGGGGGCAATGCGCCGATCTTAGAGTGGCCTGTGCGGGCTGGCTGTTTGATTGTTTCGATGACAGCGATAGCCGGTATCATTCTGCGCCGCTGATCGATAAGCCTTCCTTGAGAGTCATGTTGACGCAGGTCATTGGAACCTGGCCCTGAATGGGGCAGTCTCTCAATCAAACTTAATGAAGCACCCTGCCTTGGAGATTCATATGATTCGCAAGCTTGTAGCTATCTCTCTGTTGACGTTGGCCAGTGGTCAGTTGTTGGCTGCCGAATGCTCTACCACCGTCGATTCGACCGATCAGATGATGTTCAACACCAAAGCCATCGAGATCGACAAGAGCTGCAAGACGTTCACCGTCAACCTGACTCACTCCGGCAGTCTGCCGAAAAACGTAATGGGTCATAACTGGGTGTTGAGCAAAGAAGCCGACGCGCAGCCGATCGCCACTGACGGCCTGGGTGCTGGTATCGACAAGGAATACCTGAAGGAAGGCGACACGCGTGTGATCGCTCACACCAAGGTGATTGGCGCGGGTGAAAAGGACTCGGTGACCTTCGATGTGTCGAAGCTTGATCCGGCCGAGAAATACCTGTTCTTCTGTTCGTTCCCGGGCCACATCAGCATGATGAAAGGCACCGTTACGCTGAAGTAAGCTTCACGAGCCGGTGCAGATGTGCAGGAGCGATCCTGGTCGCGAAGACGGCGATGCCTCTCTTCTGACTGTACCGGCCTCTTCGCGAGCAAGCTCGCTCCCACGGTTCATCATCTGTACTCACGGTGCATAAGGCAGTTCGCGCTTGTGCTGGGTCTTGGAGTAGGTGTCGCAAATGATCCTGAACGCCTCTTCACGCACGGGTTCGCCGTGCAGAAAGGCATCGATCTCGGCGTAGGTCACGCCATGGGAAGCTTCGTCCGGCTTGCCCGGTGCCATGTCTTCCAGATCCGCCGTCGGCACTTTCTCGACCAGTGATTCCGGTGCGCCGAAGTGACGGGCGATGGCACGTACCTGATTCTTTACCAGCCCGCTCAGTGGTGCCAGGTCGCAGGCGCCGTCACCGAACTTGGTAAAGAAACCCATCACCGCTTCTGCCGCGTGATCGGTCCCCACCACCAGTCCTTGATAAGCCCCGGCGATGGTGTACTGCGCCACCATGCGGATACGCGCCTTGGTGTTGCCGAGCACGAAGTCCACCGTACTGGCCGGTTTGCCATCGAAGGCTCTGACTTCGGCGGCCAGTGCCTTGACGCTCTCGCCGATATTGACGGTATGACGCTCGTCCGGATCGATGAAGTCCACAGAAGCCTGGGCTTCGTGCTCGTCATGCTGAACCACATAAGGCAGACGCACGGCCACGAAACGGTAGCTGTCATCGCCCGTGCTGCTGCGCAGCTCCTTGACGGCGCGCTGGCACAACAGGCCTGCGGTCAGTGAGTCGACGCCACCGCTGATCCCCAGTACCAGCGTCTTGAGCCGTGCATTGAGCAGGCACTCCTTGATGAAGTCCACGCGACGGGCCACTTCGGTCTGCAAAGCGTTGTGGTCGGCGAAAGGTGGCTGGACATTGAGCTGTTCAGCGATCTGCTGTTGTACGGCGTGCATGAGTCACTCCTCGTAAGTAGGGACAATTCAAACGGGTTTTTCAGGGGCAGTCAAAGCGGGGACCTTGAACACGTGTCGCAGATACGAGACGAAGTTCGGGTCCTTGCACTGCGCCTTGCCTGGCTCATCGGAAATCTTTGCCACGGGTTGCCCGGCGCAGGCAGTCATTTTCAGCACCATGTTCATCGGTGCAATGCCCGGGATGTCGGCCGTGAGGTTGGTGCCGATCCCGAAGCTGACATTGATGCGTCCGCGCAGCGCCCGGAAGATCTCCAGTGCCTTGGGCAGGCTCAGGCCGTCGGAGAACACCAGGGTCTTGCTCGTCGGGTCGATGCCCAGCCTCTGATAGTGGGCGATGCATTTTTCAGCCCACTTCACCGGATCGCCCGAGTCGTGGCGCAAACCGTCGAACAGCTTGGCGAAATACAGATCGAAGTCGCTCAGGAAGGCATCGGTGGTGATGCAGTCGGTCAGGGCGATACCCAGCAGCCCGCGATACTCGCGAACCCAGCAGTCCAGTGCTGCGATCTGGCTGTCGATCAGGCGCGGGCCGAGTTGCTGATGCGCCATGATCCATTCATGGGCCATGGTGCCCAGCGGTTTGAGGTCCAGTTCGCGGGCCAGATGCACATTGCTGGTGCCGACGAACTGACCGGGGAAGTCACGTTTGAGCACCTGCACGATGGCTTCCTGCACGCCGTAGGAGAAGCGGCGACGGGTGCCGAAGTCGGCGACTTTCAATTCTGCCAGCTCATCCGTGCTGGCGTTGCTGGTCAGCCACTCGAACTTGTCGTAGAGACGTTCACGCGCCTGGCTGAGCATGATGTCCGGGTAGCGATGGCGATTGCGGACTTCGCTGACGATGGCCAGCAACGGCACCTCGAACAGGATCACATGCAGCCACGGACCGTGCAGGCGAATGCACAACTCGTCGTTTTCGATGCTGGTCTTTACATAGCGGGTATTGAAGCGGAACAGCCCCAGAAACCTGAGAAAGTCCGGTTTCAGAAAGGTGATGCGTTCCAGGAATGCCAGGTGTTCGCTGCTCAGCGACAGCTCGCAAAGCAACTCGATCTGATGCCTGATCTCGGCCAGGTAGGGCCGCAGGTCCTCGCCGTTCCGGCAGCGGAATTCCCACTCCACATCGGTGTTGGGATAGTTATGCAGTACCGCCTGCATCATGGTGAGCTTGTAGAAGTCGGTATCGAGCAGATTTTGCACGATGCGATTCGAGAAGGCGCTCCCGCTCATTGATTCGGATCTCCAGAGCAGCCGATAACGTTGGGCTCGCGAATGTCCTGTTCTGAGCACTCGTGGCCTGCTGGGTTCCCATTGTCACCCTTTACTTGCCGGATGATCCAACGGTTCCCGCATCGAGTGCAGAAAATCCGGGACAGCGATGTGTATCGGACACCTCCCGGTAACACGCCGGTGTGCCCCATGCCGGTTCCTGCAGGCCGGTTTTGTGCATCGTCGCCAGCGTTTTTCCGTGCTTCCACTAACCTCAAATGGTGCGTCTCGTAGCGCATGCGCACTGGGGGTGTGCACTTCGGTGACGTGACCGGTTACAGCCGGGTTGCACGTCGGGGAGTGTGTGGTTCGCCGTTTCTCTCTGTTCGGGTTGCGCCATGTTTTTCCATGGTTGCACCTTTTGCGTTGCAGACGGTTGCACGGCCCTTTTCCAAGGACCGGTCAGTACCGAGACGGCTGCACAGACATTCCGCTTCGCCGAATGAAAAGTGATGGCACGCCCCTTGCTCTACGCAACTCTTGTAGTTGCAGTGCTAATTAAAAAAACCTCAGGAGCACCACTCATGTCGCATACGTTTTACAGGAAAGGCTTTCTGGCAATCGCAGTGGCAACTGCATTGGGCGTATCTTCGTTTGCCCAGGCCGACGTGAAGATTGGCGTTGCAGGCCCGATGACCGGTGCCAACGCATCGTTCGGCGAGCAGTATATGAAGGGCGCTCAGGCGGCTGCGGATGCGATCAACGCCGCAGGTGGCGTCAACGGGGAGAAGATTGTTCTGGTCCGTGGCGATGATGCCTGCGAGCCGAAGCAGGCCGTGGCTGTCGCCAACCGTCTGGTCGATCAGGACAAGGTTGTGGGAGTTGTGGGGCACTTCTGTTCCTCATCCACCATTCCGGCTTCTGAGGTCTACAGCGATGCAGGCGTGATTGCCATCACTCCGGGTTCCACCAACCCGGCTGTTACCGAGCGTGGCCTCAAGGAAATGTTCCGCATGTGCGGACGTGACGACCAGCAAGGCGTGGTCGCCGGCGATTACATCGTCGACGTGCTCAAGGGCAAGAAAATCGCGGTTATTCACGACAAGGACACCTACGGTCAGGGGCTTGCCGATGCAACCCGTGCGCAACTGGCCAAGCGCGGCGTGAAAGAGGTTCTGTACGAGGGCCTGACCCGTGGCGAAAAAGACTTCAGTGCCCTTGTCACCAAGATCCGCTCGGTGGGTGCCGATGTTGTCTACTTCGGTGGTCTGCACCCTGAGGCTGGCCCTCTGGTTCGTCAACTGCGCGAGCAGGGCCTCAAGGACGTCAAGTTCATGTCCGATGATGGCGTCGTGACCGATGAGCTGGTGACCACCGCTGGTGGCCCTCAGTATGTGGATGGCGTGTACATGACCTTCGGTGCGGACCCGCGTCTGCTGCCTGACAGCAAGGCTGTGGTCGATGAATTCCGCAAGTCCGGTTACGAGCCTGAAGGTTACACCCTGTATGCCTACGCCTCGGTGCAGGCATTGGCAGCCGGTTTCAATGGTGCCAAGTCCAACAAGGGCGAGGCGGCTGCGACCTGGCTCAAGGCCAACCCGGTCAAGACGGTCATGGGCGAGAAGTCCTGGGACGCCAAGGGTGACCTGAAAGTCTCCGACTATGTGGTGTATCAGTGGGACGCGACCGGTAAATACAAGCAGCTTGAACAGCAGAAGTGAGATAGATACAGCGCCTGTCCTGCCTTTTCGGGCAGGACAGGCATGCTAACGGGCTCGCACCTCGACGGGCCTGGATTCTTCTGTTGCCGCAGGACCTGCTCGTTGTGCCCGACAAGGCAGGGCGAGCAGTGCCTTGAGCGGCCTTCAAGTGTGTGAGCGTGCGTGATGGACGGTATTTTCCTGCAGCAAATGGTCAACGGACTGACTCTCGGGTCTGTCTACGGCCTCATTGCCATCGGTTACACGATGGTCTACGGCATTATCGGCATGATCAACTTCGCCCACGGCGACGTTTACATGATCTCCGCCTACCTGGCCGCAATCGGCCTGGCGGTCCTGTCTTTCTTCGGTCTGGAGTCCTTTCCATTCCTGATTCTGGGCACACTGATCTTTACCATCGTGGTGACAGGTGTCTACGGCTTCGTCATCGAGCGGGTGGCCTACAAGCCGCTGCGCAACTCGACCCGGCTGGCACCGCTGATCAGCGCCATCGGGATTTCCCTGATCCTGCAGAACTACGCGCAGATCAGTCAGGGTGCCCGGCAGCAGGGTGTACCCACGCTGCTTGAAGGCGCCTGGCGCTTCGAGGTCGGAACCGGCTTCGTGCAGATCACCTACACCAAGATATTCATTCTGATCGCCGCTTTCGCCGGCATGGCGTTGCTGACCTACATCATCAAGTACACCCGGCTGGGGCGCATGTGTCGTGCGACTCAACAGGACCGCAAGATGGCGTCGATCCTGGGCATCAACACCGATCGCGTGATTTCCTACGTGTTCATCATCGGTGCGGCCATGGCCGCGCTGGCGGGTGTGCTGATCACCATGAACTACGGCACATTCGATTTCTATGCCGGCTTCGTCATCGGTATCAAGGCGTTCACTGCCGCAGTACTGGGGGGCATCGGTTCGCTGCCGGGCGCGATGCTGGGTGGCCTGATTCTCGGGGTTGCCGAGTCGCAGTTCTCCGGGCTGATCAACTCCGATTACAAAGACGTGTTCAGTTTCGGCTTGTTGGTACTGATCCTGATTTTCCGTCCTCAAGGCCTGTTGGGTCGCCCACTCGTGGCGAAGGTATAAGTATGTCTGCTCCTGTCGCTCCTATCGATATCAAGAAAAGCCTGATCGACGCGGTGATTGCCGGGCTGCTGGCGCTGATCGTCTTCGGCCCGATTGTCGGCGTCGTGCTCGACGGCTACAGCTTCAACCTGCAACCGACCCGTGTCGCCCTGCTGGTGGCGGTGGTCATGGCGGGCCGTTTCCTCATGAGCCTGTTTCTGCAGACGCCCAAGGGCATTCGCATCGGCCAGAGTTTCGAGAGTTCCGGTTCGGGCGTGCATGTGCTCAAGCCCGATCACAAGTCGAGTCTCTACTGGATCATCCCGCTGCTGATCGTGATCGCCATCGTGTTCCCGATCTTTGCCAACAAGTACCTGCTGACCGTGGTCATTCTCGGGCTGATCTACGTGCTGCTCGGGCTGGGCCTGAACATCGTGGTCGGCCTGGCCGGGCTGCTGGATCTGGGTTATGTGGCGTTCTATGCCATTGGTGCCTATGGCCTGGCCCTGGGGTATCAGTATCTGGGCCTGGGCTTCTGGTCGGCGTTGCCGCTGGCGGCGATTGCCGCCGCATTGGCCGGGTGTATTCTGGGCTTTCCGGTGTTGCGCATGCATGGCGACTATCTGGCCATCGTGACCCTGGGGTTCGGTGAGATCATCCGGCTGGTGCTCAACAACTGGCTGTCCTTTACCGGCGGCCCGAATGGCGTCCCCGTGCCTTCGCCGACCTTCTTTGGCCTGGAGTTCGGACGCCGCGCCAGAGAGGGCGGCACCCCGATTCATGAATATTTCGGCTTCGATTACAACCCGGACCTGAAATTCCTGTTCATTTACACCGTGCTGTTCATCGTGGTGCTGGCCGTGTTGTTCATCAAGCACCGCCTGACCCGCATGCCGATCGGTCGCGCCTGGGAGGCGCTGCGTGAAGACGAGATTGCCTGCCGCTCGATGGGCCTCAATCATGTGCTGGTCAAGCTCTCGGCGTTCACCATCGGCGCTTCGACGGCCGGTCTGGCCGGGGTGTTCTTTGCCAGCTATCAGGGCTTCGTCAACCCGACTTCGTTCACCTTCTTCGAGTCGGCGCTGATCCTGGCCATCGTGGTGCTGGGCGGGATGGGCTCGACGGTGGGCGTGGTGATCGCGGCCTTCGTGCTGACGGTAGCGCCTGAACTGCTGCGCAGCTTCTCCGAGTATCGGGTGCTGCTGTTCGGCATCCTGATGGTGTTGATGATGATCTGGCGGCCTCGCGGTCTGATCCGCATCAGCCGTACCGGTGTGGTGCCGCGCAAGGGCGTGCTGAGCAAAGAAGGAGCGGCGTCATGAGCAATGAAGTCATTCTCTCGGTCGAGCATCTGATGATGCATTTCGGCGGCATCAAGGCGTTGAGCGATGTCAGCCTGCAAGTTCGTCGCAACTCGATCTTTGCCCTGATCGGCCCCAACGGTGCGGGCAAGACCACGGTCTTCAACTGCCTGACCGGTTTTTACAAGGCCACCGGCGGACGTATCGAGCTGCATACCCGTGGCAAGACCACCGATGTGATCAAACTGCTGGGCGAATCCTTTGCCGCGACAGACTTCGTCTCGCCCAAGAGCTTCTTCAGCCGTGTGTACTACAAGATGTTCGGCGGCACCCATCTGGTCAACCGGGCCGGGCTGGCGCGCACGTTCCAGAACATTCGACTGTTCAAGGAAATGTCGGTGGTGGAAAACCTGCTGGTGGCCCAGCACATGTGGGTCAATCGCAGTCTGCTCAGCGGCATTCTCAATACCAGGGGTTACCGCAAGGCCGAGGAAGACGCTCTCAACACGGCGTTCTACTGGCTGGAAGTGGTGGATCTGGTGGACTGCGCCAACCGCCTGGCGGGTGAGCTGTCCTACGGTCAGCAGCGCCGCCTGGAAATTGCCCGGGCCATGTGCACGCGGCCCCAGGTGATCTGCCTCGACGAACCCGCCGCCGGCCTCAACCCTCAGGAAACCGAAGCCCTGAGCGGCATGATCCGCCTGCTGAGGGACGAACACGACATGACCATCGTGCTTATCGAGCACGACATGGGCATGGTCATGAACATTTCCGACGATATTGTGGTGCTGGATCATGGCAACGTGATTGCCGCCGGTGGGCCGGAGCAGATCCGCAACGACCCGAAAGTGATCGCTGCCTATCTGGGCGCTGATGAAGAGGAATTGGTATGAGCAGGCCGATCCTCGAAATGAAAGAGATCGATGTGTATTACGGGCCGATCCAGGCTCTGAAGAAGGTTTCGCTGCATATCGATGAAGGCGAAACCGTGAGCCTGATCGGCTCCAACGGCGCGGGCAAGTCCACGCTGCTGATGTCGATCTTCGGCCAGCCGCGTGCTGCCAGTGGGCAGATCCTCTATCAGGGTATCGATATCACACAGAAGTCGTCGCACTACATCGCTTCCAACGGCATTGCGCAGTCGCCGGAGGGGCGGCGGATATTCCCCGACATGTCAGTCGAGGAAAACCTGTTGATGGGCACTATCCCGATCGGCGACAAGTATTCGGCCGAAGACATGCAGCGCATGTTCGATCTGTTTCCCCGGCTCAAGGAGCGCCGTAACCAGCGCGCCATGACCATGTCCGGGGGCGAACAGCAGATGCTGGCCATTGCCCGTGCCCTGATGAGTCGTCCGAAACTGCTGTTGCTCGACGAACCGAGCCTCGGCCTGGCACCCATCATCGTCAAACAGATCTTCTCGACCCTGCGCGAACTGGCGGCCACCGGCATGACGATCTTCCTGGTCGAGCAGAATGCCAACCATGCCCTCAAGCTGTCCGACCGTGCGTATGTGATGGTCAACGGCGAGATCCGTCTGTCGGGTACCGGGCAGGAATTGCTGGTAAATGAAGAAGTCAGGAACGCTTATCTGGGCGGCCACTGATTCAGTCAAAAAAGCAGCGTTTTATCCTGGCGCCCCGAGTGTATTTTACTCGGGGCGCTGTTTTTCCAATTGTGGAAAACAATTTTGACTACCCCTCGAAACGCGACATAAAGCCGCTGCAAACGGTTGTTTTGTCACGGTTTTGACTTGTTCAGGTTTATTGTGGAACCGGCTGTTAATAACTTGGGAGTATTTGCCTGGAGGCCTTTAGATATAAGGGCTATAGCGGTGTGGTTGTTTTTTGATCAGCCATTTTTGGATGCCCTTCAGAGGCTTTTGTCAACGCCCCGATACCTGGTTGTTCATACAGTTGGTGCGAGTTTGAAACCTGTGGATAAGTCTGTGGGCAAGCGTTGGAAATAGTCGGGTAAGCGGCATCTTCATTGGTCTGGAGAGCGGTACAGGGTTTTGGCCACTTTTACCGGGTCAGAGTATCGGTTTCAAAGTCAAGGAAAAAACTTCTCCAGATGCGCTACAGCCCTTTAAATGCAAGCCATACAGGGTTTTACACTTGCCCCCAGAGTTTGTGGGCCTGACTGTGGATAAGGTGGGCAAAACCCCGTGCAGCCCTTGTAAAACGTGGCTTTGTCGGTGCTGTTCGTTTTTTGTACAGCTGTGGTTTTCTCGGGCCTGCTTTATCCACATGCTTGATCCAGACGGCCTGGGGCGGGCATCCTGCCGGTCTTGCCGAATACTTATTAACAGGCTGCGCTTTCAGGGCGCCATGTCAGGAGAACGAAATGACTTCCACCGTATTCATCACAGGCGCTACTTCCGGGTTTGGCGAAGCTTGCGCCCGTCGCTTTGCCGAAGCGGGCTGGTCGCTGGTGCTGACCGGTCGCCGCCAGGAGCGCCTGGATGCCTTGAGCGCCGAGCTGTCGGCGAAAACCAAGGTCCATACACTGGTGCTGGATGTGCGTGACCGTGCTGCCATGGAAAGCGCCATCGCCGATCTGCCGGAAGAGTTCTCGACCATTCGGGGACTTATCAACAACGCAGGCCTGGCGCTGGGCATCGACCCTGCACCCAAGTGCAGTCTCGATGACTGGGACACCATGATCGACACCAACGTCAAAGGTCTGGTCTACACCACACGCCTGTTGCTGCCGCGCCTGATCGGCCATGGTCGTGGTGCCAGTATCGTCAACCTGGGTTCGGTGGCCGGTAACTATCCGTATCCGGGTGGCAATGTGTATGGCGGTACCAAGGCATTCGTTGGCCAGTTCTCGCTGAACCTGCGCAACGACCTGATCGGCACTGGCGTACGTGTGACCAACCTGGAGCCGGGCCTGTGCGAAAGCGAGTTCTCGCTGGTGCGTTTCGGTGGGGATCAGGCCAAGTACGACGCGACCTATGCCGGTGCCGAGCCTATCCAGCCACAGGACATCGCCGAGACGATTTTCTGGATCATGAACACCCCGGCGCACGTCAACATCAACAGCCTTGAACTGATGCCTGTCAGCCAGACCTGGGCCGGATTCGCCATCGACCGCAATCGCGGTTAATGCCGGTCAGTCAGGCTCAAACAAAACTTGTTGGAGGCAGCTTGCTGACGAAACGGCCTGAAAACCGACAGATATTCTGCGTCTGTTGACGTCGCCAGCAAGCTGTCTCCCACAAAGTGATTTGTGACCTGA
>JAAIGE0100212016.1_pt1 | contig 23969 bp, 38 predicted proteins | sample 6487951 | NCBI WGS metagenome assembly JAAIGE01 (sample SAMN13974128, study PRJNA590717) | phyllosphere metagenome | biome: tomato field; feature: multiple bacterial spot infested tomato fields; material: tomato leaves; isolation source: leaves from tomato fields | host: Solanum lycopersicum ...
GCCGTAGGCGGTGGCGAAGTCGGATTGGTCGAAGTAGGCCTCTTCGCCTCGCTCCATCGATTCGACGAATACGCGGCCCGCCGTGTTCTCGCGCACCCGGACCTCACTTCCTTCGAGGTCGATCCGATCGATCTTGCCGCCCACCTCGTTCATCGCGCACATGGCGCTGTAGACGGCTTCGGCCTGGGACTGATTGAGGATGAGGGCCATGGCGTTCTCCGGTTGCGTTGTTGATGGCTTAATTATGCACTACATAATTCGCGCCTGTCAACTAATCTTTTCGATAACGAAAACCACGCCAGCCGCCGGCCGCGCGGATCGGCCAAGGCTTGCCCTTGTACGTAGCCCACGCCGGCATAGTGCCCATGATCCGCTCGACTTCCTCGATTGAGCCCTTGTCTTTCGCTATCTCGACGACGTCCTCGTCGTAGACATGCAGCACCACGGCGTAGCCGGCTTTCTCAAGGTTAATCATGGCGTACCGCTGGATATCGCGCGCCACGGCCTGAACGACGTTTTCGCATAGCTTGCCGCTGTATGTGTCTATGCGCGACCAGCCCATCGGGCCGTATTGGGGATTGGTGTTGTAGCGCTCGAAAGTGATCGACCATTGGCCGCCATAGCCGCGCGTGTTCGCGGTCAGGCGTGGCCGCCGGTAGGTCAGCGCTCGGCCCGACGGCAGCCAGCAGTAGAGCGCATCCTCCTGCGGGTGGCACAGGTAAGCAACGCCGCTCCAAGTGCCGTCGAGGCGTATGACTTTGAACCACTGCCCCGGGTTCTCGATGGCGTTGACGGCGGCCCCCTCAAGCCCGTAACGCTCCGGCCGGCTGCGCATGTAACCCTCGCGTCGCTCCTGGCCGCCCCATAGCTCGACGATGGCGGGCGACGCCGCGCGCCACGCGAGGATTGCGTCTTTGATTTCCGGTTCGCTCATGAAATCGCCGGCCCCGAAGCGCAGCCACGCGTTAATCCAGCCGCCAAAGCCAGAGGCCAGCTCGGCAACCTTGCCTATCGTCTGACGCATCGGATGATGGTCGCCCTTACGGGCGCGATGCCTCCACCACTCGGGCCTCTCGACGTCGTCGAAACCGGCGTGTCGCATGATTTCCGCAAACGGGATGCCGGTGATTTTCGAGACACTCAGTTCGTACGCCTTGCCATGTGTGGCGAACATGTCGACCCGCCAGTCTTCGCCAGCAAGGCAGGCCGTCACGACCCCCTCAATACTCGAAAAGTCCGACGCGATCAGGTCACAGCCCGGGCCGGCCACAAACAGGCCCCGGAGACAGCCGGAAACGCACAGCATGGCGTCGCCAAAGCACCGCTCCAGCAGCGCCAAGTCGCCGCGCTTGATGACCTCGAGCACGTCCTCGGTGGCCTCGGGGTTCCAGTGGACGGGCTTCGCTCCTGGGGGGAACGGCATCCCGCACCAGATACACGCCGCGCAGTGCGCTCCGCTGTGCCGCTTGCACGCGCATTGCAAGCACTTGGGGCCCGCCTTCGGCAGATTTGTGGGCTGCGGGCCTTCCCCTGTTGGGCGGCCAGTGTGCGCCCCGTGGTAGTTGAAAAGGTCGTGCAGACGCCCCCAGGCCGACGTCTGATTACGCATCGCAAACACTTTTTTGACCGACGCGGAGCCCACAAGCTGGCGAAGCTGGAGGGCGCGCCGTGCGGCCTGCAGATCGGGCGTCTGAGCCGCTGGGCTCTTGTCGATCATGTCGATATAGCCGGCGATGGCTTCGTCGTCCATGGAGCCCTTGCCGTCGCCGACGCGGACGCCCCGCTGCGCAAGCCAGCCCTTGAGTCGTTCCAGTTGGCTCGCGCGTTCCACCGCGCCGCCAGTCAAAGCGCAAAGCTCTGCGTCGTACTGAGCGAGGCAGAGCTCGACGATGCGCGCACAAGCGTGGAGGCTCGGCAGATCGACGGCCACGCCGCGACGGTTGATTTTCTGATCGACGATCCAGAATTCGAGCTCCTCGTCCGTCAAGTCCGGGCACTTGCTGGATGCCTCCGCTTCGGATTCGATATCACGGTCGTTGTATGGGTCGAATTTGGCGAACAGTTCCGGGTCGCTTTCGCGCGTACGCCGGTCGCTCTTGTCCTTCGCCGTGTGGTCGCGGGGCATCGTCAGCTGCTTCATGAGGTGCGGCCCGATATCAATTTTGGGCGTCGTCAACTGCATGACCTCGCTTGCGATTTCGAGTTTTCCGGGGTAGCCCGACGCCCGCGCCTTCGCCTGGGCACACCGCATTTGCTCGATCGTCAACGCAGGCCATCCATATTTTGTAGTGCAGACGTAGCACCAGATCCACCACTCGAAAGCGGCGTTCCAGGCTTCCACAAGTCCGCCGCGCTGCAGGTAGTCGAGCAGTTCCATAGGCGGCGGCATGCCCGGGATCCAGAAGCGCCCGCCGCGACCGTCTTTCAGGTTGTAGGCGAGCCGGAGCACTTCGGTGGAGGGGTGCGTCGCGTACACCGCAGCGCCGACGACCGGGAGCCCCTTTTTGCCCTTGATCGCACCGGGCGGGCCGACCCACTTCCCGCGTTCGGCGTCGAACACGCATCCCGCGGCGCTGAACGTCTCAAAGTCAATATCGGGCAGCACCGTAGACACGCCGAGGCCGGCGCGAAACTGATGGCCGAGGGGGAAGTGGGCGGGATGCGTCATGCTTTCTTGCGGGGCGTGGGAGCGGCGTCGATCTGGTCGCGCAGCCATTGGCCGCCGCCGAGCGCTTTCAGCTTTTCGAGTTGTTTCTCCGTAACCCGCAGACTGGTGTTGCGCAGGTTCTCGCCGTACAGTGTCGGGCAGCCGACGGGGTTCTTTTTGGCCTTTGCCATGTGGGCTCCTATTGTGAAGGGAGAAAAAAAGGGGGGCCGGAGCCCCCTGCCTTAGATTGCCAAACCCCAGCCGCGGATTTGGTCGTCAGTGTGGCCCTGTTGGCGCAGGACTTCCAACGAATAGCCTTGCTGGATCGCCTGGGGCGTCAGCTGCAGAGGTGCCGGAGCGGCCGGCTGCGGGGTAGGCATCGGCATTCCGGGCAGGCTACCAGGGGACGTCGGCCCACCAGCAGGAACTGCCATGCCCGGGGGCTGCATCGCAGCAGCGCCGGCCAAAAAAGCGGGGTTCGGCTGGACGGCCACGCCGCCGGGCGACGGCAAAGCCGCGCCGACCCCAGGCGCAGCAGGCAAACCTTGCGGCAGGCTACCGACCCCGGGCGCGACAGGTGCCACACCAGCCATCCCGGGCAGAGCCATAGCCGCGCCCGCAGGGGCATACCCAGCAGCCGGGGCGGCTTGCTGGCCGACCCCGGGCAGGGCTGCGGGCAGGCCGGGGAGGCCCGCGGGGACACCGGGGGCAGCACCGGGCACGGGCGGCGTGTAGCCGGGCTGCGGCTGCACCGGGGAACCGCCGAACACCGCGGCGGCGTCGGGGCCCTTGACGATCACCTCATCGGGACGGCCGCCGCAGTACTCCAGCATGCTCCAGTTCATGAACAGGCCGGGCTTTTGCGTATCGCCGTTCGCTTCGACGGTGCCGCTGACGCGCGCCCAGTGGCCGCAGGGGATCGCCTTGGCGTCGTTGATTTGCTCATGCGGCGCGTAGTGGCCCACGTGGAAGCACTTCGGCGCAAACTGGCTTTTGAACGTCACAACCCAGCAGCCGGCCCATCCCGGTTTATCGCAATTGCGGCGGCCCTGCTGGTCGGGCGCCTGGCTGTCGCCGTCCTTGATTTTCCAAGCGAAGCGGCAGGCCGGATCCCATGGCGGCGCAATGTGCATGCCCGGGAAACCAGCCGCAGCGGCCGAGCTAGCGGCTTGCCAGAACTCGGCGAAATCGCTTTTCGGAATGGCAAAGCCGAGGACGTACTCGACTTTCGGCTGACCTTGGCGGGTCACCAGCGGTTTGCCCGCCATGTCTTTGTCGTTCGGCACGAAGGCGTCGCCGAAGACGATCCGGCCTTTGACGAGGGGGAGGGAGATTTTCATGGTCTTACTTTCTCAGGTTGAAGGTTTCAGGATTATGCATTACTTGACGGTTTCGTCAAACACCGAACACGCGAGCCGCGCCCTCTCCATCGTCAGGCGTCAGCTTGTCAGCGCCGGGGATGCGCTGCGCGAAGCTGTCGACGACGGCCTCGGGCATGCCGGCGGCTTTCGCTTGTGTGGGCGTGATCGGCTTAGGCGGTTTCGCGAGCTCCACGCCGCTCGCCTGCCCCAGCGCCAACACCACGGCGTCGGGTTGCGTCCACACGAGCGAGCCACGGCCCTTCTGCATGGACCAGTAGGGCACAGGCTGGCCCTTGCGCACGAGCGCCTCCGCCTCTGCCCGCAGCCCTTCGACGCGCGATTCCAGCAGCGCGAGCGAGCGCTCCATGTTGCGGAGCTCCAGGCCCAAGGCATGAGGCGGCATGTTCACGACGGCGGATTGCTCCGGCAGACTGGCGGCGGAATAGCCTGCGCGCTGGTTAGCGGCGCAATGCACGCGCCCGCGGCAGTTCTCGCACGCGTCGGGGTCGACCGTGGCGCGCGGATTGGGGCTTGTGGCCTCGTCCGCCTGATTACGCAGGCTGTTGATGCTCCCCCGTAGATCAGATGCCGCCACGTCCCAACGCCGCACCACGCCCTCGTGTTGGTAGCTGCGGGGCTGGATCACGGTCATGACGACAAGCGTCTGCTGATCGGTTTGCCCGTTGATTCCGGCCGCCGACAGCAACCCCGAGACATAGGTGGTGATCTGCTTGTTCCGGTAGGCCACGACCAGCTTTCGGCCGAATTTGTAGTCGAACACGAACAGCACGAGCCGACCGTCGGGTAACCTAGCCCAGGCGTATGCGTCCGGGGTGCCCCAGCAGAGGGAAGGGTGAACGTCTGGAACGGCGACGGGCCGCTCAATGACGATCATTTCGCGCCACTGGGGGCCGAGCGCCTTCTCGAAAGCCGCCATTGCGACGTCCGCCCCTTCGAGCATTTCGTCGGTCACGGCCACGCCGTTCGGGGCCTGCACGCCCTCGGCCGGCGCTCGGCCCTCGACGGCCAGCTGTAGCACCCAATGCGCCGCAGTGCCCTCGAGGCTCTCGGGGCTCTCTTCCGTGTCCGGGTAAGCGGCCTCAAGCGACGGGCTGAGAGCGCAAACGCCCCAGCGCCCGGCCGCGCTCGGCGCGAGAAAAGCGTGCTGGCCGGCCATCACTGCAGGCCCGGGTATGCGGCGCGCAGTTGAGCCCACACAGGGGCCACCAATGCCGCATTCGTGTGCAGTGCGAGTACGTTGGGCACGCTTTCTGCCAAGCATGCCAGCTGCACGGCGTTCGGCGGGATGGTGCCGGCTGCGATCGCGGGGGCGGTACGGCCCATGAGTTGCTCGAAGGTCTGCGGGTCAGAAAGCGAGGCAGTAGACGCCGCGGGCATCGCCGGGGCAGCGCTGGACTGTGCGGGCGGAGCAGCCGAAGGGGCAGCGGCGTTTCCCTGCAAGCCGCGCAGTTGGGCCTCGACCTGAGTCACGGTCGTGGGGTCGACGCCGGGCTTTTTCTTCCAGGTCTGATCCTTGTTCTTCGTCTTCGTGCCCGCGTGGATGCGTGCGTCCCAGGGCAGTCCGGCGGCGTCCGTTTCAACGCTGGGCGCAAGGGCCTGGGTTTGGGCTGCAGCAGGCGGCACCGATGCGCCGGGCGTCGGTGCAGGCATTTGGCCGGCGGGGGGTGTCGCGGTCGAAATACCCGGCACGGCCCCGGGGGCAGTCGAGGGCAGAGAGGCACCCGCAGTAGAGGGGGCAGGGGTGAAAGGGGAAGGCGCGGCGGCACCCCCGAACACGGCCGCGGCGTCCTGCTGCGGCTGCCCGCCAAATACGGCGGCGGGGTCTTCCGCCGGACGCGGGGGGTCTTCGCTCTTGCCGGGGGCGGGGATGGTTTCGCTGTGACGGTTCAGCCACAAGCCGAGCAATTCGTGGGCGTCGATCACGTCTTGAGCGGATTCGAGGTCGATCTGCAGTTTCATAAAATGCCTTTCTGAGGGCGGTTGGTTGACGAGAAATTTAATTTTGCGCTACATTTGACGGAACTGTCAAGTAATACAAATTATGACCCAAAAAGATCCCTGGGAAGTCAAGGCCGCCTCTCTGCAGCGCGCCGCGCGCAAGGCATGGAAGCACTCCAAAGAGCCCGGCACGCTACTGGAGGAAAATCTCAAACGTCAACAGGCCGCACGCGAGGCTGACGAGCGCCTGCGGGTGCACCGCCTGAACCGCTGGACGCAGGACGCGGCGCTGTCATGAGTCGTCTTCGTCCTTACCAAACCGCTGTCAAGGCGGGGGTGTTTCAGGCTTGGGCGCAGGGTCATCGCAACGTTCTGGTTAAGTCGGCCACAGGCACCGGGAAAACCGTCATTTTTGCGGACATTGTGCGTACGGTCGACCGCGCGGCGGCAGTAATCGCCCATCGTTCCGAGCTTGTTTCCCAAACTTCGCTTGCGCTCGCAAAAGAGGGCGTCCGGCATCGTGTGATCGGCCCGGACAGCCTGCGCAAAACGTGCGTAACGCTCCACATGGACAGCCTCGGCCGCTCGTTCTACGACCCTGCGGCACGCGTGGGCGCTTGCGGCATCGACACGCTGGTGAACCGCGATGCGTCCGACCCGTGGTTCGCGCAAGTCGGGCTGTGGGTACAAGACGAAGCGCACCATCTTCTGCGGTCGAACAAGTGGGGCAAGGGGATCGAAATGTTTCCCAATGCCTACGGCCTGGGCGTGTCAGCCACGCTGCACCGGGCGGACGGAAAGGGCCTAGGTGTAGACGCTGACGGCGTGTTTCATACGATCGTCAACGGCCCCGAAATGCGCCAGCAGATCGACGCCGGCTATCTGACGGATTACAAGGTCTTCACGCCACCGACGGACGTCGATTACTCGCAAGTCACCGTCACCGCATCTGGCGATTACAGCCCCGCCAAGCTCCGGGCGGCCGTGCATGCTTCCGACAAGATCGTCGGCGATGTGGTGCGGCACTACATCAAGATATGCCTGGACAAGCTCGGGAGGCTCGGCCTGGGCGTCACGTTCGCCGTCGACGTGGAGAGCGCGAGAGAAATCGCCGCGGCTTTCAACGCGGCAGGGGTGCCCGCCGAAATCGTGAGCGCCAAAACGCCCGACCTCTTGCGCGCCCAAATCCTGCGCCGGTTCGCCCGCCGTGAAGTGCTGCAACTGGTGAACGTCGATCTGTTTGGCGAGGGCTTCGACTTGCCTGCAATTGAGGTCGTGTCGATGGTCCGCAAAACGGAGTCATGGCCGCTGTTCGTGCAGCAGTTTGGCCGCGCGCTCCGGCTCATGATCGACGACGCCTTGATGGCGCGGTGGGGCGACTTCGTGGACGCGGAGCGCCTCGCCCACATCGCCCGGAGTTCAAAGCCTTTTGCGATCATCATCGACCATGTGGGCAATGTGATCCGGCACGGGCTGCCCGATGCGCCCCGGGTGGAGACGCTCGAGGGCCGGGGCTCGCGGAGCTCGGGGGCTACCGATGCGATCCCCACGCGGGTTTGCGCGAACCCTGACAAGGCTGGTGACGGGTCGAATCAGGCATGCGCCAAGACCTACGAACGGTTTTACAAGGCGTGCCCGCACTGCGGATTCTGCCCCGAGCCCGCAGCCCGATCGACCCCCGCGTTTGTGGACGGCGACCTCTACGAACTGGAGCCCGCGGCTCTGGCCGCACTGCGGGGCAAGATCATCGACTTAAACACAATGCCCGTTCTGCCCCGCGACCCCGTGGCGGCGGCCGGTGCAAACCGGGCGATTTTTGAGCGTAACAAGGCACAGGGGGCCCTGCGCGACACAATCGCGTTGTGGGCTGGCTGGATGCTTCACCAGCGCATTGATGACCGTCAGTCTATGCGCTTCTTCTATGCGCTCTTCAAAACGGATGTGCTGACGGCGCTCAGCCTGGGCCGCCCCGAGGCCGAAGAGCTCACCGCAAAGATTCAAGCCTACCTCTCACAGCATGGAGTTACCCGAGCATGACTGTTATCAACCTTGATTGTCGCTTGGGCATGCAGATGCTCGCCGACAACAGTATTGACGCGATCGTTACCGATCCACCCTATGAACTGGGATTCATGGGTAAAGCGTGGGACGCTTCCGGCATCGCATACGACGTCGAAGTGTGGCGCGAGGCGCTACGCGTGTTGAAGCCGGGCGGCCATTTGCTGGCGTTCGGCGGGTCGCGCACCTATCACCGCATGACGTGTGCCATTGAAGACGCAGGGTTTGAAATCCGCGATCAAATCATGTGGGTGTATGGCTCGGGGTTTCCGAAATCGTTGGACGTGAGCAAGGCCATAGATAAGCGGGGCGGCAATGCGGAGCTGACTTCTGAAATCGGTGTAGCCATCAAGGCCGCTCGTCAGGCGCGCGGCCTGAGTGTGTCCGATTGCGACCGCCTATTTTGCGGCGGCACAACAAACTGGTCATGGTTTGAGGGCCGATCAACTGGGCAGCGCGCACCGTCGCCTGAAACGTTCGCGGCCATTGCTGCTACGTGGCCTGAGCTGGCGCCGCTGGCGGAGGCCGTCGCTGAAGCGGAACGCGGGGTGATCGGTCAGCGCACCACCGGTATCGGCACGGGTGGCGGCAACGTTGCGATCATGGGTGACGGATCGCGTGATATCACCGCACCCGCCACCGACGCTGCCCGCCAGTGGCAAGGCTGGGGCACCGCGCTCAAGCCCTCCCACGAGCCGATATGCGTGGCGCGTAAACCCCTGGTCGGCACCGTCGCTGCGAACGTGTTGCAGCACGGTACGGGGGCGTTGAATATTGACGGGTGCCGGGCGCATTCTCACGACTCGGCAGGCTACGCCTACACCGTGCAGCGCATGGCCCCCGGTGCCGATCAGAACAAGACCGGCAAGACACACCAGAACGGCGTTGATTTCGAGGGGCACACAAAGGACGGACGCTGGCCCGCCAACCTGATACACGATGGCAGCGATGAGGTGCGAGCAGCGTTCCCGAGCGCTCCAGGCCAGCAAGGCGACCTCAAGGAAACCAATCGCTCCCGACCTTCGTCAGGTCGATTCGGCGACATGGCTGCGCCTCATGCCCATACGGCGCGCGCGGAGTCGGACAAGAGCGCCGCCCGCTTTTTCTACTGCGCCAAAGCCAACAAGGCAGATCGTGGAGAGGGCAACACTCACCCCACTGTTAAGCCGCAGGCGCTGATGCGCTACCTGTGCAGGCTTATCACGCCGCCCGGCGGAACGGTGCTGGATATTTTCACGGGGAGCGGTTCTACCGGCGTCGCGGCCAAGGCGGAAGGCTTCGCTTTCATAGGTTTTGAGAGCGATGCAGACAGCGTCGCCATTGCTAACCGGAGGATCCAAGCATGACCCCCATCTACGACTGGGCGCAGCGCCACGCAATCAGTTTGGACGCCCTGCGCGATCTGCAAACTGTTCTCGGCACCTACACGCCGCCGCTGCCCGTTGACGACCCCGGCCAAGGCAAAAGCGAGGCTTGGGCGCAGTCCGCGACCCTACTTGAAGCCAGTAACAAGGACGTCCGGCTGTGGCGCAACAACTCCGGGGCCTTCAAAGATGATCGCGGCCGGCTGGTGCGCTACGGGCTCGCAAACACGAGTAAGGAGCTGAACGAGACGCTCAAGTCTCCCGACCTCGTCGGCTGGCGCGGCGTGGTTATTCAGCCGCAGCATGTCGGCCACAAGTTCGGGCTGTGCGTGCTGCGCGAAATGAAAGAACCGGGCTGGCAGTACCGTGGGGACGCGCACGAATTGGCGCAGTGGCGGTTTCTTGCGATGGCGCAAGCGGACGGCTGTGATGCCGGGTTCGCGACGGGGCCGGGGACGCTATGACCATCAAAATCGTGGCGCCCGTGTGGTCTCCCTATCAATCTTGACGACACCGTCAACTTTCCACGATACTAGTCGAACCATGGCCCAACAAATCCACCTCGAGGCGCGCCAGCGCAATTCCCAAATCCTTGCCGCGGCGCTCAAGCTGGCGGAGAAAGTCGGTTACTCGCAGATTTCCCGCGAGGCCGTTGCGAAGGCGTCCGGTGTATCCGCACCGCTTGTTACCTACCACATGGGCACGATGCCAGAGTTCCGCCGCAAGATCATGCGCGAGGCCGTCCGCACTGAGTGTCTGCCCGTCATAGCACAGGGTCTCGCGCTCAAGGACAAACACGCGCGGAAGGCATCCGAGGAACTCCGCGCCCGCGCCCTGCAGTCGCTCGCCGTCTGATCGGAGCCGCCATGCTCCTGTCGATGTTCCCATCCCTCGGGGCGCAAACCTGCCAGCAGATGCCTATCGAGTGGGATGCGCTCTGCGCTTATCTGGCCGCACCGCCGGTCTACCCAAGCAAGCATCAATGCCCCTTGCTCAAGCTGTCGACCTTTGGCGATCAACGGACGGAAAAAGGCTCTCTGCGGCACGATGCCAACGTGACCAGCGTCTACGGCGCGGAGGGCGACCACGACGCCGGCACCATGACGCCAGAGGACGCGATCCAGCGCCTTAGCGCCGCCGGCATCCGCGCGCTCGTCTACACCAGCCCGAGCCACACGGCCGCGTCGCCCAGGTGGCGCGTGATCGTCCCTGCGTCACAGCCCTATGCGCCCGCCGCACATCGTGAAATGGTCGGCCGCGTGAACGCCGTGCTCGGCGGCGTGTTGGCGACGGAAAGTTTCACACTGTCGCAGTCCTACTATTTCGGCCGCGTCGAGGGCGCGCCTTATGTGGCCTACGCCTCCCAGGGCCAGCCGATTGACGCCGTACCCGTGGCACCGCTTTACCCGGCCTTCTCGTCCGCCGCGGGGGATGACTTCTCGCTGACCGAGGGTCCCGTGCCGGAGTGGCGCGGACCGGCCGACGACGCCGACCTCCTGCGCCGTGCGCTGAACTCACGCAGCGCCGCGAGCGCCTTTGGAGACCGGGCGTCTTTCGCCGACCTGTGGGAGTGCAATGTCGACGTGCTGGCGAAGGCGTTCCCGTCGGACGGTAATGGCCCTTTCAATGCCTCAAAGGCCGACGCCGCCCTCGTGGCGCAGCTGGCATTCTGGACGGGCCGGGACGGCGAGCGGATCCTGCGCCTGATGTGGCAGAGCAAGCTCGCCCGCGAAAAGTGGAACCGCGAGGACTATCTACCCCGCACCATCGCCCGAATTTGTGCCGCCCCGGGGGAAGTGCTCGTTGACAAACTGCCCGAGCCCCCCGCTACGCCCGCGGCCACAAACGGCGCGCCGCAGCAATCGGAAATCACGGGGCAAACGTTCCTGGGGCCATCGGCGCAAAAAGACCTTTTCAATGGGTGCGTGTACGTGCAGTCACAACACCGAGTGCTTGTGCCGGGGGGCCAGTTGCTCAAGCCTGATCAGTTTCGGGTCGCCTTCGGGGGGTACACGTTTGCCATGGACGCAGTCAACGAGCGCACGAGCCGCAATGCCTGGGAGGCGTTCACGGAGTCGCAGGTACTGCGTGCGCCGCGGGCGGAGTCGGTTTGCTTCCGGCCCGACAGACCGGCCGGGGAAATCATCGACGATGCTGGCCGTACGCGCGTCAACACCTGGTGGCCCGCCGATGTGCGCCGCAAGCCGGGGGCGCTCGACCCCTTCCTGACCCATTTGCGCAAAGTGCTGCCCGACGAGCGCGACCAGCAAATCATGCTGTCTTACATGGCCGCCGTGGTGCAGCACAAAGGCGTCAAATTCGGATGGTGTCCGGTGCTGCAGGGCTGCGAGGGCAACGGCAAAACGCTTTTTTCGCTCTGCGTCGCCCAGGCGGTCGGCATGCATTACACACACTGGCCCTACGCCAAAGACCTCGAGTCGAACTTCAACGCGTGGTTGGCCGACAAGATCCTGGTCGGTGTGGAAGAGCTCTACAGCCAGGAGCATCAGACGGAGGTGATCGAACGCCTCAAGACGATGATTACCGGCGGCATGGGCATCCAGATCGAAAAGAAAGGCGTAGATCAGGAGAGCATGGCGATCGTGGCGAACTTCATGGCGACCACGAACTACAAGACGGCAGTGCGCAAGACGCCCGACAACGCACGGCGCTTCGGCCTCTTCTACACCGCCCAGCAGTCCGCGGCTGATCTGGCGCGCGACGGCATGACGGGTGACTACTTCCCGAAGCTCTACCACTGGCTGAAAAACGAGGACGGCTTCGCGATCGTGGCGGAGCTCTTGCACACCATGCCCATTCCGCCGGAGTTCAACCCAGCCGGCAGCATGCACCGCGCCCCCCACACCAGCACGACCGACGAGGCCCTGGTCGAGAGCCGGGGCGGCGTGGAGCAGCAGATCGCCGAGGCGATCGCTCAGGAAACGCCCGGCTTTATGGGCGGCTGGGTGTCGTCGGTGGCTCTTGACCGCCTCATTACCGACGTGCTCAAGATGGGCGGCCGGCTGAGCCTAAACAAGCGCCGTGAAATGCTACTCGGCATGGGCTACGTCCTGCATCCTGGGCTGCCTGACGGCCGCGTGAACAATCCAGTTCAGCCCGATGGTCGCAAGCCGCAACTGTTTGTGCTCAAGGGCCACTCGTCGCTCCAACTGGGGGGCCCGGCGGAAATCGCCAAGGCGTACACGGCGGCGCAGACAGTCGGGCCGGCGGCGAGAGTCGGATAAAGGAAAAGGCCCCTCGGGGCCTTTTTTTTATTGGGCTTCTCAGACCGCCGTCAGCAGGTGTTTGTTTTGCCGCACGTATTCGATACGCTGCGCTGTCGTCATTTGTGCGTACCACTTCACGATGCTGTCAATGCCTTGGCGGTTCCACTCGGACGGCGTTTCAATCGCGCGGAAATCGACGGCTGCGGCCCCCTTCAAACCCAGCATTAGGCGTGCAGCGCGGCTCAAATCTCGTACTTCGTCGGTCGCCTGACTCCAGCACGTCGCCGACGGGGGGTAAAGGGCCCCCAAGCTGGCCCGAAGTTGTTCAGGCGTTTTCACTTCCGCAACTCACGCGCTAGCTCGTCGATGGCGATGACCTCCGCCTTGGCGACGCAGTGCAGAAGCAGCAGCGGGGCCAGTAGCTCCGCCAAGCGCTGGATTCGCTCTGCGGGCCGCTTTGTGGTGCGTTCATAGCGCACTAGCCACGCGTGGGCGTCACCGCTGCGAATGGCTCGGCGTGCGACGTATGCCTCTTGTCGGAGCTCGACCAGCAGGCGCGGGCAGGGAGTGCAATTTTCAGTATTCATCGCGTGGGCTCCGTCTGCAGCCAGTAGGCCAACGCCTCCCCGTTCCGAATGTGCCGAAAGACGTGCGCCTCCGCCAGCGGAAAGCGGGCGTTGCCGGTGCAGAGGGCCATGGTTTCCGCCATCCTCTGCGCCTCCTTTTGATAGCATCGGGCCAGTTTCACGCGCTGTTGTACCTTTCGTTCGACCAAAGCGGGATTTGCCCCGTTGTCGTCAAAATAACGATACGCCGCGGCTTCGATCACAAGCCCGTTCTCTTCCATTTGTTCGGCGAGCGTCTCGTAAAGATGGCGCGCTACCGTAGCCTCAACCTCGACGGTCACACTTTCGGCCACGCTGCGCGCCGGCACAAAGCCGGGACGCTGAAAAAAGTTGTAGAGCATGCAGGATCTCCGGTGCGTTGATGGAGTCTGAATTATGCACTACATAATTAGAAAAGAAAAGGGCCGCACGAAGCGGCCCGAACTTTGCAAATCAGCGCCGACGCAGAATCGCCTCTCTACACGCCGCCGCGGTGTGGCTGCGCGCACGGTACTCCTCATTGCCGGCGGGGGAGATTATAGCGAGGTGCCGCCAGAACGCCTCGACCTCGGCGCACTCGTCGGCGCATTTGAGGCGCTCCGCCTCCCGAAGGCGCTCCAGCACCGTGCGGAGCGCGCCCAGGGGAACGACCCGCTCCTCGGCGTCGTTCTGGCGGCTACCGACCAGCGCCTCGAGGTCGTCCGGGCTCATGGCTGGATATCCAACAGCGCCCGCAGCCACGCGCCGGAGCCCAGGTCGATGTATGCCCGCAGCGTGGCCTCTGTGAACGAGAGGCTCGTCTCCCGGCGGCGACTGTCGCGCGTCGAGTCCGGCGGTACGGCGGTGCCATTGGCCGCCTGTTCGCGCACCCAGCGGCTGCCGCCCAAGCGGGCGAGTTTGGTCTGCTGCTCGGGGGACAGGCGTATGGTTTTCACCAGCCTGCGCCGGCCGGGCTCCAGAGCGGGGCGGCCTCCGTTATTCGGCATAGCCGGCGGCCCTCATGATGGCCGTGACGCACTTCTCGAAATCGGCTTGCGAGCCATTTCCGGCTTTGTGGTCGATCAGCGCGCAGATCACCGCCGCCCGCACCTCTTCGGGCTTGGCTGGCCCGATAGCCACGCTCGCACGGCCGACGAGTCGGTCAGGCGCGCGGCCCAGGTAGCACGGCTCAACGGTCCAGCCGAGTTCCTTCGCTCGTTCCCGGCCGTTGGTGTTGCGACGCTCTGCCGCGGCCAGCGCCCCAATCACATCGTAGACCTGGGCCTCTGTAGACCGGGAGTAATGAGGGATAGCCAGCGGTTTGCCGTCTGAATGGACGACCGCCGTGTAAAAGTCAGCGCTCATATCGTTTCGCTTCAAGGTCGTAGCCGCCCAAGAGGGCGCGCAGTTTTCGTTTCATATGCAGGGCGCTGGCCGTGTAATGGAGCTTTTCGGCCAACTTGATTTTCTCGCGCAGCTCGTCGGCTTGGGCCTCTTCGGCTGGCGTCAATTTGCGGCGCGGTTTGGTCATCCCGGTTCCTTTAAGTGACGGCGGAGATCGTCGATCGTGTGGAACTTCCACACCGTGCAGGTGCGCGTGTTGCGTGCACGATAGGGCAGTGGCTGGCCGTCGGCTATCGTCAGGTGCTGCAGGTCGCCCAGCGCATCGCGGAACATGAAAGGCGTCCGGCGGCGTTGGATGGCGGCGGCCGTGACAAAGAGGGTGCTGTCGATTTCGAGGGTCATACGGCCGCCAGCAGGCACGCGGCCAAGATGATGACGCCCACGACCCGCAAAGCGACTTCCAGCGGCCGGACGGGCTCCTGCGGCTCGCAGATGCTGCGGCCAGCGTAGGGGCCGAAAGCCTCCTCGAGCGTGCGCGGGTGCCGCTTGGAAGTGAACATGACGCCCGGGGGCGTTGGGACAAAAACACGATGGCGCATGGCGGGCTCCGGTAGTTGATGGCTCAATTATGCACTACATAATTCACGGCGTCAACCGCTTGCGCATTTCTTTTACGATGGCCTCAAGCGTTCGCAGCTCCAGCTCGAAATCAAACTCCGTCCAGCACTTTGCGGAATTCATCCGGTCGACCACGGCCGCCGCGTGGTCGGTCAGATGCTTGGCGCTCGCGACCTGCGGCGAGCGTATCGGGGGCGGCCCCACGGGGCGATGCGTAATCATGCTGCTGCCCTCGGCGGGCTCCAGTAGTTGATGGCTCAATTATGCACTACATAATTCACTTGAGCAAATCCAGCAGTGCAGCGGCGTTCTTTTCGGCCGATGCGCGATCCGTGTGCAGAAGGCCCCGCGCAAGTACCAACGGCCAGTAGGGATTGCGCTTTTGATAGCGGCCCTCCCGTACGGGACCGGCGAACGAGTCGATGCCGACTACCCATACCGTTTGTTCGTCCGGCGGCGCTTCCCGCAGCGGCGCGGGCACCTCGCACGAGCCGATCATGATCGTTCGTGGCTTGCGGCGATAGTGGGTCGCAGGCAGCCAAAAAGGCACGTCGGCCAGCGCCGACCACTTCGCGCCGTCGAGAGACATTTCCCATAACCGCCAGGGCTCGGGGTCGCGCGCGGCGTCCTCGGCGAACTCGGCCATTCGTTGGGCGTGCGGGTGTCCGACGGTCATGTCAAAGCCTTTCCGATATAGGTGGGGATGGGCAGCCAGCCTAGGAGGTCGCTTTCGCGCATGGCGGTATCGTCCCAGGCCATGCGCCAGCCGGGCGGCCGATGGCGCAAGCTGTAGCTACGGGGCGCGCCATACCGGAGGGGCTGGCCGTAGTCGGTGCCCTCCACAAACACTAGCACGACCGTTCCGTCGCGCGGCGCAGCCGCCATCGGCCGCGGCAGATCCGGGGTCTTGAGGCGTTTGAGGGTTTCGATGCCGCGCTGCGTGATGGCCCACATCCGATAGCGCGGCGCGCGTGTGCTTTGGCTGGATTCCACCATCAGCTTGCCCTGCAGTCGGCGGAGCATTACGTGCGTGGTGCCGGTCTTGAGAGCGCCTTTGGATCGCCTCGTCAGATCGGGGCCATAGTGGGCCACGTCAGGCTCTTCGGCCAGCATGCGCAGGACGATTTCCTCGGTGCGTGAAACGTTCATGACGCTGCTTCCTGCTTGCCTGCCGGCGCCTGGGGCGACTTGGCGATGGCGTACTCCATCGCGTCCACGGCCACTGCGCGCTTGCAAAGTTCTTCGCCCAACGTCCGGCCGAAGTGCTGGAAGCGGACGCGTCGCAACTGGTGGCGCTGACGCACGGCTGTCTTCTTCTCGCGCGGTTCTGAATCTTTGATGGCGTCGATATACCCATCCAGATGTTGCTCCGCCCACAGAAGCGCCATACGCGCCGTCTCACGCTGCCCCGCGGTAAAGGTCGATGGGCTGACGCCCACCAAGGCGCGCAGGTCTTTGCGCGCAGCCGCAGCAGCCTCCGCTTCCTTGCCCTGGCGGCCATAGGCCTCGGCCATCGCGTCTCGATCTTGCATGGCGTAGGGGATCGCTATCCCCAGTGCGGTTTTCAGGTGCATAGCTACTCCCCTGCCGGCGCCTGGGGCGCTGCGGCGAGCATGGCTGCATAGCATTCATGCACGCCGTATGCGTCGTACCCTGCTATGACCATCGTCTCTGTCGGCTGCACCGGCACCAGCTTCCACCCCTCTGGCACGCTCGGCGCGCTCACTGCAGCAGGAGTGGCTGCCGAATGTTGGCCCGCGACATACGCCGCCTCCATGTTGTGCACGGTGTAGAAGTCCTGCAGCTGACGGTAGGCGCGTTTCAGCCAGTCCGCGAAAGACGGCAGGCCGGCACTAGCCCCGGATCGCGCAGGGTCTACCGGGCGTGCCCCTGTAGCTCGCAGCGACTCGTAGATGACGAGCACTTCCGCCAGCGGCTGCAGGTAGTGGTCGTCCCATGGAGCGCCCGCCTGCATCGCGGTGAGGTCGCGCACTTCATCCAGGCTCAGCGCTGCCCAAGGGGCGCTTGGCACGGCCCCGCGGGCACGCAGGGCGTCGATGGTGTCATCTACACGGCTTCGCAGCGTTGCGAGGATCACCAGCACCGAGGCCCTGTCTGGGCAATGCACCAGCGCTGAGCGGGCTACTGAGAACGCATCGTCAAGCTCGGGCGGATAGCTCTCTGCTCCCGCCTGGGGCTGGGCGGCAGTGGGTGGCACCAGATACACCTTTGTACCCGCAATAGGCCAAGACCGCGTGTTCTTCGGATCGCCGCCACCATGATCGGAAGTCTGCGCATCCCACCGCACTGTTGCGTGATCCAGTCCGGCATAGACAACCTCCCCTGCCGGCGCTCCTTCCTGGGGTGCCGTGGGCTGCTGGGCCTGGGGTGCGGCAATCCAGTCGTGTGCCCACAGAATATCGAACGAGCGATCAAACGCCCGCAGTTCGTGTTCCCAGTAGGACACGTCCACACCGATTGCGTGAGACTTTGCTATCTCCAGCGCATGGTGCCATGCGTTCCGGTGCGTGGTGAAGTTGCCGGGAATGCCGCGTGCAGAGCCGGCCGGCGCGGCTGGTGCCGCTGCGCTGAGGGCGGCGTGTAGCGCATTACGCGCGGCCTCGGTCTTGGCGTTGTAGAGGTGTGAACCACAACGGTGGCGGGTCTCGGCGTACTCGTCAGCCAGGCGCAGCGGCTCCGGCGCGGCGAGGGCTTGCTTTGCTGCTGCAGCTTCCTGACTGCATTGACTGCAGATTCCAGGCCCGCCGCAGCGTGCCTTGAACCCATCGGGCCGAGGATGGACATGCCCATGCCCAGTGTTTTTCAGGTCTTTGCTCATTTCTGCAACCCCCGTGCTTCGTGGATGATGGCGATCACCGCCTCTCGGTCGAACGCGCCCAGCGGTATAGCCATCGCGGCCACGCGGGCCGCAAACGCCTGCAGCGCCGCGACGTCAATAGGTGGTGCCTTCGTCTGGCCGCGTGGCTTGGGCTCGATGTGCTTGGCAGTGGCTTTCTTTTTGCCTTGAGCCGACGCTTTCGCGACGGCCGCCGCCAGCTTGCCGGGCGCTTCCTTGCCGTGCTCTTTGGTGGCCTTGAGTGCCGCGTGGGGCGCGACGCTGCCCGCCTTCACAAGGGCCTGCGTTGCCGCCGGGAGCTCTGCCAGCTTGAGACCGTTCTCGATCGTGGTGCGCGAAACACCGATGCGGGCAGCCATTCCGGCGACCGTCTCGCCCATGTTCATCAGGCGCAGGTATTCGCGGCCAGCTTCCAGCGGAGACAGAGGCTTCGAGCCGGTGCCGGTGCCCAGCTTGTGGTAGCGCATGTCCACATCGTTGCCGCGCAACTGACGGGCTTCCAGCACGTAGGTAACACCGCGGGCCTTGAGGTTGCGGGCGGCGCGGGTGCGACAATGGCCGTCGCGCACGATCACGCGGCCGTCGACGACTTGCACATCAATCGGCGGCACCACGGCCCCGGCAGCCATGGCGGCCTCCAGTTGTGCGATGTGGGCGTCGAGCTCCGGCCCTTCGTCACGGTCGTTCCATCCAGGCTCGAATTCGACGAGGTCAGGGTCGATCTTGAAAAAAGTAGCTTTCTGGATGCCGTCGACCTTGCTTTCGGCCATGGCTTTGAGGGAGGGGTGCATTTATGTACTCCGGTGTTGATGGGCGAATTATGCGTTACTTGACGGAATTGTCAAGATACTCGCGCCAGGGAATTTTGTTGCCGTCAACGAGAAACCCCCAGGTACCGCGGTAGCGCCACGTAAAGAACAGGGTCCAGACGCCGCCGTCGGAAACCCGGTCGATCCGGTGGAACTCGCCGAACAGCAGGCGGCCGGTGTAGCCTTCACGTCGTTGCAACAGGTGTCGAGCAAAGGGACACGGCCGCTCCTCGACATAGCTACCCGCCAGAACGATCGTGCGAGCGTTCCAGGGATGGTCATGCAGGTGGCGGTCGGAGTCCGGGCGCATGATGTGATGCACACGGACGCTCGGAAGCCACCCCCAGCGCGCGGGCAGCGTCTCGCCGTTGGGCCCTCGGCCATAGGGGTTGAACAGCCAGAACCGGCGCATGTAGACGGATCCGTCCGGGCCGGTGATGTGGGAATACGGCGTGCGCATCGCCCGCTTGATGACGGCGTCGCGGTAACGCAGGACGAGGCGGACGATCAGGGACCAAATGAAATTGCGCATGGCTTTAGGCTTTCAGCCCGAGAAGGGCGTTCACGTCTTGCACGGTTTTGGTATCCACGAGGGCCCGGACTTTGGTGGGCTCAGGCGGCAAAAAGCGTTTGCCCTGGGGCCAAGTCTTCAAAAGCTGTTCGCTCGTGTTGGCGGAGGCCACAATCGCGCTGATCTTGGCCCGGAGTGCGTCCTCGGCCTCGTTGGTTTCGAGGTGGTGCGCGTGGATGGCTGCCGCGCGCTCGGCAAGCTGAGGGAAATCCGAGAGATTGATCGCCCCGAAATGGACCGGAACGCGCACAGGGTCGTCAAGGCGAATCAGTTCGCTGAGGAGCTCACGGCGTGGCGTCCCCGATTTGTAGTGGTCGTAGCGAGAGTAGCCGGGGGCACGCACGTAAATGTCGGACTCGTGGCGAAGCCAAACCCGAGCATCCTCCGGGCTAAGTTTCGTGACCGAGAGCGGCACTTTTACGACGGCGGCCACCGCCAAGCGCGCCAAGTCCTTGAGGTCTTTCTCGTTCTGCTGACGCATGGCGGGAATGGTGGATTTTGCCAAAGCGGCCTTTACGATGGCCGCACGGGTTTCTTTGGTCAGTTTCATAGTTCAGGCTTTCTCGAAGGGTTCCAGCTGCAGCAGCCGGGAATAGACGCGGACGTCCGGGATTTCAGGCCAGCCCAGGCGGACGACGTTGTCGGAGAAGTCCAGCACGATCCCGCCTTTCTCGAGGTGCTGGAAATGCGACGCGTGGACTCGTGGGCTGGAAGTCGGGGCCAGGAGCACGACGGCTTGCGCCGGCCGCATGGCGGTGCGTTGCTCGAGAGCGTCGGGCAAACTGCGAGCTCCGATCAGAACAGGGAGCGTGCCGGCCAGGAATTGGCCGATCACCTCGGAGCGCTTCTCGGGCGGATCGGTAGCCGTAAGGGCCTGAGCCTGCACGCCCATGGCCGAGAACAGCGACCACGCCGCGGAGGCCTGCGCGCTGTCTGTGCAAAAGACGAGGGTAGGCAGGCCGGAGCAAAACTTCTGGTGCTGGATGACGATTTCGGGATTCATGATCGGGCGTGCGCTTTCAGAGCGTCGAGGGACGGAAACTTGCGGTCGTCGATGTAGACCGCGCCGGAGCGAGAGCAATAGGTGACGACGTGCGAGTCGAAAGCCATTCGCAAATTGCCGTGACGCCAGAGCCCCAGCGCCAGCGTAAGAACCGCGTGTATGTGGTCGCATTGCGGCTTGCGCAGCGGCACGGGCTCGCGGCGGCCAGTGGGTCGGATTTCCGCTTTCAGCATGACGGCTCCTCAGAAAAACAGACGCAGCAGCCCGTAGGCCACGAGAGGTGGGATGCCGAAAGCACCACCCAGGCCGCAGACGGCGGCAAGTAAAGCTGTGTAGTTCATGCCTTGCACCGAGGCACAAAACAGTTCTCAAGCTGGCCGGTTTTGCGATTCAGGTGGCGATTGATGCCGCCGATATCGTGCGAGAGGTTGAAATCGTCGAACGTTGCCAGCTTGTCGAAATCCAACGGGCAGCCGTTGGCGTGGACTGCGGTCAAGTCCATTTGATGATGCAGCCGGTCGCCTTTCTTCGTAAGGCCGACGCTCTCGGCGTAATCGAGAATCTGCTTGATTTTTAGTGCGTCCTCGCGGGAAATGTTGAAGCTAACGGGCATGGCGGCTCCTGTAGTTGATGGCGGAATTATGCATTACTTGACGAGTTCGTCAAGAACTCTTGTGATTTCGTCGCAAATGATGAGGCACGGATTTTTACCAACCGGCACTGCTTTCGGCCAGCGTTGATCGCCGTAACCGCTGACGAAGGCCTCAAGAGCCCACAAGGGCCAGGAGGTGCGCAAGGCTTTGAAAGCCGGGTCGGCCCAGGAGAGGCGCAGGGCCTCGTGGCGCTGCCCTTGGGCGTAGAACCACGCGCGGCCGGAGAGTTTGCGGCGGGCCGTCATGGCTGCGCCTCTCGGAGCACACGCTCTTGTTCGACCAGATCCTGCCGCATGCGGGCGGCCTCTGCCTCGCGGTGGGCCCGCTCGCAGCGCTCAGCGTTTCGGGCGTATTGCATATGCTTCTCCCAAACTGAAAGGGCTTCTTTCTCCGCGGCTTCCCAGGCGGCAGAGGCAGAGGCATACTGTCCTGCCGATTCAAGCTCGGCGGCGCGTTTAGTGAGTTCTTCCAGAGGGGATCGCATTTTGTACTCCGTTGTTGATGGCTCAATTATGCACTACAAAATTCGAGGGGTCAACTGTTTTTGCCGAACCAAAATTCAGTCTCGAAGGCGGAGACTGCCGAGTAAATTCCGCTTATGGTTTTGTACCCCTTACTTAGCGAGAAACGCGGCCCGGAGTTCGGAAAACCAGCCGGCTGACGGGGCGGCGGCTTTGGTGCGCTCTTCGGCGTCTTTCATGGCTTGAACGAACGCGGGGGAAGAGTCCGGCCATTGCGTCTGGCGGCTTTGGTAGTGAGCGATCCGCTGCACCTTGAGGGCTTCCGCGCGGCGCAGCGCTTCGGCCAAGGGGTCGGGGCATTCCTCTGCCGCGATTACGTCCCGTTCGACTAGGTGCGAATAGAGGCGGGAGAGCCCGGGCACGCCATCTACGGTGTAAGTACCTTGCTTCTTACCCATCGACTGAATCGTAATAGCTTGGACGCTGACGACGCAACGCTCATCGCTCCAGACGCCGAACAGGTAAGCCGAGGTGCCTTTGGTCAATTTGGTAGCCATGGTTTTGTACTCCGTTGTTGATGGCTGAATTATGCACTACAAAATTACCGGCCGTCAAGCGCCCGGCGTTCCCAATCCGCGAGGGAGACGTAAGTCCAGTAATCAAGGCTCTCGCCTGCTTCCAGCTCCCGCAGGGCCAGCACGGCGCACAGGGCGTTGTAAACCTCCGGCTGGTCGATCAGGATCCGGGCGGCCGAGGGACGCGTGCGCTTGACCTCCGCCGGGTCGCCCGTGGCCGCCCAGTGGACGAGGACGGCATTAGGGAGAGCCCCCTGTAGCCGCTGGATTCGTTCGCGCGGCGTCATGGCAGGAGCCCCGCGGCGCGCAGCTGATCAGCCATGGCAGGAGCCAGCGAGGACGGGCCGGCCGTAGGCAACGGCGGGGCAGCCCGGGCGCGGGTGGCGGCGATCTGAGCGCGCGTCTGTTCTGAAACGACGTCCGGGGGCGCAAACGCGGGAGCCGCCTGTGGGACAAAAGGCAGCCGACCGCGAGCCATGTCGAGGGCCTGGGCGTAAGCAAGCAAGGCGGCCACATCGTCGGGATGACAGGGGTAGCTGAAATGGCCGGAGCGCGCCGCCTGCAGTTTGGATTTATATGACGAGGCGCGCTCGTTGTTGCAGGCGCAGCAGTTGCCAGTAGAGACAAAGCGCTGCGCCGTGTGGCCGTGTTTGCAGGGCGAGCCGGTGAAATAGCGTTTCAGCCCTTTTCGCAGCGCCTCGTCGCGGGAGATTTTTTCATAGTCCATATGTGAATTTTGGATCATATACTATACAAAAGTCAACCGGAAAACGCCCGGGTATCATATGCGCATATGACGAAACGGCGTACCCGGAGTGCGTTGACACTCTCTCTATGGTTACTGATATGTATGTGATGTGATGTATCATATTCATAGTGTAGTATGCCTGTTACCTCTTTCTATATTTTAGAGTTATAGAGGTAAAGTAAGGAAAAGAGAAGGAAAATCAAGGACTTACTGCACCCGAAAGGATCGGGTAGATACCCGGCGTTCCGGTTGTGGCCGTCAAACCATATACTATGGGCATGAACATCGAACCGACCATCAAGTCTCCGCGGGTGTACCGCTTTGTGGAGGAGTTCGTAAAGGACCGGAACGGCATGCAGGCCGCCATACGGGCCGGGTATTCGCCTGTTTCCGCCGGGCAGCAGGCGTGCGAGCTCCTCAAAAACCCGAAAGTGCAGGCCCTCGTCGAGCAACGTGTGGCCGCCGTGGCCGAACTCGCCAAGCTGGAGGCGGCCGGAATCGTCCGGCACTGGGTGCTCCAGCTGTCCGCCGACCCGACCCTCATTACCCGCACGCGCCGGCTGAACTGCCGGCACTGCTGGGGCGTGGGCCACGAATACCAATGGACGGCCCGGGAGTACGCCAAGGCCATGGACGCGGCGATCGAGAAGGGCGAGACGCCCCCGCTGTGCTCCGGCGGCTTCGGGTTCAAGTTCAACGCCGACCCGAACCCGGATTGCCCGGAGTGCATCGGCGAGGGCATCCTCGACGAGTGGTTCGCCGACCTCTCGACTCTGCGGGAGGCCGAGCGATCCCTCGTGCGCAGCGTGGAGCGGACGAAAAACGGTTTGAAGATCCACCTTACGGACCAGGACAAAATCCGCGAACTGGCCGCGAAGTGGCTCGGCATGTTCGTGGAGCGCAAGGAAATCACGGGCAAGAACGGCGAACCACTGTCCTTCATGCAATGCACGCGAGAGGAAGTGCTCGAAGCCCTGAAAAATGTTGGCTCAAAGTTTTAACGCCGCGGAGGTTGTGGCCGCCAGCGCATTGGCCCGCGAGGACCAATACAGCTTCGCGCGCTGGATGTTCCTGCAGCGCAAGGGCTACGCATGGCAGCGGGCGGCGCATCATCCGCTGATCTGCGACGC
>JAAIGE0100154190.1_pt1 | contig 23960 bp, 24 predicted proteins | sample 6487951 | NCBI WGS metagenome assembly JAAIGE01 (sample SAMN13974128, study PRJNA590717) | phyllosphere metagenome | biome: tomato field; feature: multiple bacterial spot infested tomato fields; material: tomato leaves; isolation source: leaves from tomato fields | host: Solanum lycopersicum ...
AGGAAGATCGTCCGGGACATGCCGGGGCCTCGCCAATCGTGAAGGTCGCGACGGCGCTGCCGTCACGCCTCGACTATTTGGGTAAATGATTCGTGTCAATTGCTATATTGATTTATCTCTTGCCGAACATGGCCTGCCGCACCGATCCGATATGCGTGCGCATGCGCTGCTCGGCCAGGACCGGGTCGTGCGCCTTGACCGCCTCGACGATCGCGGCGTGCTCGACATCAGCGGCGCGCCGCGGCTCCGCCACCGCGCCGAAAATGTCGGCCATCCGCGCATCGATCCCCAGCGTCATCTGCGACCGCAGGGTTTCGTGGAGCATCGTCAGCAACGGATTGTGCGCCGCCGCCGCGATCGCGCGATGAAGTTTCGCATCGAGCTGCTTCCAGTGGACGAACGATTCGGTCGCCGCCATCGCGGCGAGGCACTGCTCCATGGCGGCCACATCGGTCGCCTTGGCGCGCAGCGCCGCCTCTGCGGCCAGTTGCGGCTCCAGGACGATGCGGGCGTTGAAGACGTCGTCGACGCTGACCGATTGCGACCACGATGCGTCGTCCGTCGCGATCTGCCGCGTTCCCGCGAAGGTCCCCTTGCCGACGTGACGCCAGATCAACCCCTCCGCCTCCAGCCGCTTCAGCAGCGTCCGCAAGCGGCTTCGCGAGATGCCCAGTTCGGCGCAGAGCCGCGTTTCCGGCGGCAGGCGCCGGTCCGACGTGCGGCCGACCCGGTCCACCTGCTCGCGCAGCCGCGCCAGATCGTCGTCAACCATACCCGTCACCCCGGCCTCCGTCCGGCACGACGATTAGGCCATCGGGCCGCGCATTCCAATGCGATCAATTTCCGAATTGATTGCATTGGAGCCGGCGCGACGATAGCACCGGGTCGCGGGGTCTGCCGCGGCTAGGGATGCCGTTCGGGCAACGGGACGCCGTCGACATGCGCGGGGGTCGCCTCGGTCAGGACGAAGACGATGCGGCAGACTTCGCTGGCGCTGGGATTGCGCCAGAGGTGGATGGTCCCGCGCTGCACGACGATATCGCCCGCGCCCAGCCGGGTCACCGCGCCGTCGTCCAGCTCCAGTTCCAGCACCCCCGACAGGACGATGCCATAATCGATGGAGTTGGTGCGATGCATCGGCGATTCGCGACCGGGCAGCATGTCCACGGAGCGGATCACCGACCCCCCCCGCAGCGTCAGGCCGGCGTCGCGGGTGCGCCCGTCCTGCGGATCGTCGTTGTCGACCGGCAGGCCGGGCGCGGTCCACAGCAGGCACATCGCCGCGTCGCCGCTCGGCACCAAGGCGGGATCGAACTGCGCATCGGACAGGACGACCGCCCGGCCGCGGGCATCGTGGCCGGTGACGATGCGCCGGACGGGCGCGAAGGCGGGGCCGGTCATGCGCGCACCACCGTCTGTTCCAGGATACCGAACGGCGCGGCGCCATGGCTCGTCAGCGCCTCCATGCGGACCACGTCGCCGAAGCGCATGAACGGGGTACGCGGCGCGCCCTCGTCGACGATCTCGATCCCGCGCCGCTCGGCGATGCAGGACGATCCGACCTCGCGGAACTCGGGGTTGGAGACGGTGCCCGACCCGATCACCGTTCCCGCCGCCAGAGTGCGCGTCCGCGCGGCATGCGCGACCAATTCGTCGAAGCCATAGGCCATCGGCCGGCCGTTCGCCGCGCCGAAGCGCCGCCCGTTCCAGTCGACGGTCAGCGTCAGGTCGGGCCGGCAGTCCTGCCATGCGCCACCCAGTTCGTCGGGCGTGACCGCGAAGCACGCCATCCCGCACGGCGGCTTGGCCTGGAGCCAGCCGAACCCGCTCTTCATCTCCGGGCCGGCCAGCGTGCGCAGCGACCAGTCGTTGATCTGGACGATCAGCCGGATATACGCCGCGGCGTCGCGCGCGATGGTGCCCATCGGCACCCGGTCGACGATCACGCCGAACTCGCCCTCGAAATCGATGCCGAGCGCCTCGTCGGTCATCGGCACGTCGGCGATCGGCGCGTGGAAGGTGTCGGACACGCCCTGGTACATCAGCGGCCAGTCGACGGGCTCCTTGGCGATGCCCAGCACCTTGTCCATCAGCGCGCCGTGGCTGGGATAGACCGACCCGTCCAGCCACTGCCACGCGCGCGGCAGCGGCGCGGCGAGCGCGGCGGGATCGAGCGGCTCGCCAGCGCCGCCCTCCACCGCGGCGGCGGCGGCGCGCAGCGCCGGTACGGCCGCGTCCCATGCCTCGATCGCGGATTGCAGCGTCGGCCAGTCCGCCACGGGCAGCATCCGTGCCGCGTCCGGCGAGACGACGACCAGCCGGCCGTCCAGGGAACCGCTCTTCAGCGTCGCCAATCGCATCCTTGCTCTCCTCTCGATCCCTTGCCGGGCGCCTGCGCCCCGGTCGCAGCAGCGGCCTCGGGCGGTCAACACAAAGGGCTGAATAGATCGCTTCGATGAAATGGATTGGATCGCCCGCGCCCCGGGCGGGATGAACGCGCATCAGGTCGCCGCCCAACAGGCGGCCGGGAAAGGACGAGGCAGATGGCTGAATGGTTGAAGCGGGCGGCGGCGGCCGATGTGCGCGCGGACACCGATCGCAAGGTTCGCGACACCGTCGAGCGCGCGCTGGCCGACATTGCCGATCGCGGCGACGCGGCGGTGCACGACATGTCGATCCGCTTCGACGGCTGGGACCGCGACGACTATCGCCTGACGCAGGACGAGATCGATGCCTGTATCGATGCGCTGTCGCCGCAGGACGTGCGCGACATCGAATTCGCGCAGGCGCAGGTCCGCAACTTCGCGCAGGTCCAGCGCGCCAGCATGACCGACGTGGAGGCTGAGACGCTACCGGGCGTCGTGCTGGGCCACCGCCACATCCCGGTCAATGCGGCGGGCTGCTACGTTCCGGGCGGCAAATATCCGCTGCTCGCCTCCGCGCATATGAGCGTCATCACCGCCAAGGTCGCGGGCGTGCCGCGCGTCGTCACCTGCGCGCCGCCGTTCGGGGGCAAGCCCGCCAGCGCGATCGTCGCGGCACAGGCGATGGCAGGGGCGGACGAGATCTATGCGCTGGGCGGCATTCAGGCGATCGGTGCGATGGCGATCGGCACGCAATCGATCAGGCCTGCCGACATGCTGGTCGGCCCCGGCAACGCCTTCGTCGCGGAGGCGAAGCGACAATTGTTCGGCCGCGTCGGCATCGACCTGTTCGCCGGCCCGACGGAAACGCTGGTGATCGCCGACGAGATCGGCGCCGACGGCGAATTGTGCGCCACCGACCTGCTGGGTCAGGCCGAACACGGCCCGGACAGCCCGGCGGTGCTGCTCACCACCTCGCACGCGCTGGCGCGGGAGACGATGGCCCAGATCGACCGGCTGTTGCAGATCCTGCCCACCGCCGATTACGCGCGCCGCGCGTGGGAGAGCTTCGGCGAGGTGATCGTCGCGGCGGACGACGAGGAGATGCTGCGCATCGCCGACGCCATCGCGTCCGAGCACGTGCAGGTCATGACCCGCGATCCCGACTGGTTCCTCGACCGGCTGACCAATTACGGCGCGCTGTTCCTCGGGCCGCGCACCAATGTGGCCTATGGCGACAAGGTCATCGGCCACATCGAGCCGGTGCGCGCCCAGTTCAGCAGCGCATCGACGCTGGTGGTCACGTAGCCCTTTTCGAGCAACGGGTTTTCGCCTTCCGGGCGCAGGATGTCTTCCACCCGGCCTTCCGGCATCGGGTTGGTCATCAGACTATCCAGGGTCTGAATCACTCCCATTCCAGCGCTCCCTTCTTCCACACGTAGATAAAGCCGAGGAACAACATGCCGACGAACAGCCCCATGGTGACCAGCGAACGGGCGCCGATCTCCATGAACACCTGCGTCCACGGCACGATGAAGATGATTTCCAGATCGAACACGATGAACTGGATCGCGATCAGGTAGTAGCGCACATCGAACTTCATGCGCGCGTCTTCGAAGGCTTCGAAGCCGCACTCGTAAGGCGAGAGCTTGCGCGGGTCCGGGCTACGCGGACCGAGGAATCGACCGACCAACATCAGCACGATGCCGATACCGGTGGCGACGATCAGAAACAGCAGACTCGGCAAATATTCGGCCAGCACAGCGATTCTCTCTTGCCTCTGCCCGCACGCGCCGCGTGCCGGCATGGGGTATAGGCAGACCCCGCGCGCGACAAGCGATGCGCAGGAACTGCAGCCAAACAATGGTGCCCAAGAGGGGACTCGAACCCCTACGACCTAAGTCGCTACCACCTCAAGGTAGTGCGTCTACCAATTCCGCCACCTGGGCATACGTTGCGCCGCTGGGCATCCCAGTGCGCAGCGTATTGTAACCGGCTTCAGCGTTTTTGTGCTGGTTCTGAAGCGTTTTCTTCGCTTACTGCAGGCGCCGGCTGCGCCGGTGCGGACTGCGCAGGCGCCACTGCCGGGGCGGCGGCCGGAGCCGGCTGCGACGGAGCGGTCGGCACCGCACCTGCGGCCGGGGCCTGCGGCAACGGCTGGGTGAGCTCGCCGGCGGCGGCCGGAGCCGGGGTTGCCGACTGCGACATCACACCCAGGTTCTGATCCGTAGGACGTGCGCCGTGCGTGGCGTACCACGCCATGAACAGGCTGATGCTGAAGAACACCACCGCCAGCCACTTGGTCGACTTGGACAGGAAGTTCGACGCACCCTGCGAACCGAACACGGTGCCGGACGCGCCGGCGCCGAAGCCGGAGCCGGCCGCCGCACCTGCGCCACGCTGCATCAGGATCAGCGCAATCATCGCCAGGGCGACCAGCACGTAGACCACATTGAGGATCAACATCAGCATTTCGAAATCCGTCCCCGGACAAAACTTAATGGGTTAGCACGCGGCCGCCGCGCGTGCGATGGCCAGGAAATCTTCGGCGACCAGTGACGCGCCTCCGACCAGCCCGCCATCGACGTCAGGCTGCGCGAACAGCTCGCCGGCGTTGTCGGGCTTGACACTGCCCCCGTACAGGATGGGCAACGAATCGGCGATTCTAGCATCCGCCTTCGCGACTTCGCCACGCAGGAAGGCGTGTACGGCCTGCGCCTGCTCCGGGGTCGCAGTGCGGCCGGTGCCAATGGCCCAGATCGGTTCGTAGGCCAGCACCGCGCCTGCGAAACCGGCGCTGCCGACCAGCGCCAGGACCGGGTCGAGCTGGGCACGTAGGATTGCCTCGGTCTGACCGGCTTCACGCTGTTCCAGCGATTCGCCCACGCACAGCACTGGAATCAGTCCAGCATGGATGGCGGCGGCAAACTTGCGTGCCACCAGCTCGCTGCTCTCATGGTGATACTGGCGGCGCTCGGAGTGGCCGACCAGCCCGTAGCCGGCACCGACATCGACCAGCATGGAGGCCGAGACCTCGCCGGTGTAGGCGCCCTTCTCATTACTACTGACGTCCTGGGCTCCGAACGACAGGTGATGGGCCTCGAAATCCTCGATCAGGTCGCCGAGGTAAGGCAGTGGCGGCAGGATGACGACTTCGACACCCTCCAGGGGCATGTGCGCGGCCACCTTGGCCACCAGTTCGGTGGCGAAGGCGCGGCTGCCATGCAGCTTCCAATTTCCGGCAACGATCTTTCGACGCATCAGGCGCAGGTTCCTGAGTTGAAGACAGGCGACAGAATAGCCCAAGGGCTGGCAGCAACCGGCACACTTCTGTCCGCCAGATGTCCTTCCCCTCCCCTTACAGGAACCTGCCATGTCCGTTTCGCCTGTCTTCGCCTTGATCACCGGCGCCTCCAGCGGCATTGGCCGCGAGATTGCGCGCGCATACGCCAGGCGCGGCGTGCCGTTGATCCTGACCGCACGACGGGTGGACCGGCTGCAGGCATTGGCCGAGGAATTGCGCAGCACGGTTCGGGTGGAAGTGCTGCCGGCCGATCTGGCCGACCCTGCCGCGGCCGAGGCGCTGGCAACGCAGATCCAGCGCAACGGCTGGACCGTGGGCACACTGGTCAACAATGCCGGTTACGGCGTGCCGGGCCGCTACCTGCATCACGACTGGGCCACGCATGCGCGCTTCCTGCAGGTGATGGTGGGCGCGGTGTGCGAACTGACCTGGCGACTGCTGCCGATGATCCGTGCCAGCGGCCAGGGCCGCATTCTCAACGTGGCCTCCTTCGCCGCACTGACGCCCAGCGCCGATGGGCAGACCCTGTATGCGGCCAGCAAGAGCTTCATGCTGCGCTTCAGCGAATCGCTGGCGCTGGAAAACGCCGATTGCGCGGTCAAGGTCTGCGCGCTGTGTCCGGGCTTTGCCTGGTCCGAATTCCACGACGTGACCGGCACCCGCGAGGCGATGTCCACCCTGCCCGCCTGGGCCTGGCTGCAGGCCGATGCAGTGGCCGAATATGGAATCGCCGCACTGGAGCGCGGCCAGGTGCTGGCGGTACCGGGCTGGCGCTATCGGCTGGTCAACGCAGCACTGCGGCTGTTGCCGCATGCGTTTGCCCTACGCCTGATGGCGCGCGGCTCGCATCGGGTGCGGCCGCTGGAATGATGCATCGGCAGGCTGCGTGTGCGGGCCATATCGCCTGTGCTCGGCAGCGCTTCGTGCCCGCCTTCGACCCGGGCGACCGGAGGGCTTGCGACGACCACGCAAGCGCATGTATCGAGCATCAGATGATTTGGATGCACGCGCATGCCAGCGCAAGTCGGCATCAGCTCACGCACCTTCCCGCCAACGCTAAACCACCCGCTTGCTTCAGTGATTGACGATCTCGCCGTGCATGGCCGCCAGACGCGCCAGCAGGCGGTTTTGCGTGCGACGCGGAATCTTGCGCTGATCCATGGCCCAGTTCAGATCCTCGACCAGGGCATTGAAGTCGCCTTCGCGGATGGCCAGGTGCGCGTGCGCCTGCTGCATCGATTTGGCGGTGTCCGGGCATGGGCCGTCGGCGACATGGCAGAACTTCTGCACCAGGCGCTCGTTGAGCATGACGATATTGACGCGCGCGAATTTATCGACGATGCGTGGATCGTCGGCGATGCGCGAGAGCATGGTTTCCACCAGCGCTTCGATGCCGGCCTGCCCGCCGAGTTCGTCGTACAGCGTCTGCCGCGATTGCGTGCTGGCGCAGGCGCTCGTCAGGCCCAGCACGCAGAGCAGCGACCAGCGCAGCCATCGGTTCATCAGAACGCCACCTGCAAGGAGAGATAAGGGCCGCGCTGATCGGCAAGCGTGGCGATGTCGCCAAGATCGGCGAATGCAGCGGTCAACGAGACATGCTTACTCGGGAACCAGGCAACGAATGCATCTGCCCACGCTTGCTCGCGCGCAAAGCCGAGGTTATTGGGTTTGTCGCGATATTCCACACCCACTGCCCAGGACGGCGACAGCACGACGGCGGCGCTGACCTCCGGAACCAGGCGATAGCTGTTGCGGCGATCGCCGCCGAAGCCGAGCAAGCCGGCCTGGTTGGCGCGGGTAGCGCGCAAGGTGCCGTTGAGCAGCAGCTGATATCCAGCAGCGCCCTGCAGCAACAGGCGGCTTGCGCTGACATAGATGTCGGTGCCGTGATCGTCGCGCGCACCGATCGCCAACGGCAAGGTGCCGTTGCGCAGGCGTTTGTACTGCACGCCCAGGCTGACTTGTGGCGCATGTCCGTACACAAGGTCGCCGGCCACGCGCACCTTGGCACCGAACACGTCCTGGCCAAGCGCATTCCATGGCAAGCCGAGCCGGTCCTGCAAGGTGCCCAGATCCAGGCGCTGGCGGGCAAGCGACAGTTCCAGCCGATTGCCGACCGTGAGCGCGGCGCCCTGCACGTCGAGACGGTAATCGCCGCTGTCGACGTGGGTTGCGAACGCGACGGTGCCAAGCTCGTCGCGCGTGCCGTACCCGGACAACGTGGCCCACGGCACGATGCCGCCGCCGCTACTGCCTTCGATCATCGACACGCCGCCGGTGGCGAGCAGGCGCCCGTCACCGGCCAGGGCATGCAGCGGCGCGAACACGCCGGCCACCGCAGCAGCAACAAGCGCAACACGCAGATGCCCGCTCATCGCTGCACTCCTGCATGCGCTGGCGTGGTCATGCCGAGTTGGCGCATGCACCAAGCCACCAGCGGCGCTTCTTCCAGCGGTGGCGAATACAGATAGCCCTGCACCATGTCGCAGCCGTAGCCGCGCAGCAACGCGAGGGCCGCGGTGTTCTCGACGCCTTCGGCAATCACACTCAGCCCTAGGTTGTGCCCCAGATCGATCGTGCTGCGCACGATGAAGGCATCGTCGGTGCCTTCGGCCAACTGCATGACGAAACTCTTGTCGATCTTCAATTCGTTCACCGGCATGCGCTTGAGTTGTGCCAACGAGGAATAGCCGGTACCGAAGTCGTCGATGGACAGGCGCACGCCGACACTGCGCAACTGATGCAGCATGTGCAGCGCGAATTCGACATCGCGCATCAGGGCACTTTCGGTCAATTCCAGTGTGACCGACTGCGCTGGCACGGCATGATGCTCCAGGCAGCCGCGGACGAAGTCGGGCAATCCGGGATCGGACAGATCCAGTGCCGACAGGTTGATGGCCATGCCCAGTTCCAGCCCTTGCTTGCGCCATTGCGCCTGGCAGCGCAGAGCTTGGTCCAGCACGAAGCGGGTGAGCGGATGGATCACGCCGGAGTGTTCGGCAAGCGGGATGAATTCGTCCGGGCCGATCGGCCCTAGCACCGGGTGATGCCAGCGCACCAGCACTTCGACCTGTTCGACATGATCGGTGCGCAGACAAATCTTGGGCTGGAAGCGCAAGGTGAGTTCGTTGGCGCCGATGGCCTGACGCAGATCGCCGGTGAGGCGCAAACGCCGCAAATGCTGTTCGTCCTGGCCCATGCGGTAGACGCTGGCGCCGAAGGCGGCCGTCGTACCGACCTGCCGCCGTGCAATGTCGGCCCGGCGCAACAAGGTGTCGGGGTCGGCGCCGTGCTCGGGAATCAAGGCGATGCCGATGCTGGCTTCGAGCTGGATGCGCGCCTGCGGCAACACCAGCGGGCGGCGCAACTGCAGCAGCAGGCGCTGCGCATCCTGCTGCACGCTGGCCGCATCGGCTTGCGCCACCACCACCATGAATTCATCGCTTCCCAGCCGGCCCACCAGGTTGGGCTCCTGCACGACCTCCACCAACCGACGCCCGGCTTCCACCAATACCTGGTCGGCGAAGTCGTGGCCCAGGCTGTCGTTGAGTTCCTTGAAGCGCTCCAGATCCAGGATCAGCACCGCGGCGGTGCCACCGGATGCCACGGTCTGATCCACCACGTCCTTCAAGCGCTCCAGCAACCAGATCCGGTTAGGCAACCCAGTCAGGGCGTCATGGCGGGCCTGATGCAGGATGTGCTGTTCGCGGCTGGCGATCTGGTGCTGCATGCGCCCGAAACTGTCGGCCAGTTCAGCGAGTTCGCGGCCTGGCGGCACCTGCACGGCGGTGCGGTAATCGCCGCGCTGAATGCGCCGCGCGGCCTGCACCAGTTGCGCCACCGGTTTGCTCACGCTGCGCGCAAGAAAAATCGCCACGCCCAGTGCAGCGACCGTGGCCAAGCCTGCCAGCAGCAGGATCCGCAGCTTGAGGATGCGGTACGGCGCCACGGCGCGATCCAGCGATGCCTGCAAGGCCACCCGCACCTGGCTGTCGCCCTGGATCGATTGCAGCCTGACCAGATAACGCGACTCATCCAGCGTCAGCGGGATCGATGCAGCCTGCACCTTCTCGGCCAGGGGCAGCTGCTGCGCGAATTGGGCGCGCGCCGAGGGCTCCAGGGTGGAGGCCAGCACGCGCACCGGCGGGCCATCGGTAAAGAAGGTCGCATCCAGCCCGGTGGTGGTGCGGAAATCCTGCGCCAGGCCATCGCCGGATTCGTTGCCGATCCCAATCCAGCCGACCCGGTTCGGCGCCAGCACCTGCACCACCGCCAACCGCACGATGTGCTGATTCAGCGCCACCACACCGACCGCGCGTCCATCGCGCTGCGCTTGCTGCAGCAAGGCCTGCACCGCACGCAATTGTTCGGCTTGCGGCACGTCGGCCAGGCCGGTCAAGAATTGGCCATCGGGCGACAGCAAGAGCGCGGTTTGCGCCGACATGCGCGCGGCGTGGTTACGCAAGGCCGACTGCATGGTCGGCACATCGCCGCTTGCAACGGCCGCACGAAACCCGAAATCGTCGGCCAGCACCGACGCCGACTGCAGCAGCTGTTCGTCGCGGCGCACGTTGATGCGTTGCCAGACCCGCTGCCCGATCTCCAGCTCTTCGCCAAGTTGCGCCTTGACGCTGCGCTCGGTCGCCACCTGAACGGCAAGGAAGGTCAGCGCCTGGGTGGCAAGCACGACCAGCACGAGCAAGGCCGCGATGCGGGTATGCAGGCGCATCGACCTCATGGGCGCGGCTTCTTCGGGTCGGCGTTACGGAACTTGTCCTGCAGGGCGCGCACGCGCGCATCCGGTGGCGCCACGGCCGGCGCGGCGCCGGTGGTCTGCAGGGTCACGCGGCGCTGTACTGGTTCGCGTGCGATCACCAACGGCTCGCTGCTGGCCGCGCCCTTGATGCGCGGGTGCCAGACCCGCAGCGTGTAATTGCCCGCAGGCGCCTCCAGCTGGGCGCGGCCATCGCTGCCGGTCTTGCCGAAATACGGCGTGTCCAGCACCACGATGTACCCCAGCATCCAATCGTGGATGTTGCAGCCGATGGTGACCAGACCCGCCTGGTCGAAACGCACCGACGTTGCGGTGGTGCCTTGAAACAGCGGCAGCTCGAAGCGCTTGGCCGGAGAGAACGAATACACCTGGTGGCGAATCTGATCGTTGTTCGGAAAGCGCACCAGGGTGCCGGTGCGCACTGCGAGCACGGCAGGCACGAACTGCGAATTGACCTGATCCATCTCCGCAGTCTTGGCCGCGGCTGGCGGAGCCGGCCGCGCCGGCTCCAGGCTCACGACCGCATCGACCAGCACGCCGCCGGCATCGGCGACGGTCACATTGACCGCTGTCGCCGACACCGATCCTGCGCCGGCACAGGCCGCCAGCACCGACACGACACCCAGCCATTTGATCCATCGCATGCGCACGCCCCCAGCCCTGTGCAATCGGCAGCGGGCGCCAGGCGAGTCCGACGTCGCGCTAGCGATTAGCCTCGGTTATCGGCCCGAGTGAACGCAAACTTTAACCAGACGCGAGCGGAATCTTCTGAACAGAAGTGCGGCACCGGTCACCGGTGGTGTTGCGAGCGCGGCTGTTGCGCAGGCGCAGATCACTTCAGCTTGATCTCGCGCAGACGCTCTTCCAGGAAGCCATGCGCCGTGATCGGCTCCGGATAACGGCTGGGATTGTCGGCACTGATGCACGAGGGCAGCACGTCGATGAGGAAATCCGGATTGGGATGCAGGAAGAACGGCACCGAATAGCGCGGCTGGCGCGCCTGCTCTCCGGGCGGATTGACCACGCGGTGGATGGTGGACGGATATACATGGTTGGTCAGGCGCTGCAGCATGTCGCCGATGTTGACCACGATGGTGTCGGCGTCGGCAGTGAACGGCACCCACTCGCCATCGTGGGAACGCACTTCCAGGCCGGCGGCACTGGCACCCACCAGCAAGGTGATGAAATTGATATCGCCATGCGCACCGGCACGCACGTTGGGAATGTCGTCGCTGGTGATCGGCGGGTAATGGATCGGCCGCAGGATCGAATTGCCGTTGTTGGTCTTGTCGACGAAGTAGTCCTGCGGCAGGCCGATATGCAGCGCCAGCGCCGACAGCACGCGCGAACCCAATTGATCGAGCTGCTGGTACAGCTGGTAGCCGCGCTCACGGAAGCCCGGCACTTCGCTGGGCCACAGGTTCGGCGGCATCACTGCGCGGTACGGCGAATCGTCCGGAATCTCGCGGCCGATGTGCCAGAACTCCTTCAGGTCGAAGTGCTTGGAATCCTTGGCGGTTTCCACGCCGAACGCGGTGTAGCCGCGCGCGCCACCGCTGCCTTCCACGTGATAACGGCGCTTGGTCGCTTCGGGCAACACGAAGAACGCCTTGAACACGTCGTAGGCGGCGTCGATGTCGGCCTGGGCGATGCCGTGGTTGCGGATGCCGGCAAATCCCCACTGCCGATAAGCCGCTCCGAGCTCGGCGACGAAGGCGTCGCGATCGGTGTCGAAACGGGTGATGTCCAGCGTGGGGATGCGCGCGCTCATACGGATGTCTGCAGTCAAGGTCGAAAGGTCCAGAGAAACCTGCTGATCAGATCAGCAGGCGATACAACAGGTAAAACGTGGCGGCCTTGGCGATGACCACGCACACGCCAATGACGATCGACTCACGCCGCGTCACGCACTGCACCCGAGAGCCGGTCGAGCGTGTCCTGCATCAGGCCGGCGTCGTCAGCTTCCACGGTCACCCGTACCACCGGTTCGGTGCCCGACGGGCGCAGGAACGCGCGGCCGCGCCCTTGCACGGCGGCCTGCGCCTGCTGCAATGCCTGCTGCACGTGGACCGCTTCCACAATGGCCTTGGCGGTGCCGCCATCCAGGCGCACGTTGACGGTCTTCTGCGGCACCTTGCTCAGGCTGGCCAGCGCCTCGCGCAGGCTCTGCCCATCGCGGCCCAGCGCTTCGAGCACCTGCAGCGCACTGACGATGCCATCGCCAGTGCTGGCACGGTCCAGGCACAACAGGTGACCGGACGTTTCGCCGCCCAACGTGCCGCCGCCTTCGACCAGGGCCTGATGCACGTAGCGGTCGCCGACCTTGGCGCGCTGGAACGGGATGTGCAGTGCAGCCAATGCCTGTTCCAGACCGTAGTTGGTCATCAAGGTGCCGACCACGGTACCCGTCAGCCGGCCGCTGGCCTGCCACGAGCGGGCCAGCACATACAGCAGATCGTCGCCATCGACCAGGTTGCCCTGGTCATCGGCCATCAGCACGCGGTCGCCGTCGCCATCGAAGGCGATGCCCAGATGCGCCCCGCACTCGCGTACCTTGGCGGCGAGATTGTCGATATGGGTCGAGCCCACGCCGGCGTTGATGTTGAGCCCGTCCGGCGCGGCGCCGATGACCACCACTTCGGCGCCCAGCTCGCGGAACAGCATGGGTGCGATGTGATAGGTGGCGCCATGCGCGCAATCCAGCACCATCTTCAGCCCGTGCAGGGTGAAACCGCGCGCCACGCTGGCCTTGCAGAATTCGATATAGCGGCCGATCGCGTCACGGGTGCGGATGGCCTTGCCCAATCGCTCCGATTCCACCGTGTGGAACGGCTCGTCCAACGCCGCTTCGATCGCCGCTTCGGTGGCGTCGTCGAGCTTCTCGCCTTCGGCGGAGAAGAACTTGATGCCGTTGTCGTAATGCGGATTGTGCGAGGCACTGATCACCACCCCCGCATCTGCGCGCAGCGTGCTGGTCAAAAAGGCGATGGCCGGGGTCGGCATCGGCCCGATCAGCTGCACGTCGGCTCCGGCGGCAACCAGGCCTGCTTCCAGCGCCGCTTCGAACATGTAGCCGGAAATGCGGGTGTCCTTGCCGATCAGCACCAATGGCCGCTTGCTGCGGCCCTGGGTCAGTACACGGCCAAGCGCATTGCCCAGGCGCAGCACGAAATCGGCCGAGATCACACCCTGCCCGACCCGGCCGCGGATGCCGTCGGTGCCGAAGTACTTGCGTGCGCTCATGCGGCGTCGGCGTCTTGCGGATGCGGCTGCCGCATCATCATCGCGGTGAGCTCGGCGATGCGGTCGCGCAGCTGGCGGCGGTCGCAGATCTGGTCGATGGCGCCGTGGTCGAGCAGGAACTCCGAGCGCTGGAAACCTTCCGGCAGCGTTTCGCGCACGGTCTGTTCGATCACGCGCGGGCCGGCAAAGCCGATCAGCGCATGCGGCTCGGCGATGTTGATATCGCCGAGCATCGCGAACGAGGCCGACACGCCACCGGTGGTGGGATGGGTGAGCACCGAGATATACGGCAGGCCGGCTTCGCGCAGGCGGCCGAGCGCGGCCGAGGTCTTGGCCATCTGCATCAGCGAGAACAGGCCTTCCTGCATGCGTGCGCCGCCGCTGGCGGAAAAGCACACGAACGGGCAGCCCACTTCCAGCGCCACTTCGGCCGCACGCGCAAAGCGCTCGCCGACCACCGACCCCATCGAGCCGCCCATGAAGGCGAAATCGAACGCAGCGGCGACCAGCGGATTGCCCTTGAGGGTGCCGCGCATGGCGATCAGCGCGTCGTATTCGCCGCTGGCCTTCTGGCTGGCCTTGATGCGCTCGCCGTAGCGCTTCTGGTCCTTGAACTTGAGCGCGTCGACCGGCCCGAGCTGAGCGGCGATTTCAGTGGTGGCGGTGTCCGGGTCGAACAGCGAATTCAGGCGCGCGCGGGCGCGGATGGCCATGTGGTGATCGCATTTCGGGCACACCTCGAGGTTTTCTTCGAGCTCCGGGCCGTACAGCGCGCTCCCGCAATTGCTGCACTTTTCCCACAGGCCCTCGGGGACACTGCGCTTCTTGGCCGGGGTGTTTTCGGTGCGGATGCCGGAGGGCATCAATTTGCTGAGCCAGCTCATGCGTGTATGACAATCCATGCAGGGCGGCCTGGCGGGCCGCAGAGGGGCGACAGTCTAACGCGCCGTGGGAATGCCAAGGTAGCCGGGGTCATGAATGCGGGATCTGGCGCAGAGACTTGCGGGCTTGGGCGGCGTGATGTCTCTGCGCAGGATGGCGCGATGCGGCGCAATGGATTGGCTGCACGTGGCTGCGCCCGCCCCCTCGCCCCACTCCCTAGCGCTGAGAGAGACGTTCGGTTCTCATTTCTGGTCGAGCGCCTGGCGCAACGGGGCCAGGAACGCTTCGGCGCGCTCACGGGCGCTGCGGACCTCGCCTGCGTCCGCCAATGCGGCGACCAGGGCACTGCCCACCACCACGCCGTCGGCATCCACGGCCATGGCAGCGGCGCTGGCCGCATCCTTGATGCCGAAGCCGGCCACCACCGGCGCGCCGGCACGCTGGCGCAGCTGGCGCAGGCGATCGCTGGCGGCATGGGTGTCGAGCAGATTGGAGGCGCCGGTGACGCCGGCAAAGCTGACGTAGTACAGATAGCCCTGCGCGGTGCTGCACAACATGTCCAGGCGCTGCTCGCTGGTGGTGGGCGAGGCCAGTGCGATCAGCGCCAGGCCGACCTCGGTGAAGATGGCGCGCGTTTCGCCGGCTTCTTCCGGCGGCAGGTCGACCAGCAGCACACCATCCACGCCCGCGGCGACCGCGGCTTCGGCGAAGCGTCGCGTGCCATGGATCTCGATCGGGTTGAGGTAGCCCATCAACACCACCGGGGTGGTGGCATCTTCGCGGCGGAACTCGTGCACCGCTTCGAGCACATACGCCAGGCCGGCACCGCGGCCCAGCGCGCGCTCGGAGCTGCGCTGGATGGTGGGACCGTCGGCCATGGGGTCGGAGAACGGCACCCCCAGCTCGATCACATCGGCACCGGCGCGCACCAGCGCGTGCATCACCGGCACGGTGGCTTCCAACGATGGGTCGCCGGCGGTGATGAAGGGGATCAGTGCCTTGCGCCCATTGGCACGCAGCTCGGCGAAGCAGGAATCGATACGACGCATGAAATCACTCGAACAAGGGAGGAAGGCCAGCTGCCATCTAACCTCAGGTGGCAAAGAAATACCGCATCAGCGCAAAGCACAGCGCAAACAGGTAGCCGTAGGAAAATCGATCGATGCGCAGCACCGGGTCGCCGCGACGCGCACGCCACGCACCAAGCGCGGCCATCAGCCCACCAGCGACCAGCGGCGCGATCAGCAGCGCTGCCAGTCGAGACCCAAAGGTCGCAGTGAGGTGCTGCGGCAGCAGCCAGAGACTGACACCGCCAAGTAACGCGCCCAGGATTGCGTAGCCCACTGCCGCCAGCCAGGGCGAGGGCCTGCGCTCGAACGACTCGGCGACAGAGTGCAGGCCAACTTCGATCAGCAGCTCGGCCAAGGCCTGCAGGAGCACCTCGGCCACCAACTGGAGCATTCCTTCGAGCATCGCCGCGTCCCTGCGTCCGGATAGCGTCAGCCGCCACCACTTTTAAAGAGCGATCCCCTCGCGCGCTGCGATGGTATGCACATCCTTATCGCCACGCCCGGACAGATTGCACAACACCAGCGCATCCCTGGGCAGCTCGCGCGCAAGCTTGATCGACTGCGCCACCGCATGGCTGGACTCGAGCGCGGCAAGAATGCCTTCGGTATGCGCCAGCAGATGGAAGGCGGCCATCGCCTCGTCGTCGGTGATGCCCTGGTACACCGCGCGACCGCTGTCGGACAGGAACGAATGCTCCGGGCCCACACCCGGGTAATCCAGGCCGGCGGAAATCGAATGGGTCTCGGTGATCTGGCCGTCATCGTCGCAGATCACGTAGGTGCGGTTGCCGTGCAGCACGCCCGGGCGACCTGCGGCGATGGAGGCGGCGTGGCGGCCGGTGGCGATGCCATCGCCGGCCGCTTCGGCGCCATAGATCTTGACGCCCGGATCATTGAGGAAGGCATGGAACAAACCGATCGCATTGCTGCCGCCACCCACGCAGGCACTGATCGCATCCGGCAGCCGACCATAGTCCTGCAGCATCTGTTCGCGCGCCTCGCGACCGACAATCGCATTGAAGTCGCGCACCATGCGCGGGTATGGGTCCGGGCCAGCCACGGTGCCGATGATGTAGAAGGTGTCGCGCACGTTGGTCACCCAGTCGCGCATGGCTTCGTTGAGCGCGTCCTTGAGCGTGGCCGAGCCGGAAGTCACCGGGATCACCGTGGCGCCGAGCAGCTTCATGCGGTAGACGTTGATCTTTTGCCGCTCGATGTCGGTGGCGCCCATGTAGACCACGCATTCCAGGCCCAGGCGTGCCGCCACGGTGGCACTGGCGACGCCGTGCTGGCCGGCGCCGGTCTCGGCGATGATGCGGGTCTTGCCCATGCGGCTGGCCAACAGCGCCTGGCCGATGGTGTTGTTGATCTTGTGCGCGCCGGTGTGGTTCAGGTCTTCGCGCTTGAGCAGGATCTGCGCCCCACCCACTTCACGGCTGAGCCGCTCGGCGTGGTAGATCGGGCTGGGCCGGCCGACGTAATGCTTGAGGTCCTTGTCGTATTCGGCAATGAAACTCGGGTCCTGCCGCGCCTGATCGTAAGCGGCGGACAATTCCTGCAGTGGGCCGATCAAGGTTTCGGCGACGAAACGGCCACCGAACTTGCCGAAGTGACCGGCAGCATCCGGATAGGCGTAAAAGTCACTGATGGGCTGGGCCGACATGGGAATCCTCTGCAGCGATGCGTCATACGAGAGGCGTCACTCTAGCGCAGCCGCGGCGCGCGATAAATCGATAAGATTGCCGCAACCTGTGAGCTGGAATCACATATGAGCGCCTTGCTTCCTCCATTGGCGGCGCTGCGTGCGTTCGAAGCTGCCGCGCGCCTGCAGAGCATCAGCCGTGCTGCGCAGGAATTGCACGTGACCCATGGCGCCATCAGCCGGCACGTGCGTTCGCTGGAACAGGCGTTGGGCGCGGCGCTGTTTGCGCGCCAGGGCCGCGGCCTCGTGCTGACCGCGGCGGGCGTTCGGCTTCGCGATGCCACCGGCGAAGGCTTTGGCGTGATTGGTCAGGCCTGGGCGGCATTACAACGCCCGGCCGCCGAAGCGCCGCTGGTGCTGGGGTGTTCGGGCAGCTTGCTGGCGCGCTGGGTGATTCCGCGCCTGGGACTGCTGCAGCAAGAGCTGCCTGACGTGCGCCTGCATCTGTCGGCCAGCGAACAGCCACCTGGTCCGGAGCTGGACGGCTTGGATGCCGCCCTGCTGCTGGACACCCCGCCCTGGCCCAGCGAGTGGCAGGTGCACACCCTCGGCGTGGAGTGGATTGGGCCGGTGCTGAGTCCTCAGCTCGCATCGACCTTGCAGATCGAGGGGAGCAACCCGGCCGCGCTCGGCGATCACGCGCTGCTGCACACCCGCTCGCGCCCGCAAGCCTGGCCGGAATGGGCCCAGGCGCACGGGCTGGCACCCGAGGGGCTGCGCTTCGGCACCGAATTCGAACACCTGGTGTATCTGCTGGAAGCCGCTGCTGCTGGTCTTGGGATCGCGATTGCGCCGCAGCCGTTGGTCGCCGCGGACCTGGCAGCCGGGCGCCTGCTGGCGCCATGGGGCTTCACCGCCACGCACGGCCGCTGGGTCTTATGCGCGGCCAAGCGCAACCCCGATCCACGCATCGAGCGGCTGGCCGGCTGGCTAGGCAAAGCGCTGGCGACAGACCAGCACACCTCTTCAACCCTGCAGGCAGCGGAGAACTGAGCAGCCATCGCGCGCGATCACCCCATGAGCACTTCGCCAGCTGCTGGCGCATCGCGAACACGTGCAAGCGAAAAGGCGCAAGGATCAGGCGACTGTCCAGTGGATCCTGACGCAGCGGTGTTGCAGGCAAGAAGCAGCGCTTGAGATGCCTCGGCATAGCCGCTGCCACGAATCCCGAACCCCAATCACCCTCACGACATGTCGTGACAATCCGCCCGCCGCACTTCCTCGACGAACTTGCGCATCTTGTGGCCGTCCTTGATGCCGGGCGCCAACTCCACGCCACTGGAAACGTCCACGCCCCAAGGCAACGTGGCCACGATGGCGTCGAACACGTTGTCGGCGTTGATGCCACCGGCCAGCAGAAACGGACGATGCAAGCCGGTGGGCAAGCGCGACCAGTCGAAGGTCTTGCCGGTGCCGCCGCCCGCGCCGGGCGCATGGCTGTCGAACAGAAAGCCAGCGGTATTGGGATACGACAACTGCAGCGTGCGCGCGTTGGCGTCCTCGCCATTCACGCCGCTGCTGCCCATCGGCACCGCCTTGAGATACGGCAGGTTGAAGCTACGGCAGAACGCGTCGTCTTCCTCGCCATGGAACTGCAACAAGGTCGGGCGCACGGTGCGCACCACTTCGCGCACTTCTTCCTTGGAATTGTTGCGGAACAACGCCACCACATCGACCATCGGCGCAGTGGCCTGGCGCATCGCGCGCGCCTCGGCCGGCGCCACGCGCCGTGGGCTGCCATGCGCAAAGATGAAACCTACCGCGTCCACACCCAGCTCGCCGGCCAGCCGGATATCGCCGGCGCGGGTCATGCCACAAAACTTGATACGGGTGCGGTACAGCGATCGATTCATTGGGTCACCTCAGCAGGCAGATGCCACTCTGCAGGATACAGAGGTCCGATAAATACCAGACCTTGTGGCGGCGCTGTCGGGCCGGCCACAGTGCGGTCGCGTCCGGCGAGCAACGTCGCGATCCAGTCGGCCGGCTGCTCGCCGGTACCGACCAAAATCAGCGAACCCACAATATTCCGCACCATGTGATGAAGGAATGCATTGGCCTGGACCTGCACCTCCACCACCTCGCCGATACGCTGCACGTGGATGGCCTGCAGGTGACGGCGCGCGTGCAAGGCCTGACATTGCACGCTGCGGAACGCGCTGAAATCGTTCTCGCCCAATAAGGCCTGCGCCGCCGCATGCATGGCATCGGCATCGAGCGGGCGACGCTCCCAGCTCAGGGTCTGCCGATACAGGGCTGGGCGAATCTGCCGATTGAGCAGGCGATAGCGGTAACGACGCGCGCGTGCGGAAAAGCGCGCGTGGAAGTCATCGGCTGCCGGCACGCACCAGCGCACGGCGATCGACGGCGGCAGGCGCGCAGTGGTGCCCAGCATCCAGCCACGCGGCTCGCGGCGTGCGTCGCTATCGAAATGCACCACCTGGCATTCGCCATGCACGCCCGCGTCGGTGCGCCCGGCGCAGACCACCTGCACCGGCGCATCGGCGACCGACGACAAGGCCGCCTGCAGGCTGGCCTGCACGCTCGGCCCGCCATGCTCGCCCAACTGCTGCCAGCCCTGGAACTCGCTGCCGTCGTATTCCACGCCCAGCGCGTAACGCATCGGTACCTGCCCTATGAGTGAATCGATGAAATCGGCGCGCCGGTCATGCCGCCGCCATCGCAGGCGATTGCCAGCACAGCCCCGTCGCTGCAAAAAAGGTGAAGTGTACGAGCCGCATTGGCTGGTGCCGAGCCGCGGGACGCGCGTGCGACCAGCGCGCAGTCAGTCGTCGGACGCGACGCTGCGCTCGGACCACACGGCCAACGTGGTGCCGCCGGGCTCGCGGAAATGAAACCGACTGCCGCCCGGAAAGCCGAAGACCGGTTTGACGATCACCCCGCCTGCGTCACGCACGCGCTCGATCACCGGGGCCAACGCATCGGCATACAACACCACAAGCGGCCCACCCTCGTCCGGCGCCGGCGCGGCTGCACGGTAGAAGCCGCCGTCCAGGCGTCCATCGTTGAAGGCCAGGTAATCCGGACCGTAGGCCTGGAATTGCCAACCGAACACCGCTTCGAAGAACGCACGGCTGGCATCCGGATCGATGGAGGCGAACTCCACATAGTCGATCCGGCGCTCGCGTGCGTCACTTTCCTGCGCAGTAAGGCGATCGATCGCCGGGCTCATGCCAGGCGTTCCAGCAGCTCGGCGGCTTCGGCGCGCGTGGCGTCGTCGCCGGTGGCGGCAACTTCCAGCAGCAGGCCGCGCGCGGTGTCCTTGTCGCCCAGGTCCATGTAAGCCACCGCCAGTTCCAGGCGATCGCGCCCGGCCGAGGCGACGTCACGGCTGGCCGAGGGGCTGGGCGCAGCGCTCGGCGCCGCAGGCGGACGCTCGAAATCCAGGCTGTCTTGCGTGGCCGCCGCTACCGGGGAAGCCGTAGACGGGACATCACCGATCGTGGGTGCGACATCTGCGTGACTCGCTTCCACGGCCTCGAACGCTGGGTGCGGCGGAGCCTGCACCTCGTCGACGGGGGCGCTGTCCTGCGGCGGCGTTGCCACCACCGGCGGTGCGGCCCGCAGCGCACGCCAATCGTCGCTGTTGACCGCCATGGGCGCAGCAGCCGGCTCGGACGGCAGCGGCTCGCGACGCAGCACGTCCGACAATGGTTGCTGCGCGTCATGGGCGCGCTCTTCGTCGCGCAGATCGGCCTGCTCGAATTCGGTCTCGTGCACCACATCGCGCTCGCTGGGCTCAGTGGCTTGCGTCGCCTCTTGCGGCTCGGCGGCCTGCACCGGCGCGCCAGGCAGGACGAAGTCGAACTGCCGACGCGGCAACGGCGGCAGCGGCGAGGGTTTGCGACGGCGCGCGGCCAGCCACGCCACCACGGCCGCGACGATCAACACCAGCCCGCCGATCAACCACAGCGGAAAACCGCCACCCTGTTGTGCGGCCGCCGGGGTTTCCGACAGGCGCTTCTGTGCAGCCGCCAGGTCGCTGTCCTTCATGGCGATCAGCGCTTGCTGTTGCTGCTTGAGCTTTTCCAGATCCGCCACGCGGGTCCGCAGGTCCTGCAATTCCGCATCGCGGGTGGCGATGTCTTCCTTGGCCTGTTGCAACTGTTGATTGGCCGCCATCTCGCCCTCGCCTTCGGCACTGGTGCCGGACGTGACGCCGGCCTTGTTGGTCTGACTCGCCACTGCAGGGGCGATTTCGAGCCGCGCGCCGTTGCCAGCCGCTGCGGCAGGTGTGGCGGGCGGCGGCGTTGCGGCAGCGGCGGCGCCGGCCTCGGCCGGTTGCGGCACCGCCGATCGCGCCTGCCGCCACTGGGCGGCCTGCTCGCGCACCATGACCGCCGCTTCGGCCGCACCGACCTGGGCAAGCGCGTCTTCCTGCGGCGTGCGCAGCACCGCGCCCTGCTTCAGGCGATTGATGTTGCCGTTGATGAAGGCGTCCGGATTGGTGCGCAGCAACGCCAGCATGGTCTGGTCCAGCGAGTGCCCGCTGGAACGCGCCACCGCCGCGGCGATCTCCGACAAGGTCTGGCCCGCGCGCACGGCCGGCAACGTGTCGCCGGCCTGCGTCGCAGACGCAGCAGACGCACTGCCAGCTGCACGCGCAGCCGGTTCGGCCCTGGCGTTGTCCTGCGCGGCGGGCGCGGCGACCGGCGCCGGCTCGCGTGCAATCGCATTGCTGGAACCGGCACGCGGCGCTTCGATGGCCGGCTCGGCGATGGCGGCCGCGGTGTTGGGCGCATCGACCAAGGCGGAATATTCGCGCACCAGCCGGCCCTGGCCCCACTCCACCTCGATCAGGAAGTTGATCGCCGGCTGGTCCACCGCCTGGCTGCTGGTCACGCGGATCACCGCACGCCCGCGTGCGTCCTGCGCGAACTGGAACTGCAGATTGCTGACCAGCCCTTGCGGGCGCTCCAGGCCGACGCGCGCAAACGTGGTGGCCGATGCCAATGCCACGCGCGCGTTGTCCAGTTCGCCCGGCTCGTTGGAGATGACCGGAATCTCGGCCACCAGCGGTTGCCCGGGCTTGGACAGCACCCGGATATCGCCCAGTCCCAACGCCATTGCAGCGCCGCTGCAGGCCATCAGCAGCAACGCACCTATCCCTTGTATCGGACGCATCGCGCCCCCGCCCCTATGTTTCATGGGCATCAATATAGCCGCTGGATGAGCGAAAAAGTCGGCGCCGTGATGCAGAGCCCTGTGCCAGCGACACTGCCGCAGTGCGGCATGCATGCGTGGCCAATGCAAACCGGCAAGTGCTGATGGGCGCTCTCACTGCGCGAGGTCTCAAGCGCGCAACGGCCTGTCGGCAGATTGCGTGGTGCAAAGTCACGCGCTGCGGGATGCCATGACATGGCGCCAATGGCGTGTCGCCTGAGCAGGCACGGAGTGTGTGCGAGCGGCTGGCGACAGGTCTGCGCACTGCAAGCTGCAAGTTCCTCCAATGCCACATGAGGCGATACGCGCACGTGCGCATGCCCGCAGACGCGCGATGGGTAGCGCGCCTGCAGGTGGAATTCGGTTGAGGTGGAATTCGGTTGAGAATCGAGCCGACGTTCCATGTGTCGGTGCGCACCCTGCCGGAGCGCTTGCGCGCGGTGCGCCTCTCTGGGAAGCATCACCGCGCGCCGGCATGCTCCAGCACGTGCACGGCGGTTGAGAGCGCCAACCGCACGTCGCGAGCCATCCCCATGCAGGCGCGAACGGCGCGCTCAGCATCGCAGTGGCCGGGTGACGCCTGCTGGACCAGGCGCCGGCCGCGCGCACGCATGGCGGCTGCGCGGTCGTCTTTGTCGTGCTGCTTAGCTTTCCTGTGCGACCAGTTCGGCCAGCTGCACGGCGTTGAGCGCAGCGCCCTTGCGGATATTGTCGGAGACGATCCACAAGTTCAGGCCGCGCGGATGCGAAAAGTCTTCACGGATGCGGCCGACGAACACCGCATCCTTGCCGGAAGCATGCGTGACCGGCGTCGGGTAGCCGCCGGGCTTGCGCTCGTCCACCACTTCCACGCCAGGCGACGCTGCCAGCAGCGCGCGCGCCTGCTCCACGGTGATCTTGTCGCGGGTCTCGATCGCCACCGCTTCGGAATGGCCGTAGAACACCGGCACGCGCACCGCGGTGGGGTTCACCTGGATGCTGTCGTCGCCGAGGATCTTGCGGGTCTCCCAGACCAGCTTCATCTCTTCCTTGGTGTAGCCGTTGTCCTGGAAGTCGTCGATGTGCGGGATCAGGTTGAAGGCGATCTGCACCGGGAACCGCTGCGGGTCGATGTCCTGAAAGCTCAACAACTCGCTGGTCTGCTTGCCCAGTTCTTCCATCGCCGAACGCCCGCCGCCGGAGACCGACTGGTAGGTCGCCACGTTGATACGCTCGATGCCGTACTGGCGGTGGATCGGGCCCAGTGCCACCAGCATTTGCATGGTCGAGCAATTGGGATTGGCGATGATGCCGCGCGGGCGCTGCTTGAGCGCTTCCGGGTTGACCTCGGACACCACCAGCGGCACGTCGTCGTCATAGCGGAAGGCCGAGGAGTTATCGATCACCACCGCACCGGCCGCGGCGAACTTGGGGCCGTATTCCTTGGACACGCTGCCGC
>JAAIGE0100676553.1_pt1 | contig 23909 bp, 35 predicted proteins | sample 6487951 | NCBI WGS metagenome assembly JAAIGE01 (sample SAMN13974128, study PRJNA590717) | phyllosphere metagenome | biome: tomato field; feature: multiple bacterial spot infested tomato fields; material: tomato leaves; isolation source: leaves from tomato fields | host: Solanum lycopersicum ...
CGGATGCGCTCCTCGTTGCGCAGCACCTGCGGGCCCGAGGCGATCGCCATGTTGTTCTCGAGCGCGCGCAGCGCCGCGTTGATCGTCATCTGCCGATTCATCACGATCTGCGCGATGCCGCGGCCGACGATGGTGCCGGGCTGCTTGCGGTAGCTCGTGAGGAAGTACGGCACCCGCTTCGACAGCGAGGGCGACAGCTGCACCCGGATGACGTAGCGCCCGATCATCCAGGCCTGGACCATGTAGTCCATGTCCTCGTCGGGTACCGCGCTCGCGGGGAAGCCGTGCTGGCGCAGCATCCGGCCCTGGACCGCACCGTGATACTCGATGCAGTCGATCAGGCCCGATTCGTTGAAGCTCGGGCTCTCGCGGTTCTCCAGGTCGGCGCGGGCCTGGTCCGAGGTGCCGAGCCAGTTGTGCAGACCGCCGCGGCCGTACTCCTGGAGCACGCCGCGCACCGCGTCCTGGTCGTAGCCCTGGACACCGATGTACGAGGTGATCTCGGTCCGGGTCAGCCGCTGGATCTCGATGACGTCAGCCTTGGCGATGTCGTCGACGCCGGGGCTGAAGTAGATGTCGAACGGCGACACCCTCTTGAAGTAAATCTTCGGGACCGACTTCTTGATCGGGAAACCGTTCTCCCAGACCATGCGGTTTTCCATCCGCACGCCCTGCTTGCCCACCGCGAACGGGTAGACCGGCAGGTCGAGGAGGATCTGCCGCAGCATCTCGTAGAAGCCGCCCTCGACGAGCACGTCGTCGACCGCGTCCTCAGCCTCCTCGGCCTCCTTCTTCGCGAGCTTCTTCGCCGCCCGGATCCCCTCCGCCATCAGGTCGGCGGTGCGGGCCATGATCCGCCCGAGGGTCTCGTGCTCCTCTTCCTGCAGCGCGGCCTGCAACTCGGGGTCCTGCGACCCGCCGAGCGCGGCGAGGCGCTCCTTGGCCGCCTCGTGGGCCTGCTGCTCCAGGTCGACCTGCTCGTCGATGGCGGCGACGAGGTCCTGCGGGATCGTCGGGACCGGGGTCGGCTCGAACCCCCACGGGCGCTCGCCCGAGCGGTAGGCCTCGTTGAGGAGCGCGGTCGCGGCCGCGCACTTCGTCGAGGTCATGTTCGAGAAGTTCGTCGAGCCGCCGTAGGCCTGGAGGTCGGCGACCGTCTCGGGGCTGTACTCGCAGTTGATCGCCCGCGAGCAGTCCAGCAGCGTGCGATCCCAGTGACGCATCCGGTTGCGCCGCATGATCTCCCACTGGGTCTGGATGTGCGCGGCGATGTTCGTCTTCGTCACGCTGGTGACGTCGAGCCGCGTGCTCGCCAGGTCCTGCTCCCGCTGACGCTCCGCCGCCGTGACCTCGTCGGGCGTGCGGATGCCGAGCAGGGCGGGACCGCGCTCCATCTGAGCCCCTACCGCCATCATGGTACCCCCAGGGCTTCTCGCGTGGCGCGGAAGCCGCTCTTTGATTAAGCTTAGTCACAAAAGGGGGAACCATGTCAAAGGAACTCGTTTCCGCACGCCCGGATCACACCGGCGGGCGCGTCGAAAGGCTGTTGATCTCGGTCGCCAAGGAGATCGCGCTCGGGATGCGCGAGGCGCAGGAGATCTGCGACACCCATGGCATCGACCTCGCGACCCTGGAGCGGATGCGCGACGTCCCGCTGTTCCAGAAGACGGTCGAGGACTACGCGACCGAGATCAACGCGACCCAGAACGTCGCCAAGCGGATCCGGCTCAAGGCGCGCTACACCCTGGAGCAGGCGCTGCCGTCGGCGTTCGAGATGGTGACCGACCCGAACCTGCCGGGCCCGGCCCGGGTCAAGGCGCTCGAGGTGCTGGCGAAGATCGCCGGCGTGATGAGCGACGGCGATGGCATCGGGCCGCAGACCGCGGTCGGATTCGTCAACATCGATTTCGGGATGCTGCCGCCGGCCGCCGTCACCGTGCGCCAGGGCCGGGGAAGCGACATCGACACGATCGACCACGAGGCCGCGCCGGTGCCGGAGGACGAGGACCTCGACGCCGACCTCGCCCAGCTGCTCGACAGCGAGGACGTCGCCGCGCTCGCCCGGGCCCGCCGGCTGCGGCAGGAGGCGCTGCTGCCCGGCCACGGCTACACCGCCGAGGAGCTGAACACCGGGGCAGCGCCGGTGCCGGGCTTCGACCACGGTCGCCTGCGCCGGCCGATCCCGGACCGGGCCGCGTTCAGCGGCGACACCCTCACCCACTACGGCAACGGTGCGACCATCGCCGCCGCCGAGGCGACGCCCGCACCGGCGAGCGTCGACGACGACCTGCTCGCCATCCAGATCTAAGGAGGACCCCATGGGCGACGTCCACTACTTCAGCGACTACAGCAAGACCCTGCACGAGGGCGAGTCGAAGCTCTCGCCGAACGGATTCCAGATGGTCCAGGACGCCCGGGCCCTGGCAGCGCAGTTCGACGCCGCCACCGGGATCGCCGGCTACGTCATGCTCGCGCTCGAAAACGACGGCTCGTGGCGGACGTGCTTCATGGTCCCGACCGGCACGATCCTGACGAAGACGATGTTCGCGGCGTTCGCCAAGGAGGTGATCACCCGGGACATGTCGACCGCCGACGAGGTCAAGCTCCAGCGCGACGAGGGCTAAGCCATGGCCGCGGGGGAGAACTTCAAGCTCGACTACATCCCGCCGCCGACGGTGCGGCGGTTCATGGCCGACGCCCGGCTGCGCGACGAGGACGGCAACCTCGTCTACATGACGAACGTGATCATGGGGCCGGTCGGCTCCGGCAAGACCCACGGCATCATCGTGTTCCTGTTCATGCTCGCCTGCGCCCAGGCGGCCGGACCGGACGGGGTGCGCCGCTCGCGCTGGGCGGTCTGCCGCCAGACGCTCCAGAAGCTGAAGATGACCGTCATCAAGGACGTGCTGGCGATCTTCGGCACCGAGGACGAGGGCGGGATCGCCCACCACAACGTGCAGGACTCGATCATCACCCTGCGCTGGCCGCTCAGAGACGGCACGCGCATGGTGGCCGAGCTCCTGTTCATGCCGCTCGAGGACACCAAGGACGCGCAGCGCCTGCTCTCGCTCCAGCTGACCGGGGCGTGGCTGTCGGAGTGCATCGAGGTCAACGTCGAGGAGGTGATGGGCCCGCTCGCCGGCCGCGTCGGCCGCTACCCGAACACCGCGATGGGCGGCTGCTCGTGGTCGGGCATCCTGTGCGACACCAACCCGCCGATGGAAGGCTCGGACTGGTGGAAGAAGTTCGAGGTCGAGAAGCCGGCAAACTGGTCGGTGCACAAGCAGCCGTCCGGGCTCGATCCGGAGGCCGAGAACCTGGAGTACCTCAAGCAGACGCCCGAACTCGCCGCGCTGCCGCTCTACCGCAAGGACAAGGAAGGGCGCTACCTCAAGGACGAGGCCGGGCAGCTGGTGCCGATGAAGGACCACCTCGAACGCCGGCGCGCGCACGGGCAGCAGGCGTACTACGGTCCGATGCTCAACGAGAGCGAGGCCTACATCGACCGCTACGTCCGGGTGCGCTACGGCATCGACCCGGCCGGCTCGGCGGTCTATCGCGACACGTTCCTGCCGTCGAAGCACGTCGTGCGCGACGAGGAGGGCTCGCCGATCGCGTACGAGCCCGAGCCGGGCTACCCGCTGATCGTCGGGCAGGATTTCGGCCGCAACCCGTGGTCGCTCATCACCCAGGTCGATTCGCGCGGTCGCCTGCGGGTGCTGCGCGAGGTGCCCGGCGTCGATACCGGCCTCATCCGCCACCTGCGGGAGAACCTGAAGCCGACCCTGCGTCAGCACTACCCGAACTACAGCGTGATCCTGATCGGAGACCCCACCGGGCGCAACCGCTCCGGCCAGGGCGAGCTGTCGGACTTCGAGATCCTGCGGCGCGAGGGGCTGAACCACCTGCCCTGGCAGGAGGTGTCGAACGGAGTCGACGAGCGCATCCAGGCCGTCGACGTGATGCTGACCGCGTTCGACATCAACGGGCCGATGCTGCTGATCGACGCCGTGCACTGCCCGACGCTCGTGATGGCGCTCGGCGGCCAGTACAAGTTCACGAAGCGGAAGGTCTCGGGCAACACGATCACGCCGCCGAAGCCGGACAAGAACCACCCGTACTCGGACGTCGTCGACTGCCTGCAGTACGTGTGCCTGAAGAGCCAGGGCCAGGACGTCGACCGCCTGCGCAACCGGATCTCGCACCGGCTGAAGATCCGCGGCCAGGCCGCACCGCCGCGGCCGAAGTTCAGCCCGCGGGCGTGGGCAGGGTCGCGCTGAAAAAACAACGGCCCGCGCCGGGGGAGCAGCGCGGGCCAGTCAGGATCTGCATAGGGGGTACCATGCAATCACGAGGGTCAACGCCCTTCGCGATTCCCGGTTCCTATTGCCAGCGCCGTTTTTCTGCAAGTTTGATGAACGACCCCGACAGCCACCCGCCCGACGCCGTCGGCCCGAGCACGAACGAGCCCTCGCCCGGGCCGAGCTCGTCATGGTCCTCGATCGCGATCTCCGCGCCCTGCCCGTCGTAGATCCCCGCCACCGGGCAGACCGAGCCGTCGTCCAGGATCGCCGTCGCGCTCGCGAGATCGATCGACACCACGTCCGGCAACGGTCGATCCTCCGCTACCACCCGATGCCCCGGCTCCTCGCACACAGCCGGTACATGCCCCGCGACCCCCAGCATCAGAAGCACCTCATCTCGTAGCCGTCCAACCCGGCCGCGCACAGCATCAGCAGCTTAGCCCAGGTCTCCGCATCCGCCGCGCGCATCTGTGCCGCGTCCGGATCGAGGCGGCTGCCATTCGCCTCGATCTTGTGGACCAGGTTTGCTCGCATCCCCGCCAGGCTCTCGACCAGCGTCCGCACCCGCGGGCTCAGGTCCGACCCGCGCACACCCCGCGCCGACGCCAGCGAGTGCGAGCACCACAGACCCTTCGCCACCGGACCGTTCTCGACCGTCACCGTCACGACCCGGAAGTCGACATCGCCTCGGTCGAGCTCCCTGAGATTTCCATCCTCGTCCATCTCGCTCCTCAACAGCGCCTTCATCGAGCCCCGCAGCCCCTTTTCTTTCGCCTTCCCGGCGATCTCCAGGGCGCGCCTCGCGGCCTCCTCGATACGGCTCTCGTCCATCGCCATGTCCTGGGGTTTTCTAAACTCACTACGGTCGTAGCACGTTCAGGATTGGATTTTGAGGTCTGTTGGATATTTTGCCCATAACGCCCCCACCACCCCCGCGCAGGCGTGGCCACATGCCCCCACCCCCGCACCCCTGGGGGCCCCTGCGTGCGCGCGCGTGAGCCTGCCCGTCGCGCCCGCGCTGACCTGCCCGCGTCGCGCGCCCGCGCGGTGATCCTCGCCCGCGTCGCACCCAAGCGCGCACCCGAGCACGCGCGCCCGCGGTTCGGTCACTTCCGCAGTGACCCGTGGCCCTGGAAACCGTCGTTGACCGGGCCGGTCCGGTAGTCATCGGGGCAGCCCGGCAGACTAACCCAGCCAAACGGTGAAAGGGTTTCAGATGTTCGACCTGGTTCAACTGATCGATACGGACTTCGATGACTTGTACGTCGATGACGAAAGGCTCGCTGAGGGCGGTGCCGAGTAGGGCAGGCCAGCCACCCCGCCGATAGGGCGGGGACCCGGCAGGGTCACTTCGGAAGTGACTCTCCCCGGTCCCCTCTGAGGACCACCAGCAACGGCACCGGGTCACGACCCTGAGCCACGGCTCTTTCACAACCGCATCGGGCAACCTGCGTGGGCTTCGGCTCCAGGGAAGGACCACTCCGCTCGGGTCAGACAGCGGCCCCCTCGAGGAAGCGCCGGACGACCGGGAACGCTTCGAGGGTGCGGGCAACGGCGGGCCTCCCGCCTGGCAGCCACCGGTACATCCGGCAGGCTCCAGGCGAGACGGAGGCACCCAACGCCGCGAAGCCGCACAACACACACATCATCGCCGGTCGCAGCCTCACGGGCCGCGGCCGGCCCATCCTGACGCCCGGCCTGCGATTCACCCCGGATCGCAGCCCAGGCCTCAGGGCCAACGTGGGCGCTGACGGTGCAGCCAGCCCCACGCGGCCGGATCGGGAAGGTGAGCCCCGATCCGGCCATCCCATTGCAATCACTCAGGTTTTCCGCCCGACGTGATATCCAACGCTCCCCCGCACCCCCGGGACCCTACCGGCACCCGCCGAAGGGGCAAATCCGGGCCCAAAAGTGTGCCCCGAACGCCACAAAGTGGCGATTCGGGGTGTGGTAAAAATACATAAAGTCGTTAAAGTCATTAAAGTCATAAAAACCAAATCCAACGCTCTACCTTTTTTCGCGTCCGAGACTCTACAGATTGGAGTTCCTCGTCAAACCGTCCCGTCTCTCTATCCTCCAAAAAACCCGTCTTTTAGGGCTTTAAGGCCTGAAACGGCGATTTCGCGTGCGAAATCAATGGGTTGTAAAAGACGGGTTCGACCGGCAAACGCCTGGAAAATACGTCTTTAAAACCCGTCTTTTAGACCGACCGTTGGGCCTGCCCGGTCCAGCGCCGTCCCCTTTGCCGGTCGGCAGGGGGGTGCGGGGGGATAAAGACGCCCTGAGCCCCTGTAAAAGACGCGTCTTTAAGCCAAAAAGGAGCCCTCGCCATGATTGATGCACAAACAGCACACCACCGCGTGCTGCCCTCGCTGTTGCCGGCCCCTCGCGAGATCGGCCGGTGCGAGGCGAAGGTGCTGCACAACCGGGCCCGGCACGCCGCCTGGCGCGAGGCGAATCGGGAGCGGGTGCGGGCGAAGACGCGGGCCTATTACGAGCGGCGCTCGCAGGACCCGGCGTTCAAGGCCGACCGGGCGCGGCGCTGGCGGGAGTACTACGCGCTGAAGGTGCAGGACCCGACGTGGAACGCCCGGCGCAAGGCGGCGAACAAGCGGAGCGTCGAGCGGTGCCCCGAGGAACGGCGGGAGCGCAACCGGGCGCGCTGCCGGGCCTACCGCCTGCGCAAGGCGCTGGAACGGCTGATCGCACAAGCCTCGCAGGCCGGCACGACCCCGTGAGGGTCACCGCCGAGTGACCGACCATCTTCAACCGAAAGGCAGTCCCGATGACGATCCCGAACGACACCCGCTTCGACGACCTCAAGACCGCGGCCCGCCGGCTCGGCGGGCAGGACGGCACCGGCCAGCTGGCGCGCATCGAACTGGGCTGGCGCGTGCTCGACGCCGCCCGCGACGGCGTCATCGATCCGTTCGCGAAGCTGGGCAAGGGCGAGGACAGCCCGGTGACCGTGCTGACGCTGACGTACTACGCCGCGCAGGCCGCGAAGCTCGACGGCGTCGAGGGCGACCGCAAGCCGGCGATCAAGCAGATGGCGGGCAAGCTCAACACCTTCGCCAAGATGGGCGCGGCGAAGGCGTTCGACGGCAAGGCGGTGCTGCTCGCCGCGGCGAAGGTGATGAAGGCGGCCGGGGTGTCGCCGCACCTCGAGAACCTGGTGAAGTTCAACACCGCGCAATATGCGGCCGCCGCGCCGCTGTCCGACGCCGAGATCCTGGCGCTGTTCCTCAAGGCCGCGCCGGCCCCGGCCGAGCCTGCGGAGGACGCGGCACCGGCCCCGGCCCCCGACAAGGTCCCGGAGGACGATGAGGTTGCGGCGCTGACGGCGGCGCTCGCCGCGCTCAAGCGGGCTCGCAAGTCGAACGCCCGCACCACCGCGATCGCGGTGATCTCGGCCCGGATCGAGGAGCTGACCGCGCCGCGCTCCGAGATGGTGTCGAAGGCCAAGGCCGAAGAGGCGGCCGCCACCGAAGCGACCGTGGCCGCGAAGGTGAAGGAGGCGCGCGACGTCGGCACCCTGGAGGGCCGGAGCGACGGCATTGCGATGGGCATGGAGTACGGTCGCGCCAACACCCTGCGCAGCCTCGCCCGGGCGAAGGCGGTACGGCCCGAGGACCGTCCGGTCATGCCGACGAACGCGCCGACGTCCGAGCTCGACGCGCTGTTCAACGACCTCGTCGCCGACACCTGCGCGATGGCCGCGACCGCGATGGGCAAGCCCGCCGCGTACATCGACGAAGCCCCGGTGTTCTAAGAGAACGGAGCGAGAACACGATGACGCCCGCCATCCTGACCCGGGTCCCGGCTTATCGGCCGGTGCTCCGCAAGGCCCGGCAACCGTACATGCTCGACCGCACCGCGGCGGGCCGGGTCGTGATCGACGTCGAGGAAGGGTGGCACCTCTACCGGTGCACCATCCCGTCCGGCTCGATCGATCTCGGCATCGAGGTCGTCGCCGAAAGCTTCGCCCACGCCAAGACGCTGTGCCAGGCGGAGGCCCGCCGGCTCTACGGCTACCAGCGCCTCCGCTTCGTGAAACCATGACATCGTGAAAGGGTCCGACCATGCGCACCCACATCATCGGCAACCGCATCGAGATCGACGGCGCGCTCGTGGCCGTGCTCAACGAGGCGGCTTACGCCGGCCGCCACCTCGATCTCGTGGACCTCCTCGACCGCGCCGGCGAGGACCGCGGCGACGACCTGGCGAAGGTCGAGGACACGCTGAACGACGTCGCCCGCGAGGCCCTGGCCGTCTCGAAGGGGATCGACGACATCGCGATGGGCGAGGCGGGGACCGTGCCGGCCCTGCTGCGCCGCATGTCGGCGACGATCGACGGGCTCAAGACCCACGACAACGAGCCGCTGGACGACGCGATTGCCGGTGTGCGCGACGTGCTCGACAGCGTCGTGGCCTGGCTCGACGGGCTCGCCCGCGCCCCGGTCACTCCGGCGGTGACCGACGCGACCGACGCCGCGACGAAGCTGCCGCTCGTGGAAGCGGCGCTCGAGACCGCCAACGCCCGGGTGACCGAGATGGCGGCGGAGGTGGTGCAGCTGCGCGGCGACCTCGACGGCGAGCGGGCGAACAACCGGGCCCTCACGTCGAATGCCGGCACCGTGTCGCATCAGATGGCGGTCCTGGAGAACCAGTGCGCGGCCTACCGCGTCAAGAACCAGGTCCAGGCCGACGAGATCAAGCGACTGACCAACGCGGCAGCCAAGGCCGCGAAAGCCTCGCCGGCCCCGGCGGTGCCAGGCACTGTGCGGAATCAGATGGGGTTCGACGCCGCGGCGGCCCGTCTGTACCTGCACCTGCAAGGCCAGGCGCATAAGCTCGACACCGCGACCGCGAAGCTGGTGCTGGCGGTCGGCAAGACGCTCTAGCGAGAGGGGGTACCATGCCACGCGTGATGGAAGGTGGGTTCGGGGCGTTCACCCGGGCCCGGCAGGACGACTTCATGCAACAGCGCATCGACAGCGGCGACCTGGCGATCTCGACGGCGCTCAACGGCCTGGTCGATGCGGTGCTCAACGGCACCGCCGAGGACTGGATGACCGATCGCGAGTTCGCGGCGGTGACCGGCGAGCGCATGCACCCGACGGCGGTGCACCTGTGCTCGCAGGTCAGCCCCGAGTTCGCCGGCCGGCTCGCTGCGATCCAGTCACCGGCGCAGTGACCGCATGCACCCCAACGACATCGTGTGGGTGAGCGAGGGCCAGAGCTGTCCGCTCTGGCACCCGCGCTGGACCGACACCCGGTTCTTCGCCCGGGCGACGCGCAGCCGCCCCGACGTGCGCGACCCCAACTCCCACCTCCGCGGGCGGGACGTCCTGTCATCGCCCATGGTCTACAGAATCTGCGAATTGCGGCTGAACCAGCCGCTCGACATCGCCGCCGGCCGCTGGACCGGTGACGCGACGCGCCGGCTCAAGGGCCTGCGCGACTTCCCCCGGCTCGGGCCGTTCGAGTTCCTGAGCCTGATCGGGGAGTACGAGCTCCACCCCCACTGGCGCTTCGACCTCACGCCCACGGAGGCACCATGAACGACCCGACCTATCTGATCGACCGCCTGTGCGGCACCGCCGACACCGAGGACGCGCTGCACCGGGCGATCCCGCGGCTCGCCTACAAGTTCTGGGAGGACGAGGGCCGGCCGCACGGTCGCGACCGGATCCACTGGCACCGGGCCTGCTGGGCGCTCGACCCGTTCCCGGACTTCCCGCCCGACGACATCGCCGGCGAGGTGCCCGAGTTCAACGCCGCGATGGCCGAGCAGGCCCGGGAGAACGACGCGTGGAGCCGGGCGAACCGGCAGGACTTCGAGGACCTGATCCCGGACCTCGACACGGTGCTGGGCCACGTCGCCCCGCCCCGGGTGTCGGAGCCGATCCCGTTCCCCGAGGACGACGACCCGGCCCTGATCGCCGGCATCGCGCGTCTCACCCGCACCCTCGACGAGACCGACCGCCTCGCGCGGCTGAAGGAGAGGCCGCGCGCCCCGACGCTGGAAGAGTTCGTCGAGGTGCGCCGGGCGCTGGGCTACCCGCGCGCCGACGTCCTCGAGGAGGTGTTCCTGACTTGGAACGAGGACCAGCCGAGCGCGCTGCGCGCCCGGTTCGACGCCGCCTGGCCCGCGATCCTGCCGGCCGCGTAAGTCTCGCCGACACGGAGAGCAACGAAGGCGGGCGCGCTGCGCCCGCTCACGGTGCCCTTTGGTGCCTCCCAACGTAAAGGAACTCGCCATGTCCGACGATCGGGTCGCCATCCTTGCGCAGGAACTCAGGTCTCTCATGCCGGACCCTTACGACCACACTCCCGTCGTCCTGATCCAGGAACTCTGGATTGGTGGCGAGACGAAGCGGTCGTGCGTCTGGGCCGAAGCGACTGTGACCGATGCCTACCCGGTGCCCTCCGATGTCCCGGTTCTTGTCGCGGGGAGTGGCCCGGCGTTCAAGTTCGGCATCACGCAGTGCGTCATCCGGGAAGAGATCGGCATCCGGCGTCAGCCCTTGTCGATCCATGCCCCACACATCGCCGAGGCATGGAAGCGGGGCTATCTGAAATATCGGTTCGTTCCGGTCGACAAGGTTCCGCCGGACCTGATGCGGGTCGAGCCGATCAAGCCCGCCGGCGACTTCGATCCGGCCGAGCGCCTGCTGTTCTTCCAGAACGGCAATCTCGCCCGGATGTTCGACGCGGACGGCAACGTGATCGGACTCCTCGATCTCGGCGTGTCCTTCGCCGTCTAGGGAGGCGGCCCCATGGCATGCACCTGCATCGAAGAGATGAACGGCAAGCTCGCCGAGCACAACACGCGGATCATGGGCACGATCTGCTGGCCGCGTGACCCGGAGACCGGCGCATCCGGCCAGCCGTACGACACCATCACCATCCAGACCGAGAAGATCTGGCCGCGCAAGCGCGAGCGGGCGAGCGCCCTGGCGACGTTCTGCCCGTTCTGCGGCACCCGCTACGTTCCGGAGACCCCTTCCACATGACCGAAGACGAGAGGAAGCGCGCCGCCAAGGACGCGATCAAAGCCTTGCTCGCGGAGATGATCCGCGATGGTGAGGTTGGCGTGAATGTTTCTTTCGAACAGCGAGGAGGAGACTACTACGAAAGCGGCAGGTACGGATGCTGTGTCTATCTCACGGTCGACGGCGAGCCCGTCATCAAGGCTAAAGACTTCGAAGACGAGCCGGATAAGGACGTCGATAGCTTCGATTACCTCCCCTCAGCCCGGTTCTGACCGCCACACACGGTCACCGGGTCAGTGACCCTCCCGCCCCAACGGAGAACCCCGATGAACATCGTCTCGACCACCGAGATCGCCCTCGCCGGCGGCCGCACCCTCCTGAGCCGCACCGCCGCCGCGTACTGCCGCGGCCCGGTCGTCGCCGTCTACGTCTGGGATCCCGAGGACGAGGACTGCGACCGCCGCTGCGTCGGCACCTTCCGGCACGGCCTGCCGCCGGAGGCGACCGCGATCGAGCGCGCCGCCCTCGTCGCCCTGGTGGGCAAGGAGCTCGGACGGTTCGAGGACGACGACCTCGGCATGACCCAGGACTGCTACGGCCAGGGCGCGCCCGTCTCGCCCTACGGCGCGGCCCGCACGGCGATCGCCGCCTATGCCCAGGTCAGGCGCAATTAGATTGTGAGGGACAAGACAAGGTGCTGATTCTTCGTGCACCTCGTCTTCGTGGGGTTGGCGGCGTCTGGTAAAGCTGCGAGCCTCGACTACGGCAACGACAGAACAGAATCGCCGAAGGGGTACCACCGATGATCCAGCGCACCGATCGCGCAGCGTTGAAAGCCGCCTGCGTCGCCGCCGAGAAGGGCTACCGCACCCTCGAGGACCGCTTCAACCGGACCCAGGACCCCGCCCTGGTCGACCCGCTCCTGCGCCTGCTCGGCAAGTGGAGAGCGTGCCAGGCCCGCCTCGACGCGGTGCCGGACCCGACCCGCCGCGATCCCGTCCTTCACGACCGCGAGGTGGCGCTGTCCTGTCACAACTGAGCGCGGCGCTGGCGGCTTGACCCTGGCCGTGCCATAAACTGACCCCGTCCCACGGAGGTTCAGGAATGGCCGAGCCCGGCACCGAAACCATCTTCTGCCTGCTGCGCATGACCGACGCGGCCGGCACCACGACCTACGACGCGAGCGGGATCGGCGTCGACGCCCCGCTCGCCCAGGCCGACCGCGATGCCCTGGAGATCCACGGCAAGGCCGCGCTCGGCCTGCCCTCCTACGTCCAGGCGAACCGCGACCTGCTCGAACAGATCATGCGAGCGCAACAGCGCATCGTCCTGCTGGAGCACGCCCTGACCGACGCCGGTGTGGCGGTGCCGGCATGAGCGCGACCGACATTCATCAGGTCCACAAGGACATCGCCGCGCGGACCGGGAGCCCGGAGGAAGCCAAAGGCTACCGGTCTCGCCTCATGGTCAGCATCGATGAGCTTAACGAAAAGACGTCGCCGGCCGAGGATCTGATCAGGGGGCTGACACAATCCAGCCTCATCGAGAGGGTGGCCCACCTTGAGACCATGGCCGCCAAATCGGCTGAGATCGCGAAGCTGAATGACATGGTCGCCCACCTGCGGGCGGCCAACACCACGATCCACGACACCCTCCAGGCCCGGATCCGGGCGCTGCGCCTCCGCCTCGGCGAGGACGTCGACCCGCTCGGGCTCGATGCCCTGAAGGGCGGTCACTCGGGAGGTGACCATGGCTGACGACACCGCCGACCTCGAGGGCGACGAGCTCGTGGTGCACCTGCTGCAACAGACGGCGGTGCGGGCGAGCGTCACGCTGAAGTCCCTCGGCATGACCCAGACCGACAAGACGGCGTCGCGCGACATCGTCGACGCCAAGCGGTCGATTGCCGGGGCGAGCGTCGTCAAGGTCTCGCGCCTGCCCGGGGCCGACGAGCACCACCGCGCAATCTGCGCCGCCCAGGCCCGCGGCCGCCAGGCCCTGCTCGACCGCTCGATGCCGTTCGGCGACGACAAGGGCTGGCGGCTCCTGCCGAACCGGCACCTGACCGCGGTGATGCAGGAGTTCGGGCAGGCGAAGAAGGACCACGAGGAGGCGCACGAGCGCTTCCTCGACGACGTCATCAACGTGCTTGCCAAGGCGCAGGCGAACCTCGGCGACTTCGACGTCGAGTTGCCGACCGAAGAGGAGATCCGCAACGCTTACACGATGAAGATCGAGTTCCACGAGATCCCGAACGGCCGGTACTCCGGCCTCGACGAGGCGCTGACGAAGAGGCTCCAGGCCCACACCCAGAGCCGGGTCGCCGCCGCCTTCGCCCAGGGCCAGGCCGAAGTCCTGCCGCGGATCCTGGAGCCGGTCGCGGCCTTCGTCGAGCGGATGCAGGCCTACACCGAGCGGGAGCGCAAGCTGCTGAACGGCGAGAGCGTCGACAAGGGCAAGTCGGGTCAGTTCCGCAACGCCGTCGTCGAGAATCTGAAGCCGGTGGCCGCCGCGCTGCGCGACTGCAACCTGATCGGCAACCCGCGCCTGGAAAGTCTCGCCGCGCGCGTCGCCGCCCTGGCACAAACCGATCCCGGCCTGCTGCGCTCGGACCCCGGAACCCGGGAGAAGTCTCGTTCCGAGGCGCAGGCCGTCCTGGACAGCATCAAGGACTGGAGTGGCTGAGTGACCCCGACCCCGATCGTCCGCCCCCTGGACACCATGCCCTCGGCGCTGGCCGTCGGGTTCGACCCGGAGACCCGGGTCATCACGATCCTGCGCAGCCTGTGGGAGACCCACCAGCACCTGCGCGGGGTCCTGTTCGACGTGCGCGCCCCGATGACGGTCGACCAGTTCGCCGCCTTCGACCGCGCCTGGCACCGCGAGAGGAGCGGCCGATGAGCGACGAGCCCCGGGGCGAGCACCACCTCGACATCCCGCTCGGGACCGTCGTCACCAAGTCCGACGCCCGCGGCGGCCGCTACGTCTTCGTCGGCTGGAGGGTCAACACGGTCGGCCGCGAGGCCCTGTTCGTGCGCGACCAGACCGGCGTCGTCGACAGCCGGCCACCCTGGACCTACCACGCCGCCTACCTGGCGACCCTGCTGCGCGAGTTCCCCGAGCTCGCCGCCTACCGGGCCTGAGCCCATCGCAGCGGGGCGCGTGCGCCCCGTCACGATGCGCTTTTGCATCGCCCCAATGGAGTATCCCCGTGAAGATCAAGAAGCTGGTCGAGGTCGAGGTCTCTCGCGACGACATCATCGCCGAGCTGCGCGCCCGTCACCTGCGCGCCACCAAGGTGTTCCTGCTGCCCGGCGACATCGTCGATGCCAGCCTGTCGAAACTGCCGAATGAAAACTCTTCCGGCTTCAGCGTCGGCAGCGTCCCGGGCCTGTCTGCCATGTTCGCCGCTCAGGCCGGAAAGCGCGACGCGCTTCGCGAGAATCTCCCGTCCGTCGCCCTGGTCCGTAAGGTCGACAACGACGACAACACGGTGTCGCTGCTGTTCTTCGACCAGGACGGCGACTGCTGCGAGACCTGGTTCAGCGCCGAGGGCATCGTCCTCCTGGAGCGCGTCGACCCGAAGAACCACCAGTCGCCGGGTGTGGTGAAGTCGGCGCACGACCTCGGCTACACCGCCGACGAGTACCTGCGCCAGCAGGCGGCCGACGAGGCGCAGGACAAGCCCGTCACCGCCTGATCCGTCACTGCGCCGGTGACCACACACCGCCGGCGCAGGCCCGTCCTGTCATCACCCCAACGGAAAGCCCGATGAAACTCAGCGAAGCCCCGCGCTACATCAACATGCTCATGAACGCCGGCGTCTCGATCGAGCTGATCGGTCCGCCCGGCATCGGCAAGACCGCGATCGTCCGCCAGATCGTCGCCGCCAACTCCACACGCGACGGCTTCGCCTGGGGCTATGCCGAGGCGCAGCTGACGAACTACACCCCGGTCGACGTCGCCGGCTTCATGATCCCGACGAAGGACGCGAACGGCGCACCGGTGGCGACCTTCACCAAGCCGGCGTTCTTCCTCACGAAGGACGGCCGCCCGATCGAGGAGTTCAAGCGCTCGGTCGTGTTCTTCGACGAGATCGGCCAGGCCGATCCGGATGTGAAGAAGGCGGCCTCGACGGTGATCCTCGAGCACCGCGTCGGCAATCACCGCCTGCCCGACGGCGCGGCCGTGATCGCCGCCTCGAACCGGGGCAAGGACCGCTCCGGGGTGACCAAGTCCTACGACCACATGGTCAACCGCCGCTGCGAGCTCGTCATCGAGCCCGATCTCGGCTCGTGGCTCGACTGGGCGATCGGGGCCGGCATCCGCCCCGAGTTCACGGCGTTCGCCGAGCACAACTTCGACCTGGTGTTCTCCGGCGAGGTGCCGGATAAGCCCGGTGCGCCCTGGTGCACCCCGCGCTCGCTGCACCTGCTGTCCGACACCCTGACCCACGGTCTCGACGACGACGCCCCGTTGCCGGACGATCCCGGCATCGTCGAGATGGCGCAGGGCCTGGTCGGCGACGCCGCCCCGCAGATCTTCGCGACGATCCGGCTGCGTAACCAGCTGCCCGCCTACGACGACATCCTCGCCCGGCCGGACACGGCGCACCTGCCCGACAAGCCCGACGCGGTGATGCTGACGCTGCACCTCCTCGCCGCGAAGGTGAAGACGGCGACGATGGACCCGGTGCTGACCTATCTGCGCCGCCTGCCCGGCGAGTTCGCGGTCCCGTTCGGGACGATGGCGCTGCGGCGCAACAGCGACCTCGTGAACTCGTCGGCCTTCTCGAAGTGGGCGATGGAGCACAGCGCGATGACCCAGGCGATCACGGCCGCACGTCGATGACGATCACTTTGCCCAACAAGAGGCAAGCCAAACAGATCAGGGATCTCTCCGAAACCCAACACAAAGACCGAATGACTTGGGCGACCGGTGCCGATCCCTACGGGCCTGTCGTCTATTCGGTTTTGACTGGTAGCCCTCCTTCAGAAAACCGCAGGCTGCGCCGTGCAGCAGAAAGGAGAAAGCGCATGCTCGACCGCGACGATTCCTCGACGCTGATCCTCAGCCTCGACATCCAGATCCTCAACAACGCGAGCCTCACCCAGGACCAGCGCGGGTCACTGGTGCGGTTACTCAAGAAGCACGCCCGCGAGATCGAAGCGGTGTGCGCGCTGCACCCGGCCCAGGTCGCGATCCGGTGCGAGGGCCGCTCGACCGGCATCGGCATGACGCCGATCAAGCACGGGGACGAGGCATGAGCGTCGTCCCGGCGGTCCCGCTGGCCGGTCCGGCGCTGACCTTCCACCATCACGAGAAGGTGCGCGACACCGGCTACGAGAGCCTGGTGCTGTCGCCGGCGCACGCGAAGGAGTGGACGCTGACCAAGGCGGCGTTCCACTACCACTGCCCGGCCTTCACCCACCTGCTCTCGACGATGATGAACCCGAACAACGATCTCGGGCTCGCGATCTTCGTCGAGGTCCTGCCGAGCGGCGAACCGCTCTACTGCGCCGCCACCGACGGCGTCGCCCTGCTGATCAACCCGACGACGTTCTTCGCCCTGCCGCTCCTGCAGCGCGTGTTCGTCGTCGCCCACGAGGTGCTGCACAACCTGTTCGACCACATCGGCCAGGCCTGGCGGATGAAGCGGCGCGGCTTCGTCATCTACCCGGACGGCACCCAGCTGCCCTACCACGACGAGGCGATGAACGCGGCCGAGGACTGCGTCATCAACGCGATCCTGATTCACAGCCAGGTCGGCGAGTTCAACACCTGCTGGCTCATCGACCCGCGCGTGCCGCACACGATGACGGCGATCGACGCCTACCGGATGCAGTTCAAGTCGCCGCCGCCGGCCCCGCCCGGCCTGGAGAAGGCGAAGAAGGCCGGGAAGGCGGTGCCCGCCCGGTTCGACACCCACCTGCCGCCGGGCCAGGGCTCGAAGGTCCGGCCGAATCCGGACGAGGTCGCCGCCCGCCGCTCGGATTCCGAGTGGAAGACGGCGGCCGCGGCGGCCGAGAAGGTCGGGCAGCAGATGGGCAAGCTGCCTGCCTTCCTCTCCCGCCTGTTCGGCGAGATGCTCGCGCCCCGGGTCGACTGGCGCGAGCACATCACGGGCTTCCTCCACCGCAAGGCGGGCGGAGGCGGCTACGACTGGCAGCGGCCGGACCGGCGCTACCTGGTGCGGTCGCAGCCGATCGTGATCCCCGGCCGCTCCGGGTTTGGTTGCGGCACCGTCGTCGTCGCCTCGGACACCTCGGGCTCGATCGGCGGCAAGACGCTGACGATGTTCATGAGCGAGACCGCCGGCATCCTCGAGGAGATGAAGCCGCGCCGGCTGATCGCCCTGTGGTGCGATGCCGAGGTGCACAACGCCGAGGAGATCGAGGACATCGGCGACCTGCACCGCATCCGGCACACGGGCGTGAAGGGCGGCGGCGGGACCTCGTTCGTGCCGGTGTTCGACTGGCTCGTCCGCAACGACGTCGTCCCCGACTGCCTGGTTTACCTGACCGACATGCACGGGACATTCCCCCGGCAGGTCCCACCCTACGCGGTTCTCTGGGCGTCGATCGCGGGCACGCACGCCCCGTTCGGCGACCTGGTGATGATCCCCGTCCAGAAGGAGACGTGAGATGGAAGGCCCCTTCGAGAAGCAACGGATCCGGCTCGGCGAGCACTTCCACGCCGAGCCCGGCAAGACGCCCGGTCACCTCCACGACGTCTACACCACCGAGGGCCTGCAGAAGGGCGAGCGCAACTGGGTCGGCGAGCTGTCGGTGATGGCGGTCGAGGCCTGGCGCGCGGCCGTGGCACGAGCGGAGATGGACCTGTGAGCGAGAAACGGTTCGAGTTGCGACCGGAGCACCTGCCCCGCCTGGTCGAGGCCCTGCGCGAAAGTCTCGTTGCCGGCCGGCTGACCACGGAGCAGGCGAGCGACTGGTGCGACGACACCTACGACGTGCTCCTGGAGCACCGGGTGAAGTCGGCCACGAGAAAGGGGCCGGACCCACACAGCCCGACCCCCTCGACCGCCCCAACAGCGTAGGCCCGAGAGCCGTGACCGAAGGGTATGCCGACGGTCACGGTCGCGGTCAATCGCAAACGACAGAGATCCCGTGGGCGGCGGGTCATCCGCCCCAACCGAAAGAGGTACCCCGTGAACAGATTCGAAATCGCCGACGCGCTGACTTCGCTCATCGAAGAAATTCACCGTCCGGACCCTGTCCAGAAGGTGCCGCTGGAGAGCGTTCTGGCCGCCAGAAAGAGCACCCCTTACTTCAACACCACGCTGGACGAGCCGGCTCCCATCGATCCCGATGCCCAGATCTCGCCTCGCCTTCGACCGCGTTTCGATGATCTCCACACCCCGAGCAAGGCACAGATTCCGATCGACCAGAAGACGTTCGGCTCGGTCGAGAGCCGCCTCGTCGGCATCTGCGACCGCATCAACGCCGCGGCCGGGGCGCTCGACGAGCAGACCATCGCGATCGCCGGCGTCCCAGTCTGCGGCGAGGGCTCGAACGCCAAGGGCGTCCCGACCCCGGACACCGTCGTCGGCCGGCTGCACAACCTGATGGACCACCTCGACGCGGTCCTCTCCCACATCGAGGGCAACGTCGCCCGCCTCAACGGCGTGACCGCGATCAACGCGTAAGAGCGACGGGGCGGGCCTCGCGCTCGCCCCTAAAACCCGGAAGGACAGAGAGCCATGAACGTCACCATCAAGGACAACTTCGCCAGGTCGCGGGTCAGCGATGCCGACCTGCGCGCCTTCGCCGAGCGGATCGGGACGGCGATCGGCGCGACCGAGGTCATCGTCGAGACCCGGCCGGCGCTGACGCTCGACGACTTCGAGGTCTGGGTCACGGTGCAGATCGGCGATCGCTGGCAACTCGCCGGCTGGCTGATCAGTGAGGGCGGCGACACGCCCAGGGTCGACGAGACGCTGGCCGATCGGATCGCGAAGGGGATCCAGGACTACCGCGCGCACTCGGCCGCCGCCTGATGGCGACCACGCCGGAAGGCGCTGTGAAGAAGAGGGTCCTGGCGATCCTCGATCGGCACGGCGAGGGGGTCTATCGCTTCATGCCGGTCCAGTCCGGCATCGGGGGCAAGACGCTCGACATCCTGGTCTGTGCCTACGGCACGTTCCTGGCGATCGAGACCAAGGCCCCGGGCAAGAAGCCGACCCCGCTCCAGGAACTGTGCGGGCGGAAAATCATGCGGGCACGCGGGGTCGTGCTCGTGGTCGACGGGTCCGAGGAGAGCTATGCTCGCCTCGAGGCTCAACTGAACGAGCTTAGCGCCGCCCCGTAAGGGGCGGACGCCACGGGGGTACACATGATCCTGGTCAGCCGCGGGGCGAAGGCCCTGGGCGTGCCGTCTGCCGTCGCGGCCGGCCTCGCAGGTTCGCTCCCGGTCACCGGAGAGGTGACCGTCCAGGGCGAATCCTACTGCGTCGTCCCGCACGACCTCGCGAGCACCCTGGTCCTGCGCAACGCCGGCGAGACGGTGCCCGCTCCTGTCATCACGCAATACGCCTGGCCGCACGCCCGCGGCTGGAAACCCTTCGAGGTCCAGACCAAGACCGTCGCGCTGATGACCACCAGCCGGCGCTGCTACGTCCTCAACGGCATGGGGACCGGCAAGACGATCTGCACCCTCTGGGCCTACGACTACCTCCGCTCGGTCGGCCTGGTGAAGAAGCTGCTGGTGGTGGCCCCGCTCTCGACCCTCAACTTCGTCTGGGCGAAGGAGGTCAAGCAATCGATGCCCCACCTGAGCGTCTCGGTGCTCAAAGGGGACAAGGCGAAGCGGCTCAAGGCGCTGGCGATCGAGGCCGACGTCTACGTGATCAACCCCGAGGGGATGAAGATCCTCGAAGCCGAGATCGGAGCCCGGGACGACATCGACTGCATGGCGATCGACGAGCTCGCCACCTTCCGCAACCCGACCTCCGACCGCACGAAGGCCTGCGGCCGCCTGATCAAGCGCATGGCCTTCGCCTGGGGCCTCACCGGGTCGCCCTGCCCGAAGTCGCCGACCGACGCCTACGGCCAGTGCAAGATCCTGACGCCGGGCCTCAACGACCTGCCGAAGTCGTTCCGCCTCTGGGAAGAGCGGGTGCTGGTCCCCGGCGGCCCGTTCCGCTCGCAGTGGAAGGCCCGCAAGGACGCGATGGATCACGTCTACGCGGTGATGCAGCCGGCGGTCCGGTTCTCCCTCGACGACGTGATCGAGCTGCCCCAGTCGATCGAGTTGCCGATCGACGTCGAGATGGGGCCTCGCCAGAAGGTCGCCTACGAGCAGATGCGCGAGCACTGCCTGGCGCTGATCGACAAGCACGAGATCGACGCCCAGAACGCCGGCGTCGCGGCCAACAAGCTGCTCCAGATCTCCACCGGCTACCTGTACGGCAAGGACGCCGAGGGCAAGCCGGTCGAGGTCACCCTCGACAACGAGCTTCGGCTCGACGCGATGGTCGAGGCGGTCACCAACACCCCGAATCCCTCGATCGTCTTCGTGCCGTTCAAGCACGCCCTGTCCGGGGTGGCGAAAAGGCTCGCCGACGAGGGCATCGGCTATGAACGGGTGGACGGCTCCGTCTCATCGAAGAAGCGCGACGAGATCTTCCAGCGCTTCCAGAAGGGCGAGATCCGCTGCCTCGTCGCCCACCCGGCCTGCATGGCCCACGGGGTGACCCTGACCGAGGCCGACACGATCGTGTGGTTCGGCCCGCTCTGCAACCTGGAGATCTTCGAGCAGGCCAACGCCCGCATCCGCCGGATCGGGCAGAAGCGCAAGCAGCTGTACTTCTTCCTCCAGGGTACCGCCATGGAGCGGCGCGTCTATCGGATGCTCCAGGACCGCGCCAACTTCCAGTCCAACCTGCTCGGCCTGTTCGCGGCCGGCTCACACTGAGGGATGACGATGAACGTCGATCAGGCACGCAAGAGGATCGTCAGAGATGTTTTAATTCGGTGCCCTAAGCTCACTTACTCCGGGCTCGCCATTCACATGGACAAGGTCTCCAAGGTGATCCCCCAGAGTCAGTGGCCCGAGAGGTTCATGGAAGTACGCGAAGCGATTGTCAGAAGCGTCGAGAACGATCGGTAGGAGGTGACGATGACGGAAACTGCGGCAGTGACCGAGACCCGCTCGCCCGACGAGATCGCGATCGGCGAGCAGTTCGCCCGTGCGATGAAGATCCGCGAGCAGATTCGCGTGATCGAGGAACTGCAAAAGCAGCAGCTGGCCCCGTTCAAGGCCGCGCTCGCCAAGCAGGAGGGCATCCTGACCCAGCACCTCCAGGACGCGAAGCTCCAGAACTGCGCGGTGCCGGGCGTCGGCACCTTCTACAAGAGCACCAAGGAGAGCTTCACCGTCGAGGACCCGACCGCGCTGCGCCGCCACATCGTCGGCACCGGCGCGTTCGACCTCCTCGACCTGAAGGTCAACAAGACCGCGGCCCGGGCCTTCGTCGACGAGAACGAGGGGCAGCTGCCGCCGGGGGTCAAGTACAGCGCCTTCGTCACCGTCGGCATGCGCGCGAAGTAACCACAGGGGGATGACCATGGACACGTTCAGCAGCACCACCAAGCCGAGCGCCGAGCCGCCGGCCTCCGTCCGCAACGGCCGCCTCAAGATGCCGGAGAACGTCGGCCCGCGCTGGGGCACCCTGCACATCGCCGGCAAGGTGTGGTCGCTCAAGATGGGCAGCCAGCCGAAGAAGCCGGTGCTCAACGCCGAGGGCGATCCGATGACGGGATTGCCGGTCGTGATCGTCGACGTCTCGCCGACGAAGTCGAAGGCCTACTATGCGGACGGCTTCAAGGTCGGCGAGAACAATCCGCCCGACTGCGCCTCGGCGACCGCGATCCTGCCGGACCCGGCCTCGCCGAAGAAGCAGAACCAGGTCTGCGCCACCTGCTCGAAGAACCAGATCGGGTCGGGCAAGACCGCCTTCGGCAAGGCCTGCCCGGACTTCCGCCGCATCGCGATCGTACCTCAGAAGAACGTCGCCAACACCGGCATGGGCGGGGTGCCGATCATGCTGCGCGTGCCGGCCGACAGCCTGAAGAACCTCGAGGCCTACCTGACCGACTGCCAGGCGATCGAGGTGCCGTTCTACACCCGGGTCGTGAAGCTCAAGTTCGACACCACCACGCACCCGAAGATCGTGTTCGAGCCGACCGGCTACATCGACGAGGCGCAGGTCGCGGCGATCGAGAAGCACCGCGAGAACCCGATCACGAAGGAGATGCTGTCCGAGCGCCTGAAGATCGAGGGCGAGGCCCAGGAGGACGTCGAGGGCGGCGAGCGGCCGGAGCGTCCGCCCGAGCCGGAGCCGGTTCCCGAGCCGGCCCCGAATCCGGCGACGACCCCGGCGCGGGCGCTGAACGCCAAGGAGCAGATGCGCCACGCCGCCGACCTCGACCGCCTGCGCCGGGTCCAGGACGAGGCCGCCGAGGCCAAGGCCGAAGCCGCCAAGGCGGCCGCCGCCAAGCCCGAGCCTGCCCCGAATCCCGAGCCGGCCGCAGACGAGCCCGACGAATTCGACGCGCTGCTCGCGACCTACGGCAGCGATTCGAAGACGGAAAGTCTCGCTGCCGCAGCGACGCCGGAGCCCGAGGCTCTTACACCGAAGGGCAGCGTTGACGACGAGGGCGCTTCCACCGGCACCGATCTCGATGCCATGTTCGACTCCTTGGTCACCACCTTGACCCCGAAAAAGGGGTAAGACGGAAGGCTGAGACCAGCGGGCCCAACCGGACGGCCGGAGCGTGGGGGATACACGCCCGGCCAGACGCCGCTGCCACACGAGGCTGAGGAATAGGGGGAGAGGTCGTGAACGACCAGGTTCGTGAGTTCGTGTCGCGTGTCTTCCCGTGGGGCGACACGGACGGTCGATTCGTCATCACCACCGGACCGACCGTCGAGGGTCGGGTGCGGATCCAGAACGAGCGCGGGTTCGGCACCGTCGAGGAGGTCTGCAAGGCCGTCGCCGCGGTCACCGCGCGCCAGCCCGACCACAACGTCTACTTCTGCCTCTCCGCCCAGGCCGCCGGCCAGACCCGGCCGAAGAAGCTCGCGGACGGATCCTTCACCACCGAGCCCGCCTTCCGCAGCAAGGTCGGCAGCGTCCGCATCAAGGTGCTGTCGATCGACCTCGACGTGAAGCCGGCCGAGACCGGCAATGGTCGCGGCTACCCCACGGCGCACGATGCGGTCATCGCCTTCCGCAGGTTCATCGAGGCGACCCGCCTGCCGATGGCGACCGCGCTGGTGTCGTCCGGATCGGGCGGATTCCACGCGCACTGGATCTTCAGCCAGGCGCTCGACCCGGAGGCCTGGCAGCCGATCGCCGACCGCCTGGTCCAGGCGACCCAGCGCCAGGGCCTGATCTCGGACACCGTCTGCACCAAGGACGTGTGCCACCTCTTCCGCATGCCGGGCACGCTGAACCACAAGGTCAGCCCGCCCGGGGTCGTCGACCTGGCGATGGCGATGGAGCCGGAGGATTGCGACCTCGGCGAGTTCCTGACCCGCCTCGAGGCCTACCTCGACACCCCTGTCGACACCCCGGACGCGCCGA
>JAAIGE0101247454.1_pt1 | contig 23863 bp, 13 predicted proteins | sample 6487951 | NCBI WGS metagenome assembly JAAIGE01 (sample SAMN13974128, study PRJNA590717) | phyllosphere metagenome | biome: tomato field; feature: multiple bacterial spot infested tomato fields; material: tomato leaves; isolation source: leaves from tomato fields | host: Solanum lycopersicum ...
CTGACCCGTAGTGCAACCGGACAACCCGTGACGGCCTATTCCAGTCACTTTCACCGGCCCCGACCCGGTCAGGAGATGCACATTGTCATTGTCGATAATGGCCGTACTACGCAGTTGGGCCGACCCGATTTCCGGAATTCCCTGAAGTGCATTCGTTGCGGAGCGTGTATGAACACCTGCCCCGTATACCGGCGAAGTGGCGGTCATAGTTATCATAACGCCGTGGCAGGACCAATTGGCTCGATCCTGGCTCCGAATCTGGATATGCGGAAGAACGCGGATTTGCCTTTTGCCAGTACCCTTTGCGGCAGTTGTTCGAATGTGTGTCCGGTAAAAATCGATATTCACGACCAGCTTTATAAATGGCGGCAGGTACTGGCTCAGGAAGGCTACGTGGGCGGCATCAAAAAAACCAGCTTACAGCTGGCTTCGAAGGTACTGGCCTCTCCTACCTTATTTAAACTGAGTTTCAATGCGGCTCGTACGGCTTTACGGATTGCACCCTGGGCGGCCAACAATCCGCTGAATGCCTGGAGTATTCACCGCGAATTGCCCGATGCTCCCAAAGACAGTTTCCGGCAGTGGTGGGAGAAGAATCGTAAATAAAACATTGTTAGCCATGTCCTCGAGTCGAGAAACCATATTACAGGCCATTCGGGCGAATAAACCCGATTTATTGCCGCTGCCATCCGTGTATACCTTCGAATCGAACTATCCGGATGTACTGGCCCAGTATCAGCAAACACTGCAAATGATTGGCGGCACCGTGGAGGTAGTACCGGATTTGGCCAGGGTTGCGGAACGCTTACAGGAAATTTACCCGGATCTGACGCACATTGCCATCACCATACCCGAGCTGGCCCATCTGGCCGACGCCAATCTGGCGGTAAGTGACCCGCACGAACTGGAAGCGATTCAACTGGCAGTGATTCCGGGGCGGTACGGCGTGGCTGAGAACGGAGCCATCTGGGTAACGGAACAGGAAATGCGGCACCGGGCACTGCCTTTCATTACCCAGCATCTGGTGTTAGTTATTCGGGCGGAAACCATTGTACCAAACATGCACGAAGCTTACCGACGGATTCAGGTCGACGAGACGGGTTTTGGCACGTTCATCGCCGGCCCGTCCAAAACCGCTGATATTGAGCAATCGCTGGTAGTAGGGGCTCACGGAGCCCGGAGTTTGGTAGTCTTTATTATAGACTAAAGATTTTTTATTTCCAGAAAGAGCCAGGGCCGGATGAGAGTTTCATCCAGCCCTGGCTCTTTTCCATTAGGGTGAGTCAATAGAGGAATACAGGTTTACAGGCTAAGTCGTTCACTATCTGACGTATACCTTCATTTTATCTTATAAAAAGTCAAATACTGAAATTATCCTATTTAGGCTTTTGAAGGACAGCAGAAAATTTCAAAATCGTTTATTCTATTTTTTTTGTACATATTATTAAAGAGGTCTCTTTTGTTTTGTAATCTTCACAAAAAACAGGGGATTATTTTTAAAATACTTCAAATCTTAACCTTACAATAAATTTTACATTTTGATAGAATGCAAATATTATATTATGTTTGTAGACAGGATTCAATATAAATCCTTAACTCCTTAACCAAAACAAATGAGAAAAATTCTACTGGCAACGGTTATGTTGCTCAGTACGCTTGTTATGCATGCGTACGGACAGAGTCGTGTTGTGACTGGAAAAGTCACTGCTCTAGAGGATGGTTCCGGCCTGATCGGTGTAACCGTCCGGGCAGTTGGCTCTACGGCGGTGGGTACTACCACCAATCAGGATGGATCTTACAGCTTAAATGTTCCTTCCTCCGTCAAATCCCTTTCTTTTTCCTTCGTTGGTTTCAAAACCTCAGTTCTTGATATTCCGGCTAGCAATGTGGTTAATGTAAGCCTGGAAGTAAACCAAAGTGATTTAAATGAGGTCGTTGTCACCGCAGGGGGGCTTACGGCTCAACGGAGAGAGCTCGGTACGCAGGCTACTACCATCAAAAATACTGAAATTACCCAGGGAAAAGCGGCTAACCTCGCGGCAGGTTTATCCGGTAAGGTTCCTGGTTTGTTGATTTCAGCCGTTAGTAGTGGTTTGAATCCTAACTACCGTTTGGTATTGCGGGGAAACCGTTCGTTGACGGGTAATAACCAGGCACTGGTTATCATTGATAACATCATCTCGCCAAACAGTATCCTGGGTAACCTTAACCCTGAAGATATTGAAGACATTCAGGTATTGAATGGAGCTGGTGCGGCTGCGTTATACGGTTCTGATGCTTCGAACGGTGCCTTGATTGTGACGACGAAGAAAGGTAAGGCAGGCCGAACGGAAGTAAAAATCGCTCATACTACTACGCTGGAGAAAGTAAGTTTCTTACCCCAGTTACAGAAGCAATTCGGTTCAGGAACAACGCCTGATGATGTCCCCAGCTATACGCCTTACGAAAACCAGCAGTACGGTCCGGCTTTCGATGGATCAATGGTTAACATTGGTAAGCCTCTGCAGGATGGTTCTATCCAGTCGGTTCCCTATTCTTACAAAGGATCACGGGAAGATTTCTGGGAGACCGGTGTTCAAAATCAGACGGACTTCAGCATCTCTTCTGGCGACGAAAAATCGACCTATTATATCTCAGGTCAGTTCTTTGATCAAAAGTCTACGGTTCCTTACGATAAATACCAACGGTATAGTGTACGGGCCAATAGTACGCGTAAAATTAGCGATAAGCTGACGGCTACCTTTAACACCAACTTTATCGCTAACCGTTACGACCAAAGTAGTCAGGCGGCTACGGTGTACCAAAACCTCCTGATGTCCCCCGGACAGGTAGATGTTACGCAGTATTCAGACTGGCGGAACAATCCCTTTGCCAATCCGAACGGTTACTACAACGAATACTACACGAACCCTTACTTTACTTTAGAAAATAACCGCGTTAATACGCGTAATGACTATTTCCAGGGTAACGTTGAGTTGAAGTGGAATCCCATCAAACCTTTATCGATTACGTATCGGGTAGGTTTGAGTACGCGTAACGTTTCCAATAAGAGCACCGTTGGCAAGTTTACGTTCACCGACTATACAAAGAGCATTTCCGGAAGCTCCAAAACGGATATTCCTGGTTCTGTAAGTGATTACAGTGGCTTCAATACGCAGTTAGTAAATGACCTGATTGCTCAGTACAATACGAGCCTGGGTTCTAATTTTTCTTTGAACGTAGTAGCTGGGATTAGCTCCCGTGATAACTCTTCGAAGGATGTTAGCGTCGGAGCTAGTGGACTGGTTATCTCCGATTTGTACAACGTAGGTAATAGCTTAAATAACCCTACGGCAGGTGAGAGTAATTTTAAAGCTCGTCAGTTAGGTGTGTACGGAGATGTTCGGTTAGGCTTCAAAGAATACCTTTATTTGCACGTAACGGGTCGTAACGACTGGCGTTCGGTACTGGCAAAAGATAACCGCTCCTTCTTCTACCCTGCTGCGGATCTTTCTTTCATTGCTTCTGACGCTATTCCAGCGTTGAGCCAGAGCAACTGGTTACAAAGCTTGAAACTTCGCGGTGGTTACTCGAAAGTAGGTCAGGTCAACCTGGGTAACTTTACGAACTTTGGTGCCTATGCTTTAGCTACTACGTTCAGTCAGGCGTATGGCTATCCTTACGCAAGCGGAGCCGGTTTCACTTTAGGTAATACCCTGGTTGCTTCTAATATCAAACCTGAAATGACGACGGGTGCAGAAGTCGGTTTCGACTTCGAACTGAAAAAGCTTGGCATTAATGGTGGTATCACCCTTTACAAGACCAATACGGTTGACCAGACGATTACGGTTAACGTATCTTCTGCCAGTGGTTTCTCAAGCCTGCGGACCAACGTTGGTGAAGTGCAGAATAAAGGGTTAGAGTCTTACCTGAACATTACTCCTATCCGCACAACGAGTGGCTTTGAAGTATCTCTGGGAGCTAACTATACGTACAACCAGAACGAAGTTATTTCTCTGGCTGATCAGCTGAATGAGTTAGTATTATCATCGGTTGGTACTGCTTCCCGCGTATTAGCTAAAAAAGGTTCTCCGTTCCCCCTGTTACAGGTAACGACTTATAATCGCGATCCTCAGGGCCGTATCATCGTTGATCCGACCACGGGTTATCCCGCCAGCAACGGTACTTTTAGTGACTTGGGAATTACTACTCCTCCGCACGTGTTAGGTTTAAACACCGGAATCAAGTACAAGGGTCTGCGACTCTCTGCTTTGTTTGAATACCGGAATGGCCATTACATCTACAATGCCATTTCAACGGGTTATGATTTCTCAGGAGCGGGTATTCGTACGGCCTGGTACAACCGGGATCGCTTTGTTATCCCCAATTCTTCTTACCAGACGGCCGATGGCAATTACGTAGCCAATGATAATATTGCCGTACGTAGCGGTGGTGCTGACTTCTGGACTGATGGAACCCGTAACACGAGCATTGGAGAAAACTACGCAAACTCGGCTGGTTTCTGGAAGCTGCGGGAATTGGTAGTGGCGTATAACTTCCCCGCTTCTATCCTCTCTAAGGCCAACTTCATCAAGGCTGCTACGGTTAGTGTTCAGGGTAGAAACCTGTTTATCTGGGTACCTAAAACCAACCTGTATACGGACCCAGAATACAGTGCCAATGGTACGGATAGCAATGCCGTTGGTATCACCAACTTAGGGCAAACGCCTCCTGCTCGTTACTTCGGAGGTACCTTATCCTTAACGTTTTAATTGATCATTGATGAAAAAATATAACTTGTACTGGTTGCTGACGTTTGTCATTCTGGTCACAACCTCCTGCGATAAGTATCTGGATATTAACCAAAACCCTAATGATCCTACCGAAGCCTCTGCCCAACTTGTGCTTCCACAGGCTATCGTAGGTACTGCTGCCACCACGTCTTCTTTTAACTTCAGTTACGGAGCACACTTCGGGGGCTATGTGGCGAATGCTGGTGGTTTCTCCGGATTTGGCAACTTGTTGAACTATAACATCGTTCCGGGTGATTATAACTTCCTCTGGACTAGTTCCTACGATAACCTGCAGGATTACAAATACGTACTGAATCAGACGCAGGGTATTGATGAACAATCCTATCTGAACGCGGTTGCTCGCATTATGACAGCCTTCAATTACCAGCGTTTGGTAGATGCGTTCAATAATGTTCCTTACACGGAAGCTCTACAGGGCAATGGCAACCTGGCTCCTAAATACGACGAAGGTTCGGTTATCTATCAGGATTTGATTAACCAGTTAGATCAGGCCATTGCTACGATTGACAATGCTAAATCACCGGTTGCGTTAAACTCCTCGGCTGATCCGATGTTCGGTGGAGACATGACCCAGTGGAAGCGATTTGCCAATACAATTAAACTTCGTATTCTCATCCGAATGTCAGGTGTATCTTCCCTGTCTTCTTTTGTGACAACCAAGTTTGCGGCACTGGATCAGACCTTAGGCTTCATCACCGGCGATGCGATTGTTAATCCCGGTTACGAAAAAAACAAGCCTAATCCTTCCTGGAATACCTTCGGTTATACAACTACAGGAACCCTGTCCAATTCCTCACGTATTCCTACGCAGTTTGCGTTTGGATTCTACAAGGGTCAGAAATTGACGGATAACGGTCGCGGTAGTGTCATCTACAAAAACTTCACGTCTGCGAGTGCTCCAACGCCCGTTAACCAACTGGGTAACGAGACGAACGCTCCGACGATCATTACTAACTACTCCACCTGGTATACGGGTACGTTCAGCAGTGCTACCAGCATCTCTAACTCCCTGGGTGTTCTGAAAGGCCCCGGTCAGGGACAGCCTATCATGCTGGCAGCTGAGTCACGTTTTCTCCAGGCCGAAGCTCGTTTGAAAGGTTTCCTGAGTGGTGACCCGGCCGCTAGCTTTAACCAAGGCATTACGGATTCATTTACGTACCTGTACAAAGATGTAACCAATACGGTATCTGCTTCTAAAAACGTGGCTACGGATGTGGCTACGTATAAAAAAGATAACCCAGAAAGCTACCTGGTCAACTTTGAACTGGCGACTACCAATGAGCAGAAGCTTGAGGCGATCATCACCCAGAAATACATCGCCGTTAATATGATTAACTCGGATGAGGGATGGAATGAATACCGTAGAACGGGTTACCCCCGGACGAATCCGTCAGGTAATGGTTATACCAACATTGCTTCCAACAAGTCCAACTCTACTCGTCCTGATAAATTACCAACTCGCGTACTGTATCCTTCGTCTGAGCAATCGTACAACGCTGGTAATTACATAACTGTTAACCAATTCTCAGACCGTATTTTCTGGGATCCTAACTGATATTACACATGAAATCAATCATAAAATTCATTGGGTTTGTATTGCTGGCTTCAGGATTTTCCTCCTGTCTGAAAGATGAAGCAGCTCTTGATCCGGATAATTCTGTTAACGTAATTGAGTTTAAAAATCCTAGCAACTTCGTTTCTCCTTACGGAAGCAAGTATTCTTTGTACAGTAGAGCTTTCGATCTCGCAACAGAAAACGATTATCCTATTACTGTAAGCTATTCAGGTGCACACGTAGCTCCCCAGGATATTACGGTTAATCTGGGAACAGACCCTACGGCTCTTACGCAGTATAATACCGAGCAGGAAGCCCATTATGATCTCATTCCCAGCTCCTTGTATACGCTACCTGCTTCCGTAGTCATTCCTAAAGGACAGCGTACGGCAACGGTGAATTTGAAGGTGAAAAGCAGTAGTTTCGATTTTACTAAAAACTACGTACTGCCCATTCAGATTCAATCGACTTCTTCGGGAACCGTTAGCGGAAATTTCGGTACTATTCTTCTGAATGTAAGCGTGAAGAATAAGTATGATGGACGGTACCGCGTAACAAACATCACCTTTAGACACACTACGAATGCCGCATTCTCGGCCAATACGCCACGTACGCGTGATCTGGTAACGCTTAGTGCGAATTCTAACTATTTGTTCGATCCGAACCTGAACGGCGGTTCTGCTTTCTTCAGCTTCTTGAATAACGGTTCTGGAAGCTATTTTGGAGCATTCTCTCCCGTATTCGCGTTTGATGATGCAGGAAATGTCACCAGCGTTACGAATTCAGTAGCCGTGAACGATCCGACTAATGCAAATAGAAGAACGGCTCGATTGGATCCCAGTGGTGTGAACAAGATTACGATTAGTGGAAATTCCAAAGTAATGGAAGTGAGCTACATCATGGTTCAGGGCGGCGTAGACATTCTGTTCCTGAAAGAAAAATGGGAGTATACCGGTGCCAGACCCTAAGTTTGAAACCGTTTTCATTTGAAAAAAGCCGGGTGTCTTACCCGGCTTTTTTCGTTTAAAATTCCCTTGCTACATTGAATCGAAAGCCCCCTACCCCATCGCGGGTGAAGGCGTAATGAAAGCGGAAAACGGCATTGTACCACGTCACGACGTCCAGTCCAACTCCGTAGCCTAGCATAAAGTGGTTAGCGAAGCGACTCTTGTAGTAATCCCGATACTGATTCCAGGCCTGCCCGCCGTCGAGGAAAACATTGGGATAAATTTCAATCGGCAATGTATTGAACTGCCTGATTTTTCGCAGCGGTTTCAGGAATATCTTTCGCTCCAGCAACTGATACCGCAGCGTATTTTTCAGGTAGAGATAATGCTGTCCGTCCACCGTAAATAGTTCGTAGCCACGAACCAGATCATTTAAATACCCCAGTCCTCTGGTCTGTAGGTACGGTTGCAATTGCGGGTAGGACGTCTTCCCTTCGGCAATTGCCCCGAAATACCACTTGCCCCCCAGGGGCCGATACCGGGCAAAGCTCAGCGTCAGGTCGGTCAGGTTGATTTGATCCTTAGGAAGTATCCCATAACGATTGGCTACCGCCTGAAAAACAAAACCCCGCAGGGGATACTGAGCCTTGTCCCGAAAATCGTACGTATAGCCGTAGGAGACCATGAAATAACGTTGTCGCGTCCTATCCTGCAGAAAATAATTGGGATTCAGGTGTACTACGGTATCCGCAATGGTATGCGTCGCGTAGCGAATTTCCAGATTCTGAAAGTCATAATAGTGATTACGACGCCTGAAGATCACATTGGTATAGAACCGCTCCCGTAACAGATTTTCGCTGTGCAGATAGATTAGCTTGTCCTGATTGGTACGGTACGGCAGGTTTTTAGTAGTGTTGTACGAAATGCCAAAGGTGACACCCAGCTTCTGTTTACGGTCGATGTACGGAATGCGGTACGAAAAGTCAAAATAGCGGGCAAACCCAAACTCAAGATTGATTTTCAGCTGCTCAGCCCGACCCCGAAAGTTGTAATGCCGCAGGTTTACGCCGTAAATGGTACGGCTCAAATCGCGGTTACGCTCAGTCCACCATTCATTAAAATTTCGGTCAGCCAGCTGAAAAATGGGAAAGCCCAGAATGTACCATTGCTCCCGCAAGTCAAATTCAATGGTTGCCGTACGTATCGAATCGACCCGAGGTTCCAGGTTGACTTTTGCTTCCGCCGTTACGAACAGGTTAGTATTGAAGACTTTCCGACGATTTTTTTCCAGTCGCTCCGGTAGCATTTGCAGCGATAGTGTATCCCCTTCCCTGAAATCCAGCTCTCTACGAATAATGTAGTCTTTCGTACGTCGATTCCCTACCAGCCGAATTTCCCGGACAACTACGTAGTTAGAATCAGGCAACGCAGGGCTAAGTCCCTGAAAATGAAGCAAAGTACTAAATAAGGTGGCCAGCATAAGGGTTGGACTATACCTCAAAAGTATCCATTAAACCTATCATGAGCACCCTGAGAAATTTTCTGATTTTATTTTTAAAAAAATTTACGTAAAAAAATTCAACTATTTCTTTAGATGTTTCAATATTATTCGTATCATTGCATAAGAATTGTTACGGACAATGCCGCAACGGTTCACCAAAATTGATACCAATCGTCAATGAATGACATTCAGCGACGTAAACGATATGGTTTTCAAATGGGAAGAAAGACCAATAACGGATTCGCCGATCTCTCTGAGATCGGCGAATTTTTGTTTTAGGTGTAGTCGCTAATCACTGCGTACCCATAAGAAAAGCCCCAACGTGGATGAATCCTGCGTTGGGGCTTTTTACCTGAACTAACTAAAGACTGCTTACTGCTTGACTACCATTTTTGCCGGAGCATAACCATAAGCCAGAGCTGGGTACTGATCCATGATACGCCGCGTGGCCGCCCGTAATTCGCGTTCGGATAAAGTCGTTTCCTTTTCAAAAAGGCCCGAAGCATATCCCATCCACACGGAGCGGTTGAGCGTTTCGTCCACCAGATGAATCAACAGCGTACCTTTTTTCAGTTTCTGATTTGCGTATGCGAGACTGCTTTGTTTGAGTTTAAGCTGATCCGTGTATACGGAAAACAAAACGGATAAATCCCCTCCCTCTTCCAGGGCTTTGTAGCCGCGGGCATTCATCTGTTTTTCAATTTCCTGTAAAATAATTCCCTGCTCGTATTCGCCGAGGTTCTTTAAATCAGAACTTTTCAGGATAGAATACGTACGGTTATAGGCTAATGAAACTTGTTCGTCCAAAGTAGTATCAACTCGTACTTTACTCGTAGTACAGGCGGAGATCAGCAACGTGCAGGCAACCAGATAAATAAATGTTTTCATCGCGAGTCAGCGTTAAATGTGACGTAGACCCGAACTTAACCATTAATTCATTAAAATTTAACAATTTGGTAACATTAAAATTCAACTACCTTTGAAAATCTCTTTTTATGTCTCTGAAAAGATCATAAAAAGCTCTTAATCAGAAATCTACGATTTACCACCGTAACCCATCGATTACATCCCCGGCAGTGAGAGCAACCATTCCCCAACGGGCAGCGGCTCGATCGCCAGCCTCACCGTGACGGTATACGCCCAGAATAGCTGCTTCTTTAGGTTCCAGTTTTTGAGCTAGCAAAGCCGTTAGTACACCCGTTAGCACATCGCCCGTACCACCCGTTGCCATTCCGGCATTACCCGTAGAATTAAAATGAAACTCGCCATCGGGCGAGGCTATGATTGTATGCTGCCCCTTCAATACTACCACTACGCGGTGTCGAGTACTAAATTGCTGCAGCAGTTGCAGTTTTTCGTAATCATCTTTCCAGGGTTTACCTAATAGGCGTTCAAACTCTTTCGGATGGGGCGTCAGGATTGTTTTGGGTGGTAGCTGTTCTAACAAATCCCGCTCCTGAGACAAAATATTGAGAGCATCCGCGTCGATCACGCAGGGAATATCCTGAGCCTGAGTAATGAATTGGCGGAGTACGTGCTGGCTTCGCTCCGACTGCCCCATACCAGGACCAATGCCGACCGCCGAATATTTGCTCAACTCATGCAATTGTGATAATTCCGTTTCGTGCTCGTCCGTCAGACACATTGCCTCCGGCACGGAAGTCTGGATAATCGTATAACCGCATCGGGGCACCTGAACCGTTAGTAATCCAACCCCACTCCGCAGGCAGGACCGTGAAGCCAGTACAGCCGCTCCAATTTTTCCGTAACTACCGGCCATGAGCAGGGCATGGCCAAAGGTGCCTTTGTTGGAAAACGTATCGCGATCCGGAAGCTCGGGTACAGCCTGGGTATCGGTATAGAAATACGGACTGGGCGTTTGTTCGGCGTACGCTTGACTCAATCCGATGTCTACCAGATGCCATTTACCTACGTACAAGGTATTCTTAGGTTGAAGAAAAGCTAATTTCGGTACCTGAAAACTTACCGTATGTGTAGGCTGTACGATGACGTCATCCGCTCCATTAGCCTGATCGGCGAAGAGACCCGAAGCTATATCCACGGCAATCACCTCTGCCTTACTGTCGTTAATTTGTTGAATGGCATGAGCCAGCAAGCCCGAAGCGGATCGGGTCAGACCAGAACCTAGCAGAGCGTCAATAATTACGCTCGTTTGGCTCAGAGGCAGGGCTTGCTGATCGTTCAGCCACTGTACACTAGCCAGTGATTCGTAGCGTTGGAGATTGACATTGAAGTCGTCTGAACTGCGTTCAGAATGGCGAACCACATACACGTGAGGCCGATACCCCGCCTGATGCAGGAGTCGGGCAATGGCCAGTCCATCTCCACCATTATTACCCATACCGCAGAGAATGAAAATTTCCCGGTGTGTCTCGGCCAGCCCCGTACGCAGCAACCATTCGGTGAAAGCCGCCGCAGCCCGTTCCATTAAATCCACCGAGGTAATGGGTTCATTCGCGATCGTATACGCATCCCACTGGCGTATCTGCTCTACGGTAAAAAGTTTCATGATTATATTTCGAGTTAAAAAGGCCGCTACTACGCCCAGAATTTTCGGCTTCTGTTCTGTGAATGCCTGGTTGATACTCTGGGCAAGTAACGAAAAAACCCTGCCTCGGCCATCGAACCGAAGCAGGGTTTTACCTGTATTCTGAATTTGGAATGTTACTCTTCGCGGTCTATTGAGCTGCCTCCTGAATGGTTTTCTTCCACTTTTGCGTTGCCTTTGTATTGAATCCGGCTGGCTCCGGAAGCCGTGGCATTCAGAATGGTGTTAGCCATGACATGAGCTTTAGAGGCCCCGGAAGCATCTACTTCTACTTCATTTGCTTTAAGTGAGAAAGCTTCTAATTGTGAAGCTCCGGAAACATCCACCTTGAGTATCTGAGCTGAACCCAGTAACGTAAGGCTCGCAGCTCCGTGGACCGTTACTTCCATTTTCTCAGCGTTTAGGCCCGAGAACGTGGCTTTGGAAGCTCCCGCCAATTCAATGTCGCCGACATTATCAAAACCTTTCACGATGGCCGATACGGCTCCGGTAAATTCTACGTTTTCCAGCTCCGGCATTTCAATCCGAATACTTTGACGCCGGTTGCGGAAGCCAAATCCAAGTCGGTTTTTCCGGTTTATCACCAGCGTATTTCCCGAAACCCGTACGTTTATATCATCGAGTTGGCGTTCATTTTCAGCGTATACCGTCACTTTGTAGCTGCTTCCACGTTTCACTTCGACGGCGTATCCACCGGAAATATCCAGTTTGGAAAAGCCATCCAGGTTATATTCCTGAGGCGTACCTCTGCCAATTTGGCTTTCGTACGAATGGTCATTTTCATCTTCGTTGTAGGATTCTTCTTCCTGCGGAACGTTACGGTTCAGGCAAATCAGCTCGCCATCCCGCGTGTATTGCCAGAGAGAACCTTCAAACTGATTTTCGTCGAAAAGCTGCCGGGGGAAAACGTTGGTTACGTACTGGGCGAAACGCTCCGTCATACTAAAGGTTTTTTCGTACGGGATGTACAACTTCATCCGGAGTTCCTGTGCCCGGAACGGCGTGCCTTCGGGTAAATCGAAATACTGATCAAAGACAATGATGGAATCCCGCTGACTGACTTTATGCGTGATTTGCGACGCTAATCGTTCGGCATCTTTCCGGCTCTGGCCACGGCTGGAAAATTCTTCGATCAGTTTAATTTCCGTGCCGTCGTAGGCTTCCATGCTTAGGCTACCGTTGCGGTGCTCGTCATAATCGTCGTCGTTCATGTCGAATACAGGCGTTTGAGCCGTGGGTAAAAACGTCGTTTTTTCAACCGTCCCGCGTCGGGAAAAATTGGACACGTACTGCGGAATCATCACCGACGAACCAATGGTACCGATCAGAAAGACGCCCAGCAGCGTTTGCCAAACCACGGGCCGGAAGTAATTCTGCCGACCCAGTAAGGACAATCCAGCGACACCCAAGGCAATAGCTGGAGCAACCAGTCCCAAAAAGCTGAACACGAACATCCAGGGCGAAGCATCACTCAGCAAACCCACGGGAATATCCATACCCATACGCGAGTGGTCGAGTCCGGAAAGGCCCAGAGCAATGCCCAGGGTCACTACCAGCCCCAGAATAAACGATAAACTGATGACAATCAGCATCACTCCAGCGGCAATGCGAATAAGTACGAACAGGAAATTAAAAAACGGTCCTAAACCCTCGAAGATGGCCGCAATAGCCCGAAAAGGGAACAGCAGAATCTTCGTAGCCGTACTTTCTACGGGCTGATTTTCTACGTTCAGCGTCTTCTTGATATTGGTTTCAATATTGGTAAGCGTAATGGGCTCCCCCTGCATTTTCATGCGATCCGTGAGGGTCTTCGCCTGTGGCGTAATGATCCAGAGGACGAAGTACAGAATCAGCACCGTACCGAACAGCAGAATACTTAGCACCCAGACAAAGCGGATGATTCCCAGATCCCAGCCCGTGTAGGCAGCAACCCCGGCGGCAACCCCACCTAAGGCCTTTTTTTCGGGATCCCGGTAGAGTTTCCGTAATTTTTCGTCTTCTTCCAGATTGGCATTACCGGGGAATGATACCCAGCAGGCCACGTAGATAATAAAGATAATGCCACTGAGGGGACCAAAAACATCGCCCAGACCAGTCATTCCACCGAAGATGGGCGTACCAATGAACAGCATTAAAGCCGCCAGCCGAACCCAGAGTGGGTCGACGTTGAGGTAGTGTGCAATCCCGGCACAGACGCCGCCCAATACTTTACGTTTGGTATCCCGGTACAGGCGTTTCTGAACGGGAGGAACTGTCGTTTGAGCCGGTCCTGCCGTCGTGTACGTGGACTGCGATGAGGTTTTGGGCGTACCGAAATCTTCATCCTCTTCCAAGGCTTCAAAATCGGCTACGGTACCCATGGCCTGAATCAGCTCCTCGACATCCTCGGAAGTGATGGCTCGCTTTTCGTCTTTTTTGACTTTTTCGTAGAATTTTTCGGCGATACGGGCTTCGATATCCTCGATGATTTCGGCACTGCCTTCGTACGAAGAAAAATAGCGTTTAATGGACTCCAGATAGCCTTGCAGGCGGTCGTAGCCGTCTTCTTCGATGTAGAAAACAACTCCCGCAATGGTGATGGATATGGTCTTTTTCATTGGTTCAATGACTGAATGTTAGCATGATAGCAGACAGGAACGGGGTACGCCGTCGGTCTTATTCGCCCTTCGATTCTTTCGCCACAATTTCATTTACTGAAAACTGAAGTTCTTCCCAGGTAGTCTGTAGCTGAGACAGGAACTGGCGGCCGCTTTCAGTCAGGATATAATATTTTCGTGGGGGCCCGGAAGAAGACTCTACCCATTTATAATCCAGCAAACCCGAGTTTTTGAGGCGGGTAAGAAGCGGGTAGAGAGTACCTTCTACGACCATGATTTTGGCCGCAGTCAGCTCCTCTAGCATCGTAGAGGCGTAAACCTCTCCCCGCGAGATGATGTGCAGAATGCAGTATTCCAGGATTCCCTTCCGCATTTGCACTTGAGCATTTTCCAGGTTCATTTCGCGTAATGTTTAAACAGGTTCGGGAAGAGCTCATTTCATTCCTTGATCAAGTGGACTGAGCAGGCTATTCGTCCCGAAGCCTAATCCGGTTTCTGAAACAAAAGTAATAGCAGGTACTTTGTTATGCAAGGTAGTTGGCAAAATAAATTTTATCGTAGCTTATATATAGTAAGAATGGCTCAAATACGGGATGAGATGGAAGTGAGTACTAAAAGCTCTCTTTTCAGGAAAACATTCTATTTTTGCCAGTATGACATCAACCCAGCGACTACAGAATATTGATGCTCTTCGGGCAATAGCTTCGCTGTCGATCTGCGTATTGCACCTGGGTACAGATCAGTTGTTTCCTTCAGAGTCTGTATTTGTAAAACTCCTGTATCACAATCCATTTAATGTGCTGGTCTTTCGTGTCATTAGCGGTTATGTCATTATTCAATCCTTATCTGATCACCCGTACCAGTGGCGTTACCTTGGCTCATTCCTGAAACGACGCTACTTACGTTTAGAACCTGCCTTTATACTTTCCGTATTCCTGGTCGTTTTTCTCAACTACCTTTCTTCCACGGCTCCAACGTATGCGGGTTCTGCCTTTCAGCTCAACGTACCCGTCATTTTCACCAACTTGGTACATATCAACTCTTTGTTTGATTACCCTTTTCTGAATGCCTCGTACTGGACCTTGTTTGTAGAGTGGCAGTTTTATCTGTTGATAGGGTTAGCCGCACCTTCTTTTTTCAGAGCCTCTCCCACTGGGCAAAGCGTCGGACTGGTGCTGCTGTCCAGTTTAGGCTTCTTCACGGATAATCATCTTTCCGTATTTCATGACTGCTCCTTGTATGCCTTGGGAATTTTAGCGTGGCAACGACACCGTACGGCCCTCGCACCCTCGACCTTTTGGTGGACGTTTTTTGCCCTGGTATGTATTTCGGTCTACACCCACCGATCTGATCTCATCCATTTGCTGGGCGTCCTGTTCGCTTTCTTCGCTGTTGTTTTCCGACTACCGCTTCGCCTGCCCCGGTTCCTGGGTCAGCTTTCGTATGCCTTGTTTTTAACCCACTTACCCATTGGTACCCGTTTCACCCATTTAGCCAGCCGCTATTATGCAAGCATAGAATCCCGCCTGGTTATTTTAATGCTGGGGGTTGTGGTATGTATCGCCTTTGCCTACCTTTTTCACCATACGGTCGAGAAGTTTTTCCAAAGAAGATTTAAAAATGTTCTCTTCAGAAGGATGTATCTGTCATGAAGCTCGTTTTTTCTCCCCTGTGTAAGCTACTGACTTTGGCGGCTTTTTACAGTTTGCTGATTTGCGAAGGCCTCCGCTTCGTCCCTGACCAGGGATGCACACCTGATTCGTACGCTTATCTCGAATCAGCCCTGGCTTTATCGAGCGGAGAAGGGTACCAATGGCACGGCGGCTGGAATGCTCTCTGGCCCCTGGGCTATTCGGCCTGTATTGCCTTCGTTCATTGGCTGCTGCCAGTATCTCTTTTGTGGGCGTCCAAACTGGTTAATCTCCTTGCTCTTTATGGGCTTCTGTATGTATTACACCGGACCTACGGTAACCGGGCATACGTGCTGGGTTCGGCCCTGGGTTATCTAACGAAGATGGCTATTTACACCTGGTCGGAAACCTTATTCATCGTCATTCTGGTTTTAGTCTGCCTGCAACTCTATCGCCACTGGACGCATGAGGCGGCCAACTCCTTTGCCTTTCTTGGCTTAAGCTACGCTGCCTTTTTAGTACGTTACATGGGCGGCTTTGTGGGTGTGAGTCTGGCAATTGCAACCGTGTATTTTCAGCACAACCGACTACATCTACGGGCTCAATGGTCCTTACGTATGTTGGGTACGTTAGCAGTGGGCTATGGCTTGTATTTTGGAGTAAATCTCTGGCAGGGCGATTCACTATGGGGTGGAGCACGTTTCGTGGAAACCGAGCCTTTCCCTGATCTTCTGCGTGGAATAGCTCAGGGATGGTTCAATGAATTTATAGTACTGCGGGACGCTGCCGTAGATGACCCCTTGCTCTGGGTAAGTCTATTGATAGAGCTGGCTCTTTCTATTTACATCTTCAATGTTTATTCCTGGAAAGGGGTGACGTTCAACCTTTCCAGAGCCAGTATATACCTTTACGTGGGAGGAGTGTATGGCCTGATCATTACCTTTTTACGCTTGATTAGTCCGTTTGATCCCTTAAATTATCGACTCCTCGCTCCCACTACCCTGCTTGGATGTCTGGCTGCCCTGGACTGGCTTTCCTCACCCTTACGAGCCCGGTACTGGGAAAAAGTAAAACGACCGGTATTACTATTTTTTATAATGATTCCGCTGACTAATTTACTACCCAAAGAATTGTTTAAATTGCGTACTTTATTCCAGCTTATTATCCCTAATCTATAATTCACCTTTATGTTAGCCAACCGTTATACTTTATATATTCTTTTTATTGGCTTGCTCCTATTTAGTCGAAGTCATGCTCAGCAGGGCCGATTTGGGAATGAATGGATTAACTACGAACAGACGTATTTTAAAATTCCGGTCTGGGAAAAAGGCGTTTATCGTATTCCTTATGACCAGCTACGGCAAGCCGGTTTTCCTGTTGAAAAAAATCCCGTTTCCTATCAACTTTTTAAACAAGGTACGGAGCAAGCTATAACGGTTAGTGGACAGGAAGATGGCAAGTTTGACAGCAACGATTACGTTGAATTTTACGGTGTCCCCAATGACGGCAGTCGGGATGCTTCTTTGTACCGGGATCCGAAGCTTCAAACCAATCCGAAAGTAAGTTTATTCAGTGATACAACGTACTACTATTTAACCTACCGACTAGACAGTCAGCCCGGAAAACGAATGGAAACGGTGGCAGCACAGGCTCCCGGAACTTTGCAGGCCGAACCCTTTCACTGGCAGGATGAGCTTCTGTTGTTTAAAGCGGGTTATCCCGTGGGGCCTACGTATCCAATCGGCGTACGGTACCTTTCAGGAATGACGATTAGCTCTTATGAAGTAGGCAAAGGCTATACCGATGCAAGGATCAATAACGGGCAAAGTAAAAGCTATACCTTTTCCCTTACCAATCCCTATACCGCAGGGGACAAACCTAAATTGGAGCTGTCAATCTACGGAGGTACACCCGATCCCCATAAACTTGAGATCCGCGGTGGAACTAGCTCGACCCAAAACCGGCTTTTGGGAACAATCGATTTCAAAAATTACGATCTTCAGCTATTCAAGGCCGACCTCGACTGGAGTGATTTGTCAGCTCAATCACACGTTTTAACGGTTGCTTCTACCAAGGGTTCTTTCGATAATGAATATAACTACGTGGTTTACACGCAACTTTCGTACCCGCAAGCCCTGACGCTGCAGGGAGTGAATACGGGTAAAACGTTCCGTTTACGAGCCAATACTACAGGCACTTCGTTTGTTCAGCTTGGTTCCGCCTCCGCAACCGATCAGATTTACGACATTACCCAACCCGACCAGATACGTCGTATTACAGGTACGCTGACGAATGGTGTTTTATCAGCTGTCATTTCACAAACCAGCTCTGGACGTAGTCTCTGGGTGAATCGACAATTAAAGAACGTAGCTACTATCAAACGGACCGGCTTCCGCAAGATTGATCCGGCTAAAAGCAATTACCTCATTGTCACGAATAAACGTCTGCAGAAACCTGCAGGGGGGTATGCAGATATTGTCAAAGAATACGCCACCTATCGAGCATCAGCAGCGGGTGGTAAACACGATACACTGGTTGTCGATATTGACTTTTTAGCCGATCAGTTTAACTACGGCGAGCGTAGTGGTGTGGCTGTTCGCCACTTTGCGGATTACATGATTCAACATGGCAAACCCGAGCACCTGTTCCTAATTGGCAAAGCTCTGGCTCCTCAGTTTTACCGTTTTATTCCTGATTTCTACCAGAATAACCTCGTACCTGCGGGCGGCTGGCCGGGATCCGATTGGGTTACCGTTGAAGGTCTGACGGGTGAAAAGGATATTCCGGGCGTTCCGGTGGGCCGTTTGAGCGTAACCAAGCCGGAAGAAGTATTAGCCTATCTGAATAAAGTCAAAGAATATGAACGGCAGGAACCCGCATTGTGGCGTAAGTCCTTCCTTCACCTGAGTGGTGGTAAAACTACGGGAGAACTCAACTTATTTCGCAACTACGTTGAGAACTACAAAACGATTGCTGAAAAGAATAATCTAGGCGGAAAAGTATCCATCACTTCTAAGAAAACGGATGATCCGGTTGAGTTTATCAACATCTCCAGCTCCGTCAATCAAGGCCTGGGCTTCATTACTTTTTTCGGTCACGCCGCAGCTCAAATCTCGGACATCGATGTAGGATATGTGACGAATGAGTCACTCGGCTATCGGAACAAGGGAAAGTATCCCATCATGATTATTAACGGTTGTGATGCCGGCAACATTTTCGATAACAATCTGGCGGCCATACCACTCAGTTCCGACTGGGTAAATACGGCCGATCGGGGAGCCATTCTGGCTCTGGCCACCAGTTTTAGTGGGTTTCCTACCTATTTGAACGGCTATTCCACGACGCTCTACGAACAGATGTTCAAAAACGAATTAGGCCTAGGCAAATCCTTTGGTAGTTCCCTGCTCACGACCATCCGTAGTTATCTCAAAGCTTATCCGGGTGAAATGGCTTTAGGACATTCTCAGCAATTTGTCCTTCAGGGCGATCCTGCTATTGTTCCCTTCCCTTATACGAAACCCGATTACGCCGTTACGAACTCTGGCCTGTTTCTGAAAGGTTTTGATGGAAAAGAGGTCGTAGCCAGTGCGGATTCGTTCCGCGTAGGCATGGTGGTGAGTAACCTGGGTCGGAATCTGGTTAAGCCTTTTACCATCAGCCTGAAGCGGACGCTTTCCAACGGCCGCGAAATTGACCTGGGTTCGCGTCAATACGCTCCGATTGCCTATCAGGATACGCTGTACTTCACCGTAACCAATGCCGCAAACAGTGGTGGAACCAACCGCTTTGATGTGACGATCGACGCGGCCAATCAGATTGATGAATTAAACAAACAGAACAACAAAGCATTCATTAGCCTCGCCCTGCCCGGTTCGTTAGCCCGGCCCGTATTGCCGCACGATTTTGCTATTGTCGGTACGCAGGAAACCGGTGCTCCGACGGCTCGTCTGATGGCGGAGTATACGCCAACGAATGCCAGCGTAACTGCGGGAAATATCCTTTTTGAACTGGATACGGCGGCAACCTTCACCAGTACGTTCAAGAAAACAACGACGTTGCCTTCCAGCAATGCCGAAGGCTGGAAAGTAGCTCTGCTTGCTTCTGACAGCACCGTCTATTACTGGCGGGTACGCGATGCCGATCAGGCCGTAAGTGGTACCAACCAGTGGTCCACCTATTCATTCACGTACATCAAAGGCGTGGAAGACGGCTGGGCTCAAAGCCAGTCAAACCAGTTCGAGAACGTGTTGACCGATCAGGTACTGTTGCGGAATGGCCGCTGGGATTTTACGGGCTCGGTGACGTCGGGTGTCCTGACCTCTTCGCTGATTGGTCCTACCACTCGCTGGGGTGCCATTCGCCAGCAGGTTACTAAAAACGCTCAGCAGAAGTCTTCGCTCGACGTGTACGGGGTAGATGCCCGGGGCAATGAAACGCTGTTAATTACTAATCTTACGTCAACGCTGATTGACATCAGCAAGATTGACGCCAGGCAGTATCCATATTTGCGATTACGGGAAAAAATCAGTGGTCCTACGGCTCCACAACTGAAACGCTGGCTGGTTTCGTATCAGGGCGTTCCTGAAGGAGCCTTGTACGTACAGGGACGTACTTCGTACCTGTCCACACTACCGCTGACACTGGAAGAAGGAGCTTCGTTTTCGCAGGCCCTGAACTTCAATGTACTTAGCACCGCTTCCTTCACCGATTCACTGCTGGTCACCGAAACCCTCACGAATGCAGCGGCCAGTGTAACCACCACGAAACAATACCGGGTAGCCGCAGCCAAGTCGATTCCCCTGTCGCTGGCGTACCGGAATTTGCAGGCCGGAGAAAATCGTCTTTCGATTAGCGTTAATCCACAGGTGTTACCTGAAGTAAGTTATACCAACAACACCGTTACGTTTGCTCTGAACGTGCAGGCCGACCGCACGGCACCCACGCTGGAAGTGACGTTTGATGGCCGAACGATCCGCGAAGGAGACTACGTTTCGGCGAATCCCGTAATCGTCGTTCGCGTGAAAGATTCCAATAAATACGCAATCAAGAAGGATACCGTAGGAATCGATTTATACTGGCAAAAACCGGAAGGTGCGTTACAACGCCTTTCCTACAAAAACCCGGCTATGAAATGGGATACGCTGGCAGGGAATGAAGTCCGGGTTACCTACCAGCCTAAAAATCTGGCCGAGGGCACGTACTTCTTCCAGGCTCAGGGTAGTGATGTGGCTGGTAACAATGCCGGAGCTTTGCCTTACGCCATTCGTTTCCAAGTCAAGGCGGAAACGGGACTTCAGCAGTTTCTGGTTAGCCCGAACCCGCTGGAGCTGTATACCCGCTTCAATCTGGTACTGACGGGCGACATTCTTCCCGATGCCATGACGGTTGAGATCATGAGTATGCAGGGACAATTGCTACGCGTACTTAGCAACGAAAGCCAGCCGCTGCGAGTAGGAACCAACGCGTATTTCTGGAACGGTACCGACCATCAGGGCAACCGCCTTCCGCCCGGCACGTACATCTACCGACTGAAATTGAGCCAGAACGGACAAACCTATCCGATTATTGATCCGGCTTTTAAAGCAACGGGTCGTGTGGTTATCGTTCGCTGATATTCTGTATAAAAAGCAAGAAGTCCGGAGCAGTACCGCTTCGGACTTCTTGCTTTTTATGGGTAACTACCATTAGTCCAGTCGGCCCAGCGGGAAAATCAGTGTAGGCACTGGACTGTGCAGCAATAGCTTTTTAGACTTACTGGGATTCACGATCTGCGTAAACAGGTTCCGGTGGTGGGAACTCATCACCAGTAAATCGGCTTCCGTATCGTGCAGCAGCTCCTGAATACCGTCTTCCACGGAGTCCGCTTTCCGTTGTAATACCGTAGTATGCCGATCGGGAAACGCCGTTCGAATTTCGTTCATTAGCTCTTCATCGGAGTTAATGCTGGGTTCGTGATCGGCCTGCACGTTGATGATCTGTACCGTCGCTCCCATGTAATCGGCCCAGCGATACAAATCCTTTAATACGTGGGTTTCCGTAAATTCAAGCTGGGTAGCGTAGGCAATCCTGGTAAATCCGCGTTGCGAAAACTCCGACGGCACCATCAGCAGAGGTACGGTCAAATCATTCACCAACTGAGTAGCAGTACTGCCAAATAAGTCTGACAGCCAACTATCGGATTCACTCCGACCCAGAACGACCAGATCTATGGCGTGAGATTGCACCATATCTTTCACTACGGGCCCCACGGGGCCAAGTTCGAGGTAGATTTCCGGAGCCAGGCCCCGCCCCCGCATTTCTTCGGTCAGAGTATCCAGCTGGGTCTGAGCGGACAGCCGATAGGTTTCCTCCCATTCCACCGTTACGGGCGGACCGCTTACGGTTTCGGTCATGGGATAAACCGGCAGATACGTATGCAACACATGCAACGTTGCTCCGCTTTTGGAGGCCAGAAAAATGGCTGATTCGAGAGCAGGCCGTGAATTTTCGGTAAAATCAACCGCGACAAGAATATTTTTCATAGAAGTTGAGGATTAACGAGCCGAAATGACTAATTTTTTGTTAGCACGACAAAGGTAACAGGTTAAAAAATTGTCATCATTTCACGAAAATCAGGGATAGTGATGACCCTTTTCATATTAAATTACAGGAAGGTTTTTATTTTCGCCTTTCCAAACGAGCCGCACCGAGTATGACGGAAGAGACCAAAGAAGTTAAGTCCCTAAATTTCTTAGAAGAAATTGTTGAAAACGATCTCCGTGAAAATAAAAACGGAGGCCGTGTCCTTACGCGTTTTCCACCCGAACCCAACGGGTACCTACACCTGGGTCACGCCAAAAGTATTTGTCTGAATTTTGGACTAGCCCAAAAATACGGAGGACAAACCAATTTACGCTTTGACGATACCAATCCCATTACGGAGGATACCGAATACGTAGATTCTATTAAGGCAGACGTTCGCTGGCTTGGCTTCGACTGGGCCGCTGAACTGTACGCTTCCGACTATTTCGCTCAGCTGTACGAGTTCGCAAAAAAATTGATCCAGATGGGCCTGGCTTACGTGGATGATTCTACGCCAGAGGCCATTGCCAGCCAGAAAGGAACCCCTACCGAACCGGGTCAGGAAAGTCCGTTTCGGCATCGTTCAATCGAGGAAAACCTGGATTTATTTGAGCGAATGAAAGCCGGCGAATTTCCGGATGGCAGTCGGGTACTGCGGGCCAAAATCGACATGGCTTCGCCCAACATGCACTTCCGCGATCCGGTGATTTACCGTATTAAACACGCTCACCACCACCGGACGGGCAACGAATGGTGCATCTATCCAATGTACGATTTTGCCCACGGGCAATCGGATTCGATTGAAAACATTACCCATTCGATCTGTACGCTGGAATTCATTCCGCACCGTCCGTTGTACGACTGGTTTATTAATAAGCTGGAAATTTTCCCCTCCCACCAGTACGAGTTTGCCCGTCTGAACCTGACCTATACGGTCATGAGCAAACGGAAACTCAAGCAATTAGTGGAAGAAGGACACGTAGCAGGCTGGGACGATCCGCGAATGCCAACACTTTCGGGTGCTCGTCGTCGGGGCTATACGCCCGAAGCCATTCGTGATTTCTGCGAACGTATCGGCGTAGCCAAACGTGATAACCTGATCGATGTCGGCTTACTGGAATTTTGCGTACGCGAACAGCTGAACAAAACGGCCACGCGGGTGATGGTTGTACTCGATCCCGATCCGATCAAAGTAGTCATCACGAATTATCCCGAGGGACAAACGGAGGAACTTTCCATCGAAAACAATCCCGAGAATCCGGAAGAAGGCAATCGGGCTGTCACGTTCTCCCGCGAAATTCTGGTGGAACGCGACGATTTCATGGAAAATCCGCCGAAGAAATTCTTCCGGCTGGCTCCCGGCAATCGCGTACGACTCAAAGGTGCGTACATCATCGAATGCAACGAGGTGATGAAAGACGCCGAAGGCAAAGTAACCGAATTGCACTGTACCTACATTCCGGAAAGTAAATCCGGTTCGGATACGTCCGGTTTGAAAGTTCAGGGCACCATTCACTGGGTCAACGCGGCGGATGCGGTACCCGTAGAAGTTCGCTTGTACGATCGCCTGTTCCAGGTGGAAGATTTAGCGGAAGCAGAGGGCGATTTTAAGGATCACCTGAACCCGAACTCGCTGCAAGTAGTACAGGCCTTTGCCGAACCTAGCCTGCGGGATGCCAGCGGTAAAGCGTATCAGTTTTTACGGAAAG
>JAAIGE0100464327.1_pt1 | contig 23810 bp, 27 predicted proteins | sample 6487951 | NCBI WGS metagenome assembly JAAIGE01 (sample SAMN13974128, study PRJNA590717) | phyllosphere metagenome | biome: tomato field; feature: multiple bacterial spot infested tomato fields; material: tomato leaves; isolation source: leaves from tomato fields | host: Solanum lycopersicum ...
GCTCGTGCTGACGTGTTCGACTACATCGAACGGTTCTATAACCCGACGCGTCGTCATTCGACGCTCGGCTACGTCAGTCCGATAGAGTTCGAAAAAGCTCAAAAAGCTTAGGCTGGTGTCCACAAAACCGGCAGCAGCCCAATATGGGCTGCTTGTCGTCGTCGACATACTCAAAGCGGCTGATATCGATAAGGAACTTGGTGCCTTGCCCGAGGTTGACCGCACGTCGGCGAAGGACTTCCATGTCCTCGTGGTGCTCAGCGAACACATCGGCACTTGCCAGTTTGAATTCAACGGCGTAGCAGCCCCAGAAATCCCGCATGTCCTCGGAGATCGCCCGCGGCTTCTCGATCATGCGGAAGTCGAACACTTCGTACCCACTCGCGCGAAAGGTCTCGGTCAAGGCCTTGTGAATACGAGCTTCAGCACCTGCGACGTCATCGCCGAAGTCCTGCTTCAAGGAGAAGTCCAGGTCAACTGAGGCACGCGCGCTGATCTGATGTACCAGGGCCATGGCGTTTCCGCCCTTCAGGACCAGTTGCTCCAGCAAATCATCGTCTGAGAACATCGCCTGAACGGCGAGGATCTTGATCTTGTTCAGCAAAGCAGCAGCATCGGGGGCCTTCAAATCACTTTTTTTCATGGGAAATACGGTAGCACGCCAGAACAAAAGATCAGGGAGCCGTCCCAGCACACGCTTCAGACTCAGGGTCTCCAGGCAACTTAATCTTCGGACGCGCGCGTAAAGCAGATCCGCGTCTTAATGCCTTGAATCCCCTGTCCCGCTCCACGAAGGCCGCCAGCATGTGGGGGATCACCACCACCGCATCGACGGCCTCGCCGTATGCCTGACTGTGCAGAGCAGCGTACCTGTCTAGCAATGTTTTCAAGTCAGCCGACAGCGTGATGGTGACTTTCATCGTTTCCGTCTTCGGCAATGCGCCCAAACTCAATCGCCCCGCGCTCCTACTCATCGCGCCACTCCCTGCTGAAAGAAAAGCGGCTGATATGGTCGCAACACCAGATCCTTGCTCACCATCACCCGCATCACAAACCCAGGCCGAACCGTCAGTGTCGGCTGCACACTCAAATTGCGCTTCGTGATCTCCTGCCCCACCTGGTTCACCGAATCCTGGAGGCCCTCCCGGGTCGCGATCACCAGGCGGCTGCCATCCGCCCTGCTTTCGGGCGCCGCAAGCTCCGCCCCCACGCCCAGCAGCGTCGATAACGCCGCCCCCGCCAGGATGCGGTCCCAATGCCAATCCACACCATCCTCCAGCCCGGCGTAGCCCGCCGGGTCAATCCCAGGCAGCTTGTCCAGCGCCACCGAAGACGTATCCGGCAGCACAAGCCGCGTCCAGACCAGCAGCACGCGCCGCTGCCCGAAGGCCACCTGGCTGTCGTAACGCCCGATCAGCCGCGAGCCCTGCGGAATCAGGAGGTGTCGCCCCGTCGCCGTGTCGTAAACCGCCTCCGTCACATTGGCGATCACCTGCCCCGGCAGATCGGAGTTGATCCCCGTCACCAGCGCTGCGGGGATAACTGTGCCGGCCATCACCTGGTACGGCGAGGCTGGCAATTGCAGGTTGCCCAGATTGCGCGTACTCGCGTCACCGGCCTTGGCAAGGAACGCCTCCTTCTGGTCCTGCCGGTTCTGCACTGCCGTGGGATCCGCCGGCGTAGCGGCTGCGGTCTCCATCGCGCCCATCGGATTGAACGGCTGATTCCCGGAGGCCAGCACAGCTAGATCGGCCGCGCCCACGGTCTGCGCAACGCTCGGCTTCACACCACCGGCATTACCACTGCTCCGAAAGAACACCGAAGACCGCGCTGCTTCCTCCGCCGCCAGGCGTTCTGCCTGCTCCGGATCAATGCCTGGGCCCATCGACTGCTGGGCCTTCACGATGCCCGGCCCCAGATCCCCCGGCAACGGCTCGCCCAGTACCGGCGGCGTCTTGGGAAGACCGGCATAGTCCTTGGGCAGCCGCTCCAGGTCTTCGGCGCGCGCCACACGGTCCACGTTAAACAGCTCTGTCGCCGGATTGCGCGCACGCTGCTGCACCTGCAACGACCACAGGGTGCCGCCCAGAACCGCCGCAGCCAGCATGCCCGCGCCAACGGCCAGCATGCGGCGATTGAGCCGCACCACCGGGCGCGGCTGCGCGCGAAGCGCCAGGCTCTCCGGGTCCACCTTTGGGGATGGCACCGACGCCTCCGCGCTCACGATCCGCTCCCTCGGGCGTTGCCAACGCTGCCAGCGCCATCCGTGCGCTCAATGCGCACCACCTGGCCCTTGTGCTTCTTGGACCCGCCCAGCCGCAACTCCGCTGCACCAAACAGCCGATCCACCACGTAGTACGGCGACCGAAAACGGTAGTTCACCAACTGCGCATCCCCCTTCGCTCCAATCACAAACAGCGGCGGCAGTTCTCCCTGGGCAATGCCTGCAGGGAACTGGATGTAGACCCGTTGCCCATCGTCGAAGGCGCGTAGCGGTTTCCAGGGCGGGCTGTCGCCCGTGACCGCATAGCGAAACAGGATCTGCTCCACCGAGAACCCAGACTCCACGGGCGCAGCCGCCTGGGCGTCCCTTGCCCGCTTCTGCAGCGCCAACATCCGATCCTTCGGGTAGTCCCAAGACACCGAGGCCATCCAGGTCTGCGGCGTCGAAGAAAGTTCGAGCAGGTAGCTGCGCCGGTTGGTGGTGATGACCAAGTTCGTCTTCAACCCTACACGGGTCGGCTTGATGAGCACGTTCACGCGCAGGGTGGCACCAAAGCCGCTGGCCGTGTCCCCCACGATCCAGCGCACCGTGTCCCCGGCAGAGACCGTCACCAGTTCCTCGCCAGGCTGCAGCACGATCGCGGTCACGCGGCCCGGACTGGTGTACACCTGATACAGCGCCCCATCGGTATAGGGCCAGACCTTGATCGCGTTGAAATAGCCCTCGCGCGTGGGCGCAACCCGCGCCTCCTCGTTCGCCCGGGACACACGCTGCGTCTCGTCGGAGGGCTCCTGGGCCGTCTTGGTGTCCTTGCCACCCGGCAATTCCTTCAACTGCCCGGGCAGCGGCAAGGGCTGCGGTACCGGCACCACCTCCACAGGCGCAGGCGGATCGCTAGGTGCAAGCGTCGCCTGGGTACCTGCAGGATCGTCCAGTGCAATCACCGGCGGAGGCTTGCCCTGCGAGGCACAGCCCGCCAGAACCACCACGCCCATTGCCGCCAAAGCTGCTTTCCGTACATTCGCTTTCATGGCTTCTTCACTCCTTCGCTGGAATCGAGTTCACGGCTCCACGACAGGCCGTTGACGTAGATGCCCAATGGGTTCTTGCGCAACCGCTCCTCGCTGCGCGGCGCCTGCAACACAATGGACAGCACGGCGGTCCAGCGCTCCAGCCCGGCCGCTTCGCCGTTCATAAAGCGCCGCTCGGTCCAGCGCACCTGGAACGATGCGTCGCAGGCCCGCACCACGCTGTGGACCTGCACTGCCACCGACTGCTGCCCGATGCGCGAGAACGGATCTTTGGTGCGCGCGTAGTCGTTGAGGACCGCCGCTCCCTTGTCCGTGGTGTAGTCATAAGCTTCGAGCCAGCTTTGCCGCACCACGATCGGATCGATGGACAGCGAGCGCACGCCGCTGATGAACCGCGCCAGGTGAAACGCAATCTGCGCATCCGCCGGCTGGACGGTGTGGCCGCCTCGCCCACTGCCCGCACCTGCCCCGCCTGATCCACCTCAATCACATAGGGCGTCACGATGGACTGCGCCGAGCGCCAGACCAGGCCGCCCGCCATCAGCAAGGCCAGCGACAGAGAACCAAAGGCCATCAGTCGCCAGTTCATGGCTTGAACACGCGCACTGCCGATGCGCTCGTCCCAGACCTGCCCTGCGGCCTGGTAGGGGGTGATGGGTTCGGGCGTCTCCGAGTACCGCACCCGGGGTCGTTTGAATCGCATGAAAGTTCTCCTCAAGAGTTCGAGTCGTCGCGAAGGCTGGGCCCGGAGCCACTGCCCCCGTGGTCGCCCGAGCGCAGCGCATGCGCCGCTGTGGTAGCCGCGTGCGTGGCCTGCTGCCTGCGCCGCATGCGCTGGGCCCAGGCGGGTTCGGTGGTGGGTGGGGAGGTACTGGCCTCGAATGCGGTGTCAGCAGCCGCAGTGGAAGTTGGTGCCGCAGCATCGCGGACAAAGCCTGCGACGCTGTCCTTGACGGCCTTCGCACTGGAGGCAACGCGCTGGCCCATGGCAGAGGCTCCAGCCTTTGCGACGCTCCTCACGCCAGCGCCAGCAGCCCGGACGCCAGTGCCGCCCGAAGCCGCGACGCCCGCCTGGTAGCCCGACTTCGCACCGCTGGCCAGAGCACTGGCAGAGCGCGCAGCCGAAGCGCCGCCACCAATGGCCGCCTTGGTGGCGCCAGGTGCCATGCGTGCCCCGGCAGCCACGGCCGAGCCCGCACCGGCCACGGCCGCACCACCAGCCACAGCCAGGCCGGTTGCCCCAATGGCCGTACCTACAGCGGCTCCCGCACCCAGCTGCGGTGCTCCCGACACCAGCCCGGTCGCTATCCCCGGCCCAAAGATTCCCAGACCCAGCATGGCCAGCGCCGCCAGCATGATCACCAGCGCATGGTCGATGGAAGGTTCCGTGCCCGCCGGTGTCCTGAACTCCGCAAAAAGCCCCGAGCCAATCCCTACGATGACAGCCAGCACCAGCACCTTGATGCCCGAGGAGATCACATTGCCCAGCACCTTCTCCGCCAGGAAAGCCGTCTTGTTCCACAGCGCAAACGGCACCAGCACAAAGCCTGCGAGCGTCGTCAGCTTGAACTCGATCAGCGTCACAAAAAGCTGCACCGCCAACACGAAGAAGCTCACGATCAGCACCAGCCACGCCAGGAACAACACGGTGATCACATCCAGGTTCGCGAACACCTCCGGGAACCCCGTCAGCTCGCTGATCTGCGCCATGATCGGCCGACCTGCGTCGATGCCCACCTTGGCCAACTGCCCCGGCCGCAGGAACTGCGCCTGGGTCATGCCGGAGCCCGACGCGGTCAACCCCAGCCCCGCAAACGACTGGAAGACGATCCCGGCGAGCCGGTTGAAGTTGCCGATGATGAAAGCAAACGCTCCCACATACAGCACCTTCTTGATCAGCCGCGCGATCACATCGTCGCCCTGCCCTGAAGCGTGGCCCATCGCCCAGAACAACCCGGCCAGCGTCACGTCGATGACGATCAGCGTGGCGCTCAGGAATCGCACCTCGCCACCGAGCAGGCCAAACCCCGAATCGATGTAGCGCGAGAACACGTCGAGAAAACGGTCAATGACCGCCACGTCGTTCATGCGCTCAGTCCTTGGCGGTATCGCTGGACGCCGCACTTGCGAGCGAAGATGCGGGCTGGGGTGCAGCAGGTATATGCGCTGTCCCGCCGCTCATGAAGCGCTGGCGCGTGGCCTCAGCCACCGCGTTGCATTGCGCATCGCCTACCTTGGCGTGGTCGGCCTTGCACTGGGCGCGCAGCTCTATGAGTCGTTCGGGATTGGCCACCAGCGACTCGACGGACTCGATGGCAGGCCCCTTGTCGCACGCGGACACCAGCAGCACGACAGACATGATCAGGAGGTACTTGAACTTCATGTTCATCTCCTCACTGGCCATAGAAGCTGACAGGCGCCACCGTGTACGGTGGCCCCTCCCCCTGAAACCGCCGACGCACCTCGCGCGCCCGTTCCTGCACCGCCACCTGGCGTGCCTGCTCCAGCGCCACAGCGCGGTCCTGCGTGATCTGCAGCTGCTGCGCTTGCATGGACTGGCGCGACTGCAGGGCCAGCAACTGGTTCGTCGCCTGCATGGCCTGCAGCGCGCCCACGGCCGACTGGCTGCGGTTGACCAGGTCCGCGAGCGTGCGCTCGTCGCTGGCAAAGTTCTGCACCGCCTGGGACTGCACCTGGGTGGCAAGGCGGAGCGCCTCCAGCGAGTTCTGCCAGCGCTGGCGCGCATCCAGCGCCATCTGGTTGCCCGAGATCGATGCGGTGTAGGCCTGCGGGTACAGCCGCTGGAACTCGCCTTCCATCTGCTGTACGTTGAAAGCCAGGCCCTGCGCCTGACGAATCAGCTGATTGGTGGCGGCCAGCGCCGCCCGCAACTCGCCCAGCGCGCTGGAATCCAGCTTGGCCAGGTTCAGCGCATCGTTCTGCAGTTGCCGGATCTGGTTGTTGATCTGCTCCAGCGTGCGCGCCGCAGTCAGGATGTTCTGGGAGAAGTTCGAGGGATCGAACACGATGCGGCCTCCAAACATCTGGGCCTGCGCGGGCACGGTCGCGCCGAGGGCCAGCGCCGCTTAGCCGCGATGCGCGTCTCGATGACCGTCCGCTGCTCCGCCACCAGCGTGACAGTGGCCTCGCACACGACTTCGTCCGTGTCGCAGGCCGCCACACGGAACGTCGCGCTCCGCTCTCCCATCCGTTCAAGCCATCCGCGCAACCGCAGAGACGACCCCAGCGGAATCGGGTCTCGGTGGTCGATGCGGATCGTTCGGCCCACCACCACTTCAGCCGCATCGACGTGCTGCTGCATTTCCCGGATGCAAATGGATTCGATCACCGCCACCAAGTAGCCGGTGGCGAAGCAATCAATCAGCCGCTCCGCATACCCGCTGCCATGAGGTAGCCGGGCAAAGAGCGACTTCGCCGTCTGGTCCGACGGTACGGTATAGGACTCTTCAAAGAATATCTCGCTGACGCCTTGGTGCTTCACGGGTTGTCTGGATGAGTTGTCACAAGCAAGATCAGCGCAGGAGCGCGGGTGATCGATGCTGCTCGATGCACCCGTGTCACGCAGACTCCTCCCACCCACCACAGCAAGTTCTGGCGCACCCCGTCGCTCTGGGCCCAGCGGACCTTGTGTGCCGGAAGTCCAAACGCGCGCGGCAGGCCTGCCGCGCGCGTCGCGCCCATGCAAATAGCCCGCCCATGTTCACGCCTCAACGTGTGCGTCCTCATGGACCTCCGAATCCGCCCTGCCACTGGTTTCGGCGCTGACATTGGCATCACCCCCGACCTCGCGCCCCGCCTCCGCTTCGACTGAGACATCCGTGTCCTGCCCTCGGAACATCGCAGACAACCATCCTGTACCCGCTGTCAGCAGATCAGACTCACTCGCAATCTCGGACTTCCTGAGCTTGCCCAGCCGGCTCACCTGGTCGGGCGCGGCCACCACGGTGATGTTCTGCAGCAGCCCCATGCGGGCGATGCTGGCGGCCAGTTCAGAAATCGACGTGCCGCCGCTTTTGCGCACGTTGTGGCTCGAAGGCCGCAGTTGGGACAACGGAATCAGCAGCAGTTCCTGCGAAGCCGCGACGGTGGCGGTTTGTTGAAAGGTAGCGGTGTTCGTGGTGGTGCTCCAATCGGGACAATGTGAAGAGAACGGAGAACAAAGGAATGGATGAAAGGAGGGGCCGGCTCAGGCCTTGAGCTTGCGCATACCATCGGCCAGCAGCCACAAGGCGCGGTTCAGGCGCAGGTTCTGGTCGATGCCCTGCACGGGCCGGGTGCTCTGGCGCCGCCCGTTGCTGGTACGGGCCTGCAGGCCGCCCTTGATGAGGTTTTCTTGGGTGCGGTTGAACACGCTCCACAGGTCGCGCCGGTCGTCGTCCGTGCGGCGAGGCATCAGGATTTGCGATTCCGTGATGGGTGCGGGCTTGACCGGGTCGTCGTACTTGAGGGCCAGGGCTGCGCGGGCAAACACTTCCGACTCCCCCGCATCGAGCGTCACGGCCTGCATAGATTCGCGGGATTCCTAGGCCTGTCCGAAGCCCTGCAGCACGGCATAGGCCCCCTCGATGACCTGCCCTGCCACGTCGCCCTTGTGGGGCACGCGCACATCGGCCACGGTGTCTCCGCACACCAGCCCGTTGTGGCACACGAAGCGGAACATCCCGGCCAGCATCTGGTAGCTGCTCGTGCCGTCATGGGAGTTGAGCAGGATGATCTCATTGGCCTCGCGGCCATTGATCTGGCTGGCATGGCGTAGCCGCAGCATGTGCTTGGCGAAGTCGCGCCGTCCTTCCTGGCGCACCCGGGTCTGGCAGACCATGAAGGGTTGGAAGCCCTCCCCTCTCAGCTTCTGTAGCACGGTGGCCGTGGGGATGTAGCTGTAGCGCTCGGAGCGGCTGCCGTTCGGGGCCTGCGCGAAGATGGACGGGGCCACGGCCCTGATCTGGTCATCCGACAACGGATGTTCGGAGCGAAGCACCGGCGATTGCGGAGCGAAACGGGAGGCGAGTTGCATGGTGATTTCTCCTGACGAAGTTGGCTGTTGAAAAAGCCTCACCGGATTCCTAGATTCAGAGCCCTCTTGGGGCTTTCCGGTGGGGTCGGCACGAGGAACCCGGTTGGCCTCGTTGCCACCGTCTTTCCTGAGTTCATCGCCCGCGGCCAAAGGAGCGCGCGCCGGGGTGCCGTCAAGGAAGAAGCGCCAGGGGTGGTGCGGCCCGCAGCCAAAGGCGAGGACACGGCCTGGTGCGCCTTGACGGCACCCCGGCGCGGGCTACGGTCGCGAAGAAGGTGATGAGGGAAGGAAAGACGGCTGAACAGGCAGGGGCCCGCCATGCACGCCGACCCCACACAAGCGAGAGCGCGCAGCGCCGAAGGCGCGAAGGGGTCGATCCGGCGCAGCCGGTTCGGCGGTATCAAAGGGGCGCCAAGCGGAGCGCGGCGGGGATGGGCTGCACAGCCGATCCCCTGGAGGCAAGCGTAGCGCGCAGGTTCGGCGCAACGGGCCGGGCCGAAGGCGTCCGCCGAGTAAAGCGAGGGAACGATGGAAGCCCGAAGGTGCGAGACGCCAAGGGGGGCTCGATGCGCAAGCACGAGAGCGCGGCGGGCCATCACGCCCGTGGCCGGAGACGCCCCGGAAATCGGCTACCGTTATGACCAGTTCAACCCAGCAGCACGGAACCCCGGATGAGCAACAGCCCAACGACAATGGAAACACGCGTGGCCGTCCTGGTCGACTGCGACAACGTGCCGCCCGACATCCTCCAGTTCGGCCGCGTCGTGCTGCGCCGCGGCTATAGCAATCAGGACACGCTGGCCAACAAATGGCAGGACGCACTGGTGCGGCTTGCCTTCATACCTGGCCTCCAGCACCAGTACGCCGCTGACAAGAACACGGCCGACCTCCTCGCCCTCTGTAAGCGCTCTTCAACCACCGAGCCGACACCCTCCTGCCTCGCCATCAACGATTCTGACGTCGCCTAACGTGCCTCAGGCTGCGCTACCGTCCGCATTGGCGATGTGCCCAACGAGTAGATGCGCGCGGGTTCATGGGGGTGATTGCCTAAGAGCGGCGCTACGATTAGGGAGTAGAGCAAGGGCTCACACTGGCACGCATTTCGCATTTCGAGAACAAATCAGAATTCCAAAATGGTCACACTCTCCACTCCGACAACGATGTTCAGGTCTGCACTCCGGCGCGTCGAGATCCTCGGCGTATTCGGCTCGGGCAAGACGACCCTCGCGAAACAGCTTGCCGAGTCTGGCTCGCACCATCTTGCCGAAAACCACGACGCCAACCCGTATTGGGGGCTCCAGCAAATCGTACAAACCACCGGCTACCTTCCCTACGATCTAACCTTCCTCACGCAACATGCATTCCTTGCAGCCGCGGCCCCCAAGGATGGCATTGCGGTATGCGATTGGTCCTTCCTTACCGACAGGCTTTGGGCGTCCATGCGACTCGAGAAGGAGGAGTTTACCGCCTACGACGCAGCCTATGAAGCCATCCTGTCTCGCCTGGGCCCGCCGTTGCTCTACCTCTACCTGCGCCAGCCACCCGAGGTGATTCGATACCGCCTAGCGAGCCGCGCACGGAAAAGCGAGGAAGCATTCCGCGAGCACGTGGACGCCGCGTATGCTCGCGTCGAGCAACTAGTCGCAGGCCTTCCCTCCGCGCAATTGCGCGTGGTGGGCGACGAATTCGACCCGCGAGCCCTGCAGGCGTCGCTAATCGACTGAAGGAGCGGCCCGGCATGTCAAGAGAGAATTCAACTGATTTAGCAAGACGTCTGCTGGAGGACTACCAGGTTGCCGGCACGCAGCTGTACGTCGTGGGGGCTTTCGACACCGGGGTAACCGTCTACAGTCAGCAAGTGCGGGCGCTGAACTTGGTATGGGCCGGAATCAGATCCGGCGTCATCCCGTCGCTGTCCGAAGGGCAGCAGGCCTTGGCTGGTGAGGAAGTTGCGATTGCGATCGTCGGCGCCGGATTCGCGGGGTTGACCGTGGCTGCGGCGTTGCTCAAGAAGAATGCTAACGCCAAGATCGTCCTGTTCGAACAACGTGACGCACTGCTTCCCCTGCAGCAAGGAAGTGACTCCCGCTGGTTACACCCACGCATCTACGACTGGCCGAAGGCAGGCAGCGAGGCAAGCGTAGCCATGCTGCCACTGCTGAACTGGACTGCGGCAAGGGCGTCGGACGTGGTTGTCCAAGTTTTGACCCAGTGGCGCGCAATCACGGAGTCGGCCACCGAGAGCAGCATTGAGGTTATCTGCAATGCGCGCCATCTGCAGATACACGATACGCCGGAAAGTCCAGACAAGCTCCGCATCGAATGGGTCGGCGAGGCTCGGGATCCGTGCGACGGCACGGCCCGAGACGACAAGCAGGACTCTGGTGCCGGCGCATCCCGAGATTTCGACCACGTGATCCTCACGACAGGCTTCGGCCTCGAACGTGACGGTGCGCTGTCCTACTGGCGAAACGAAACGATTTCCCAGCCCAGCCTAGACGAGCCTCGCGCTACGTACCTGGTCTCCGGTCAAGGCGATGGAGCGATGATCGACTTGCTCCGGATCCGTATCTCTCAATACAGGCAGGATCGCATTCTTAATGAGATATTCGCATGCAAAAACCAGTTGATGGACCGCATCAGGAAACTGTACCTACAAGAGGCGGACTGTCCCGACCAGGTCAATCACTTCAAGGCACTGGAACTCATTAGTAAGTCCGATGAGGTCCAGCAAGAGTTCGACGACACGATAGACGCGTTGCGCAAGCGGTTGCGGCGCGACACTGAAGCTATTCTGCATCTGAAGGTACGACGCCTGTCGGAACTGTTTGAGCCCGGCACCTCCCGCATTTCCTTCCAGAACAAGGTGCTTGTCTACCTGCTATATCGCTGTGGTGGGTTTGTCCCATCGAACCTGGACGAGAAGGCACTAGTCCAACAATACGGGATTTCCAGCAAGCGGGTCATCCGTCGGCACGGAACACTCCGGGATCCCCAGCTGCAGGCAATGATGTCCGAGAAGCTGTACCAGGCCATCGAAGCGCACCGAGAGAAAACCGGCTCGGCCAAACTCCTGCAGGGGGTGAACGCCCGCTGGCCTGGAGGCTTCTTCGACCAGCCAGGCGTTTCGGACGAGTCCACGGCCGCCAGCGACAAGCTCAGGGGCACTTGGCGCAGGGAGTACCTGCCTGGGCCAACCCACCTAATGGCGACAGCCTTCTGCGCCGCCTTGGCCGGCTACCTAGCCCAGTTTCATCCTGCAGACAAGCGGCTACGAGTCACGCTCCACCGGACGATGGTTTACGGCACCGAGGAACTCCTGCAGCAAGCCTGTGATTATCAGGGCATCGCGATCGAGCGATCAGACCCGTCCGGCGCCAGGCGGACGTTCCCCGCAGGCAACGGCACCATCGGCTTGGCTTACGGCCGCAAGAGAATTGTTCGATCGGTCCGGAGCGTGGAGCCATCAAAGCTTAACGACGCGATGCGTAACCTCAAGCTCAATGAAGCCTCGCGCATCATGTCCCCTGAGGTAGGCTTCGTCCTGGCCATTCCACTCCTGGAGCGTCCAGATAGTGCCGACGGCCAAGACACACGGGTCATTGGGGTAATCTACGTCGACAGCAAGGCACCGGGATTCTTCCTTGAGAATAAGGATTTGGAACCGCTACTGCAAATGGCACGAGCATTGCTCACAGCGCTGTGCCTACCGCGGGATACCCCGCTCGATAGAATTAGCAACGTTCAAATGGACAGGCACCCGGTCTTCTCGGTCGATTCGTCGCCGGTCGTGGTCGACATCGAGAGCAGGCTGGAGATCATTCAAGCGCTTGAGCCGCCGATCCTCGACGCGGAAATGCAGATCAACTTCGACTTCACCGACTTTCTTCCGGTCCTTCTTTGAGATGAATGTTCACGCACTCAAGAGCTGGCCTCAATTTTTCGAGCCTATCTGCACGGGTGTGCGCACCCACGAGCTTCGGCGCAACGACCGAGGCTATGCGATCAGCGATCAGCTGGATCTGCACGAGTTCGACCCGTGTACTCGAGCCTATTCCGGGCGGACCGTGCGGGTTGAAATCACTTCGATCACCTCAGTGGCCGAACCCTGTGCCGTTTCTGGTGAGGCCCTACATCCAGATTTCTGCATTTTGAGCGTACGGCGGACCGGCACTAAGACTTGAACCACAGGGCGGACGAGTACACACTTGCCCGTCTTCCGCGACGGCGAGCCGTTCTCGCCGCACAACACTTGCTACCGGGTCGTATGGCGATTGCTGCATGCTGATGGACGAACGGCCTCCCGAGGCCAGCATCGCTGGATGCAGCGCTCGAAAGGGACAATCAGACCGCCGCCTCGCGCTGCTGGATGAATGCCTCCACAATGGACTCGATGTGAGCTGAATCGATCGCGTCAAGGATAGTGACGCCCCCCACTAGAACCAGGTGCTTTGCAAGCGCACGAACGTCGTCGCGCACATCGAAGGGCCTTTCTTCCGTGTGCCTCTTGAGCAGAGGGCGCAGCACAGCTTGCATGAGTCCCCTGTTCTTCGAGAATGCCCGTTCCATGAAGGACGCATACACGTCCTGCTTTGAAAAAAGCGGCTTTGCAAGTGCAAGACTCTGCCCGGGCTCTTGGCCTTCGACATAGCAGGTGTACCCAGCCCACCAGAGCCGTGCAATTCCGTGCCGCGTAACGCCGCGTGATCGATCACCCACAAGGAAGTAGCGGTCAAGCACAGTGCCATATCCCGGCTCAAGGTCATCCCCCTTGGCACGTTTTTCTATCGGCCACCTTTTCCGCATGTAGCGCCAAAATGTGATGTGGGCAAGGTATGTCCACAGTCTTGGATCACTTGCCTGTATCAGCGTCAGACCGTGCAGCGCCTCATACAGCCGCTGCACGTTTTCCAAATCATGGTCGCCAGCCTCGTCGGGCAGCAAAAGCAAATCCTCCGGCAGGGTAGCGATCCTTGACGGAGCGGACCAGACACGCCCAGAAAAAACGTCGTCGATCCACGGCGTCTCGCTCTTGTACCTTGCCAGATTCGAACGGATGTCGCTGGTAAGCTGCCCGAGCGCGTTCTCTCGAAAAACTGGAAGCTTCTGCATTTCAATCCTCTGCGCGCATCAGCACTTGGGTTAGGTCGTCGAAGGCCCCAGACAACGGATCGCCGATCAGCTTGTTGCTGAGCACCAAGCTGCTTTCTCCGGTTTCTTCCGAAAGGCTGTCTACGTTGATGCCGAGGTCTTTGAGCTTTTTGGCGACAGTGCGATACCAACGAAGATCAACCAGCCCCTCCCGATCCTCGGGCCGCATCATCTTTTCCAGAGCGAGCACCAGCGCCGGAACCAGCACTGACGCAGAAAGCGTGCTTCGAAGCAGCTCATCGCTGTTTAGCGACGTGAACTTGTCATGCGTCGATGACGAGAGCTTCACGATGATGCGGTCCCCCATAAGATCCACGTCCAACGGTGGCGCATCCGTCTTGTTGGCACGCCGAATGGAGAAGATTGACGGCAGCTTGGCCAGTTCGTCCGACTTCTTGTCAGCGTAGAAGGTGATGTCTTCTGCAACCGCCAAGACGTCTCCACGCATCAGATTAAAGCTTCTGCCGGTGAAGTCCGGGTGGAACTCGTCGCTCGCGTAGTTGTTGATCTCCTGGCTCGCGACGATCAGCCGACACACCTCAACCTTCCCGTCGATGTCAGCCACAGGAATGTCAATTTCGAAGGACTGGTCGGTGGAGGTAAACAGCGCTCGATAGCGTGTGGCGGGGCACTCGATATGCACGGCATAGGCGGCCTGCTTGTCTACAACGAGCCTGTTGAGCGAGCGGCTCGACGTCTTGCAGGTCATTTGAATTTTGTAGAAGCCCTTGTTGCCCGAGACCTCGAACGCCGGCTGGAACATGGCAGCACGGTAGTCGTCGGAAAACCATGCCAGCACAGGGTGGGGATAGAGGCGAGGTTTAATTTGCATGGACTGCTACCCCCAGAGCGCACCGCGCTGCGCCGCTCAACTTGACTTCAATGCGCGTCTTCTGACCCGCCTGCATGGAGAAGGGACCGATTTGTCCTGGCCCGATGACGGGGACCGGCACGTTGGTATCCACCAGGCGCGCCTGCGATATCAGGACTTTCTCCTGGCCTACTTCGCCAATTGCGTTGAGAAACAGCGTCCCGTTGCCGCCGACTTCCGGTTCGAACGTGACCACATAGCTGCCGGTCGCTGCATCAGAGCTGAACACGCGCTGCGATTTCAGTTGCACCGGTATATACACGGGAGCGCTTGACCCGCTCTCGCCCTCTGCTGCGCCTCCCTGGCCCTCGCCGCCGGATAGCGCATCGTCGCCAGTTGACACGTCGGAGTCGCCGCCATCGTCGCTCTGGCCGCCGCCGGGCTCGTCCTCACCCGCGAGATCATCGCCCTCGGCCTCGGCGGGCTCCACCGTCTCGATGATTCGCTCCTTAAATGCTTCGCGCGGCTTCACTACGAACCGAATCTCTTCAGCGGCCTCGTCGCGCTCCTCAGTGGGCTCCGCCTGCTTTTTCTTCGGCGCGTCGTCAACGTCGTCCGGCAGATACTTGCTTACCCCTTCAATTTCGGTCTCCTCCTCCACATCCGCTTCTGCAACCGACCGGACCTGAGTCCGTATCCAGTCATAGAGGCGCCTGAGCCTGGCTTTCGCTTCCGCGGGGGAGTCAGCTCGTTCAGGCTCGAAGGAGTCGTGCTGCGGCGGCTCGAGCGACTTGAGGAAGGAATCGACCTTCGGACCAACGGCGTTAAATACGCCAGCGAATCGGAGGGGTGTAAGGAAATGCCCCTTATCAAATATTTTCATACCGCTGCCGCGAACCATGGCAACGCGCTTGGGGTAGGTCTTTCCGGGAATTATTTTCAGGCTAATCTGCCCACACCCCTCAAAATCATTTTGAATAAATTCACGCGCATCCGAAGAAGTCAGGGCCTCCAAGTACGCAGAAGTCAGACTCGGCTGCTTTGGATCTTTATTGAACTCCTCGGCAATGCTTAGCAGCGATCCGCTGTTGATGGTCATGCCCCCGGCGCGCACCACCAGCTTTCCATCCCAAACAGCATAGAAAAAGCTGTCGATCACAGCTCTAACAATCTCTCGCTCCCATTGATCAGAATGCTTAAACCCGGCAATCAGAATATTGGTTCCAACATTCTTGCGCACCAAAAATGAGGGAATTTGCGAGCGATTCAAAATCGGACGATTCCTCTCCTTTACGCCAAAATAACCAGTCCCTCGGGTTTCAACGTTCTGGGCGGAGGTGTGCGTAACTAGCCGCGCCACCCCCTGAAATGCGTGCTGGCCTTCAGTGTTGAGCGTGCAGTAGAAGACCGTGCGCAAATCCGAGTTTGCATAGGGTGCGAACTTCCCGATGCCGAAAGACCCCAGCCCGTTGCTTTTGTCGGAGCTTCCGACGGTGCGCGTGAGCTTGTACCAGTCGGTGCCCTTCGTCCCATCGGCGCCTCTCAAGCCGGTGGTGTGGAAGTCCGAAATCAAGAGGCACGGGATCGCCTCTCGATTCGCGACCTCCTCCGCTCTTTCAAAGAACTGCTTAAACTTTTTGCTGTCCGGTTTTTCAGCCTTGCACCGCGCCAGAATGTCACGAAAATCAGATATCTCCGGAAAGTCCACCGCCGGCAAATCTACGATCGTAAAGTGAACCTCAACTGGAGCCAGAGCCTGGTCATGACGGGCATCAAGGCTGTTTTGACAGATTTCGCGTGCTAGCGAGGTCAGCGGCGTATTCTTAAAGCTCTCGATCCCCGGATTGTTAAGATCTTCGTCCTCACCATCCGCATTTGGCGGAAAACTCCATCCAAGCATCTTCCCCTCCTTAGTTCAAGATCCGTCTGCATTCACGGGCGAGCAGTCGAACCAGCGGCACAGTCACGGCATTTCCGACCTGGCGATAGCGCTGGGTTCTCGACATGTCCTCGGGAAATCTGAAGTCGCCTTTTTCAAAACCCTGCAGGCGCGCGCACTCTTCCGGGGACAGTTTTCTGATTCCCCATTCGTCCTTGATCGTCGGCACGTTGTGCCCGCCCTCACCCATATTGGCGGTCAGCGTGAAGACCGCATCGCTTTTATTTTCCCGAACGTAGTACCGCCTCAGTTGGTACACCCCGTCGGGGTTTCCCTGGCGCATCGACTCCTCGAAGAGCTTTCCCCAACGCGACTCAGGATCAAAGTACAGCGAGTCGTCCGCCCGCTTGTCGAGGTCAAGGAACTCACGCACCGGGCGCGTCTCAGCCCCTTGGGGCTGTGGAAATTTGAATGCGAATTCGTCGAAGTAGTCCCAGGACAATGCAACCATAAAAAGCCTGTCCCGGCTTTGAGGTATCCCAGTCAGCTTCATCGTGTTCAAGATCTCGTAGCAACTCGGCGGCATGAACCAGTAGCCGGCCGACTGGAGAGAATTGACCATCTTGGAAAATGTGGTGCCTTTGGCGTGCGACAGCAAGCCAGGAACATTCTCGAGAACAACGACTTTGGGCCGCCGCGGTCCGAACTCCTTGAGTAGCCGGACGACCTCAAAGAAGACCTTGCCCCGGGGGTCTGCAAATCCTTTCTGCGCGCCCGCGACCGAGAAAGGCTGGCAGGGGAACCCCGCTGTGACGACGTCAACAGGCTGAAGTCCATCGTGGATCACAGAGAGCTCTTCAATCGACTTCTCGTACAGCTTTACCTCAGCGTAGTTCGCCCGGTAGGTCGTTGCGGCGAACGGGTCGAGTTCGTTCGCCCATACGACCTTGAACCCCTCCGAGGAGAACGCCTTGCAGAACCCCCCTACCCCAGCAAATAAACTTCCTACCGTCAGCATTCTTTGTGCAGCTGTCCATTCACGACTTCAGCAAACTCGCTCGCTGCGCCGTGCTGTATGAGCGCAGGAAAACATCTTTGATTCAAATGTATCATTACGTGTACAGCGTAGCGTTATCCGCCCGCCTTGCGGCGTCAAGGGTGAACACGCTGCGCTTGAAGGGCGGCAATGAGCCTGAGCCGAGTAAGCCGCCGCTCGATCCTTGCAACGCAGTGGGACAGATCACCCTCGACCTCGTGGTCCCACATGTGCAGGACGCTCCATCCGTCTTGCCTCAATGCCGCCATATGGCGTTGATCGCGGGCCAGATTGCTGGATATCTTTCCCCTCCAGTACGGCGCCAGCTTCTGCGACCAGGCCTCAAACCGCCAGCCGTGCCAGAAGTCGCCGTCGATGAACACGACAAGGCGAGCTTTGGTGAACACGATGTCCGGCTTGCCGGGCAGCCATCCGGCATTCACGCGATAGCGGTGGCCTTGGCGGTGCAGGGCGCGGCGAACCATCATTTCCACCTTGGTGTCCCGCGACCGGATGCGGGACATCGTCAGGCTGCGCTACTCAGGCGTGAGGTTGTCCGCCATGACCTAGGGATGGGAGTACTTCAACTCTGTCTGCGAACGGCGCAACGAAGCAAGTGCCGGAGGCTGAGGTGCGCAGCATTTTTCAAGCGGCATTGCAGACTCCGGCGGGCAGCTACAGCTACAGCTACAGCTCCAGGATGAACTCTGCAACAGCCTTGGTCACGCTGGGGCACACCGCGTTCGCAAGCTGCTGCTGCTTGTGTACCAGCCCTCCATCGGTCGCGCCATCCACCGAGCCTGCAAAGCGAAACCAGTCGGGAAACGTTTGCAGCCGCGACGCCTCTCTGAGGGAAAGCCCGCGGCTCTGCGACGGGTGAATGATCATGCTTTTGCGGTAGTGCCCCATCGTGATGGCGGGCTCGTTCCACGCCAATCGTCGATAGATGTTGCTGTGCGTTCTATCCACATCCGCGTAGTTGGTCATCAGGTGACGAACTGTCTCCCAGTTCTTCCCCTGCGGAATCAACTTGTATCGCTCAATGACGTAATCCGCATGCCGCGATGTGACGTGGTCCCAGATGACGTCTGCAGGCGCGCCTGCGCGCATCTGCCTTAGAAAAGCGTTCTGCTCCAGGCAGGCCGATTCAAAGTCGTAGGCGCATTCGACTGCGTCGTCACCGTTGGCAAGCCGGGGAAGATCACGGATCGCATCACGCACGGTGACAAGCCTGTTGCCCGTTCCCGGCCCATGGGTGGGCCTGGGAAACGGACCCCACTCTCCGAAGTCCCCTTCTCGATAACCCAGGTCTTGGTGCAGGCCTAACAGGAAGAACCGGTTGCGGTTCTGAGGCGCTCCGTACCACACTGCGTCGAGCAGTTTGGGGAACACCTGATACCCCATCCCCCTCAGTCGATTCAAGACGTGAGAGGCGACGCTTGGGCCTGTGCTGCTTCCATCCCGTGGCGTCCACAAGATGCCCTGCACGTTCTCCATCAGCAGCACCTTCGGGTGAAGCTGGGAAACGCTGTCCATGAAAGCGTCGACAAGCCTATTGTTGGGATTTGAGCTCGACCAGCTGTTGCGGTTGGCGCTTGAGAAGCCCTGGCACGGGGGGCCGCCGATCACGATGTCCACATCGCCCCGTCCAGCTGCAATTTCAACCAGGTGAGCCCTCGCAGTTGGAGAGCACAGATCCGTTGGAACGCATTCCGTCGGCGTTGACCCGCGAGGGGTCAACCCGGCGCTCTCCATGTAGCGATGGTTCTGCTTCAGAGTCTGGGTGTAGATGGGGTGGATTTCCGCTGATCCTGCAATGCGGTAGCCGCGGCCGTCAGCGGATCGTGCATTTAGGAATCCCAGGCCCATCCCCCCCGCGCCCGCAAAGAGCTCGACGATGTTGAGGTTCTTTTTGCCTTTGGTGAGCTGTCGCCTCAGCTGGATATTCGGCTCCTGCAGTAGCGACCACTGCTGAGCAACGCGAAGGTCGAGAGCGGACGCGACGCGCCTGTTCGCGCGAACTTTGATTGCAGCCGCACCGTCTGAAACGCCGCGAGTTGCCTGACCGCGCTCCCATCCTGCATGTTCGTTCGTGCTTCTAACAGCGCGCCGAACAGCCACGCGAATCCATCTAGTCCAAGCGAGAAGCTGCGCCAGCCTCCTCAGCTTGTCGTCGAGTGTTAGCGACGTGACGCCAACGAGAAGGCCACGGTCGTAGCTGGTGATGCGGCCAAAAGACAATGCAAAGCAGGTCAAGCCGCTGAGGCCGCCCAACGCCGCCAAGCCCAAGTTGGCAGTAAAGCAGTCGCAGGGACCTGCGGGCTGGTGAAGCTTCACAGGCGTCCAGCTCGCATTCTCGGCCCTCACCTTCGGAGCGGCGACCCGCACTCCCTTGCGAGCCCGATCGAACTCCAAGCTGCGGGCGGGATCGACTTCGAGAACATAGTTCAGTCGCCCGTGCGCATCCAGCAGTTCGGCCAGCCGAGGAGCGGCAGCCGCTCGGTAGCTGCAAACAAGGACCCCTTCGGTGGCGCCGGCTCTGCGGAGCAGGGACATCACTGCATCCGGCCGCTTGACGTCTGGCGTCAAATCGGTGTGGTCTACCACGGTCAGTACATCGCCCCGCAGTGTGTAAAGACGCAGCTGCGGGAGAGGGCCCTTCTTGCCCTGGCTCCGCAGATGTCCGGACGCCTCCTCAACTATCCAGATGGTTCCTAGATCCTTCACCGCATCGCCGACACCCGGCAAAAGCTGCGGCTGAAGCTCGGCGGAATCGCTGCCGCCACCCCGCTCCACGGTCAGTTCACTCATTGCCCGCCCCCATGTGCGCGACCCAACCCGGCTTGCGACTGCTCGGTCGGTGCGCTGAGTGCACCTCCATAACATCAAATCCATACTTCATATGAGATCCTCTTTTTCTTCTACAACGGCCTTCAGCGCCGCCCCAAGAGTGGCGAGCGGCCTATCTTTTCCACCGGCGTGGGCACTGCCGGCTTCACAGCAGAGAAACCTGCCTCTTCGATTGCAGTTGTCAATGACGGCAGGCTCCAGGTTCTTTGAAGACGCAGGCTGTTCATTCCCGCACTCCACGCATACAGCATTCGCTTCCCCGTTACATGAAACGATGGATAGCGGTTTATCGCCTCGATGACCTGTGGCGTGACGCTCACAATGGCCTCGCATATGCGTTCCACGCGCTCTCGGGCCTGTGCGGGCATGACGCCGCACCGCGCCTGCAGAAACCGCTCCAAGGCCCGGCCGGGCGCCCAGGTGCTTCGCCCCTCCACCGGCATGCCGGGCGGGTTCTTCGCATAGTCTTCGTACACCGTGATCGTCAGCATGTCGTAGACCGGCGCGAGGCTGATGTTGTCGCGCGACGAGTACAGCAGCGCTATGTTTTTGGTGTGGCAGTCCGCGTTGCGCAGGGCATAGGTCAGTAGCAGCAGGTCTGCCAGCTGCGAAAGCGCCGCGTTTTGCTGCGCCGCATCCGCCACTACGTCCTTGATGCGGCTGACTACGCGCTCCCAAGTCGACTGATACTTCTCTTCGGGTCGCAACGACAGCAGGCTGCACAGATCTTCCATCCCTTTTCTGGTGACGCCGTCGCCGTTAAAGTCGAATCGGTGCACCACGAGCGCCTGCCCGTCGTCGGACACTTCCGTCTGCGCCGTTGGAATACCCGCCCGGCGCGAAACCTCCATGCAGAAGTGCTCGTTGAGCGCCACGCCTGGAAGTTTGGCAGTGGTGCCCTTGATGATGTGACGGTCGGTCGCCAGCGTTCCCTTGCCGAATTCTTCAAGCGTATTGGGCGACAGGAACTTGGGAACGACGCCCGACACCCCTGAGACGGCGTGCCTGCGCACCAGTTCAACGAAGGCCGCCTCGGAGTTGTCTCCCCGAAGGATGGATGCGAGTTCGAAGGGTACGGGTGGTTGCGTTGGATCGGCTCCGGGAGCCGCTACTTTGACGCGACCAATGGCATTGCGCCCTACCACAGAGAGCAGGTTGAGCGGCGATGCGCCAACGTGGGGCCCGAGTTGCTCCTGGAGAACGGACAGCAGAAATCCTTCCGGCAGATTCATCCGAAACACGGGGTGCAGATCCGGATAGGAGTAGGACTCCGTGCGCACCGGCATGAGCAACGAGACGAACTGCTCGGGCGCAGCGTCAGGGTGGTAGGCCATGACGTGCCGGAATCCGTCAGTGGACTCCAGAGTGGCCACCGGCTTGTCATGAATGAAGACGTGGAGCTTCATCTCTGCTCCCTGTTGTCGCTCGCAAAGTCCCGCTGCCGCTCCGCCAGCGCATCGTCCAAGGTGAACTCGCGCTTCATGGGCACGTAGCGCATCTCATAGCCCAAGACCTCTAACAAACGCAGGAGCTTTCGAGAACCGAACTCGGCCACGCCACCCGTCTCGAAGCGCGCCAGCGTCGACTGCCCCATGCCGCACAGCGCCGCCAGTTCTTTCTGCGTCATGCCCCGCTCCCGGCGCAGAAGCGCAAGCGATCGACCAAGGTCAGGCAGAGTATTCATATGCTATATTTGCTATCAAGGTGCTCCAGTGGCACTAAGCTTTGCCATTCTTTGTAGAGATGAGTGAGCTTTGTGAATTTATAGCATATAAGGCAAGATAACTCGATATCAACATATGTCGTATGTGCAATAAATTCTTAGGGCCATACTGCAAGAGCAAACTAATTTATATCAAATAAAGCATCAACACTAATCCAACGTAGTGCCATTACCCGCGTAGGCCGCAGCACTCCACGCTGCGATCGAGTGGGTTTGCATGGGACGCCCAAAGACGCATCCTGATGAGACATTCCTCAGGATCACCCATGCTCTTCCACCATCCCTTTCCCAAACCGACCTCGCCCAAAGCGCCACCCGCCTTCTATCGTTTACGCGACGTGATGCGCATTTCAGCCCTCAGTCGTTCGACGATCTACCGCCGTATTTCGGAGGGCCGCTTCCCCAGTCCCATCCACCTAGGCAGCCGCGCCTCCGCATGGCCCAGCGCCGAACTCCAGGCATGGATCGACGATCCGGAAGGCTACCGAAGAGCTGCTTACACCCTTGCCCTGAAGCCTTGATCGTTGCCAACATCGGGGGAAGAGCCCGCCCCCTTCCAAGATGTCGCCCGCGCAGCATCAAAGCCGCGCATATCGCGCACCGGCTCGACATGCTTGCCTTCAGCGAGATCATCCAGCAGGTCGGCCCAAACCTGGATCATCTTGCGGCGTTGCGCGAAATGCGTCGTGCGGTCGTAGCTGCCGCCCAGCTCCTCATCGGACACGTGAGCCAGGTGCCGCTCGATCACCTCACGATCCCATCCCAACAGTTCCCGGATCAGGGTCCGCGCCGTGGCGCGGAAACCGTGGCCGGTGATCTGCTCCTTCGTGTCATAGCCCAACGTGCGCAGCGCGCTGTTCACAGTGTTGTCGCTCATATAGCGCGTCTTTTCGGAGCGCTTGGCCATGCTGCGGAAGATCGGCCCACTGGGACCGGTCAGCGGATGGATGTCGCGCAGGATCTCGACCGCCTGTGTCGGCAGCGGCACGAGGTGGGCCGGAGTCCGTATGTCGCGCTTCTTCCACTCCCGCAGCTTCATCTTCTCGGGCGGACAGCGCCATACCGCCTGCTTCAGATCCACATCCTCCCAATGCTCCAGCTGCAGTTGACCGGGCCGCTGGAACAGCAAGGGCGACAACTGCAGGGCCGCACGCGTGATGACGTTGCCGTTGTAGGCACGTATATCGCGAAGCAACTGGGCGAGCTTCTGCGGATCCGTGATGGCCGCATAGTGGCGGGCACGCGGCGGCGGCAGACCGCCGGTGCGGTTGTTCACGAAGTTTCGGGTCGGATCCAGCGTGCCCACGTCGACGGCGTACTGGAATACGTGTTGCACCGCTTCACGCACGCGCTGCGCCGTCTCCAGATTGCCGCGCTCCTTGATGCGGTGCAGGCACCGGACCACCTCGGTCGGCACAATGGCTTCCATTGCCAGCGCGCCAATCCACGGGAAGACGTGCAGTTCCAGCTGGCGCATCACCTTCTCGGCATAGCTGTCCGACCATGTGCGGTCCTTCCGCGCCTGGGCATGCCAGACACAAGCGGTCAGCTCAAAGGTGTTGAGACGAGCGACGCGACCACGCTCTTCCTCCATGCGCCGCGCCTCACGGGGATCGACGCCATCGGCGCGCTTTTCTGCTTCGGCTCGCGCCTTCTTGCGCGCGGACGCAAGCGTTACCACCGGGTAGCGCCCGATGCTGAGCTTGGACTCCTTGCCATGCTGCTTGTAGCGATAAACCCACACCTTGCCGGTCGGTCGCACGCGAAGGTAAAGACCTTCGCCGTCTGCCAGCAAATATTCCTTGGCACGCGGCGCTGCCGCCTTGATCTGAAGCTCGTTGAGTTGGCCCATGGTGTACCCAAAATCGACTGCGATTGAAAAGCAGTCTGGGGTACACGCAAGAAAGGGACGTTGTGGGATTCAGAGACACCGCTTGAGCCGCCCTTTCGGGCTAAGTCCTTGATTTGCAAGGACTTCTGAGCTGACTTGGGATTTACTGAGAAAGAAAGATGGTGGCCTGGGGCGGAATCGAACCACCGACACAAGGATTTTCAATCCTCTGCTCTACC
>JAAIGE0100976920.1_pt1 | contig 23751 bp, 17 predicted proteins | sample 6487951 | NCBI WGS metagenome assembly JAAIGE01 (sample SAMN13974128, study PRJNA590717) | phyllosphere metagenome | biome: tomato field; feature: multiple bacterial spot infested tomato fields; material: tomato leaves; isolation source: leaves from tomato fields | host: Solanum lycopersicum ...
CCGCGGGTGATGATGTAGACCGGGCCGAACACCTTGAGCGCTGCGATCGTGCAGGTGAGGGTCACGACGAAGATCTCCGGCCGGATGATGCTCATCGTGATCGCGGTGAACCGCTGGAACCAGTTGGCGCCGTCGAGCTCGGCGGCCTCGTAGAGCTCCGGGTCGACGCGCTGGAGAGCGGCCATGAAGACGACGACCGGATAGCCGAGCTGCACCCAGACCATCACGACCATGAGCACCAGCAGGGCCGAGGGCATCTGTCCGAGCCAGTCGTAGGCGGGGATGCCGAACCACGACAGGATCTGGTTGAGGGCGCCGTCGCCGCCGGGGCGGACGATCCAGCCGATCACGATGCCCGCCACCGCGATCGGGAGGATCTGCGGGAGGTAGTAGGTGGCGCGGAGGAAGCTGCCGACCCTGCCGCCGAACTTGCGGCCGACGACGTCGAAGAGGAGGGCCGCGACGACGAGACCGACGATGGTCGGGACGACCACCATGGCCACGATCATCCAGACGGAGTTCGTGAACGACGTCCAGAAGTCGCTGTCGCCGAGGATCTTCTGCCAGTTCTCGAGTCCGATGAACTCCGGCGTGCGCACGCCCTTCCACTTCGTGAAGGTGAGGTACACATTCCACACGAGAGGGATGATGACGACCACGAGCAGCAGCGCGAAGCCCGGGAGCAGATACATCCAGTAGGCGCCCGTGCCCCCGCGTCGCTGGGGGATCGATGGCTGTTCGGGCGGCAGCTTCGTGCGGCGGCCCTCACGGGTGGCGAGTGACATGTTCATCTCCAGGAGGGTGCGGGGGCGGCCGGGCCGCCCCCGCAGATGGATCAACGGAATTCGGCGGTGCCCTCGTCGTACTGCTCGCCGAGGTTCGTGTTCGTGGTCTCGACGTCCTGGACGTCGGTCACGAGCCCCTGGAGCTGCTGAACGATCACGTCGTAGAACCCGGGCGCGGGCCAGTCAGGGTAGAACGAGAGGCCGTCGGCGTCGAGGACGCCGTTGAAGGTCTCGATCAGCGCCGCGCTCTTCTCGTCGGTGATGTCGGCGGCGTCGGCGGCGACGGGCAGGCCGCCGTTGTTGCCGATGATCGCCTGGATCTCCGGTCGCATCGTGATGTCGATGAACTCGTAGGCGAGCTCCTTGTTGGCGGCGTTCTCCGGGACGACCCAGAGGTTGCCGGAGGATCCGAGCGACAGGTCGGCTCCCGGGAAGGCCGTCATGGTCCAGTCGAAGCCGGTCGCCTCGGAGACGAAGCGGCCGAACCACCACGAGCCGGAAACGAAGATCGGCGACGTGCCGTTGATGAACGAGACGCCGGCGTCCTCGGCCTTGACCGACGAGACGTCGGAGGCGATGTAGCCCTTGTCGACGTACTCCTTGAGGGTCTCGGTCGCGGCGGTGACCTCGGGGCCCTGCCAGTCGACCTCGCCGTCGTAGAGCTGGTAGGCGTCGACGAAGCTGCGGTCGCCCTCGTTCAGGGCGAGCTGGTACCAGAGCTGTCCCAGCGGATACTCCGCGCCCGCTTCGGCCAGAGGGGTGATGCCCTGCGCTACGAAGGCGTCGAGCACGTCGACGAACTCGTCGTAGGTGGTGGGGATCTCCAGGCCTGCGGCGGCGAAGGCGTCCTGGTTGTAGTACACGCCGACGAATTCGCCGTAGTTCGGGATGCCGAACCACGTGTCCCCGCCCATCACGCCGTCTTCGGAGTACTTGGCGGTGGTCTGCAGAGACGGCGCCAGCTTGTCGTCCCAGCCGTATTCCTCGACGGCGTCGGAGATGTCCGAGATCAGACCCGTCGAGGCGAGGAAGCCGGCGGTGGCGTTGCCCTTGTTGAACTCCATCAGGTCGGGGGCCGCGTCGGTGTCGAGCACCTGGCTCGCGGTCTTCTGGATCTGCTCGAAGGACTTCTCCTCGAACTCCACGGTCGCCCCGGTCTCCTCTTCGAAGAGGGCGATCGCCTCGGCCCAGGCCTTGCCCATGGCGCTGTCGGCGCCTTCGTAGTGCCAGAGCTTCAGGGTCTGACCGTCGCCGCCGTCGTCGGAGGCTCCGGCGGAGCAGCCGCTCAGGGCGATGCCCGTCGCCGTCAGTGCGGCGAGAGCCGCCAGCGCCTTGGTCCTGCGGATGTTGCGTGCCATCGTCGGCACTCCTTTCTCGGTGGCCCTCGGGGGCCGGACACATCGGTGGGTCGTTGTTGCTGTTCAGTTGTCACGCATCCGTCGAAGCGCTTCGATGACGGACGGCCGTGTGCGGAGCGTCACTCCACGGTCACTCCCTCGCGGGAGCCACCGATCCTGCGGAGTGGTATTCGGGAGGGATGAGATGGATGCGGGGACCCTCGGTCGGATCCTCGAGGTGGCGTTCCGCCAGTTCGACGGCGAGATCGCAGGAGAGCTGGGGGATGAGAGGGATCGTGTCGACAGGGACCGGCAGCGCGCCGGTGTCGAACGAGGCGGCGGCCGAGATCACCGAGACGTCGACGCCGACCTCGAGGCCCTGTGCGGCGAGCACCTCGAGGAGCGCCTCGTGCACGTCGCCCACGGCGTGGACGATGAACGCGCGCACCCCCCGAGCGAGTGCGACCTCCACGGACGACCGGACGGACGCGAGGTCGGTGACGGTCTCGCCCGTGGTGACCCACTCGACGTCGACCTGTCGTGCAGCGGCACCCTCCTGGACGCCGCGGAGGAGGCGGCGGGGGAAGTTCGACTTGCGGTACGAGACCTCGGTCTGCCCGAGGAGCACGGCGGAGCGGACGCCCGCGTCGGCGAGGGTGTCGACGGCGAGTCGACCCGCCGCCTCGAAGTCGAGGTCGACGCAGGTCAGGCCCTCCGGTTCGTCGGGGATCCCGATGAACACGGTGGGGGTGCGCACCGACCGGGCGATGCGGGCGCGCTCGTCGTCGGGGGCGACGTCGAGGACGAGGATCGCGTCGACGAGCCTGCTGGCGGCGACGCGACTCATGCCGTCGGAGGCCTGCTCGTCGGTCAGGAGGAGGATGTCGTATCCCCGGCGGCGCGCCGCGACGGCCGTCGCGAGCACGAAGGCCATGTGCGTGGGGGCGTGGGTGTCCGCGCGGAGCGGCTCGGTGAGGGCGAAGATGTGGGTGCGGCGCCCCGCGAGCATCCGGGCGCCCGCGTCGGGCTGGTACCCCAGCGACTCGGCGGCGTCCTCGATGCGGCGCCGGGTCTTCTCCGACACGGGGCGCTTGCCGCTGAGCGCGTACGAGACGGTGCTGATCGACACGCCGGCGGCCTCTGCCACCTGGTGGATCGTCGTCATCGGGACTCCGTCGTCGCTCGTTCGGGGAAGATCGTCGAAGCGTTTCGCCTCGCTCAGAAGCGATGATAGGCATGCCGGACGGGGAGGCGCAAGTCTTTTGTGGTCAGTCGCAACAAAAAGGTGATCGGCGCGTGGGAGCGATCCCGCGAATCGACGGACAGGGCGACGGGGCCTCGATGGGGGAGGGGATTCGAAACCCCGCCGCCGGCCTAGGGCGCGACTCGGATCTCGGCGATGACCTCGGAGTACTCGGTCTCGCCGACGGGGGTGAAGCCCACGCGGAGGAAGAAGGCCTCAGGCCCGTCCTCACCGGCTTCGTAGATGACGTTCACATGGTCGACGCCGCGCGAGCGGGCCTCTTCGACGAGCTGCTCGACGGCGAATCGGCCGACGCCCTTGCCCTGGTCGTCGGCGTCGACGTTGATGCGCCACAGCACCGAGCGGAAGTGCTCCTCCGGCGCGTCGGGATCGAAGTTCGCGCTGACGAAGCCGACGACCTGATCGCCGTCGAGGACGACGCGCTGCCACGAGGTCTGCGGGTTGATGACGGTCGCGGCGATGCCGTAGGACACGGGAGCGAGGAACTGCTCCTGTCCGGGCTTGAGCGACATGTTGTTCACGGCGACGATCGTCGCAGCGGAGAGTTCGACCATGCGCAGTTCGGACATAGTCACAGGCTAGTCCCTCAGGGGTGCTCCCGCGCGGAAACCTCGACTTTCGTCGAACCGTCTGCGACGGATGGGAAGGGGGCGGACGGAGCGCCGGTCGACCCGCCCGCCGCGCGCGTCGGGGCGCTCAGGTATCTTGGTATCGAGACAAATCTGCCCTCGCGAACGGAGAACCTCCCGGTGACCGACGACGCCATCATCTACACCTACACGGACGAGGCTCCCGCCCTCGCCACGGCATCCTTCCTGCCGATCATTAAGGCCTTCACCGGCCAGGCGGGGATCGAGGTCGAGACCCGTGACATCTCGCTCGCCGGTCGCATCCTCGCCGCCTTCCCGCAGAAGCTCGCCCCCGAGCAGCAGGTCGGCGACGCCCTCGCGGAGCTCGGCGGTCTCGCCACCCTCCCCGAGGCGAACATCATCAAGCTCCCGAACATCTCGGCCTCGATCCCGCAGCTCAAGGGTGCGATCGCGGAGCTGCAGGCACAGGGGTACGACATCCCCGACTTCCCGGACGAGCCCTCCTCCCTCGAGGAGAAGGACGTGCGCGCGCGCTACGACCGCATCAAGGGGTCGGCCGTGAACCCGGTGCTGCGCGAGGGCAACAGCGACCGCCGCGCACCCCTCGCGGTGAAGAACTACGCCAAGAAGCACCCGCACCGCAACAAGGCGTTCGCCGAGGGATCGAAGACCCGGGTCGCGACGCTCGGTCACGACGACTTCAAGCACAACGAGCGCTCGTGGGTCGCCGCGCACGACGACGTGCTCAGCTTCCGCCACACCGCCGCCGACGGCACCGTCACGGTGCTCAAGGAGGGGCTGAAGGTGCTGCCGCGCGAGATCATCGACGCGACGTTCCTCTCGGCCGCGCACCTCGACGCGTTCCTCGCCGAGACCCTCGCGACGGCGAAGTCCGACGACGTGCTCTACTCGGTGCACCTCAAGGCGACCATGATGAAGGTCAGCGACCCGATCATCTTCGGCCACGTCGTGAAGGCGTTCTTCTCCGACGTGTTCGCCCAGTACGGCGACCAGCTCGCCGCAGCGGGTCTGAACGCGAACGACGGCCTCGGGTCGATCCTGTCGGGTCTCGGCGAGATCGCGAACGGCGACGAGATCGCCGCCGCCTTCGACCGGGCGATCGCCGAGGGCCCGCGTCTCTCCTACGTCAACTCCGACAAGGGGATCACGAACCTCCACGTCCCCAGCGACGTCATCGTCGACGCCTCGATGCCGGCGCTCGTGCGCAACGGAGGGAAGCTCTGGGGCAAGGACGGCGAGGAGGCGGACACCCTGGCCGTCATCCCGGACTCCTCGTACGCGAGCGTCTACCAGGCCGTGATCGACGACGTCATCGCGAACGGTCCTCTCGACCCGGCGACCATCGGCACCGTCCCGAACGTCGGGCTGATGGCCCAGGCCGCCGAGGAGTACGGCAGCCACGACAAGACCTTCGAGATCGCCGCCGCCGGTGTCGTCCAGGTCCTCGACAGCGAAGGCACCGTGCTCATCGAGCACGAGGTCGCCGCGGGCGACATCTGGCGTGCCACGCAGACGAAGCACATCCCGGTGATGGACTGGGTCAAGCTGGCCGTGTCGCGTGCTCGCGCGACGGGTGCCCCTGCGGTCTTCTGGCTCGACGCCAACCGCTCGCACGACGCGCAGATCATCGCGAAGGTGCACCAGGGGCTCGCGACGCTCGACACGAAGGGGCTGACGATCACCATCCTCGCCCCCGAGGAGGCGACGCGCTACACGCTGGCGCGCATGCGTCACGGACTCGACACCATCTCGGTGACGGGAAACGTGCTGCGCGACTACCTGACCGACCTCTTCCCGATCCTCGAGGTGGGCACGAGCGCCAAGATGCTCTCGATCGTCCCTCTCCTCGCGGGCGGAGGGCTGTTCGAGACGGGAGCGGGCGGCTCCGCACCGAAGCACGTCCAGCAGCTCGTGGAGCAGAACTACCTGCGCTGGGATTCGCTCGGCGAGTTCTTCGCCCTCGCCGCCTCGCTCGAGCACTTCGCCGACCGCACCGGCAACGAGAAGGCGCGGATCCTCGCGGAGACGCTCGATGCCGCGACCGGCACGTTCCTCGAGGAGGACCGCTCGCCGGGCCGCGCCCTCGGCACCATCGACAACCGGGGAAGCCACTTCTACCTCGGCCTGTACTGGGCGCAGGAGCTGGCGGAGCAGACGAAGGACGCCGAGCTCGCCGCGGCCTTCGCCCCCGTGGCCGCGGCCCTCGGCGAAAGCGAGGAGAAGATCGTCGCCGAGCTCAACGCCGTCCAGGGCACGGCCGCTGAGATCGGCGGCTACTACCGTCCCGACGCGGAGAAGGTCGCCGCGATCATGCGTCCGTCCGCCACGCTGAACGGCATCGTCGACGCGCTGGCGTGAGACACGCAGCGTGAGACACGCAGAAGGGCCGGATGCGGAAGCATCCGGCCCTTCTGCGTTCCTCGGCGTCGAGGCGAGCGGTCAGTTGTGGACCGAGACCTCCATGCCGACGGGCGACCATTCGTAGACGAACCGGGCGACGTCGATCGGCATGTTCACGCAGCCGTGGCTGCGGCGGTTGCCGAAGTCGTTGTGCCAGTAGGTGCCGTGGAAGCCCTCGTCGCCGTTGAAGTAGGTGACCCAGGGGACGTTCGGCGTCTCGGTGATCGAGCCGTCGGGCTCGCGGCTCTTCATGTCCTGCATCCGCACATGCGCGTACACGCGGAAGTTGCCCACGTCGGTGGGGGTGGCCGCCTTGCCCGAGGAGATCTTCCACGACCTCACGACGGCGCCGTTCTCGAAGAGCGTCGCGGTCTGGGAGCCGAGGTCGACCTCGATCCGACGCATGAGGTTGACCGACTCGAACGGCGTCTCGGTGACCTCGATCGGGAACACGCCCTCGCCTGCTTCGAGGCGCGCGACCACGTCGGACGCGAGATCGGAGGTGTCGCCGAGCGCACGGCCGTTGACTCCCGCCGTCTCCACGCGCAGCACGGCGCCCCCGGAGTCGACGATGTTGGTGGCGTTGACGGGGGCGCGGTCGACGGACGCGGGGAGCGTGTCGATCGTCGCCTGGATCGCGCTGCGATCGGCCTGGATGCGCAGCTCCCCGTCGACGTCGACCACGGTGAACCAGGTCGACGCGGTCGCCGCGTCGATGGGCACGGTGCGCTCGTCGCCGATGTAGAAGCCGATCGTGCCGAGCATGGTGTTCAGGGAGGTGGCCAGCGCCGTGGCGTCCTCGTCGGTGACCGCGGGCGCGGCTTCGGCGGGGCCGCCGGGGAAGTCGAGGGCTCGGCCGCCGTCGGCGATGGCCGCGGAGAAGGCGGCGGTCAGCTCGTCGACGTCGACCGCGGTCCCGGGGGCCGACGGCGTGATGGCGTAGCCGCCGGCGGCGGCGTCGAACACGACTCCGGCGTCGACCGGGTCGTCGAAGCTCGTCGGCACGGCGGCGCGGAGCGCAGACTCGGCCTGCGCCGCGTCGAGGACGATGTCTCCCTCGACGGGCTCGCCCATCCAGGAGCCGAGGTTCCAGAGCGGGCGTTCGGCGAACGCCGTGTCGGCCAGGGTCTGCGCCTCGATCGAGGCGCCGAGGTCGGCGCCCGTGAGGACGACGTCGTCGCCGACGCCGGTCAGCGTCACCTCGGTGTCGGCCACGTGGGCACTGATCACGTCGGCGGCGGCGCCCGGCGTCAGCCAGCCGACGGGGATGCCCGCGACGGTCGTCCCGGGTGCGATGAGGATCATCGATGCCGCAGCGGCTCCGACGGCCACGGCACCGGCGCCGAGGCCGATCCACAGGCCGAGCCGCTTCTTCTTGGGCTGGGGCTCGACGGGTGCCCAGGCGAGCGGCTGGTCGCCGTCGTGCGGCGGCGTCGCGCCGTCGGTCGGGGCGCCGATGACCGCCGTGGTCGCGACCGTGTCGTCGGCGGGCGAGGACGCCCCTGCCGGCTCACCGCTCTTCGCACCCTGTGCTGAGATCAGATCGGTCACGCACATCACCCCCCGGTTTCCACGTGGCCTGTATCGCTCAATGCTACGGGATGGCAGATAACGGGGAGGCAACGGTCGTGGTATCGCGCGCGCACGGCGCGCGGCGACTACTCCGAGACGATGGCGAAGGCGTCGATCTCGACGAGCATCTCCTCGCGGGGGAGGCCGGTGAAGACCGTCGTGCGCGACGGGAGGACTCCCGTGGTCGTGTGCGCGGTGACGAACTCGCCGTACGCGTCGTTCATGACCGCGAAGTCGTCGCGCGTGGTGAGGTAGACGCGGAGCATGACGACGTCGTCGAAGGTGGCGCCGGAGGCCTCGACGATCGCCTTGACGTTCTCGAGCGTGCGCGTCGTCTGTGCCGCGACGTCGCCGGGGAAGAGGTACTCGTTTGTCTGCGGGTCGACGGGCCCCTGGCCGGACACCTGGACGAAGGGCCCCTTGCGCACACCCTGCGAGAAGGTGTGGGCGGGAGCCGGGGCGAGATCGGTGGACACTCGGGTCTTCGCAGTCATGGGACCAGCCTAGTAGCCTTGTTAGATGCCTCTACAAATTCCGGATCCCGTCCTCGGCGCCTGGGCGAAGGGCTTCCCCGCGCAAGCGGCCGGACTCCGGCTGTCGGAGATCCCCGACGCGGGGCTGCGGTTGTCCGACCTCTCCACCCCGGTCCTCACCGTCCACGAGGCGGCGCTGGCGCACAACGAGTCGGTGGTCTTCTCCTGGGCCCGGGAGCAGGGAGTGCGGCTCGCCCCGCATGGAAAGACGACGATGGCGCCCGCGCTCTGGCAGCGTCTGCTCGACGCAGGGGCCTGGGGGATCTCTGTCGCGACCCCGTGGCAGGCCGAGGTGGCCATCGAGGCCGGGGCGACCACGGTGATGCTCGCGAACTCGCTCACCGATCGCCAGGCGGCCCGGAGGCTCGGAGATCTGCTCGCCGAGCGCGCCGATCTGCGCGTGCTCTGCGGGGCGGACTCCGTCGACGGCGTCGCGATCCTCGCCTCTGCTCTGGGGGACGCCGATCGTCCTCTCGACGTGCTCGTCGAGCTCGGGGGAGAGGGCGGGCGCACCGGGGCCCGCAGCCTGGAGGAGGGGGCCGGGATCGCGCGCGCGATCACGGCGGCGCCGGGCCTCCGCCTCGCCGGTGTCACCGGGTACGAGGGACCGTTCGGGCCCGACCGGAGCGAGGCGTCCCTCCACGCCGTCGACGGGTTCCTCGGGCGACTCGTGGCTCTGCACCGGACTCTGTCGTACCCGCCGGAACTGCGCCCCGTGCTGAGCGCGGGAGGCAGCGCCTTCCCCGACCGCGCGGCCGCCGTGCTCTCGACGGCCGGCGCAGAGGCTGACGTGGTGCTGCGCTCCGGAGCCTTCCAGATCCACGACGACGGCTTCTACGCCCGCATGTCTCCCTTCGGTCCCGTCACGGGCACGGCGCCGCTCCGCTCCGCCATGCACGCGTGGTCACGGGTGGTCTCGCACCCCGAGCCGGGTCTCGCGCTGCTGGATGCCGGTCGGCGCGATGTCCCGTTCGATCTCGATCTCCCCTCGCCGCAGTCCGTCGACGGCACCGTCACCGCGCTCAACGACCAGCACGCGTTCCTCCGCCTCGCCGACGGCGCGTCGATCGCATCCGGTGACGTCGTGCGTCTCGGACTGTCGCATCCCTGCACGGCCTTCGACAAGTGGCGCGTCGTGGCGATCATCGACGACCCCGACGCCGACGACCCTCGGGTGATCGCGGCGGTGGCCACATGCTTCTGAGCTCCGAGAAACCGGTGCGGGTGTATCGGAGCGCGACCGTCGTCGACGGCACGGGAGCCGCCCGCTTCCTCGCCGACGTGTTCGTCGAGGGGGCGCGCGTCGTCGCCGTCGCTCGGCCCGGCGACGACCGTCGGATCGAGCTGCCCGATGCGGCGGTCGAGATCGACGCGACGGGGCTGGTCCTCGCCCCCGGCTTCATCGACATGCACGCGCACAGCGAGCTCGCCGTGCTCACCGGTGCCCGGCACGACGCGAAGATCCGACAGGGCGTCACCACCGAGGTGCTCGGACAGGACGGGCTCGGCTACGCGCCGCTGGATGACGCGACGGCCCGGGTGATCCCTGCGCAGATCGCCGGGTGGAACGGGATGCCCGCCGTCGTCCCCTGGCGTTCGATGGACGACCTCCTCCGCGACCTCGACGCGGCGGCGGCCGCGAACGCGGCCGTCCTCGTCCCGCAGGGGAATCTGCGGATGATGGTCGTCGGCCATGAGAACAGGCGCGCCACCGACGACGAGATCCGGAGGATGTGCGAGCTCCTCGGCGAGGCGCTCGACGCCGGAGCCTTCGGGATGTCCAGCGGCCTCACCTATACGCCGGGCATGTACGCCGACACCGCCGAGCTCGAGGCGCTGTGCCGCGTCGTCGCCGAGCGGGGAGGGTACTGGGCGCCGCACACCCGCAGCTACGGGGGCGCTGCCCTCGACGCCTACCGCGAGGCTCTCGACATCGGTCGCAGCACCGGATGCCCCGTGCATCTGACGCACGCGACGATGAACTTCCTGCCCAACAGAGGGCGCGCCGAGGAGCTCCTCGCCCTGGTGGACGCCGCGCTGGCCGAGGGCGTGGACGTGACGCTCGACACCTACCCGTACCTGCCCGGGGCCACCACCCTGGCCGCCCTCCTGCCCAGCAGGCTCTCCGAAGGGGGAGATCTGCTCGCCGCGATCGCCGCGCTCGACGGAGAAGGCCGAGAGGCGGTGCGGGTGGAACTCGAGGACATCGGCTGCGACGGCTTCCACGGCGAGCGGGCCGACTGGAGTGCCATCCAGATCGCGGGGACCGTGGCGCCGGGTCTCGACGGCCTCGTCGGGCGGACGGTCGCGGAGATCGCCGCCGCGACCGGAGCCCGAGCCGTCGACGTGGTGCTCGACACGATCCTCGCGGATGCCGGTGCCACGAGCATCCTCATGCACATCGGCGACGAGGACAACGTCCGGGCCATCATGCGTCATCCCCGACACAGCGGCGGCAGCGACGGCATCCTCATCGGGTCACGGCCGCACCCGCGCGGGAGGGGCACCTTCGCCCGGTACCTCGGTCACTACGTGCGCGAGCGCGGCGTGCTCAGCCTGGAGGAGGCGGTCCGGCATCTGTCGGGCACCCCGGCGCGTCGTCTCGGGCTCGACAGGGGCGACGCCCCTCGCGGCGTGATCCGCGAAGGGGCCACCGCCGACCTCGTGCTCTTCGACCCCGACACGATCGCCGCGGGAGCGACGTTCGACGACCCGCATGCGCATCCCGAGGGCGTCGTCGAGGTCCTCGTCGACGGGGTCGCGGTGCTGAGCGAGGGACGCGTCACGGGCGCGACACCCGGACGGGCTCTGCGCATGCCCCCTGCGCCGCACCGGGCGACGGTGCCGGAGGTCCGCGCCGAGATCGATTCGAGCCGTGCACCGTTCCTGTGGACCGCGCGAACGCCGATCCACGCGCCCGCCGCCCTGCGGTCGCTGGCGCTCCGCCTGGGCGAGAACGTGTCGGAGGGCTCCGACGGGCCGGCGATCTCGCTGCGGCTCGATGCGACGCTCGCCGAAGAGCCGTTCGCGCGCGATCGCGTGCCGGAGGAGGCGTTCCGCATCGCGGCAGCCGCAGACGGCATCACGGTCACCGGCGCCTCGCCGGAGGGCGTGTTCCGCGGGGTCTCGGTGCTGCGTCAGCTGCGCAGCCCGGGGACGGCCGACGCGCGGATCCCCGACGGTACCTGGAGCGGCGCCCCCGCCCACCGGTGGCGAGGGGTCATGCTGGACGTCGCCCGTCACTTCCGGCCGGTGGAGGACGTCCGCCGACTGGTCGACCTGCTCGCCGATCACCACCTCACCGTGCTCCACCTGCATCTGACCGATGACCAGGGCTGGCGGTTCGAGGTGCCCGGATATCCCCGTCTCACGGAGATCGGGTCGCGGCGCACCGCCACCCAGCTCGGCCACGGCCCGGCGGCGACCGTCGAACCGGGCGAGCACTCGGGGTTCTACACGACCGGGGAGCTGCGGGATCTCGTCGCCTACGCCGCAGAGCGCTTCGTGACGATCGTCCCCGAGGTCGAGCTGCCGGGGCACATCCAGGCGGCGCTCGCCGCGTATCCGGAGCTCGGCAACACCGATGTCGGCGAACCCGTCTCGGGGCCGTGGGAGCGCTTCGGCGTGAACCCGCGCACGCTCGCCCCGACGGAGGAGGCGCTGGCTTTCGCGCGGGCGGCGATCGACGCCCTCTGCGAGGTGTTCGACTCCCCGTGGATCGGCATCGGCGGCGATGAGGTCCCGGTGACGGAATGGGCGCAGAGCGCCGCCGCCGCGGAGCGCATGGCCGCGCTCGGGCTGCGCTCGCCGCACGAGGTGCAGCCGTGGTTCACCGCGCAGCTCGTCGCGCACGTGCGTGGTCGCGGACGCACGGCGCTCGCCTGGGACGAGGTGCTGGAGGGCGATGTGCCCTCCGGCGTCACGGTCCTCGCCTGGCGGGGCGGGGTCGCCCTCGGGGAGGCGCTGCGTCGCGGCATCCCCGCCGTCGCGTGTCCGGACCTCGCGGTGTATCTCGACTATCCGCAGTCGGAGTCTGCGGAGGAGCCGATCCGCGTCGGGCCGCCGCTCCCGATCGAGCGCACCTACGCGCTGCGCATCCCGGAGGGCGCGCTGGGCGGACAGGCCAACGTCTGGAGCGAGCACCTCCCGACGCGCGATCGCCTCGACTTCGCTCTGTTCCCGCGACTCGCGGCGATCGCCGAGCGGCTCTGGGACGGCGGGGAGCCGGCCCCGTTCCACGGCTTCGCGCGGCGACTGCCGACGCATCTGCGGCGTCTCGAGGCGGCAGGGGTGCGGTATCGTCCCCTGGACGGACCGACGCCGCCGCAGCGTCGTCCGGGAGTCCCGGGGAAGCCGCTCACCACGCTCGAGAGGGAGCGCATCGTCGAGGGTCTCGTGGCCCGTCTCCTGCGGCAGGGAAGCGAGGCCTCCGGGCGCCGGCCCGACTGATGTAACGTTTCGGTAACCCTCCCTGCGCGACACCGGGCGGGGGTTGCACTTTTTATGTTCGTAAGGTCTACTAACAAACATGTCCGCATCGGATGATCCTCGTCCCGCACCGGCGTCCGAGTACGTCGGGACGAGCACGCACGCCTTCGGCCCCGGGCGGCATCTGCGCTCGCGCACGAAGGTTCTGCCCGAGCACGCACGCGGTCACAACCGCGCCCTCGTCCTCCAGACCCTGTACCACTCGGGGGCGATGAGTCGTGCCGATCTCTCCCGCGAGACGGGTCTCACCCGCGTGACGATCTCCGATCTCGTCGCGGAGTTCATCGCCGACGGCATCGTCATCGAGATGGGCGTGCGGGAGACCGTCGGACCCGGGAAGCCGCCCATCCTCATCGACATCGACCGTGTGGGACACCAGATCATCGGTCTCGACCTCTCGGGCCCGCATGCCTTCGTCGGCGCGCTCCTCAGCCTCGACGGCGATGTCCTCGAGCGTCGCGAGGTTCCTCGCCCCGAGACCCCCGACGGCGCCGCCGCGTACGCGGCCACCCTCGAGCTCGCCCGCGCCCTCGCGAGCACGGCGACGCAGCCCATCCTCGGCGTCGGGATCGGCTCGCCGGGAGTGGTCCGGCCCGACGGGGTGGTGCTCAGCTCACCGAACCTCGGCTGGGCCGACCTGCCCCTCGAGGCGAAGCTCGGCGTCGACCTCGACCTCCCCGTGCTCGTGCGCAACGACGCCAACGCCGCCGTGCTCGCCGAGTACACCTTCGGTGAGGCGAAGGCCGACTTCATGCTCATCAAGATCGGGCGAGGTGTCGGCGCCGGCGTCATCACCGGGAGCCAGCCGCTGCTGGGCAGCCGTTTCGCCGCGGGCGAGATCGGCCACGTGGTGGTCGGCACCGACGGCGGACCGCGGTGCGCGTGCGGCAAGGACGGATGCCTCGAGGCCTGGCTCAGCGAGACCCGACTGCGCCCCGCGATCGACGCGTCCCCCGGAACGCGCTCCGACATCCTGCGCGATGCCGGCACCCGTATGGGCATCGCCATCGCCCCCATCGTCGCGGCTCTCGACCTGTCCGAGGTCGTGCTGTCGGGCCCCGCAGACCTCCTCGACGGCGTCCTCATCGACGCGGCCGCCGACACGCTGCACGCGCGGACCCTCGAGGGCGTCTTCGAAGACGCGGTCATCCGGCGCACCGAGCAGGACGACATCGTGCTCCGCGGGGCGGCCGTCATGGTCCTCTCGAGCCAGCTGGGCGTGTCATGACGGGCCCGACGTGCGGGAGCGCCATCCGATGACGGATGCGATCACCGTCGGCCCGGCGGGTCGACAGGTCCGTGTGGGCGCGGACGTCGGTGGGACGAAGATCGATGCGGTCGCCGTCTCGGCGACGGGCGAGATCGTCGCGCGCGTGCGGCGCCCCACCGGGTGGGGTGACGCGGCCGTCGTCGACAGCATCGTCGATGCGGTGTCCCTCCTGACGCTCGACGGCGGATTCGCCGCCGGCGACGTCGCCTCGGTGGGCGTGGGCATCCCGGGCGTCGTCGACGCGGATGCCGGTCGCGTGCTGCACGCCGTCAACCTCGGCGTCGAGAGCCTCGATCTGGCGGGGCGCGTGAAAGCCCTGCTCGCGGTCGACGTCCGCGTCGAGAACGACGTCAAGGCGGCGGCCGTGGGAGCGGCGGCGCTGCGAGGCGCGGACGGTTCGATGGCGTACCTCAACCTCGGCACCGGGGTCGCGGCGGGGATCGTCGTCGACGGACGGATCTGGCGCGGCGCGCGCGGCACCGCCGGGGAGGTCGGCCATCTCTCTGTCGACCCTCGCGGTCGCCCGTGCGGATGCGGACAGCGCGGCTGCATCGAGACCCTGTGCGGCGGGGGAGCCCTCGCCCGTGCATGGGGGCGTCCCGGGGCGCTCCCCGTGCTCGACATCCTCGACGCGGCCGACGCCGGAGACCCCCTCGCTCTCGAGCTCCGGGCCGACCTGTTCCACGGAGGGGCTGCGGCCGTGCGCGCGCTCGTCCTCTCCGCCGACGTCGAGCGCGTCGTCATCGGCGGAGGACTCTCCGCTCTCGGCGATCGTCTGGCGAGCGGCATCCGCGATGCCCTGCGCACCGGCGCCCAGGCGTCGCCGTTCATGCGCTCCCTGCAGCTCGACGAGCGCATCGAGATGCTTCCCGTCGGATCGCCGGCCGCCGCCGTCGGAGCGGCGGTCGTCGGAGCGACCACCACCTCGAAGGAGACCGTCCCCCATGGCTGAAGTCGTCATCGTCGAGAACCCGGAGTCCGCCGGCGCGCTCGTGGCGTCCGAGATCGTCGATCTCATCGACCGCCGCGCCGACGCCGTGCTGGGCCTCGCCACGGGCTCCACGCCGCTGCCGGTCTACCGGGCACTGCGCGAGCGGCTCGCGGGACGAGACGTCTCACGGGTGCGCGGCTTCGCGCTCGACGAGTACGTCGGTCTCGACCCGGCCCATCCCGAGAGCTACCGCTCGGTGATCACCCGCGAGGTCGTCGAGCCGCTGGGCCTGGATCCCACGCGGATCCACGTGCCGAACGGCGCCGAGGAGACTATCCGCCATGCGGGCGAGGACTACGAAGCGGCGATCGATGCCGCAGGCGGCGTCGATCTGCAGATCCTCGGCATCGGGAGCGACGGGCACATCGGGTTCAACGAGCCGGGATCCTCCTTCGCCTCGCGCACCCGCGTCAAGACGCTCACGGAGCAGACGAGGGAGGACAACGCCCGCTTCTTCGACTCGATCGACGACGTCCCCCGGCACTGCATCACCCAGGGACTCGGCACGATCCTGCGGGCACGGCATCTCGTGCTGCTGGCGTTCGGGGAGGGGAAGGCCCAGGCTGTCGCGGATGCCGTGGAGGGGCCCCTCGCGGCCATCCTGCCCGGGTCGGCCATCCAGTTGCACCCGCACGCGACCGTGGTGGTCGACGAGGCAGCGGCCTCCCGGCTGGAGCTCGCGGAGTACTACCGCTACACGTTCGCCCACAAGCCCGCGTGGCAGGGGATCTGACCCGCGCCGAGCCGATCAGCTCGCGGGGCGCCGCCACGCGAGCGGCAGCAGGTGCTCGACGCTCAACGGGGCGAGCGGCAGTGTCTCGGCATCCGCCGGGGTGATCCAGCGGAACTCCGCGAGCTCGGCCTGAGCGACGATCAGGGCGCCCGGGATCGACGCCGAGAAGGCGTCGGCGACCACACGGTGTCCCGGTTCGTTGGCCGCGTCGGAGACGAATCTCCCCAGCGGCTCGAGGTCTTCGGGGTCGAGGACGAGCCCCAGCTCCTCGTGCAGCTCGCGCACGAGCGTCTCCGCCGCCGTCTCCCCGGGTTCGGGCTTGCCGCCCGGCTGCATGAACCGCGTGGTCCCGTGCTTGCGCACGACGAGCACACGGCCCGCGTCATCGACGATGACGGCCGCACTCACGTGGATGTCAGGCATCCGGGGAGAAGACCTTGCCGGGGTTGAGGATGCCGAGCGGGTCGAAGACCCGGGTGATCTGACGCTGGAGCTCCCACTGGTCGTCGCCCAGCTCGTCGGCGAGCCAGCGGCTCTTGAGGGTGCCGATGCCGTGCTCGCCCGTCAGCGTGCCGCCGAGGGCGATCGCCGCACGGAACAGGTCGTCTGCCGCCGCCCAGATCTCCGCGGGCGGTTCGGTGCCCTCGAAGATGAAGTTGGGGTGGAGGTTGCCGTCGCCCGCGTGCGCGACGGTGGGGATCGTCATCCCGTGCGCCTTCTCGATGCGGGCGATCTCGTCGAACATCGCCGGCATCGCGCTGCGCGGCACCGAGACGTCCTCGATGAGAGTGGTGCCGAGTGCGGCCATGGCGGGGTGCATCGCGCGACGGATGGCGAGCAGCCGCTCGCCCTCCTCCCGGTCGTACGACACCTGCGTGATGCCGCCGTGCGCGTCGAGCACCGCCGCGATCGTCGTCGCCTCGACCTCGGCGGCGGGGCCGTCGGTCTGGATGGTCAGCTGGGCGCTGCCGGCGGCGGGTGCGGGGAGTTCGAGGAGCGCGGCGACCGCGGCGAGGCTGGCCGCGTCCATCAGTTCCATGATCGCGGGCTGGGCGCCTGATGCGGTGACCGCGGCGGAGGCCGCCGCGGCGGAGCGCACGTCGGGGAACGTCGCGGTGATCGTGCAGGTGCTGCCTTCGACGAGGCGGCGCAGTTTCAGGGTGGCCCCGACGACCACGCCCAGCGTGCCTTCGGAGCCGATCACGAGCGAGGTGAGGTCGAGGCCGGTGACGCCCTTCACACTGCGGTGTCCGAGGTGCAGCAGTCGGCCGTCGGCGAGCACGAGGTCGACGCCGAGCACCGCGTCGCGCACGACGCCGTACTTCGCGCACAGCAGGCCGCCGGCGCCGGTGGCGATGTTGCCACCGACCGTCGAGATGGCGCGGCTGGCGGGATCGGGCGCCCACCACAGGCCGTGCTCGGCCAGCAGATCGTTCAGGTCGGCGTTGAGGATCCCCGGCTCGACGACGGCGAGGAGGTCGTCCGCGCGGATCTCCCGCACGGCCGTCATGCGGCGCGTCGACAGCACGATCTCGCCCTCGCCTCCGTTCGCGGCTCCCGCGAGGCCCGTGCCGGCCCCGCGCACGACGACGGGAGTGCGCGAGGCGGTCGCGATGCGCATGACCGTCTGCACGTGCTCGACGGTCTCGGCGTGCACGACGGCGATCGGGCGCCCCGGGGCCGCGTGGCCCGACTTGTCGGCCCTCGCGTCGTCGAGCGATGCGGGGTCGGTGTCGACGAGGGGGCCGAGCGCGGAGGCGAGCTGATCGAGGACCGCGCTCATGCGATGCGCCGCCGTCCGCTCACCAGGCCCGCGCCGACGGCGACGACCGCGAACGCGATGCCGATGAGGGGCTGGTCCATCAGCCACCAGGCGATGGTGACGCCGACGTAGATGAGGAGCTCGACCGCGGCGCGCAGGAACGGGTGCAGCCGCAGCACCGGCCGGGGGGAGAGGAACAGTGCCCAGACGAGGATCACGACCACGGGAGCGCCGATGCCGAGGACGATGTTCCACGGGAGATCCCAGGTGGCGAAGCCCCACAGGGCGAGGGTTCCGACGGCCACGACCAGGACGACCGAGCGGACGATGTCGAGAGCGGTGATGGCGGGGCGTTCGACGCCGGGCACGGGATCCTGGGGCATCGATCCAGTCTATCCGGCGGCGGTCTCGTCAGAGCGCGGGGACGGCCTCGGCGGCCGTCTCCTCCGGAGCCGGGATCGCCGCGTCCTGCGCCGGGACGGGATCCGCGGCCCCCGCGGGCGCCGGGGGCGCGACGGGCGCCGCCTCGACGGGTGCCGCCTCGACGGGTGCCGGGTCGGCAGGTGCCGGGGCGGGAGCGGGATCGACGACCTCCGACGCTTCCGCGGCGGGCTCCACGGGAGCCGGTGTCGTCGTCGCCTCCGTGCGCGCGGCCTCGGCGTCGACCGTGTCGGCCGGGGTCTCGTCGCCGCCGTCGAAGAGGATGCAGGCGAGGTCGAACTCCGGGTACTCCTCGCGCGGGTCGAAGATGGCCCAGAGCGACGTCTCGGTCGCGCGGCCCGTCGCCGTGTACGAGATGGCGATGACGGCATCCCGACACAGCTGGGCGAACGTCGGGCGGATCTCGACGGTGGCGCGACCGACGAGCGGAGTGTCGGGAGACGCCGTCAACGTGCCGCTCCCTGCGGTGTCGACGACCCCGTCGACGGTCGTCGTGACCGCCGCGTCCGGTGCTCCGGTGAGGTCGAAGAGGTAGCGGGTCTTGAAGTCGTCGAGGGAGAAGGTGACGGTCGCGCCCTCGATGGCGGGGGAGCCGGCGGGGAGTGCGGGCTCCTCACCGCCGGGGTTCTCGCCGCCGGGGTACTCTCCGCCGGGGTTCTCCTCGCCCTCGCCCGGTCCGGGCTGCGCGACGGGGGGAGACACGGGAATCGTCGGGATCGGGGCGGCCGAGGGCCCGGTGCGCTCGACGACCTGCTCGGGGACGACCTCCTCGACCGGGGGGTCGACCGGGTCGGCGTCGGGCTCGCCGTCGTCGAGCGTGACCGGCGTCGTCTCGGTCGACATCGATGCGTCGGGACCGACGTCGGCGCTGATCGACGACGAGCCGCTCTCGCCCGCGCTGGGCAGTGAGGTCATGGCGTCCGCGCCGGTCAGGCCGGGCACGATGGCTGCGGCAGCCACGACTCCGGCGACCACGAGGGCAGCGGACCCGGCGCCGACGAGGGCGCCCATGCCGCTCAGTACACCGCCTCCGGCAGCGCCTCCGCCGGTTGCGGTACCGCCGCCGGCGGCTGCTCCGTCCCCCGAACCCGAGCCGCCGAAGCCGGCGCCTCCGGCTGTCGTGGCGACGACCGCTCCCTCGGTGACGCCCGACGGCATGGCCGCGAGCGCGACGATCGGCGTGCCGGCGCCCTGCAGCGTCGCGAGGTAGCCGGCCGCGCCGGTGACCCCGAGGACGAGCGGGAGCAGGACGAGGGCGAGGCGCTTCGAGACATCGTCCGCCTCGGCGGCCACGATCATGCAGCGGGCGCACTCGCCGATGTGCGTCTCCAGGCGGCGCAGGTCGCGGGCGGCGAGATTGCCGCGGGAGTAGGCGCCGAGGTGCTCGATCGTCCACTGGCAGTCGGACCCCGGCTCGGCGCTGCGCAGATGCGCCTGGATCCAGGCCTCGCGCAGGCCCTCACGGGCTCGGAAGGCGAGTTGGGAGACGGCGCCGGCCTTCATGCCGAGCAGCGCACCGGCCTCCGCGGGCTTCATCTGCTCGATCTCGGTGTACCAGAGCACCTCCTGCCACCGGGAGGGCAGGCTGCGGAAGGCCTGGGCCGTCAGGCTGCGGTCGAGCGCCTCGTTGGCCGCCTGCTCCGTGCTGTCGGGATCGGCGACGGCATCGAGCTCGTCGATGGCGGATTCGCGGCGGGCGCGGCCCCACGCGGCCGCGGTGTTGCGGATGCTCGTGAAGAGATAGGCGCGGAAGGAGCCGTTCGGGCCTCCGCCTTTGAGGATGGCCTGGTAGATCCTCGTGTAGGACTCCTGCACGAGGTCGTCCGGATCGATCGACGAGGTGATCGAGCGCGCGACGGACATCCCCGAGGGGTAGTGGCGTCGCCAGAGTTCGCCGAATGCCGCCGCGTCACCCGATCGGGTGCGCAGCACGAGGTCGGCGTCGGCGATCGACTCCTCGTGCGATGCGTTGTCCTGGTCCACAGCCATCCATCTGTCGCGGGGCGCGGGATGCGCCTCCACATGAAGAGACGCGTGAGACCGTTCTTCATCACGCATCTTCTCCATTCTCTCTCTGATCGGTCTCTCATGCCACCCCGAGATCGACGGGCGACGAAGCGAACCATGCAGCAGGAAAACCCGATCAGAGCGGATTTCCGGTGCATCCCTGAGAAATTCTGGAAGAAAATCTGGGAAGTCGCGTAATGGATCCGCGAGTCCGTCGTCTCATCCCGTAGAGACAGCCAGGGGCTCCACCGGGGGGCGGAGTCCGGGTTCCGGTGCGAGGGGCACGAGCACCGGCTGCGGCGGGTCGGGCACCTCGGGGGAGGAGTTCCCGGCCCGCCGGCTCTGAGAACGGGGAGGGACGCGTGACGGGGTCGCCGGCCTGGGGACGGCGGCCCCTCACCCCGACCGCGTCCGACGCGGGCGGACGAACCCCACCCTCGCGCCGCCATCCCGTCGACGCGTCAGCAGGGACCGCCCGTCCAGACACCGGCGACCTGCAGCCGCGCGTCGAGCAGGACCGCGTCTCCGGCGTGGCCCTCGACGAGTCGCCCGAGTCGATCGGCGTACCCGATCGCCGCGGCCGGAGTCTCGGTGAGAGCGCGCACCGCATCGACGAGGTCGACGCCTGCGGCCACCGCGCGCTGGAGCGCCACATCCTGCGTGAGCGTCGAGCCGGCGATCGAGCCCGTGTCGTCGGCTCGCGCGATCCCGCCCTGCACGGTCACGCGCACCGCTCCCAGGTCGTAGGCGCCGTCCTCGCTCCCGGCCGCCGCCATCGCGTCGGTGATGAGCGCCACGCGGTCGGGTGCGCTGGCGAAGAGGAGGCCGATCACGTGCGGATGCAGATGCACGTCGTCGGCGATGGCCTCCAGGTACACCCGACGGTCGGCGGCCGCCGCGAGCACGGGGCCCGGAGCGCGATGGTGGATGCCGGGCATGGCGTTGAAGGCGTGCGTGAGGATCGTCGCCCCGGCATCGAAGGCGGCGACGGCGGTCGCGGCATCCGCGCTCGTGTGTCCGACGGCGGCGGCGGCACCGGCCGCGACGATCTCTCGGATCGCATCGAGTGCGCCGGGCAGCTCCGGGGCGAGCGTGATCTGGCGGACGGTGCCCTGGCCGGCCTCGAGCAGACGAGCCACGTCCGCCGCGTCGGGGTGGCGGAGCAGGCGGGGCTCATGCGCGCCGTGATGCGCGGGGTCGAGGAACGGCCCCTCCAGGTGGGAGCCGAGGATGTCGGCATCCGACGCCGTCAGCTCGGCGATCTCGCCGACGCGGCGCTCCAGGTCGTCGAGCGGAGCGGTGACGAGCGACACGACGGCCCTCGTCGTCCCGTGCGCGCGGTGCAGACGGCGTGCCCGCCGGATCGCGTCGACACCGTCGTCGAAGGAGAATCCGCCCCCGCCGTGGCCGTGGATGTCGACGAACCCCGGAGTCAGCAGAGCCCCTGCTCCGGCGGTCTCGACGGCGTCGACGACCGTGTCGGCGGGCGCCCAGTCATGGCCGGTGCCCCGCGCGGCCACGCGTCCTCGCTCGAGACGCACCCACGCGTCGTCGACGCACCGGCCGCCGTCGACCAGCCGTGCCGAATGGATGACGACCGAGCCGCCGTCGGAGCGATGCACGGTCATCGGTCGCTCCACGGGATCTCGGGCGAGCGGTGGAAGCGGATGCCGGCGGCGTCCCACGCGGGGGCGAGGTGCGCCAGACGGATCCGGAAGGACTCCCAGTTCCGTTCGACGCCGTCGCGGGGCGACCAGGCGATCTCGGCCTGGGCCGCCGCTCGGGGGAACACGAGCCGCTCGACGTCCTCCAGGGTGCGCGTGGTCTCGCTCCACAGGGGCGCCTCGATGCCGAGGATCGCCTCCGCGGGGACGTCGAGGACCGCCGTCGGCTCCCAGTCGTACGACCGCTGCACGTCCACCACTCCCGCCCACGTGAGTCCGAGCGGGAAGTCCTCGGAGTACTTCATGTCGAGGTAGGCGGTGTCCGCGGCCGACATGATGAGGGATCCGCCGCGGGCGACGAAGTGTGCGGCCTCCTCCGCATGGGTGCCCTGCGGCGTCGTCATCCCCCAGTACTGGCCGATCGTCCCCTCGGCGATGCCGTCCGCCGCGCCGACCTCGTGCCAGGCGACGGGGATCTTGCCCTCCTCGACGACGATGGCCGTCGCGCGCTCGACGAAGTGGTCGAAGTCCGCCTGCGGGGTGCCCAGTGACTCGTCGCCGCCGATGTGGATGTACGGCCCCGGTGTCATCTCCGCCAGCTCCCGCACGACGTCGCGGACGAAGTCGTACGTGCGCTCCTCGTGGATGCGCACGCTGGAGTGCCCGACGCCCCATCCGAGGTAGGGCACGCCGGCCTCCGGAAGCGGCTGCCCGAGGCGCTTCGAGTCGGCGATGAGCGCGTCGTTCAGCACGGGGGCCTCGACGAGCTCGGGGTAGGCGACGCCGATGGCGTGCGTGTGACCGGGCAGATCTATCTCGGGGATGACCACCATGTGCCGAGCGGCCGCATGCGCGACGATCCGCCGGTAGTCGTCCTTCGTGTAGAAGCCGCCGGGATCCCCGTCGGCGGCGCTGGCCGAGGACACCTCGGTGAGACGCGGCCACGAGTCGATCCGGATCCGCCACCCCTGATCGTCGCTGAGGTGCAGGTGCAGGCGATTGAACTTCAGGGCGCTCACCGCGTCGATGAACGTCGTCACCTCCGCCACGTCGAAGAAGTGCCGCGTCACGTCGAGCATCACTCCGCGGTGACGGAAGCGGGGCGCGTCGACGACGCGGACGGCGGGGAGCGACCAGCCCTCGTCGTCTCGACGCACGAGCTGCAGCAGCGTCTGGATGCCGTAGAAGAGGCCGGCGTCGTCGCCGCCCCGGATCTCGGCGGTCTCGCCCACCGCGAGCGTGTACCCCTCCGGTCCCGCGGCGTCGCCGTCGACGCGCAGAGCCACGTGAACATCGGCGCCGTCGGATGCCGCCAGGGTCGGGCGGATGCCGGTGCGACGCTCGAGGGACTCGACGAGCAGGGCGGCGGCGACGGGGTCGCCGCCCACCCGGAGCTCGGTCGTCAGACGGACGCCGCCCTGCCCGAGCGTCGTTGACAGGGGGAGGGGGACGAGGGGCGCGGGATGGGGAAGGACCATGAACAAAACCTACCTCCTGAGGACCGGCCTGCCCAGGACGAATCCGCTATGCTCGTACTCGTCGCGACTGGCGTCTGGGTGGACTACCACCGGGGAGCGACTGACCACGGAATTCGACCGCGCGCCTGGGCCGATAGGTGTACACCCGTTCGCATCCGTTGTCAGAGGAGCACGTCATGACCGACCGTTACTTCCACGCCCCCCTCGCCGAGGTCGACCCCGAGATCGCGCAGGTCCTCGACCGCGAGCTGAAGCGTCAGCAGACGTTCCTCGAGATGATCGCATCCGAGAACTTCGTCCCCGTCTCCGTGCTCCAGTCGCAGGGCTCGGTGCTCACCAACAAGTACGCCGAGGGCTACCCCGGCCGCCGTTACTACGGCGGATGCGAAGAGGTCGACGTCGCGGAGGAGCTCGC
>JAAIGE0100100519.1_pt1 | contig 23741 bp, 21 predicted proteins | sample 6487951 | NCBI WGS metagenome assembly JAAIGE01 (sample SAMN13974128, study PRJNA590717) | phyllosphere metagenome | biome: tomato field; feature: multiple bacterial spot infested tomato fields; material: tomato leaves; isolation source: leaves from tomato fields | host: Solanum lycopersicum ...
AACATGCACGCAACTTCCTGGGCGACTGGAACGGTAAGCTGGTTTGCGATGACTTCGCTGGCTACAAGGCCGGATTTGAGCAAGGCATCACTGAAATCGGCTGCATGGCCCACGCCCGGCGCAAGTTCTTTGATTTGCACGTGGCGAACAAAAGTCAGCTGGCTGAACAGGCCCTGCACTCGATCAGCGGCTTGTACGAGGTCGAACGTCAGGCGCGGGACATGAGTGATGAAGAGCGCTGGCGAATACGACAAGAACTGGCGGTGCCGATCCTCAAAAAACTGCATGACTGGATGTTGGCGCAGCGAGACCTGGTGCCCAATGGATCAGCCACGGCCAAAGCCCTCGATTACAGCCTGAAACGCTGGGTAGCGCTGACGCGCTACCTGGATGATGGGGCTGTGCCCATCGACAACAACCAGGTCGAAAACCAGATACGGCCATGGGCACTCGGGCGCTCGAACTGGTTATTTGCGGGATCCCTGCGCAGCGGTAAGCGGGCTGCGGCAATCATGAGTTTGATCCAGTCGGCGCGCATGAATGGGCATGATCCGTATGCCTATCTTAAAGATGTGCTGACGCGGCTGCCGACCCAACGGGCCAGTGAGATCGGACAGTTGCTGCCGCATCAGTGGGTGCCGGCCTGACTTACGCAAGGTGAGTTCGCCGGACGCTTACCTTTCGGCTAGGTATACGCCAGCGTCAGCCTCCATCCTCACCAGGTTCTCGATAATTTGAGCACGCTTCAGGCCGTGCGCCTTCGCTAGCGCATCAAGCTGGGCGATCACCGTTTTCGAGAGAATGACGTTGACCTGCTTCTTGTCGGCAGTACGCTCGTCAAATTGCTTACGACTCCATCGCCTCTTGATCTCTCGAAGCATGGCCGTCCGTTCGTGACGGCCTACATCCCCTTGGTCGAAGAACATCAGCAGCTCTTGGTAGTTGCTGATCGGCGTTTGCCTAGAGTGCGGCGGCAGATGATTCTTTTTAAGCCACTCCCAGGCGCAGACACAGCGCTTTTCGCTCTCTTTCTTATCGGTGAACCATTCGAATTCACTGTCCTTCGCCTTGTGCCTGAGCCAATCACGGTGAAGCTGTTCGACCTCAGATGCCTTTTCGCCGATATCGATATCCCAAAGGTCGATCATGCCAATGAGGCGATCTCTGCCGATGAGGTGGACTAGGCCGTGAGGCAGGCGCAAGTCAGTCATTTTCTCGATCTCGCGGATCAGCCATCGATGCTGCCGCTCATCCTCTTCGATCCACTCCAGCTTCTCGTTTGGAAGCAGGAGTCGATCTTTATCTCGGGGGATGCGGGACTGCAGGTGCCTACGGTCCCTCAGGACTCTGGCTATCTCGTCACGCATGGTTAGTCCGTTGCAGGTTCTGAGGTCAAGCCTCGCCTCTTTGTAATGGTAGAGGTGCAGCCACAGCCAGATGTCGTGCCGATGGTTTCGATGCGGCTCTTGGAGCAGCTCGCTCAGCCTGTCTGCATCTTTGTTACGCGTGTGATTGTCAGTCTTCACGTCATTTCAGTTCCGATCTAAGGGCATTTCTGGTGCGGAGTTTCGTCCGATTCTACATCTATTCTAGATCTATTCTAGCTAGTTTATTTGTGGAATCTATTTTTCCTCTATGGCGATTCTAGAATGAAATTTTTCGCGTAAGCTCAGTTTTTATTGGGCTTCAGTAGGGTTTTTGACTGTTTTTCGAGTTTTATATAGTCGAGTAGCCGCGAGACAGGGCTATAGCCTAAGTCGGCGGTCGGGTACCAGAGAAAACTGTCCGTATGTACGTTCACTGGCTGTAGGTGAATGAGAGGAGCGCCAGCGGATCAGTTCTTCAGTGTTTTTTTACCGGCTCTGCCAATCCTCTGAACGAATACGAGGAGCCCCGTTCATGAGGATCATCCGTCTGAAAGAAGTCATCGACTCGACCGGCTTGGCGCGGTCGACCATCTACAAATACATCGGGGAGGGCACCTTCCCGAAGCCCGTCTCGCTGGGGGATCGCTGCGTCGGTTGGGTCGACAGCGAGGTGCATGACTGGATCCTAGCTAGGATCGAGGAGCGTGACTTGGCAGAAGGTACTGCGGTGCGCACCACTGGCCACCTGAGCATGGCCAGCTAGAAACCACCATTTACGCCATGACCGGTTGGCAGCTGGTCATGGCGTTTATGCCGCTTGGGAGAATTCGGAATTCTCAGCTAACTCTCCCAAGATGCAATTCGGCAAATTCCCTGGTGGGCTTGGCAATGTTGCTCCCCATTACCGGTCTCGCCGGGAGGGTTGGTAATGGGCTGGGCTGCTTCTAGTGATATAGCTATTATCTATCAATTCCTAAACATTCAATAGTCATTGACACTTATCCAGTACGACACCTACTGCACAGGTTGGGATAGGTAATCGGTTCAAAAACACACAACACGTACCTGGTATGTATAACAACCAGCCAGGTACCCATCCATGACCAATCGCAAGACTTACACCCACCTTTCCCAGTCCGACATTGCTCTTCAGATTGAGCGACTTGTCCAGGCCATCGAAGATTCCGATTCGCCGGCATTCCGCATCAAGCAAGCCCGCACAGGGTACGAACGCGTCCAAGAGACCAAGCTCTCTCGGTACTTCGATCATATCCAGCAGATGGTCGACCTATTCGAAGGCCGTATCGAATATAGCTACAGTGAGCACCTGCAAGCGTTCAGGGCTGCATGTCAGGACATCGGGCTGGAGCGCCACCCTGATGGCCCTGCCTGTCTGAATGAGGAGGGTACGGCCTACCTGGATCATCATCACAGCATGAACGTCTTGGTCGCCCGGATCCGTCAGTTGACTCGTGAACGGTGGTATCTCCGCAGGAAGCATGACCTCCGCCACCAGGCCAAGGAGCAGGAGATCCAAGTCTGCGACTACGCTGATGCCTTATGTGAGCCCTACTCGCGCATCACCATCATCAGGGTCGACTTCCACTACCGTTCTGAGGCGCAGGCCAGGCTACGCGTCGAGCACGTGTTCGAAGACTTGAATGAGCTGATTGCCAAGCACAAGCGCAATGCGATCTTTGACCAGCTCATCGGCCACATTTATACGGTGGAGCAGGGCGACAGGCATGATGGCGGGGGCTACCACATCCATGCTGCCTACTTCTTCAATGGCAACGTGGTGCAGGGCGATGTCTACAGGGCTATCCAGCTCGGCGAGTTGTGGGAAGACATCACGCATGGCCAGGGCTACGTGCATAGCTGTAACTACGACAAGGAGAAATACGGTGACGAGTGTGGTATCGGCCGCATCCTGAGGAGTGATCAAGCAATTCGGCGCCATGTGCACAAGGCCGTGAAGTATCTCGTCAAAGATGCTCAGCACCTGCGTTTGAGGCCTGAGGGCGCGCGCTGCCTGCGGGTGGGACAGTTGAAGCGGCTCCATCGAGGATGACAGGGTGCACTTACTGAGCAATTGCGACTAAGAAGCTCAGACCATCGAGTCGTGCAGGCGGGGAAACGGATCTCCATAGTCCACACGGTCGGCTTAGACTGCCAAGTTGGCCGTAATGCGTTCTCCCCTCGGGACTGTTTGGGCTTCTCCGTCACTCTGTGTTGGGTGCCCTGGCGCGCGGGTTGCCGCGATCACCAAGGACCAACAATCTGCTGTCGCTTCGGCATCACAAACAGTTATCCTTCGTTCTTTTCGGCAATGGGAAGCGGACGGTTGGAGTGCATCGTGTAACAAGCACACCGCTCAACCGAACGACAAGACCAAGGAGCGCAGGTATCTAATTATGTCGAACCCGTTTTTCGATCATCCGATCCTGAATTCTCCATACCAGCGGCCTACCCGCCACTGGGAGCTAGACGAGACTGGCCAACCGACTCAGAAGGTCGTTGAAGATCGGCGAAAAGCACAGTTCATCACGCCGATTCCAAAGCCCAAGAAGCAGAAAGCGACTCCGAAACAGGAAGGTTTTCTCTTTGACGAAGGCAAAGGGCTTTCTACTGGCAAGCAGCAATACGACCCCACCTCGATCATCAACAAGGTTCGAGGCCATGTAGACACATGGCGTGCGCTGCCTGCCAGCCAATGGCAGGTCACCCCCGAAACGGCACGTTTGCTCCAGCATTGGCGGCATCACGACTTTCATGGTGTGCGCCCATTCTTTTGCCAGGTCGAAGCGGTTGAAACGGCGATTTGGCTTACCGAGGTCGCTCCCTTATCCAAGCCTGGGAAAGAATTGCTGGAGCACCTCACGGCTGCCAACAAGGACGCCAATCCCGAACTGATGCGCCTGGCGCTCAAGCTCGCTACGGGTGCCGGCAAGACGACAGTTATGGCGATGATCATTGCCTGGCAAACCGTCAACGCGGTCCGCAGTCCTGCCAGCAAGAGCTTCACGCGCGGATTTCTGCTCTGTGCTCCGGGTCTCACCATCAAGGATCGTCTGCGTGTGCTGCAGCCCAACGATCCGGATAGCTACTACAAGGAACGCGAGCTTGTTCCAAGTGACATGCTTGACGACATTGCCCGAGCCAAGATTGTTATTACCAACTACCACGCCTTCAAGCTGCGCGAGCGTATTGAGATTTCAAAGGGTGGCAGGCAACTGCTCAAGGGGCGAACTGGTGATGATCCCCAAACGCTTGAAACTGAAGGGCAGATGATTCAGCGCGTGATGTCGGATTTGATGGGTATGAAGAACATCATGGTCATCAACGACGAAGCGCACCACTGCTACCGCGAAAAGCCTGCGTCGGATGACGACTACATTGATGACAAGGGCAACCCGCTTACGAGGGAAGCTCTGAAAGAAGCCAAGGCGCACGCCAAGGATGAGAACGAAGCTGCCCGCCTCTGGATTTCCGGGTTGGAAGCGGTCAATCGCAAGCTAGGAGTTAATCGCGTCATCGACCTCTCGGCCACGCCGTTTTTCCTGGCCGGCTCTGGCTATGTCGAAGGCACTTTGTTCCCGTGGACGATGAGCGACTTCTCGCTGATGGACGCCATCGAATGCGGCATCGTCAAGCTGCCGCGTGTCCCTGTTGCAGAAAACATCACCGGCGACGAGATGCCGATGTTCCGCAACCTGTGGGAAAACATCCGAAAGGACATGCCTAAGAAAGGGCGTGGCTCCAATCAGGATCTCGATCCACTCAAGCTTCCGACAAGGCTGCAGACAGCCCTGCAAGCCCTCTACGGGCACTACGAAAAGACCTACGCCAAATGGCAGGATGCTGGGATCAGCGTTCCCCCCTGCTTTATCGTCGTTTGCCAGAACACCGCTATTTCCAAGCTGGTGTACGACTACATCTCCGGTTTCCAACGCAAGAGTGATGACGGCACGAGCACGCTCGAAAACGGCCGTCTCGCCCTGTTCCGCAACTTCGACGAAACCACCGGCAATCCGTTACCACGCCCAAACACTCTGCTTATCGACAGCGAACAGCTTGAAGCCGGTGACGCGTTGGATGACAACTTCCGCAGTATGGCCGCCGACGAAATCGAGCGTTTCCGCCGCGAGATCATCGAGCGCAGCGGAGATGCACGTGCGGCTGACAATGTCACGGATCAGGAGCTCCTGCGCGAGGTCATGAATACGGTCGGCAAGTCAGGGCAGCTAGGCGGCTCGATCCGTTGCGTTGTGTCGGTATCGATGCTCACAGAAGGTTGGGATGCCAATACTGTCACCCACGTACTCGGCATCCGTGCCTTTGGTACCCAGCTTCTATGTGAGCAGGTTATTGGCCGCGCCCTACGCCGTCAATCCTACGAGCTAAACGACGAGGGCCTGTTCAACGTCGAGTACGCCGATGTGTTTGGCATCCCCTTCGACTTCACAGCCAAACCCGTAATCGCTACGCCCTCCACACCGCGCGAAACTGTGCAGGTCAAAGCGATGCGTCCCGAGCGTGATGCACTGGAGATTGCCTTTCCACGTGTCGAAGGTTATCGGGTCGAGTTGCCCGAAGAGCGTCTGGTCGCCGACTTCAACGATGAGTCCAAGCTTGTGCTTACGCCCGCGCTGGTAGGTCCATCGCAAACGCAAAATGCCGGCATCATCGGCGAGTCGGCAGACATGACACTCCAGCATCTTGGGGACATGCGCCCCTCCAGCCTGGTGTTCAACCTTACACAGCACTTGCTCTACACCAAGTGGCGAGACCCCGGCGAAGAACCCAAACTACATCTCTTCGGCCAACTCAAACGCATCACCAAGGAATGGCTGGACACCTGTCTCATTTGCAAAGGCGATACTTATCCCGCCTTACTGATGTATCAGGAGCTGGCCGACATGGCCTGCAACAAGATCACCGCGGCCATTACCCGGCACTTTCTCGGTGAGCGCCCTATCAAGGCGCTGCTTGATCCATACAACCCCAGTGGATCAACCCGGAATGTGCGATTCAACACTTCCAAGACCAGCCGCTGGGAAACCAGCTCTCAGCACAGCCACATCAATTGGGTAGTCCTAGATAGCGACTGGGAGGCTGAGTTCTGTCGTGTCGCCGAGCGGCACTCGCAGGTGCGAGCCTACGTAAAGAATCACGGTCTCGGTTTTGAAGTGCCGTACCGCTTCGGCTCGGAAATGCGCAAATATCTGCCGGACTTCATCGTACGTGTTGACGATGGCCGCGGCCCTGATGATCTGCTCAATCTTATTGTCGAGATCAAGGGCTATCGCGGCGAAGACGCGGTGGAAAAGAAGTCCACCATGGATACCTACTGGGTGCCTGGCGTGAATCATCTCGGCAGTTACGGGCGCTGGGCTTTTGCTGAGCTCACTGACGTATTCCAGATGCAGCACGACTTTGCTGAAAAAATCGAAAACGAATTCAACAAGATGATCGAGTCCGCCACAGTGCTGGCCGACAGCGAGAAAGCATGACCATGGCCAAGCAACCCGACCTCAAGACCGTCGAAACCATCAAGCACGACGACGCTAAGCGCAAGAACATCCCTTCCGCCGAGCAGCAATCCTTTGTGCAGGAGCCGGCAACACCAAAGCAGATTCGTTATCCGCGTAACACCGATCTCGATCCTCAACTCGTTTGGCGCGGTAAAGATGAACAGGACTGGAGTGATCTCGTTGTCAATGCCCCGCCGCTCTACATTCAGGAAAAGGTACATCCCAAGGCGCTGATTGACGAGCTGCTGCGCGAGACACGGGAGCGTGAGCACAATGCTGGGCAGGCCACGGCCGACCTGTTCTCCGACTTCAACGGTATCCCAAAGGGGGCGGACAAGACGGAGTTCTATCAGCACGACCAGAACTGGACCAACCGCATGATCTTGGGCGATAGCCTGCAAGTCATGGCCAGCCTCGCCGAGCGCGAGGGCCTGCGCGGCAAGGTGCAATGCATCTATTTCGACCCACCCTATGGCATCAAATTCAACAGCAACTTCCAGTGGTCAACCACTAGTCGCGACGTCAAAGATGGTAAGGCCGACCACATCACCCGCGAGCCGGAGCAGGTCAAGGCCTTCCGCGATACATGGCGTGACGGTATTCACTCCTACCTTACCTACCTGCGCGACCGGCTAACTGTAGCGCGTGATCTGTTGACCGACTCGGGGTCGATCTTTCTTCAGATCGGGGATGAGAACGTGCACCGGGTACGGGCGGTGATGGATGAGGTATTTGGGGATGAGAACTGCATATCGCTCATAGGTGTAGCCAAGACTACAGGCTCAACCGAAGATTTTTTGGGACAAACTACGGACTACCTTCTCTGGTATTGCAAAGACAAACAGCGAGTCAAATACCGCACCGCGCTGAAAAAGAAGCGGCCAGGAGAGAAGGGTGGCACTAACTACAATCGCGTGCGGGAGCCGATAGGATTTGGCGAGTCGCTGACGGAAGAGAAGTTGGCAGATCCTAGAGTTGTTACGGGCGAATGGCGCATATATTCCCTAGACAACCTTACATCCCAAAGTTCTGGGAGAGATAAAGGCGAAGGTGCAGCCTCTTGGTTTGGCGTCGAATTGGACGGACGTATTCACAAGCCTTCGCTAACTGTCCGTTGGAAGACAAATGAGGCCGGCATGGCTCGTCTGAAGGCAGCAGGGAGACTAGAGGCAACGGCTAGCCGGCTTGGCTATGTCCGCTATTTGGATGATTTTCCCGCTGTACAAATCAATAATCGGTGGGACGATGTTGGCGCGAGTTTCATGGCGGACAAGATTTACGTTGTACAGACATCGCAATCGGTAGTGCAGCGCGCCATCTTGATGGCCACTGACCCTGGCGATCTTGTCCTCGATCCCACCTGTGGCTCTGGCACTACCGCCACCGTCGCTGAACAATGGGGTCGCCGCTGGATTACCATCGACACATCGCGTGTTGCCTTGGCGCTGGCCCGCACCCGTATCATGGGCGCTCGATATCCTTACTATCTGCTTGCCGACTCTCGCGATGGTCAGCTGAAGGAGGCCAATGTCACGCGCACCGCGCCGAGTTCACAGCCTACCTACGGCAACATCCGCCACGGCTTCGTCTATGAACGCGTGCCGCATATCACGCTGAAATCCATTGCTAACAATGCTGAGATTGATGTGATCTGGGAGCAGTGGCAGCAGACGCTGGAACCGCTGCGCGCGCAACTGAACGGGTTGTTGACGACGTCTTGGCAGGAATGGGAGATCCCGCGCGAAGCAGGCAAGGACTGGTCGGACATGGCGGAAAAAATCCATGCCGATTGGTGGCAGGCGCGCATCGCTAGGCAGGCTGAAATTGATGCCTCCATTGCAGCCAAGGCAGCGTTCGAGTACCTCTACGACAAGCCTTTTGAGAACAAGAAGGCCGTACGTGTAGCCGGCCCCTTCACAGTGGAAAGTCTCAGTCCGCACCGCACGCTGGGCGTGGATGAGGCTGATGAACTGATTGATCAGTTGCAGGTATCCGAGCCGGGTGCCGACTATGCGGCGAAGCAATCCTTCCCGCAGCTAATTCTGACGAATCTAAAAACGGCTGGCGTGCAGCAGGCGCATAAGGAAGACCGCATCAGCTTCACCACCCTCACTCCCTGGCCGGGTGAGTTGGTGTGTGCCGAAGGGCGTTACCTGGAAGGTGAGTCAGAGAAGCGTGCAGCTATCTTCATTGGCCCCGAATTCGGCACCGTGCAGCGTGCTGATTTGGTGGCTGCTGCGCGTGAAGCTGCAGACGCGGGCTTCGACGTGCTTATTGCCTGCGCCTTCAACTTCGAGGCTCACACCACTGAGTTCGCAAAACTCGGCAAGTTGCCTGTGCTCAAAGCCCGCATGAACGCTGACCTGCACATGGCCGAAGACCTGAAGAATACCGGGAAGGGCAACCTTTTCGTGATCTTCGGCGAGCCGGACATCGATCTTATCCCCCAGGACGACGGCCAAATGTGCGTGAAAGTGCTCGGTGTGGATGTGTTCAAGCCTCAGACTGGCGAAGTCATCAGCGACGGTGCCGACGGCATCGCCTGCTGGTTCATCGATACCGATTACAACGAAGAAAGTTTCTTCGTCCGCCACGCCTACTTCCTCGGCGCGAATGACCCTTACAATTCGCTGAAGACTACGCTGAAAGCTGAGATTGATGCTGAAGCATGGGCCTCGCTCAACAGCGATACCTCACGGCCTTTCCCCAAACCGAAGTCCGGTCGGATTGCCGTAAAGGTGATCAATCACCTAGGTGATGAGGTGATGAAGGTATTCAAGGTTAGCTGAGCATTTCATGGCCACGGGTTGGCTTTTAGGAGATTAACGGAGTGGGTATGGATTTCCGGATCGCGGACACTTTTACCGATAGCCTGGCTCGCCTGACGGGTGAAGAGCAAAAGGCCGTAAAAACGACGGCCTTCGATTTGCAGCTGAACCCCTCCAACCCTGGCATGAGCTTCCACAAGCTCGACAAGGCGAAGGACAAGTGTTTCTGGTCCGTGCGAGTCAGTAGTGACATTCGTATCATCGTCCATCGCAGCGATTCGAGTTTGTTGCTGTGCTACGTCGATCATCACGATAAGGCATACGCCTGGGCCGAACGGAGAAAGCTTGAAACTCACCCCAAGACGGGCGCTGCGCAACTAGTCGAAATCCGCGAGACGGTTCAGGAAATCCTGGTGCCGGTGTACGTGCGGCAGGGTTCGGACGCAGTGCCTCTATTCGCTGGTGTGTCCGACGATGAGCTCCTGAGCTACGGTGTACCCCCTGAGTGGCTGGTGGATGTAAAACAGGCCACAGAAAACTCCCTGCTGACCTTGGCGGATCACCTGCCTGCCGAGGCTGCTGAGGCATTGCTCGAACTTGCGACTGGCGGCAAGCCGCGAATTCTGGATTTCCTGGCAGAACAGAAAAACCCCTTCGATCACCCGGATGCGCAGCGTCGCTTCCGCGTGATGGCAAACGTGGAGGAGCTGCAGCGAGCGCTCGAATGCCCTTGGGAAAAATGGGCGGTATTCCTTCACCCAGAGCAGCGGCAACTTGTCGAACGCGATTATTCCGGGCCCGCACGAGTTTCCGGTTCTGCGGGTACAGGTAAGACAGTAGTGGCGTTGCACCGTGCAGCGGTGTTGGTGCGGGCCAATCCCGAAGCACGCGTATTACTGACTACCTTCTCCGACACGTTGGCGAACGCACTGCAGGCAAAATTGAAATGGCTGCTGAGCAATGAGCCCCGCTTGGCTGAACGCATCGACGTTTACTCGCTTGAGGCGATAGCTCTGCGGCTTTACAAGTCTCGTGTCGGAGCGGTTTCCGTTGCGAGTCGCGAACAGATTCGTTCTTTGATCGATGCGGCCAGTCAGGTTGTTGGTGGCCATAAACTCAGCCTGCACTTCTTGCTTACTGAATGGGAGCAGGTGGTTGATGCCTGGCAGTTGAAGGGGTGGGAAGCATATCGCGATGTCGCACGCCTTGGCCGCAAGACCCGTCTCCCGGAGGCACAGCGCAAGGTGTTGTGGAGCATCTTTGAACGTGTGCAAATCGAGCTGAAGGCACTCAACCTAGTAACGATGTCCGAGGTCTTTACGACTTTGGCTGCGAAGGTTGCTGAGAGTGGCAAGATAATCTTCGATCACGCCATCGTTGATGAAGCGCAGGATATTGGCGTTGCGCACCTCAGATTTCTCGCCGCTATTGGTGGCGGCCGCCCGGATGCGTTGTTCTTCGCTGGTGACCTGGGGCAACGTATCTTCCAGCAACCTTTCTCGTGGAAATCGTTGGGTGTTGATGTGAGGGGGCGTTCGCGAACCCTGCGTATCAATTACCGTACCTCGCACCAGATTCGATTACAGGCAGATCGTTTGCTTGGGCCGACGGTGACCGACGTGGACGGAATCACCGAGGACCGGAGTGATACTGTTTCGGTTTTCAATGGCCCGCAGCCAACCGTTCATGTGCTGAAAACGATACGCGACGAGATCGAGAGCGTTGCCAGGTGGATGCGGACTCGGACTCAGGCTGGGTTTTTACCGCATGAGTTCGGGGTGTTCGTTCGTTCGGCCGCGCAGGTGGACCGAGCATCGGAGGCTGTGGCAGCAGCTGGTTTGCCATTCAAGGTTTTGGATGAGCATGTGGATACAGAGAGCGGATACGTATCAATCGGCACTATGCACTTGGCAAAAGGTCTGGAGTTCCGGGCTGTGGTCGTCATGGCCTGTGATGACGAAGTGATCCCGCTGCAGGAGCGGATTGAAACGGTGGGCGATGATGCTGACCTGCAAGAGGTGTATGACACGGAGCGTCATCTCCTGTATGTCGCCTGCACGCGCGCACGTGATGAGCTCGTGGTGACAAGTGTGGAACCGGCTTCTGAGTTCCTGGATGACCTACAGATGTCCCGGTAGTCATGACCGGACTCAACCAGAACCCGAAAGTTTCTGAGTCATTGAGGCAGAGAAATAGACTTCACACTCATCATCGCGCAGGTTTGGGGCACGCTGGGCTGGTTCATCCCCCTGATGTTGCTGATCGGCCTGCTCAAGTCGCCTTGGGCCAAGGGCCAAATTGGCGAGATCCTGGTGCGCCTGTTCGCTCATTGGCAACTGGACAATCTGATCTACCGCCGCCTGCACAATGTCACCCTGTCGGCGGCAGCACCTTCAAAACCGAGGTGCCGGCCAACGTCACCCAGGGCATCGGTTTTATCCGCTACATCAAGTCGTTCCAGCAGCCAGTATTCAGCGAGACTGTAGTCAACGCCATGCTGCAGGCCCTGCAAACTGGCCGCCGCGCGCCTACTCTCGCTACCCACCGCGAGCACATGCAGAACCTCAACCGGCGGAGTGATCCAGCAGCCGGCCGGCATTGCCCGAAGTGCGGTAACGACCTGCTAATTCTCGGGTTGTTCGGCGTTTCCCAAGTGTCGAGTGATGCGGAGTCTATAGTCGACTGTTGAATGTCCTGGTCGGCATCACTTTTAGATGCGACATGCCATCACGCCATTTGAGAGCAAAAAAAGAGAGAGCGGGGGCTCTCTCTATTAGTACGTGGCTGCCGATGTAGGTGGGTGTGATAGCAGCAGTGGTCCAGTGGCGCTCAGGTCCGCTACTGCAACAGGTAACCGACGGGTTGATTGTCCTTATCGAAACAGAGGATGGTCTCGCAGAAGCCGCCGATTTGGTCGATGTTCGATTCAGCAACTGTCGGCAACCACTTACCAAGGTCAGCGATCGGTACCTTCTTCTCGTTGATGTAGCAGTCGTCATCCATGCGTGGGTTGCACCAAGCACTTTTCACTTCCGGCCATTCTGATTGGGCCGAGGTGGCAGGTGACTGCTGTGACGATGCTTGTGTACCACCCTTCGCGGCTTGCCACGCTACATAACCACCTTCATAGCGCCCGTTGAATGTGGCAACGAGCTGATCATCGGGGACGCCAATAGCCAGATAGAACTGGTACAGGAGAGATCCTGCCTCGGCATACGACACCTGACGGGAGGAGTCGATGCGGTAGGCCACCGGCTTGCCGTCGGTGCTGGTGCCGATGCGGTACCAGATCGAGAGCGCGAAGAAGACATCCTGGTTCCATTCACCCACGATGGTGGTGTTCGTCCGGCACTTGCCGCGCAGGCATGTGCCACTGACCTGGTTGACATAGCGCATGTCCTGCTGGCGCTGGGTATCCCAGATGAGCACCTCGCGGGAGGTCTCCAGCCAGGTGCACTTGATCATGGGTTGGCCGTTGAAGGCTTTCTTCGTGATACACGGAATAGCTTCGGGGAGGCCATTGGTGGAGGTCTCGTCTGGGAAGGCGATACTGCCCCAAGCGTAATGGTCTATAACGGCGTTGGCGTTGGCACAGAAGGCGAGTAGCAGGACGCTGAGTATCCGTTTCATGGAATTATTCCAGTGTGTTGATGCTGTCGGGTATGAAATAGGAGCCGGTCGCTGAACGACCGGTGGCGGAGCAAGCGGACCTCGCAGCTCAGCAGGATCTTTCGCTGTTGGTAGCAGTGGGGATGGGCGGGACTACTTTTTGTAGATGACCCTGAGCCGCTTGTTCACGTAGTCCTTCAGGATTTCGTAGTCGGGATCGTAGGTGGCGAGTGTGTGGCCTACACCGGCGGCGGTTGCGATGGTTGCTGCTGCCAATGTTACTGGCATGGACGCGATGCTCAGCATGCCCCCCAAGATGCCGCCTTGTATGGCGGCACTTTTCACGTCGCTCTTGACGCGGCATTTCATCCCAAGTCTTTCAATCTTGGTTTCGACCAGTGTGATGCCGGCTGTGAAGTTGCCCCTGAGGCCATTGATCTCGAAGGACGCTCGGCTGCGCACGAGGCTTTCGATCTGCGCTTCGTTCAGTCCAGTAATGACGTTCATGCTTTTCGGTGCTCCTTGCTAGGGCATTGGTGGTAAAGAAAAAGTCGTATATCAACCTTTAGGGTTGAGTCTCGGTTTATGAAGTCCTTCATGTCAATGGGGTGATCCTCAACCATCCAGGTTGACCTGGAGGGTGGCATGTCGAAAAGCAATTCAAAGCAGTTGGCGGAGCTGGTGGGGCAGGCGATTGCACGTCAGCGCGCGCGTTGCGAGCTGAGCCAGGAGCAGGTCGCGGAGAAGCTTGGGATTGGTAGCGAGGCGGTATCCCGTATCGAGCGTGGGGTCGTCATGCCCAACGTGGAGCGTCTGGTCGAGCTCGCTTCGATCTTCGGCTGCGAGACGGCCGATCTGCTGACCGAGGGGAGTTCTCGACCGGAAGACCAGGCGCGTCGCTTGCAGAACTTATTGTCTACTCTGAAGGCGGATGATCGGACGCTGGTGCTGGAGATGGTGGAGCGTCTGGTGGAACGTCTCAATCGCAGTTGAGGCTCTCCTGGTCCGCGATAGCCGCGCCGAATAGCGCGCCACAGCGCAGGCACAGGCAATCGAAGCCCCCGAAGTGGAAGCGGGCGACATCCTCAGCCGCGTCCAAGGCGGCAGGGTAGGTCGGGGTAATCGCGGCCAGCCCGCTCACGAGCATGTCGCGATTGCATTCTCCGGGTGCGCTTCGAGCTCCCTGAGCTGCACCATCGATCAGCCAGACCAACAGCGCAAGGCCCTTGGCGGCGTCACGGGGCATTACGGCCCTGGACTCGCAGATCAAACATTGTCTGTTCATCTTCATGCTTCCTGGGGAGGGATAGAGCAACCAGGGTTTACCTGGCTGCTTACGGGGGAGGGTCACTGCAAGGAGGTGGGGGGCTTTGTCGGTGCTGCCTCTGACGTCCGGAAAAGTTTCAGCAGTCGGCAGAGGATCCAGCACGCCAGCAGCAGGGCGATCAGCAGTGGCGGAAAGCGCACCAGTAGAATTACCAACAGCAGGAGCGCCAGGCAGCCGGCGAGAATGCCAACGAACATAAACACGGCAGCCAAGATCCGTAGTAGCGTCATCTTCGTCTTCTCCTCACAGGTGGCCCTGTTCTGCCAGCGACAGGCACCCTTCGCGACCGACGATGATGTGGTCCAGCGTCCGCACCCCGACCATGCTCAGTGCCTCCTTCAGTTTGTGGGTCAGGTTGCGATCCGCCTGGCTGGGTTCGGGGTCCCCGGAGGGATGGTTGTGCACCAGCACTATGGCGGCGGCGTTGTGCTCCAAGGCTGCCTTGACGACCTCGCGTGGATAGACGCTGGCACCGTCGAGCGTGCCTCGGAACATTTCCTGGAAGGCGATGACTCGATGGCGGCTATCAAGGTGGAGAAGGGCAAAAACTTCATGCTCGTAATCGGCCAACAGTGCCTGCAGGTGGCTGAACACCGCTTTCGGTGAGGTCAGTGCTCGTCCCCGGCGCAGACGCAGGTTCGCCAACTGCCGGGCCATCAGCAGGATGTCGGTTTCGGTGACCGGCGACTCGATTAGGTAGGTGCCGATCGAGTCACTGGCCTTCAGCTTGTGCAGGCGCATACTGGGCTCCTTGGTGGTAATCAGTTGGTGGGGTATGGCGCTGGGCTTGCGCTTCCAGCTTCTCGGCCAGGCTGTTTTTCGCGGATCGCGGGGGCGTGTTGGCGACAGGGGATTGGCTTTCCTCGACGGGGTAGAACTCCTCGACGATGGCGCCGACATCCTCCTCGCTGTCCTCGAACGCGCCGTTGGTGAAGCCGCGCTGCGCCGCTTTATCCAGCGCAGCTTGATCGAAGCCGGCTGCTTGCCGCTGCGCATCGAGCTCATTGGCGACCTGCAGCGCCTCGGCCATGTCCATACCGCCGCGTACCGTCAAATCGACGTAGAAGATCGGCGTGCCATGGCTCTGGCGAGTCGACTTGCCACGCAGGCGCAGTTCCAGCGGCAGGCACGCCAGGCGGTTGCCGGAGATGGCCTGGAAGTAATGCAGCCGGGCGGCGAGGGTGCGGATGCTGTTGAAGCCGGTGGTGCGAAACACAAAGCTACCGAGTGGATCCTCGTCACCAATGACCACGTTCAGCCGTCCGTAGGGCCTGCATGCATTACCCTTGGCCAACGGGCAAGCATCGGGCGAAGGGCAGGGCAGCGACTGCATCCCGTCTTGGGTGACGCGCTTGCAGGTCTCCCCGTTACCCACGCACAGCGGTCGTCCGGACTGCCGATCAAACAGGGTGTAGTCGGCACGAAAGTTCAACTCCGGCTCGTTGAACAGCAGGCGTACCGGAATGCTGCGCAGCTTGTCGTCCTTACCCTGACGCAGCCCCTCGTTGAACGGGTGCAGCAGCCAGCCGTCTTTGCCTTGCACCTGCGAGGTGATGGTGAACTGGTCATCCTTCTCCGGCAGACGCTTGCCGTTCTTCTCGATGACCTTGCCGATGGAGATGCGCCCGAGCACTGGGGGCGTCAGGGCTAAGCCTTTCAGCATGGTGGTTCTCCTGGAAATGAAAAAAGGCCAGCCACGCAGCGCGAACTGCATGGACTGGCCAAGGGGGAATGGAGTGAGGGAAGTGAAAATCAGCCGACCAGGAAGCGCCGCGCACCGGGTTTCAATAGTGGGTACTTGGCCTGTAAGTAGGGCTTGTCCTGGAGCAACTGGGCGACATCGAGGCCGACGCTGTCCTTGGCTTTGCGCCAACTGACGTAGCCGCTGGTGAACTCCGCCCGGCTGGCATTACCCATGGCCTGCAGAAGCATCTGTTTGAGCTCGGCTTCACGCTTTTCCTTGTCGGCAATCGACTGGCGGATGGCCTTGAGCTCGATGAAGGCAGCGCTCAGTCCGGCATGACTGCTGAAGTCGACGACCTGACCATTGTCCTCCGGATACAGGCAGCGCAATGCGGATTCAGCAGAGGCGGTCCCATCGGCTGGCGGTGGCGTATCGGTCTCCACGTACTGCCAGAACGTGCGCTCCAGCTCGATCAGGCGCGCGATCATTTGCTCGTCCCGCTCGATGCGGTGGATCTCCAGCGTCTGGCCACCGAGCAGCACCGCCACATCCGCCACCTGCTTGCCGGTGACGGCGAGCTGGTGCATCACCTGAAGCTGAACATACTCGGGCACGCCTTCCTTCCAGAGGCGTGCCCCGTTTATGCCAGCGGTCTTGCATTCGAGGATCTGCACATCGTCCGCACCGATCACCTCGCGGTCGATGTTGGCGAGCATCCAGGGCAGCTCCGGATCCGGATGCTGCAGCACAGCGTTGATGCGACGGACCCTGTGCTTGGTGCGTTTGCTGTAGTGCCAGGCCACGATAGGCTCCAGGACATTGCCCCAGTACATCGGGCTTTCCTCGTCGTGAGGATCAACCTTCGGTAGCTCAGCATCGCGGCCGGTCTTCTCCAGCCACAGCTCCAGCTGCGACTTGTAGGGATTCAGCCCCACCGCAGCGGCTGCATCCGAACTGCCGATACCTTGTTTGCGGATCTGCAGCCAGTCCTCGCGCGGCAGCTTCTTGGTGCTAACCAGGCGCAGGGCAGGGCGTTTCTTGCTGGTGCTGCCGTTCAATGACGTTGCTTTCATGGTATTCACCTGCAGACATAAAAACGCCCGACCAGCACAAGGCTGACCGGGCGTGAGGGGAGGTGAAGGAGGGTTAAGCGGCGAGCTGCAGCGCGGCATCCAAGGCGCGTTGCTTGATCTGCGCGCCCTGGCCGAACCAGGCCGAATCCATGCGGTACTCGTTGCTACGCGCGCGGCGTTCGTGGTCGACAAACTCGGTCACGGCATTGAGCAAGCCCCAGGCGGTGCCGCGTGCCGAATCCAGCTGGCTACCGCGACCATGGCCTTCGTACAGTTCCTGGACCTTGCGCAGGGCGCGCTCGTTGGGCAGTTGCTCCGGCAGAGCACCGGTCGGGCTGGTCTCGCACAGCACGTTCATGAAAAAGCCCAGTGCCTCATGCCACTGCACCTTGCGTTCGGACAACGCGCGCATGCGATACATAAAGTCGTCCCATTGCGAGACGGCGATACCGAGATGCTTCTTCACCGCCTTCGGATCGAAGCGGGTGTTGTGTGGCACCTTGATCGCCCGGCTGGTGCCGTCCAGGGCAATGGTCAGGGTGTTGTTGCAGACCACGCGCACAGTGGTTGGGGTTGCCGTGGTGGCCAGGGTGCCGTCGCAGGACGTGGCTAACAGCAGATACCCATTGACCTGATCGTGGCCCTTCAGCGCAGCGCCTTGCCCGGTACGCGCCAGCGCCCAGAACTTACGACCGCCCTTGAGTACCCCGGCAGTTTCCAGCTCGTAGCCGGAGACTTCGGTGAGATCCCGATAGAACTCCAGCACTTCACGCGGCTGCACGGTGTGATAGCGGTTGGAGACTACCGACAGTGGTGCCTTGGTGTCGGAGCGATACAGCACCTTCTGCTCGGGGAAGGAGTAGATCGCGCCCAGATGGCCGACGGAATCCGACTTGAAATGCACGGGGCTTTCCTGGATCTGCCAGTCCATACCTGCTTCGCGTTGCCAGACTTCGATGGGTTGTTTCTGAGTGAGTTGATTGCCCAGGCCGTGCCACGGAGTAGCGCCAGCGTAGGCCATGGTTTCGACGAGATGTGCCATGTGAACGATTCCTTTGGGTGCAGGCCGGCATAGAGCGCTGCGCGAGGCGCAGCACCGACCGGAAGTAATAAATAGAAGGGAAGTTGACTTGGTTAGGTCGGGAGGTTGAAGCGGTGACCGCAGAGTAGGCAGAGGTTGTGGGCCAGGACGTGGCGGTCGAGTGATTCACCGAGCTGAGCGCCGAGCGCGCAGCCACCGACACCGCCGGCCAGGCCACCGAGGATGGCACCCGATACGGAGCCGAGGGTGATGCCAACTGGCCCGGCGATAGCGCCAATGGCTGCGCCTGCCTGACCACCGGCGAGGGCAGCGCTGACGCCACGCGCAACACCGCCCACGATGCCGATGGCCGCGCCGACTTTCATGGCGTGATGGAAGGAAGCGACTTTGGGGGAGTGACAGCGAGGACACTGCAATGACATGGGACGAACCTCCTTGGTGGTGATGTCAATGCGATTATGTAAGGCTGAGATTTTTTTGAATTGAAAGTCTCTGTTACTAGCCGCTCGCCCAAGCGTGCGACAGGCTTCAGTCGAGTCGACGCGGGAATTCACCAGCGATTTGGATAGACAGGGCTTCACCAGACCCACTTTGCGTACCGACCTTCGACGGCTGTTTGCGATGCCCGGCATCTCTAGGCGTGGCTCATTTCGCCCAAGTAGTCGCATCCATGTTGAAGCCACTTCGTCCTTGCGATGCTCCCGTGCGAAGGCACAGTGCCGATGTCAAACAGGTGATCACCTTGAAGCTGACTCGACCATCGTGTTTACTTGGCTAGTGTTAGTGCCATCATGGTGCTAGCGCCGCTTTGACCAACATTATTTAAGAGCCTAGGGAATCATGGCCGAGACGATAAACATCGCGAAGATGGCGGAGAAGCTGTCGAAGGGGATTTTCAACGAGTTTCTCTGGGGTCGCATGGAGCACACCAACATCAATTGGCCGTGCGAGAACCAGGAGGCACACGGGGTCAAGACCCATCCCTCCGATGTCGTCTTTTGGTACAACGAGCCTTACTCTCAGTCCCGCACCTATGTGAACTGCGATCTCAAGAGCTATGCGAAGGGCACCATCAAAACACAGGCCATCCGCGAGGCGATCGAGAGTCTGGCCAAGAGCCTGAGATGCGCCGAGATCAGCCAGGAGTTCAGCGACACCTACATCCATCCGGATGTGTCGGCGAATATCCAGGGGCTGCTTTTCGTCTACAACCACGATAACGAGTATGACAAGGACTTCGCCAAAATCCTTGAAAAGGTGAAGTGCGACGACTTGGATATCCCGAAGGGCTCTAAGATCGTTGTGATGGGGCCTGAGGATATCTACTGGCTGAACAACGTTCACCACGAGATCATCCATCTGCGCGGAGGTGCAGGTCTAGTGCCGGAGCGGGATTACTGTAAGTTCTACTACCCTCATCTGGTTCGCAGGAAAAATGTCCAATTGGAACACGCCAAGGCTGCGACGCTGGACATGCTGACCGCGCCTTGGATCATCTTGTCCTATGTGAACCCCAAGAATGGGAGCAAGCAGGGCTTCGTGATCTTCATGCGTAAGCGGGGAATCACGACCGATGAGTTTCTGTACCTCATCGAATACCTGATGCACTACCAGGTAATAAAAGCCGAAACGGAGGTCACGATTCGCATGGTCGACCCGCACCAGAATGCTTCGGCCAATTTCGCCAAAGCAAAAGACCAGTACATCGCTGACTATCAGGGCGGGGGCGACCTTAGGCAGATCTTGGACTCCATTGACTTTGGCAAACTTGAACACGTACGGACCACCTTCTGTGAACTGGAGCTGTCTCGGCAATGAGCAAAAACGCGCTTCAGTACTGTGCTACGGATAAGGAAATCTACGACGCCTTGATGTCGTCTAAGCAGAAAATCAACGAAAAGGTTCTGCTTGAACTCGCGAAAGACAGAGGGATCTTCTATTCCGCAAAAGACAGCCGGGATGACCTGGTCAGTGCCATCTCGCTCCTTCCGCATGACTATCATGATCTGAACACCCTGCTGGAACAGCGGGAGCACTCCGGCCGGCAGGAAAAGCTCACCTCGGTGACGCTGCCAACCGCGCTGACCGTGGAAGGAATCCGGGAGGTCCTTCGGGAATACATTGAGGAATCTCCTGAGGACGAGAAAGTCACTCAGCAGATCAAGGACGGTAACCAAGTGGTCGCCAACATTAAGTACTCCGACGTCGACTACGGCAAGACGCGACTCGTCCAACGCACACCCAAAGAAGCCTCGATCGAGTTCCACGTCTCGGCAGATAAGACTGTCATTCGGATGCCTGCCAACGACCGTGTGAAGACTATCTACTCGAAGCTCAAGGACAAGCTGGATAACAAGGCCAAGGTTGAGATTCCCGCCATCCGCATTGAACTCGGCGAGTTTCAGTCCTCTGCCCTGCGCACAGAGTTCTTTACGTCTCTGATCAGAGATCTCACGGGTTTCTCGCTGAAGAACGTCACTAGCGTGAAGGTTGAGCGTTTGCCCCAGGAGCCTGAGGAAGACGAGCTCGACCTGGACGATGACCAGGAAGCAGAGGTGGCTAAAGAGGAGGCCTTGGCTCTGGTCAAGAACGTCGCACTGAAAGGTGAGACACTTTTGGCGTCTGAGGAGTACCAGAGTCTGACCCGGAAGGGCTTCTTCATCACGTCGATTATCTGGCGCTCGGTGCTGAACAAGGCACCACAACCGATGGTGGAGTTTGAGGCCGCCTTTGAGGAACCGGTACAAGGGAAAGGCTTCAAGTACTTCGTCCGAGGCGCCTATCGGATCGTCGAGCTTCAGTACACCAAGACGATCCGTCCGGTCAGCGCCGAAGACAAAGAAGCCTATCTGGGCATCATCGAAGAAACCGCTGCGAAGGTTATCAGGGGGCTCAGAGCGCACGCTCAAGCGGGCGCTGAGCCGCAAGGAGAACCGATATGAACAGGGTGAGATGGCTGAATGCCCAATGGCCCTCGTCTATTCGAGCGGTTGGGAAGAGGCTCATCGAGATGCCATTCACGGATGAAAGAATGGATGGCTTCGCCATAGAGCGAATCCGGGATGACTTCATCGAGGGACGTTACATTGAAAAGTACAATTACCAAGAGGTGATCTCGACTCCTTTTGGTAGTGAAGAGGTGTTCGATCGGATTGGGTATCGGACGACAGAGTTCACTCTTTTTGATTCGCCGCCCCACATAGAACTAAGAAACTACCAGCGCAGTATCAAGGAGTTGATCAGTCGCCTGCTTGAAGCTTGCAGTTTCAACCTAGTAGTAACGCCTCCTACGGTTAACCTAATTGAGTGGGTCTCGGCTCTGCAGGTTGCCCTGGATCAGGACATCACTGTCGACTCGCTCCAGGTCTCGGGCGTCGAAATAGACGAAGGGGTGACGGGAAAAATATTGCTAAAGGGGGTAAAAGATGTGCGCGAAGCCACTGATATCCTACTAGCAGGTCGCAAACATGTGCTGGAAAAAGTCCAAGTGAAATTCGCCGGCTTTAACAAGACCGTCGCCATCCAGCTGTCCAATAACGGTACTGCGAAGCTCCCTGCAGTGCTAACGAACGATATTCTTCGTCATTTGCGAGTGTCCTTTTCTCACGGCGTCAGCTGAAACAGTTCCTTTAGGTGGCTCTCGATTGTATCGGCTGCTTGGAATATACACCGAGATTGTGGGGGCGAGCTCGATGCACAGTCCAGGCAGCCGGCGGTCATAGTCGAGTGATTGCTTATCACTGGCTGAAGCCACCTCGTTAGCGTATTGAGACGACTTTTCGATCTTGGTTCTGACTGAGTGCTGACACAGATAGGCTCCCAGTGGCTGCTCCCTGAATGTGCCTGCTCCACCAGTCCATCATAGGGCGTCTGCGTTCGATATAGTCCGCCCGGTTGTAGGCACTGCGAACCTCGTCCTTGTCAACGTGGGCAAGTGCTACTTCGATCAGCTCCGGATCCCAAGCGTGTTCGTTCAGAATGGTGCTTGCCATGGAGCGCATGCCGTGGCTAACCAGACGCCCTTCAAAGCCCATGCGTTTCAGTGCCATGTTAGCGGTCTGGCTGTTGCAGTGGGTTCGTGGATTGCGATCCGCAGGGAACACGTATTCCCGTTGTCCACTGTAGGGCTTGATTGCCTCAAGCAGAGCTAGGGCCTGATCTGTTAACGGCACGATGTGTGTACGGCGTTTCTTCATGCGTTCAGCGGGAATCGTCCAGATCTTCTTCTCGATGTCGATATCTGCCCAGCGGGTGGTCGCGGCCTCGACTGGCCGGGTCATGGTGTGGAGCTGCCACTCAATCAGGCAGCGGGTTGTTCTTTTGATGCTGGCATTAGCGATTGCCACCATGAGCTCTTTCAGCTCATCGGGGGGAAGTGCCGCCATGTTTTTCTTTTTCGGTTTCTTGAAGACGGAGCGGATGCCGCTGAGCGGGTTCGCGTGAATCAGTCCCGAGTTGACCCCGTAGGTCATGATCTCATTGAGCCGCTGCGTCAGCCGCTTCACGGTTTCAAGGCTGCCCTTGGTTTCGAGTGGCCGGAGCAGGTTTATGACTTGAGGTGCGCTGATGGCTGAGATCGGTGTGGAGCCCAAGTCCGGGAATACGTGCAACGTTAGCGAGCGCCAGATGTCCTCAGCGTAGGCCGGCGTCACAGCATCTTTCTTCAGCTCATACCAGGATGTCGCCACATTCTGGAATGTGTACTCAGTCGCAGCTTGTTTAGCTTGCAGCACGGCATCCCGTTTCTCTTTAGGGTCGATGCCGTGGGCAAGTGCTTCCCTCGCTTCAACGGAACCCTTGCGTGCTTGCGCTAACGAGACTTCAGGGAAGGTTCCCAGTCCCATGTTGATCCGCTTCTTCGTCACAGGGTGTCGATAGTTGAAGTTCCACAGCTTGGAGCCATTGCTTCTCACTCGCATTTGAAGTCCGCCGCCATCAAATAGGACATAGTCCTTTTCAGCAGGCTTGGCAGATTTGATTTTGAGTTCAGAGAGGCGGGTAGCTTGTGCGCACATTGGCATTCCAGGATTGGTTTTGGCATTCCAAAAATTAGCACCTACGGGCTTGGAATGCCATTTGGAATGCCAAAAGGCGTGGCTGCTCATGGACGTCCGTGGACGCTGATGGCGCTGAAAGCCCCGTATTTACTGGGTTTCAGGCACAAAAAAAGACGTCCGTGGACGTCTTTAGATGATTATTTGGTGGAGCCGGGGGGATTTGAACCCCCGTCCGCCAGTACTCCGCTGTCGGTACTACATGCTTAGCCGTGTCTATTAAGTTAACCCTCAGCGACCCGACGGGCAGGGTGCTTTGGGCGAGTTGCGTAAGATTTAGTCG